>LIDZ01000222.1_pt1 | contig 113499 bp, 107 predicted proteins | sample 644651 | NCBI WGS metagenome assembly LIDZ01 (sample SAMN03856242, study PRJNA289617) | food metagenome | isolation source: wine grapes on drying loft during traditional withering process | host: Vitis vinifera cv. Corvina | place: Italy: Gargagnago di S. Ambrogio di Valpolicella | collected 2014-01
CCCGCCGATGCCGACGGCCCTCTTGAGCAGGGCGGTTCCGGCGGGTAACGGATGGGGCGCTGAGTTAGCGCCCTTTCTTTTTGCGTCCAGGCTGAACAAAACGCTTACGGGCTGCGCCGTTGGCGGTCGGCTTGTCTGCCGTTTTCGGTCCGGCGATAGTCGGCTTTTTCACCGCAGCAGGTTTGGCCTTCGGCTTGGCTTTCTTCTCCGGGTTTTCTTCCGACGAGGAATGCTCGATCAGTTTAAATAACTCAATCAGCTCATCATCCGTGAATTCACGCCATTCGCCGATTGGCAGGCCCTTCAGGCTGACGTTCATAATGCGCGTGCGTTCAAGCTTGGTCACTTCATAACCAAAGTGCTTACACATCCGGCGGATCTGGCGGTTAAGTCCCTGCACCAGCGTGATGCGGAACACGAACGGCGCTTCTTTCTTCACTTTGCATTTTTTGGTCACCGTACCCAGCATCGGCACACCGGCACCCAGCCCGGCAATAAACTCGTCAGTGACCAGTTTGTTGACCGTCACCACGTATTCTTTCTCGTGATCGTTGCCAGCACGCAGGATTTTATTCACCAGATCGCCGTGGTTGGTCAGGAAAATCAGTCCCTGGGACTCTTTATCCAGACGGCCAATCGGGAAGACGCGTTTGCTGTGGTTAACGAAGTTGACGATATTGTCGCGCTCACCTTCTTCGGTGGTACTGATGATGCCGACGGGCTTGTTCAGCGCGATAAGCACCAGATCGTCTTCGTTACGAGGCTCTATTAGCTGACCGTTTACCTTTACCACATCCCCGGCATAGACCTGATCGCCCACGGCAGCACGCTTGCCGTTGATAAAAACATTTCCCTGTTCGATATAGCGATCGGCATCACGACGAGAACAGATACCGCTCTCGCCGATGTATTTGTTAAGACGAATGGATGAGTTGGTCAGCATGGTTCCTCCGTAAAAAAACGGACTATACCCTACCTGCGTTACTGCGCGCCAGTGAGCTGACCGGCGTGCAGGGTTTGCTGCACGGTTTTGTCACCTGCGGTAGCGGAAAGAGTGCCGTTAACCGTCGGTTTCAATGGCGCGTCAGCCGCCAGACTGGCCTGCGCTTTCAACTGCAAATCGCCATCGCCTTCCAGCGGAACCGTTGGCCAGCCCCAGTCGTGCAACAGATTTACCGGCACCTGACGACCGTTCAGGGTCAGCGAAAGGGCACGTTGCGGCTGCTGGGAAAGGGTCGCCAGGCTTTCAACCATGCCGTTTTTGGTGAACGCGCTCATCTCAGTGACGTTGATTTTGCTGTCGTCAGCGGTCAGTGCGATGGATGGATGACGGAGATCCACCCGGTTAAAAGTGGCTTCAGCCGCGTTCAGGCTCAGGCTGCCTGACCAGATCCCCCACTGATGATCCTTCGCCATCAGCAGGTTGCTGCCATTGCCGTCCAGCGACGTGGTCTGGAACGGGAAGGCTGGATTGATATCGATAATCAGATTGCGGTTGGCGGCAAATTTGGTCACTTCAACGCTATCCAGCCAGTCCGGAAGACGCGCCATCCAGTGTTCACGCCAGTTCTGCGGCAAGGTGTATTCCAGACCGGCGACCGCCAGCTCATTCAGCGTGAGTTTCTTGTCACTGCGGTTCCAGTTGCCCTCGGTGCGGACCAGACCGTTGACCCAACGCGAACTGAACTGCGTCAGAGCAACGCCTTGTGGCGAGAAACTCAGGTTCACAATCGGATCGTTGAGTTCCAGGCTGCCATTCACAAAGGTACTGGCGTTCATCGACAGCGAACCGTCATCGCTCTCCCAGTCACCGTTTTTCAGGGTGATATTTTTCAGCGCCATATCCAGGTCGGTCACCGCCCAGTCCGTTCCCTGCAGGCGGGCATCGGTCATATCAATGCGGTCGAAATGGACGGAAGGCAGCGCTAACAGCGGATCGAGGAAACCACTGAGAGTGTTATCAGACTGCAGGCGGATGCTGTTGAGGCGCAAATTCGCCACATCCCAGTTTCCCTGAGCATCACGTTGGGCACTGGCGGTGATCGAGCCCAGCGCAGCATCCGCGCCAATATTGCTGATGACCAGCTGCTTATTCTTGATGCTGCCCTGAATCAGCACATTGCTGGCGGGAATACCGTTAATCTCCAATGAACCGGCACTCATCTGGAAGCTGGCATCGCTGCCAATGAAATCGCCGGCCTGCGGTTTCCAGGGGAGAACGCCGCCATCGACACGGGTTGCCGAGACGGGCAGGCTGCTGTCAGGGCTATTCACTGCCATCTGGTTGAGTTGCAGTCTGTCAGCTTGTAGCGGCAGCGGTGTTCCCTTGCCGGAGATATTCAGCGAGCCTCTTTCCAGCCAGATGCTGGCGAAATGCAGCGGCTGGGTAAACTGAATCACGCTCAGGCCAAGATCGACGCGTTTAGCGGTCACCATCGCCGGCTGGGTTTTGTGGCCAAAGGAGACATCGTTCAGGATCAGATGGTCAGGATCGGAAAAGTTATGCTCCAGCTTGCTCATCGTAAGCTGATAGTCGGTATGCGTGCTGATGGTACGGCTAATCCAGCGGGCACCCCACTGGGTCTGCACCACAACATACAGCGCAACGACCGCCAGCAGCAGGATCAGCAGTATGGTCAGCAGAATTTTTCCGATTACTTTCATGGCATCTGTCCCTGTGAACATCAGGTAAAAGGTTGTTATGCCTGATTTATCATCGAAGCTCAACTCTCAGAAGATGCAGAGGGCACCAGAACCCTCTGCGAATCACCACAGGATGACACAAGACGGGATTATTTTTCCTGCGGAAAGAGCAAATTCAGAATGATAGCAGTGATGCCGCCCGCGGCAATTCCCGAAGAAAGTAACGTTTTCAGCCAGTCAGGCGCAAATTGCAGGATCAACGGCTGCTGAGAAACGCCAAGGCCAACCGCCAGTGACAGCGCCATAATCATAATCGCCCGACGGTTTAGCGGCTCGCGGGAGACAATGCGCACGCCGGAAGCTGCAATCGTACCGAACATCACCAGCGTCGCGCCGCCCAGCACCGGTTCCGGAATATGCTGCACAAAGCCACTGACGGCAGGAAACAGGCCCAGCACAATCAGCATCAATGCCACCACAAAGCCGACATAGCGACTTGCCACGCCGGTCAGCTGGATCACGCCGTTGTTCTGGCCGAAGCAGGAATTGGGGAAGGTATTAAACAGCGCCGAGACGAACGAGTTCAGCCCGTTAGCCAGTACGCCGCCCTTAAGGCGCTTCATATACAGTGGTCCACTGACCGGCTGCTCGGAGACATCTGACGTTGCCGTGATATCACCGATGGTTTCCAGCGAAGTCACCATAAACACCAGCATCAGCGGGATCAGCAGGTTCCAGTCAATGCCCAGACCGTAATAAAACGGCGTCGGCACCGCGATCAGCGGCTGGCTGACCGGCACGCTGTTTTCAGGCAGCATGCCGAGCGCCCAGGCCAGCAGATAGCCGACGGCCATCGCAATCACCAGAGACGCGACGCGCAGATACGGATTCCGCTGACGGTTAAGCAGAATAATCACCAGCAGCACCGCACCCGCCAGCATCAGATTCTTAGGCGCACCAAAGGTGTGATCGTTCATCGCCGCAAAGCCACCACCAATCGACGTCAGGCCCACCTGGATCAGTGACAGGCCGATAATCATCACTACAATGCCGGATACCAGCGGGGTAATCACCCGGCGGGCAAGGTGCAGGAAGCGGGAAAGGATCATTTCCGTGCACGAGGCCAGCATCAGCGTGCCAAACAGCGCGGCCATCATGGTGGGCACATCGGCACCGCCATTTTTCAGCGTCATTCCGCCCATGATTAAAGGCGTGACGAAGTTAAAGCTGGTCCCCTGAATCGACAGCAAGCCCGAACCAACCGGGCCCCAGGTTTTAATTTGCAGTACGGAAGCCACGCCCGACGCAAACAGCGACATACTGATAATGTGCTGCGTATCCTGCGCCGGCAGGCCCAGCGCCTGACAGATCAATAGCGCGGGGGTGATCACCGCCACAAACATCGCCAGCAGATGCTGACAGGCTGCAAACAGGGTTTGCGGCAACGGAGGACGATCCTCCAGACGGTAGATTAATTCACTGTTTACCGCAGGTGTTGGGTTACGGCTGGCTGCTGCATCGGGGATATTGGCGGACATTCTCTGGCTTCTCTGACGAAGAAAGTGGCGATTTTAATCGTCTGGTGGGCAAAAGCAAACGTTTGCCGGGCGTTATAGTCCGGTTGTTCAGCCTTCACCCAGCGAAACGGCGCGCTGTTCGCTAGACTAAGGGTAACTACGTCCACTGAGAGAGGAACACATGCAGGTATTTATTATTGGTGCAACGGGTGGCGTCGGAAGCCGTTTAAGAAAGCGTCTGGTTAAAGCCGGGCATCAGGTGACCGGCGTTTACCGCAGCGAAAGCCAGGTGGATGACCTGATCGCGGATGGGGTGAAGCCGGTTAATGTGGATTTGATGAACACCAGCGGTGAAAAGCTGGCCGAGGTGATGAAAGGCTGCGATGCGGTGGTGTTTTCTGCCGGCGCTGCCGGTGCCGGTATCGAACAGACGGATGGAATTGATGGGCGCGGGTGCAAGTTTGCAGCCGAAGCGGCCAGGCTGGCAGGGATCAAACGCTTTCTGCTGGTTTCCGCGTTCCCCGAGGCCGGTCGGGCGAAAGATATCTCGCCCACCTTTGAACACTATATGCAGGTGAAGAAGCAGGCCGATGTGATGCTGGCGGCCACCGCGCTGGACTGGGTTATCCTGCGGCCGGGGACGCTGGTGAACGGGTCTGGCAGTGGAAAGGTGCGGCTGGGTCTGGCGATCCCTTATGGCACGGTGCCAAGAGCGGACGTTGCCGCCGTGCTGCACAGCCTGATCGATCATCCTGAGGTCAACCGGGTCATCATCGAGCTGACGGCCGGCGAGCAGGCGGTGAATGACGCCGTTGCAGAGATGGCGGCTTACAGCGGCCGATAGTGGGGTTCAGGCGTTGGTATAGCGCTGCGTTTCCGGCAGCCAACGCTCAATCAGCGACTGCGCCTGAGTCGGATAATGCTGGTGGATGTGGCGGGCGACCCGCTGAACTTCGGGGATCATTGCGGCATCCCTCAGCAGGTCCGCCACTTTGAATTCGGCATTACCTGTCTGGCGGGTGCCGAGCATTTCGCCAGGCCCACGAATTTCCAAATCGCACTGGGCAATCACAAAGCCGTCATTGCTGTCGCGCAGAACCTGCAGGCGCTTTTGCGCTGTTTTGCTCAGCGGCGCTTTATACAGCAGTACACAGTGCGATGCGACCGATCCACGGCCCACGCGACCGCGTAGCTGGTGGAGTTGGGCCAGACCCAGCCGCTCGGGATTCTCGATAATCATCAGGCTGGCATTTGGCACATCCACCCCCACTTCAATCACCGTGGTGGCGATCAGCAGATGGATCTCGCCCAGCTTAAAGGCCTGCATCACCGCCTGCTTCTCCGACGGCTTCATGCGTCCATGCACCAGTCCGACGTTCAATTCCGGCAGTGCCAGCTTCAGCTCTTCCCAGGTGGCTTCTGCCGCCTGAGCCTCAAGCTGTTCAGACTCTTCAATCAGAGTACACACCCAGTACGCCTGGCGCCCTTCATCGCTGCAGGCGCTTTTCACCCTGGCGATGATGTCCGGCCTGCGGGTGTCGGGAATGGCAACCGTTGTGACCGGTGTTCTGCCTGGCGGCAGTTCATCAATCGTCGAGGTATCAAGATCGGCATAGGCGGTCATGGCCAGCGTTCGCGGAATTGGCGTGGCGGTCATGATCAGCTGATGCGGATGGAAACCCTGCTCTTCACCCTTTTCCCACAAGGCCAGGCGCTGATGAACACCAAAGCGATGCTGCTCATCAATAATCACCAGAGCCAGCCCGTTAAATTGTACCTGCTCCTGGAAAATGGCATGGGTGCCGACGATCATCGACACCTGACCGCTGGCGATGGCTTCCTGCTGCGCCAGCCGGGCTTTGCCTTTTTGTTTTCCTGCCAGCCAGCCCACTTCAATCCCCAGCGGTTCAAACCACTGACGGAAGTTGTTAGCGTGCTGTTCAGCCAGCAGTTCGGTCGGCGCCATCAGGGCAACCTGCTTACCGTAAGCGATCACGTTTAGCGCGGTGAGTGCGGCGACCAGCGTTTTGCCCGATCCCACATCGCCCTGAACCAGACGCATCATCGGATAGTCGTGAACCAGATCCTGCTCAATTTCACGCACCACGCGTGCCTGGGCCCCCGTCGGGCTGAAAGGCAGCGCGGCCAGTAATTTATTACTCAGCTCATGGCGTGCAGGCATTGATAAGGCATGGTAGCGCTGGGCACCGGCGCGGACGGCAAGCATGCTGAGATTGTGCGCCAGCAGTTCTTCCATAATCAGCCGCCGCTGAGCGGGATGCTTACCGCTCTCCAGATCGGCGAGAGCCATATCCGGCGGCGGACGGTGCAGGATGCGCAGCGCGTCTTTCAGGCTGATCATGCCCTGGCTTAACTCGGGCGGCAGCAGTTCGGCAATGGCGCAGGTATCCAGCAGAGCCAATGCCTGGTCCGTCAGATTGCGCAGCGTCGCCTGGCGGATGCCTTCGGTGGTGGAGTAAACCGGTGTCAGCGTCTCCTGTAACTCCACCGAGCCGGTATCACCCTGTACGCGATATTCCGGATGGATAATTTCCGCGCCGCGCTGGCCACGTTTCACTTCGCCATAAGCGGTGACGCGTCTGCCTGGGGAGAGGCTGTTTTTCATGCCGGCGTTGAAGTTGAAGAAGCGCAGGGTGAGGATGCCACTGCCGTCACTGATCTGACAGGTCAGCATGCGCTTACGGCCGAAGGAGATGTCGCTTTGCAACACCTCGCCTTCTACCGTGGCATAAATATTGGGAAGGAGATCGTTAATCGCGTACAGCTGGGTGCGGTCTTCATAACGCAGCGGCAGATGCAGCAATAAATCCTGCACGGTTACCAGCCCCAGCTTCGCCAGTTTGCCTGCCTGACTTGCGCCAACGCCAGACAACGAATTCAGCGGGACGGCATCGAGCAGGCGGCCGGTCATTTTCTGCGTACCGAAGCTTGCATGCTGTCCCACCATTCGGCATCGGCGATCACTTCACCGACGTCGCTAATTTCCGGGTAAGGCAGACCTTTGTGCTTCGCGACGCGCGCCAGCACCGGGTAACCGCCTTCGAACAGTAAACGCTGCTGCTCGCTGTACTCCAGGGTGCTTTCCTGCCGCTGATACATACCGGCGTTTTGCCGCTGGCGCTGGGCTTCGTAGAGGATTAAGGCCGAGGCGACAGAGACGTTCAGCGACTGCACCATCCCAATCATCGGGATAATGATGTCCTGATCGGCAAGGTCGAGCGCTTGCTGGGTAATGCCTGTTTTTTCCTGCCCCATCAGAATGCAGGTAGGGCGGGTGTAATCAATCTCACGGAAATCGACGGCTTTATCAGAAAGATGGGTGGCAAGAATTTGCATCCCCTGGCCTTTGAGGTGGCCGACGGCATCAGCAATATTGCTGTGGGTTTTCACCTGCACCCAGCTGTTGCTGCCCGCTGCGGACGAGACCATGGTGCGCATCCGGCTACCGGGCCAGACCGCATGGACTTCGTGTACGCCAACCGCATCCGCGGTACGGATCACCGCGGCGACGTTATGGGGCTTATGAACCTGTTCCATACAAACGGTCAGGTCATGCTGGCGGGCGGCCAGCATCTCAAGGATGCGGGCATAGCGTTGAGCATTCATGCGTTAGTTTCGGTTGCGATGAACTTTAATCACGTCCGGCATTACGCGGATTTTACGCATAATATTCGCCAGGTGGACGCGATCGCGTGCCGTCAGACGGATAAAGGCGCTGTAAACCCGGCCATCTTTTTCTTCCGTATTCAGGCTCTGGATATTGGACTCAGCCGTATTGATTGCCGCGGTCAGATTCGCCAGCGCGCCCTGATGGTTGAACATGTCCACCTTGATCTCCGCCACGAACTCATGCTCGGTGACTTTATCCCATTCCACGGCCATGTACTTCTCGGGCTCTTTCTGCCAGCCGCGAATGTTACGGCACGACTCATGGTGCACCACCAGGCCTTTGCCTGGGCTGACGTGCGCCACAATCGGATCGCCTGGAATCGGGCGGCAGCATTTTGCGAAGGTGATCAGTACGCCATCCGCGCCTTTGATCGGCAGCTTATTGCGCGAAGAAGAGGTCGTTTGCTGCTGTGGTGCCGGCGCAGCGTGTTCACCCTGCTGCAGATTTTTCGCCACCACCACGCTCATTGCATTGCCGAGGCCAATTTCAGCCAGCAGGTCATCCATCGTCGGCAACTTCATTCTTTCCAGCTCATGCTGAACGTTTTCAGGCGGGATTTCGGCCAGTTTACGGCTGCCCCCTAATGCATGGTTCAACAGACGACGGCCAAGGCTGACGGAATCTTCGCGCTTGAGGTTTTTCAGCAGCTGACGGATTTTCGCCCGGGCTTTCGAACTCACCACAAAGTTTAGCCAGGCCGCGTTTGGACGCGCGCCAGGTGCGGTGATGATTTCGACGGTTTGCCCGCTGGTCAGCGGCTGAGAAAGCGGATAAGGCTGACGATCGACACGTGCGCCCACGCAGGCATGACCGATATCGGTATGCACGGCGTAAGCAAAGTCGACCGGCGTTGCGCCCGCAGGAAGTTCGACAATGCGACCTTCCGGGGTAAAAACGTAAATCTCATCCGGGAACAGATCGGATTTCACGCTTTCGATAAATTCAAACGAGCTACCGGCACTCTGCTGCAGCTCCAGCAGACTTTGCAGCCAGCGCTGGGCGCGGATTTGTGCGGTGGTGCTGCTTTCACCTTGCTCTTTATAAGCCCAGTGTGCGGCGACACCCATTTCTGCCATCTGATCCATATCTTCGGTACGGATCTGGACCTCGACCGGCACGCCGTGCGGACCAATCATCGAAGTATGCAGCGACTGATAGCCGTTGGCCTTGGGGATCGCGATATAGTCTTTCACCCGACCTGGGCGCGGTTTGTAGAGGCTGTGCATCTGCCCCAGAACGCGGTAACAGGTATCGAAATCACTGACAATTACCCGAAAAGCATAGATATCCATAATTGAATGGAAGCGCTGCTCTTTCAGGTGCATTTTGCAGTAAATCGAATAGAGGTGTTTTTCCCGACCACTGACGCGACAGGGGATCCCCGCTTCCTGCAGACGACCGTCAATTTCAGAGAGGATTTTCTGGATCATCTCTTTACGGTTGCCGCGGGCCGCTTTAACCACTTCTTTAATGACGCGGTAGCGGTTCGGGTAAAGTGCTTCGAAACCCAGCTCTTCGAGCTCAGTTTTCAGGTGATGAATACCCAGACGGTGAGCCAGAGGGCTGTAAATTTCCAGCGTCTCTAACGCAATGCGTCGTTTTTTATCCGGGCGTAGTGCCCCGAGGGTACGCATATTGTGGGTGCGGTCAGCGAGTTTGATCAAAATGACGCGGATATCCTGCACCATCGCCATGATCATTTTGCGGAAGTTTTCCGCCTGCGCTTCTTTTTTATCGCGGAATTTCAGCTTATCGAGTTTAGAAACCCCCTCAACCAGTTCAGCAACAGTCTGACCAAACAGCTGTTCCATATCCTGATACGTTGCGGGCGTGTCTTCGATAACGTCGTGCAAAAGCGCGGCCATGAGCGTTTCATGGTCGAGCTTCATTTCAGCAAGAATGCAGGCCACGGCTACCGGATGGGTGATATAAGGCTCACCACTGGAGCGCGTCTGTCCCTCGTGAGCATCACGTGCGACAAGGTAAGCTTGCTTGAGGCGTTTAATCTGATCCTCAGGCAAGTATTTTTCAATCAGTTGATTGAGACTTTCGAACAGATACAAGGGCGACCTGCAGGCTGGTGATTAACGACGACCTTCAGCGATAGCGGTTACGGCCTGCAATTCAGCGGCTTCCTGCTCATGCTGTTCCTGGCGATCACGCACATCCAGAATCTGGTTGGTGATCAGACCTTCTTCGATTTCGCGCAGCGCGATCACGGTAGACTTGTCGTTTTCTTCCGGAACCAACGGATCTTTACCGCCAACCTGCATCTGACGTGCGCGACGAGCCGCGACCAGAACCAGGTCAAAACGGTTACCAATTTTCTCTACTGCGTCCTGAACGGTTACGCGTGCCATAAGTGTGATACTCCACGGGTGACGAAATGACTGGGCATCATACTGAGTTGTCCTCAGTCTGCCAATAGTTTGCTGATTAATGCGTCATGACGGGATTTTTGACGGCCCATACGCAGACGCTCAGCGCGAATGATGGTTTTCAGATCGGACAGTGCCAGGTCGAAATCATCGTTCACAATAAGGTAATCATACTCCGCGAAGTGGCTCATCTCTGCCACGGCCTGCGCCATGCGCTTGGTGATAACCTCTTCGCTGTCCTGTCCGCGGCCACGCAGGCGACGATCCAGTTCATCTTTCGATGGCGGCAAAACAAAAATGCTGCGTGCCTGGGGCATTTTCTGGCGGATTTGCTGCGCGCCTTGCCAGTCGATATCCAGGAACACATCCACGCCGGTCGCTAATACCTGCTCGATCGCTTTACGCGAGGTGCCGTAATAGTTGCCAAACACTTCCGCGTGCTCAAGGAAGGCTTCTTCCTTAATCATGCCGCGGAATTCGTCATGACTGACGAAAAAGTAGTGTTCGCCGTGATTCTCACCGGGACGCACTCCCCGCGTAGTGTGGGAAATGGAAACCTGAGTATCGTACAGCGGCTGCGTTTTCAGCAACGCGTGAATCAAGCTGGATTTTCCCGCCCCACTGGGAGCAGAAACAATAAAAAGTGTGCCTTGAGCCATGATTATCTTGATATGCCAATAAAGCGGAGTCTACTTCCTGCACAGTATACACGGCTGATGCCCTTCATGCAGCGTTTCAGCGCGCTGGCGGTGCATTTTCTCAGAATATGGAAAGCAGGTCGCGGTATGGATGCAGCTTTTCATGCTAGGCAAATCAATTTTCGGGCGGCATTCCAGGTCGTTCCTTTGCCTCTCGTCAACCGGTCCATTTTTGCTTTTAATCCCCACAGTATCCTAAAAGGAGACAGGGATGGACAAACTATGGCTGGTACTGGCCTTGTTCGCGAGCATCGCGCAGGCCGCTTGCCCTGCCTGGACACCGGCCAGAGCAGAGCAGGAAATGAAGGCGTTAGAAAATCAGCTCAGCGCCTGGGACGACGCCTATTACCGGGCGGGCGAACAAAAAGTGCCGGACGATCGTTACGATGCGCTGGCTAAAAAGTATCAGTCGTGGCAGAAGTGCTTTGCGCCTGGCCGCGATCTTCGCCAGCCCGAGTTGGCCCGTAACGGGAAAGTCCTCCATCCGGTAGCCCATGTCGGGGTGAAAAAGGTAGCAGACCAGCAGGCGCTGTCCCGTTGGATGGCGGGAAAGGAGGCACTCTGGGTGCAACCCAAGGTAGACGGTGTGGCCGTCACCCTGCATTACAAAAAGGGGAAACTGGCTCAGGTAATCAGTCGGGGAAATGGATTACAGGGAGAAGACTGGACGGCAAAGGCCCGCTTTATCCCCGATATCCCTCAGCAGATCGCGCTGGAAGCGGACAGTATCGTTTTGCAGGGTGAACTTTACCTGAAGATGACCGATCATCAACAGGCGGTGCTGGGTGGCCTGAATGCCCGTGCCACGGTGGCCGGGGCGATGCGGCGCAATGCCCCCTCAGATACGCTGAACAGGCTGGGCGTTTTTATCTGGGCCTGGCCCGACGGACCGGCAACCTTGCGGGAAAGGATAGACAGGCTCAGAGAAGCGGGCTTTCCAGTGATGGGCGAGTGGAGTAAACCGGTTCGCTCTGCGGAAGAAGTCGCTGGCTGGCGTGAACGTTGGTTTGCTCGACCGTTACCCTTTGTCACCGACGGCGTGGTGGTCCATAGCCAACCTGTCAAAGGCACTTACTGGCAGCCAGGTGAGAACGCCTGGTCAGTGGCCTGGAAATATCCTCCCGCCACGGTGACCACGGAAGTCCGTTCGGTAGATTTTCCGATCGGACGTACAGGGAAAATAAGCACAGTGCTGAATTTGGTCCCGGTGAAGCTGGATGATAAGCAAGTCAGTCGGGTAAATGTCGGTTCGTTCAACCGCTGGCGGGAGACGGACATTGTCGCCGGCGATCAGGTGGCGGTCAGCCTGGCGGGGCAAGGCATTCCACGGCTGGATGAGGTGGTCTGGCGGGTGGCCGATCGCTCGCTTCCAGAGATGCCTGATGCGACCTTATTCCATCCCCTTAGCTGTTTCAGCCTGACCCCTGTCTGCCGTGAGCAACTGCTCGCCCGACTGGTCTGGCTGAGTGGCAGAGGCGCATTGAATCTGTCCGGTGCCAGCGAAAGCACCTGGTTGCGGGTTATGCAGTCCGGCCATTTTTCTCACCTGTTCTCCTGGCTGACGTTAACCGCAGAGCAGATAAGTGAGATTGCTGGAATGACCCCGGCAAGAGCGAATCAGATCTATCATCAGTTCAACCAGACGCGTCAGCAACCTTTCAAACGCTGGGTCAGGGCGCTGGGCGTACCGGTTCCCAATAAGGCGTTAGACGCGCTTGACGATGACAACTGGCAGAGTCTGCTCTCACGGAAAGTTGCCGACTGGCAGCGTCTGCCAGAGATTGGCGAACGGCGCGCGGGTCAGATCATAGCCTTCCTTCAGCACCCTGATGTGCAGGCGCTGATCGCTTTTTTATCCACTCATCTTCAGCGGTCAATCAGTGTTCAGCATGGGGATAGTTGAAAATCGGCAGGCCAAGCTTAAATCGCAGTGCCAGCAGACGGGCAATAAAGCCGAAGAGCAGGGTCACGGTGATCACCACTTCGTGAGAAAGCGGGGTCTTCAACAGCAGGATATAGATCCAGCCAGAGGCGAACGCGATGCCAGCATACAGCTCTTTCTGGAACACCAGCGGGATGCGGTTGCAGAACATATCGCGCAGCACGCCGCCAAACACACCGGTAATCACTGCGCAGATTGCCGCAATGATCGGCGCGTGGCCCATATCCAGCGCGACTTTGGTGCCGATGATGGAAAACACCACCAGGCCAAGCGCATCCAGCACCAGGAACACTTTGCGAAGATGTGGCATCAGATGGGCTAACTGCGTGGTGACGACGGCAGCTGCGGCCACGATGATGATATAGACCGGATGCTGCACCCAACCCAGCGGGTAATGGCCAAGCAGCATATCCCGCACCGACCCGCCGCCAATGGCGGTGACCGAGGCGATAATGATAACGCCAAACATATCCATTTTTCGTCGCCCGGCGGCCAGCGCGCCGGTCATGGCTTCAGCGGTGATACCGATGATGTAGAGAACAGTAAGTAACATAGCCAGCTCCAGAGTGATCGGCGGCAAGCCTGCAGGATCTGCAGCAGATTGACGATTGAATTTTTTTAAGGCGAATTCAGCTAAATTAGATTAGCTAATCCGAACTGTCATCAGGATATAAAATGGGAGAGTGCAATGAATAAGCCATTTACCATCGTTATGCCATTGTATCAGGGAATTACGCAGTTAGATTTCACCGGTCCTTATCAGTTTTTTTCTCACTTGCCGGAGGCAAAAGTTGTTGTGGCATCACTTGGCGCTGAGCCTGTCGATGCAGGAAGCTTCAGCTTCTCCGGTCTGGCCGCCCTGGAAGAGATTACCGAATGCGATCTGCTCTGTATGCCGGGCGGCACCTGCACCAACGCGATTGAGAATGCCGACTTTCTCGCTGCCATTCGACGCTTAGGATTGAATGCCAGCTACGTAACGTCAGTCTGTACGGGTTCAATGATCCTCGCAGCCGCTGGCTTGCTGAAGGGGAAAAGAGCCGCCTGTCACTGGGCATGGCGTGATTCACTGGCGATGTTTGGCGCGATCCCGGATAACGAGCGGGTGGTGAAGGATGGGCATATCATTACCGGCGGTGGCGTGACGGCGGGAATTGATTTTGCGCTGGTGGTGATTGCAGAAATTGCCGGAGAAGAGATGGCACAGTCTATTCAGCTTGGCCTTGAGTACGCACCGCAGCCACCATTCAATGCCGGGCGACCTGAAACGGCGCCTCCCGCTGTCAGGGAGAGAGTGATGGCGCGGATGCAAAAAGTGGTCGAAGAAAAAATGCCGATCCTCGAAAAAGCGGCCCGCGAGCTCAATTAACCACAGCCCTGTCCGGACCGACGCATTGGCTCCGGGCAGGCAACTTTCACTCTATGATTTCGCCATCTCTCAGAATTAGTTCTTCTTCACAAACTCTGATTTCAACTTCATCGGGCCAAAACCGTCAATTTTGCAATCAATGTTGTGGTCGCCTTCTACCAGACGGATGCTTTTGACTCGGGTACCGATTTTCAGCGGGGTTGAGCTGCCTTTCACTTTCAAATCTTTGATCACCGTGACGCTGTCGCCATCGGCCAACAGGTTGCCGTTAGCATCTTTCACAATCAACGCGTCATCAGACGCGGCCTCTGCCCCTTCGGACCAGACGTGACCGCACTCAGGGCAATTGAACAGCGCGCCGTCCTGCCAGGTATATTCAGAATGACACTTCGGGCAGGGAGGAAGGGTTTGCATAATAGGCCTCAAAAAAATCCATAGAAAATAAGGGGGCATTTTAGCCTGGCGGTGGGCGTAAGCCCACAAAAAACGCGTATGCAGGTCCCGGAGGTATCAGTGCGTAACTTTCCGTATCGCTATTACATAAAGGAGTTACCGGTATCACAGAAATAAGAAATCATAAAAATGGAACGAGATCCCGCAATTGAGCCTTCCCCGCCTCAACTCTATAACTAAACGTCAGTTCCTCTTAAGGCTTCCAGGCCACGATCTGCAACCCTTAACAACAGGCGTGCCATCTATGAAAGAGACGTTATCGGTAAAAGAAAAAATCAGCTACGGCCTCGGCGATATGGCCAGCCATATTGGTCTCGAAAATGTGATCATTTTCCTGACCTTCTATTATACCGATGTGGTGGGATTGCCCGCCGTTTTCGTCGGAACGATGTTCCTGCTTGCGCGCGCGGCTGATGCGATCATCGATCCCCTGATGGGCCTTATTGCGGACCGCACCAAAACGCGCTGGGGCAAATTCCGCCCCTGGCTACTCTGGCTGGCTGTGCCGTTTGGCGCCAGTTGTCTGCTGATCTACGCCGTGCCGGAATCCCTTTCCCTGAGCGGAAAAATGATTTTTGCCAGCGTGACTTACGCAGCGATGATGTTGATGTACACCGCCATCAATATTCCTTATTGCTCGATGGGCGCAATCATCACCTCGGATAATGAAGAGCGCATCTCGCTGCAATCCTACCGTTTTTTCCTCGCGACCCTCGGCGGCGCGATGTCCACTTTCCTGATGATGCCGCTCGCCCAGTATATTGGCGGCGAAGATAAGTTGGCCGGTTATCGGGGCGCAATGGCCATCATGGCGGGCGCAACCGTCTTTATGTTCCTGATCTGTTTCAGAAACACCAGGGAGCGTATTCAGGCACCGGCCAGCCATGAAAACTTTATCAGTGACCTGCGTGACTTACTGCGCAATGACCAGTGGCGTGTTGTGGCGGGTCTGGTGTTTTTCAACATCGCTTTTGGCGTTATCAGGCTAGGCGCAATGATGTATTACGTGACCTATCACCTTGGCAATCCCAGCTATTTTATGTGGCTGCTGGGGGCGCATATTGTCGGCAAAAGCGCGGGCAGTGCGCTGTGTAAACCCCTGACCACCGGCCGCAGTAAGGTGCAGGTATTCCGGCTGGCAGCCTGGGCCGCAGGGTTGCTCAGTATCGCGATCTTCTTCCTGCCCGCCTCCATCAGCCTGCTGGTAGTGATGGTGGTATTGGTCTCCACCTTCTACCAAATCACCACCACCCTGATGTGGGTGATGATGTCGGACGTCGTCGATTACGGTGAATACACCCAGGGAAAACGTATGGACGGCACCATCTTCTCCACGCTGCTTTCCATTTTGAAAATGGGCATGGCGGTGAGCGGAGCGATCGTCGGCTGGACGCTGGGCCTGAGCGGCTACATTCCCCATGCTGAGATGCAAAACCCGGTCGCGATGTCCGCCATTATCGCCTTGTTCACTCTGGTACCCGGCGTGCTTTCCATTCTCAGCGCGCTGACGCTGCGTTGGTACACCCTGAGTGATGCCACGATGGCTGACGTTAATACCTCGAAAAGATCGCTGCAAAGCGATCGTTACTAGTCAGGAGTTTCTATGAGCGAGTTAATCGCAGAGCACCGCCGTATTCTGTGGCATTTCGATCGACAAACGCTGGTTGTTGAACCCTGGGGGAAGAACAGCCTGCGCGTTCGCGCCACCTGCTTACCGCCGATCAAAGACGAATGCTGGGCACTGTTACCAGACCCGCAAGAGACGCCCGTGTCGATCACGGAAGGGCCGGAAACCCTGAGCATTACCCATGGCAATATAAAAGCGGTGCTGAACATCAAAGGACAGTTGGCTTTTTATAACCAGCACGGTGAATTACTGCTGGAGGAGTTTTGGCGGCAGCGCACCACGGTGGGCATTGGCGCCAGCGAAAAGAATCAGGATAAGTACATTAGCGCGTTGAAGCTGGATGCCCGTGAGTTCAGGCCGATTCCGGGAGGAAAATATCAGCTGACCGTTCGCTTTGAAGCCCGGCCGGAAGAGAAAATATATGGCATGGGGCAGTATCAACAGCCGTGGTTAGACCTGAAAGGCTGCACGTTAGAGTTGGCGCAGCGTAATTCTCAGGCCAGTGTGCCCTTTATGCTTTCCAGTCTGGGTTACGGGCTGCTGTGGAATAATCCAGCAATTGGTGAGGCAACCTTCGCGAAAAATGGGACCGAGTGGCAGGCCAAAGTCACTGAGCAGATGGATTACTGGATCACTGCCGGAGAGACGCCAGCGGACATCGTCCGTCAATACGGCGCCGTAACAGGGACGGCGCCAAAAATGCCTGAGTTCGCCACCGGTTTTTGGCAATGCAAATTACGTTATCGAACCCAACAGGAAGTGCTGGAGGTGGCGCGTGAATACCATCGCCGTCACCTGCCACTGTCCGTAATCGTTATCGACTTCTTCCACTGGCCGAATCAGGGTACCTGGTGCTTCGATCCCAAAGACTGGCCTGATCCAAAGGCAATGGTCGCCGAGTTGAAATCATTGGGCATCGAAACGATGGTGTCAGTGTGGCCAACGGTCGACAGCCGCACCGAAAATTATAAAGAGATGAAGTCCAAAGGCTATCTGGTGAACACCGATCGCGGCGTATCGGTCAATCTGGATTTTATGGGCAACACCACCTTCTTCGATGCCACACACCCTGAGGCCCGCCGTTTTGTCTGGGAGAAGGTAAAACAGAACTACTATGACCTGGGTATCAAGCTGTTCTGGCTGGATGAGGCCGAGCCAGAATACCGCGCCTATGATTTTGATAATTACCGTTATCACCTTGGCCCGGTGCTTGAGGTCGGTAATATCTATCCGCAGAAGTTTGCCGCCGGTTTCTATGATGGGCTGAAAGAGCAGGGAGAAACCGACATCGTCAATCTGGTTCGTTGTGCCTGGGCAGGTAGCCAGCGCTACGGTGTACTGGCATGGTCTGGCGATATCCATTCCTCTTTCCATTCACTCCGCAACCAGATTGCCGCCGGCCTGAACATGGGGATGGCCGGTATTCCCTGGTGGACCACCGATATCGGCGGATTTCAGGGTGGCAACGTTAACGATCCTGCCTTCCAGGAGTTGCTAATCCGGTGGTTCCAGTGGGGCGTTTTCTGCCCGGTTTTCCGTTTGCATGGCTACCGGGAACCGCAAATCCAGCCGCCTGAGGCCTGGCGAGACGGCATTGCCCAATGTAACAGCGGCTCGCCGAATGAAGTCTGGAGCTACGGTGAGGATAATTATCAAATCATGCGCCACTGGCTGCTGGTTCGTGAAAAACTGCGTCCTTACATCAACCGCCTGATGGATGTGGCTCATGAGCAGGGCGATCCGGTGATGCGAGCCATGTTCTACGCATTCCCTGAGCAGAGCGAAAGCTGGCAGGTGGAGGATCAGTACATGTTTGGGCCCGATATCCTGGTGGCACCCATTCTTCACCAGGGACAGCGCGAACGCCGTGTCTGGCTGCCTGCGGGGACGACCTGGCTTGAGTTAAGCGGGGAGCAGCATGAAGGCGGTCAATGGATAGGCGTTGCCGCACCGCTCGACGTAATTCCCGTACTGGTGCGTGATGGTTCGCAGGTTCAGCAAGAGCTGCGTGAGTATGTGACGCGTTAAGTGTTGGAATGATCGTGAAGTCAGGTGAAAGCCCACTGAACAGTGGGCTTTATTCGCATGGAAGCGGTTATTCGATATTCTGGATCTGCTCGCGCATCTGCTCTATCAGCACTTTTAGCTCGATGGCGGAGGTGGTGATCTCGGCATTGATCGATTTAGAGGCCAGGGTGTTCGACTCGCGGTTGAACTCCTGCATCATAAAGTCGAGACGGCGGCCAACGGCTTCCTTCTTCTTCAGGATGTTGTAGGTCTCTTTAACATGCGCCTCCAGACGATCCAGCTCTTCAGCCACGTCAACACGCTGTGCCAGCATGATCAGTTCCTGCTCAACGCGGTTACTGTCCAGCTGTACCTGTGCATCTTCCAGCTTGCTGACCAGCCGCTCGCGCTGCCATTTCAGCACGTCTGGCATCTGCGTCCGCACCTTGCCAATTTCCGTCGTCACGCCTTCAAGACGTTGTTCAATCATCGCCTTCAGTGCCGTGCCTTCTGTCTCACGGGAAGTGATAAAGTCTTCCAGTGCGGTATCCAGCGACGTTAACAGCTCGGCGGAAATAGCATCCAAATCCTGCTCTTCGGCAGACATCACGCCAGGCCAGCGCAGAATATCAACCGGGTTGATTTCCCCCTCATCGCTCTGCATTTTGACCCAGTTAGCGGCCTGAACCAGCTGAACAGCCAGCTTTTCATTCAGCACCAACGCGCTCTGCGCGCTGGGATCGGCATCAAAACGCAGGTTGCATTCGATTTTACCGCGCGTCAGGCGGTTACGGATGCGCTCACGGATCACCGGCTCCAGGCCACGGAACTGTTCTGGCAGGCGGATGTAGGTTTCTAAATAGCGCTGGTTAACGGAACGAAGTTCCCAGGCTGCGCTGCCCCATTCGCCTTTGGTTTCACGCCGCGCGTAGGCGGTCATACTGCGGATCATGTGCGTACCCGTTTTCTGAGAAAGATAAACGGATTATAGCGGCGCAAGTCAGGCCTTAACAGGCATTCGGCTAAACTCAATGAAATCAGCGATCGTCACTGATTTTTTACCCGGGCCAGCTTATGATGCAGTGACCCGTAATCTGCATCAGGAACTTCATGAAAACCTCTTCCGTTATTGCTGTGGCAGTCGCCTTTACCCTCAGCGGCTGCATGGCTTCCAGCCAGCAAAATCCCGTGCCCCCCGCCAGCTGCCAGGTGGGCGATGCAATGCAGCAAACCACGCTTTATTTTGGTCTGAGCCGGCCTCATGGCGCGGATATCACTCACGCTGAATGGCAATCGTTTGTCGACAGCGAGGTTACGCCACGCTTCAAAGATGGCCTGACGGTATTTGATGCCAAAGGTCAGTGGCTGGGAGAAGAGGGCAAGGTGGCACGAGAGGGCAGTAAGGCGTTGATGTTGATCCATGCGCCAGGCAAGCAGGATCAGCAGAATATTGAAGCCCTACGCACGCGTTACAAGCAGCGTTTCCAGCAGGAGTCGGTGATGCGGGTGGATAGCCCGGTCTGTGTCGGTTTTTAAGTTCAGCCCGGCGTCACGCCGGGCGGGTTGTCAGATTACAGCACCAAACCGGCAAAGGCGGCTGACAGCAGGCTGACCAGCGTCGACCCGTAGACCAGCTTCAGACCAAAGCGCGAAACCACGTTACCCTGCTGTTCGTTCAGGCCTTTGATCGCGCCCGCGACAATGCCAATGGAGGCGAAGTTGGCGAATGAGACCAGGAAGACGGAGAGGATGCCAAGCCCGCGAGGTGAAAGCTCCGCCGCGATTTTCTTCAGCTCAATCATTGCCACAAACTCATTTGCCACCAGTTTGGTCGCCATGATACTGGCTGCTCGCAGCGCATCCGGGGCCGGGATGCCTATCAACCAGGCAAATGGCCAGAAGATGTAGCCGAGGATTTCCTGGAAGCTGATGCCAAACAGGCTGGAGAAGATGGCGTTGACCGCAGCAATCAGCGCAATAAAGCCAATCAGCATCGCCATAATAATCATCGCCACCTTAAAGCCGGCAAGAATGTATTCCCCCAGCATTTCAAAGAAGCTCTGATCTTCGTGCAGCTTTTCCAGTTTGATTTCCGGCTCGTCGCCCGGCACCGTCGGATTGATGATCGACAGGATAATAAAGGTGCTGAACATGTTGAGCAGCAAAGCCGCCACCACATAGCGCGGTTCAATCATCGACATATAGGCGCCAACAATCGACAGTGACACCGTCGACATCGCCGCCGCCGCCATTGAATACAGGCGGCGAGGGGAGATATCAGCCAGAATGCCTTTATAGGCGATAAAGTTCTCAGACTGGCCGAGGATCAGGGTGCTGACCGCGTTAAACGACTCCAGTTTGCCCATCCCGTTCACTTTCGACAGAACCGTGCCGACCAGACGGATCAGCAGCGGCAAAATACGCAGGTGCTGCAAAATCCCGATCAGGGCCGAGATAAAGATGATCGGACAGAGCACGCCAAGGAAGATAAAGGCCAGGCCCTGACTTGCCATGCCACCAAAGACGAACTCCGATCCCTGCCCGGCAAATTTCAGCAGGGTTTCAAAGAATCCGGACACCGCGGTGACCAGCGTCAGACCGCTAGACGCGTGCAGGAAGAACCAGGCCAGCGCGGCTTCAATCACGACCAGCTGAAGGATCACCCGTGGGCGGATTTTTTTACGGTCGTTACTGAACAGCAACGCCAGGCAAAAGATGACCACAAGGGCCAGAAGAAAATGAAGTACGTCAGGCATTTCAATGATGTCCGGCAGACTAATGAGAGAAGGCAGCATTTAGCCACAACTTGCCCCGCTTTTCACTCTGCGTTGCGCTGCGCTGCAATTTTAGACGTAAGAAAGTCATCTCAGGCATAAGAAACGCCCTCTGCATCAGGCGAACGTAGGCATTCGGCGGTGAAATCCGTATAATGCGCAGCCAATACTGATTTGCTAGCCGGAGAGAAACCATGCGTCCTGCAGGCCGTAGCGCACAACAAGTGCGCCCTGTCACACTGACCCGTCATTACACCAAACATGCTGAAGGTTCAGTTCTGGTTGAATTCGGTGATACCAAAGTGCTTTGTACTGCCACCATCGAAGAAGGCGTGCCGCGTTTTCTGAAAGGTCAGGGACAAGGTTGGGTAACCGCTGAGTACGGCATGCTGCCGCGCGCGACCCACAGCCGCAATGCCCGTGAAGCCGCGAAAGGTAAGCAGGGTGGCCGCACGCTGGAAATTCAACGTCTGATCGCCCGCTCTTTGCGTGCGGCGCTGGATTTGAAGGCGCTGGGTGAATTCACCATCACCCTGGACTGTGACGTGCTGCAGGCGGATGGCGGAACCCGTACCGCCTCCATCACCGGTGCCTGCGTGGCGCTGGCCGATGCCCTGAACCATCTGGTCTCGATCGGTAAGCTGAAAACCAATCCAATGAAAGGGATGGTGGCCGCCATCTCCGTCGGTATCGTTAATGGCGAAGCGCTGTGCGATCTGGAATACGTCGAAGATTCTGCCGCTGAAACCGATATGAATGTGGTGATGACGGAAGATGGCCGCATGATTGAAGTGCAGGGCACCGCAGAAGGCGAGCCGTTCAGCCACGATGAGCTGCTCCAGCTGCTTGCTCTGGCAAGAGGGGGAATTGATTCCCTGATTCTGGCGCAGAAAGCAGCGCTGAAAGACTGATTTTATGAGGCGACCCGTGAGTCGCCTTTTTTATGACAAGCAGAGGACCAAGACATGAAAGCCTGGCAGCGCCAATTTATCGAATTCGCCATCAACAAGCAGGTGCTGAAGTTTGGTGAGTTCACGCTGAAATCAGGGCGCACCAGCCCTTATTTCTTCAATGCTGGCCTGTTCAATACGGGCCGCGACCTGGCGTTACTTGGGCGTTTCTATGCCCAGGCGCTGGTAGATTCCGGTATTGATTTCGACCTGGTTTTTGGTCCGGCGTACAAAGGTATCCCGATTGCGACCACCACCGCCGTCGCGCTGGCCGATCATCACGATCGCGATGTGCCTTACTGCTTCAACCGTAAAGAAGCCAAGACGCATGGTGAAGGTGGCACGCTGGTGGGCAGTCCGTTGCAAGGGCGCATTATGCTGGTGGATGATGTGATCACCGCCGGGACTGCAATCCGCGAATCGATGGAGATCATTTCAGCCAGTGATGCCTCGCTGGCTGGCGTGCTGATTTCGCTGGATCGTCAGGAGCGCGGGCGCGGCAAGGAGTCAGCCATTCAGGAAGTTGAGCGGGATTACGGCTGTAAGGTGATTTCGATTATTACGCTGAAAGAGCTGATTGCTTATCTGGAAGAGAAGCCGGAGATGGCAGACCATCTGGTGGCGGTTCGCGCTTACCGTAAAGAATACGGTATCTAAGATTGTCGCGGGTCAGTTCCTTCTGACCCGCTGTCTGTTTACACCAGCTGAGACGCCAGCAATGGCCAGCGGGTATCAAAGTCTACCGTTGGGCGGTAGCGGAAGCCGGAACGGACAAAGCGCGAAAGTAAGCCTTCGCAGAACGCCAGCAGTTGACTGGCCAGCAGCGTTTCATCGGTAACAAAACCCTCGCCTTCCCGCAATTTCTGCTCGCGAAGCACCTGACGCAGCTGCACTTCAATGCGTTCAAACAGCTGATTGATTCGTCCCTGCAGACGGTCCTGTTCAAACATCAGTGCATGGCCGGTCAGAATGCGCGTTAAACCCGGATTACGCTCACCAAAACCCAGAATTAACTGGATAATCAGACGCAGACGCGGCAGCGTCTCTTTTTCGTCTTTCAAAATCAGATTGATGCGCGTAATCAGGCTGTCTTCAATAAACTCGATGAGGCTGTCAAACATCCGGGTCTTGCTGGGAAAATGGCGATACAGTGCCGCTTCCGAAACCCCAACGTTTGCAGCCAGTTTCGCCGTGGTGATCCGCTGACTGCCATCGCTTGATTCCAGCATTTGTGCCAGAGCCTGCAATATTTCTTCGCGACGATTCCTTTTCGCACTCTTTTTCTCTGCCATGACCTGAAAAACCCCTGAAATATCACTTTAATAGGGCTGTAGCCCACGCAACGTCCGTGAGCAACGTGCTCACGGCGAAAATAAGGATAAGTGACTGGCTAACGATTTGCAGGCAGACGCTTACTGGCGACCAGAGTGACCAAAGCCACCTTCTCCGCGATCGCTGGTATCAAAGTCTTCTACCAGATTGAATTCAGCCTGAACGACCGGCACGAAGACCATCTGAGCTATGCGCTCGCCGGGTTCAATGTTGAAGGCTTCCTGACTGCGGTTCCAGACGGAAACCATCAGCTGGCCCTGATAATCCGAGTCGATCAGACCGACCAGATTACCCAATACCACGCCATGTTTATGGCCAAGGCCAGAGCGGGGAAGAATAACAGCTGCCAGTTGCGGGTCGCTAATGTGAATAGCCAGACCGGTAGGCACCAGTGTGGTGGCGCCTGGTGCCAGTAAAAGGGCTTCATCCAGGCAGGCGCGCAGGTCAAGACCTGCCGATCCAGAGGTGGCGTAGGTAGGTAATGGGAAGTCTTTACCCACACGCGCATCTAAAATCTTAACGTCGATTTTTTTCATCATAACGGCTGACTATCTCGTCTAGTAACTGTTGGCCAAGGAGTGACTTATCGCTGAGCGGTAAGACTTTTTCTCCCTCCTGCCAAAAAAGGTGCAGAGCATTGGTATCACTGTTGAAACCCTGCCCGGCTTTCGAAACATCGTTGGCGCAGATTAAATCCAGGTTTTTACGGACCCGTTTTTGTTGCGCGTATTCTTCCACATTCTGGGTTTCTGCCGCAAACCCTACGACGTAAGGGCGGCCCTCCTGCATGTGCGCGACCCCTGCAACGATGTCGGGGTTTTTTACCATTTTGAGCGTGACTTCATCACCCTGTTTTTTGATTTTATCTGGCGCAACTTCAGCGGCACGATAGTCTGCAACGGCTGCCGTGCCAATAAAAATATGTTGTTTAGCGGCGCTTGCCATCACCGCATGTTGCATCTCTAATGCGGTTAACACGTCGGTACGTTTCACCCATTGCGGCGTGTTTAATGCCACAGGACCACTGATTAGGGTGACGTTTGCGCCCCGTTTCGCTGCCGCTGCGGCAATCGCGTAGCCCATCTTACCTGAGCTGTGATTAGTAATAAAACGAACCGGATCCAGTGATTCGCGGGTGGGGCCAGCGGTGATCATAATGTTGAGATGTTTCAGGTCGTTGACCGGTGAAGCCCAGTTCACCGCTTCATCCACAATCGCCAGCGGATCTAACATTCTGCCTGGACCGACATCACCACAGGCCTGACTGCCGCTGTCCGGCCCCCAAATCAGCACACCCCGCTGTGCCAGCACCTGCAAATTATGCTCGGTGGCCGGTGCCCGGTACATCTGCTGATTCATTGCCGGCACCACGGCAATCGGTGCCGGTGTGGCAAGGCAGATAGTGGTCACGAGGTCATTTGCCATCCCTGCCGTTACCCGCGCAATAAGGTCCGCGGTCGCGGGTGCCAGGATCACCAAATCGGCCCATTTCCCCAGCTCAATGTGCCCCATCGCTGCTTCCGCAGCCGGATCGAGCAGGTCATCGGACACCGGATAGCCAGAAACAGCCTGCAGGCTAAGCGGCGTGATAAAAGCTTTTGCGGCTTCCGTCATCACCACGCGCACGTCGGCCCCGCGATCGCGCAGGCGCCTGACCAGTTCGGGGGCCTTATAGGCCGCGATACCGCCGCTTACGCCCAGAACAATGTGTTTACCGGTTAATCCCGTCATCTTGCTATCCGCCCTGTAGAGTCAGACTGGCGCGGCTCACTGCCGCCACAATGCCGCTATTTTACCATAATCATCCGGCAGTGCCTGTTAGCACTCTGTAGCCTTTGCGAGACAAATCGCAGAGTCAAACTGAAAGGGTAGAAAAGTACTGTATATAATGCCATGCTTTTTCGGGCTGAGGAAGAAGGGATACGCAAGATGAAACAGTGGACCGAGTTGCCACCCAGAGAAAAGTTACTGGTGAAGGGTGTTGAGGCATTGAACGATACCGAATTACTCGCGCTGTTTTTACGAACGGGATCGGGCGGTGTGCATGTGATGGCGCTGGCGCAGCAGCTGATAGGGACTTTTGGATCGTTGTACCATCTGATGACCGCAGACCGGTCGGCATTTGATCAGGTTAAAGGGATTGGGGATGCAAAATACACCCAGATCAATGCGATAGCCGAGTTAGCCCGCCGTTTCTTTTCCAGTATTCCGGCGCAGGAGCGCCAGCTGGCAGGCGGAACCGCCGATATGCTTACCTTTTTTATCAGCCAGCTTGCGCACCGTGAGCGAGAAATTTTTATGGTGGCGTTTTTAGATAACCAACACCGAATGATTCACTCGTGTGAAATGTTCGCCGGAACGTTAAATAGCGTCGAAGTTCACCCTCGGGAAATCGTCAAAGAAGCGCTGGCGCAAAATGCGGCTGCACTGATTCTGGCGCACAATCATCCCTCCGGGATTGCCCGCCCCAGTAGGGCTGACCATCAGGTCACGCGGCGAATTGTCGCCGCCTGTCAGTTAATGAATATTCACGTATTGGACCACATTGTCGTTGGACGTGGAGAGTCAGTCTCTTTTGCCGAACGCGGGTGGATTTAGGGCATCCAGTTCAGCGAAAAGTGCGTTTTTCGTCCCGAGTTAAGAACGGTTAAGTGTTCAAATGAAGCTATTTTGCACGATCCAGAGGGATCTTTATCTGTTCGGGACTTGAGCAGCGGCGGCGCAGGGCGTATACTACGCCACCTTTGAGAATCTCGGGTTTGGCAAATAGGCCTACTCAGCGGGTTCACATTGAACTCGCCTGGAGGGTCTTAGAGCCTGACGAGGCGGCCAAAACCTTATTTTTAAAGCTCGAGCTGATTTGATTTTTGGAGAATAGACATGTCACGAGTCTGCCAAGTAACTGGCAAGCGTCCGGTATCGGGTAACAACCGCTCCCACGCAATGAACGCGACGAAACGCCGTTTCCTGCCGAACCTGCACTCTCACCGTTTTTGGGTTGAGAGCGAAAAGCGCTTCGTTACACTGCGCGTCACTGCCAAAGGCATGCGCGTAATTGATAAAAAGGGTATTGAGACGGTCCTGGCCGATCTGCGTACCCGCGGTGAGAAGTACTAAGGTAAAGGAACTGAATCATGGCTAAAGGTATTCGTGAGAAGATCAAGCTGGTTTCTTCTGCTGGGACAGGTCACTTCTATACCACCACGAAGAACAAGCGTACTAAGCCGGAAAAATTGGAACTGAAGAAATTCGATCCAGTTGTCCGCCAGCACGTGATCTATAAAGAAGCTAAAATCAAGTAATTGATTTCAGTGGATGAAAAACCCGGCTTCGGCCGGGTTTTTTGTTTTTAAAAGAGGATAACGGACCTTAACGGGAGGCAAGTACATGCCGGAGTTACCTGAAGTCGAAACCAGCCGCCGCGGCATCGAACCGCATCTGGTTGGCGCCACTATTCTTCATGCTATTGTCCGCAATGACCGCCTGCGTTGGCCGGTTTCCCTCGAAATTCAAAGCCTCAGCGATCAACCGGTGCTCAGCGTGCAACGCCGTGCCAAATATCTGCTGATTGAGCTGCCGCATGGCTGGATCATCATTCACCTGGGAATGTCCGGTAGCCTGCGCGTGCTGCCCGAAGAGCTTCCCCCTGCCAAACATGACCATGTCGATCTGGTGATGAGCAACGGTCGGGTCCTGCGTTATACCGATCCCCGCCGCTTTGGTGCCTGGCTGTGGTGCACGGATTTAGCCGCAAGCAATGTGCTGGCCCATCTTGGTCCTGAGCCCCTGCATGACGCCTTCTCGGCGGAGTATCTGTTCGATAAGTCGAGAAACAAGCGAACGCCGGTCAAACCCTGGCTGATGGATAACAAACTGGTGGTTGGGGTAGGAAATATCTACGCCAGCGAATCCCTGTTTGTTGCCGGGATCCATCCCGATCGTCCGGCCATGACCCTGACTCAGGACGAAGCGGCTTTGCTGGTGAAAACCATCAAGGCGGTACTGCTACGTTCAATTGAGCAAGGGGGCACAACGTTACGTGACTTCCTGCAGACGGACGGTAAGCCGGGTTATTTCGCGCAGGAGTTGCAGGTCTATGGTCGGGCAGGCGAGCCCTGTCGGGTCTGTGCAACGCTGATTAAGAGCGCGAAGCACGCTCAGCGCAGTACCTTTTATTGTCCGACCTGCCAGAAATAAGGCTTACAGTTTAGCCTGCAGCGCATCAAAAACGGGCTGCGGTAGAAAGGCGCTCACATCACCTTTGTGGCGCGCCACTTCTTTCACCAGCGAAGAAGAGATAAAAGAGTACTGCTCTGAAGGCATCAGAAAGACGCTCTCCAGCTCTGGCAACAGATGGCGGTTCATGTGGGCCAGCTGCATCTCATATTCAAAGTCAGAGACGGCTCTCAGGCCTCTTACCAACACGTTGGCTTGCTGTTCGCGGGCAAAGTTCGCCATCAAATCACTGAATCCCACCACTTCCACGTTCGGCAAATGGGCCACCACCTGCTGTGCCAGGCTTACGCGCTCTTCCAGCGCAAACATCGGCTTCTTGCTGGGACTGGCTGCAATAGCCAGCACGATGTGGTCGAACATCAACGCGGCTCGCGTCACGATATCAAGATGGCCATTGGTCATCGGGTCAAAGGTGCCAGGATAAATCGCTTTGGTGCTCATAGACCGCCCTTGCCGGAAGCGTGAGAAGAGTTATTCAGCGCCCAGAGCGCCGCGTATTTGTTGAAGGTGTACTGCGCATTGACGACAGCCAGTAGCCAGCCCTGTTTACCATCCAGAAAACCTGCGCGCAAAACCAGCGTTTTGAAGAAGGCGCCGATGGTATGCGTAAAGATGGAAAAAATGCCGCAACGCTTGCCCTGATGATAGCGCTGTTTCGCCCAGGCTTCCGCGTAGGCGAACTGTTTCCACTGGAAGGCAGAAAAATCACGACAGGTAAGATGCAGAAGATCGCCCTTCAGCGGAGTCACGGCAACGCCCTGGGTGTCGAGGGACTCATGCACCTGATGATCGTTATACTGATAGCGGGAAGGATAGAGACGGGTGACCCGGTCCGGGTACCATCCGCTGTGGCGCATAAAGCGGCCTAAAAACAGGTTACGGCGACCCAGACTATATACCGCGTCTGCTGAAGCAGGGTTGTTCAGCACCGCTTCAATCGACGCGCGCAATTGTTGCGTGACGCGCTCATCGCTGTCGATCATCAAAATCATCGGATGGCTGGCATAACTCTGCGCCAGCTGGCGCTGCCGGCCATAGCCGTGCCATTCCGTGGAGTGAAACACTTTCGCGCCGTGTCGGGCAGCAACCTGTGGGGTGCCATCACTGCTGCCTGAATCGAGCAGGACGATTTCATCGGCCCAACTCACGGACTCCAGACATTCTGGCAGCAGGTCGGCCGCGTTTTTAGCGATTAGCACGACCGAAAGAGCCTGGCGTGAAGACATTAGTGATTCCGCTGTGGCAGATGGGGTTCGAGTAACTGTAGCAGACGCTGCAGCGCACCCTGATTCTGATGCAGCACTTCGACGGCATGACGGCCATAGTAAAGGCGATAATCTTCGTCGGTCAGCAGCGTGCCAATTTCTTTATCCAGCGAATCCGCATCGGTGACGGTAATCAGACCGTCAGCCTGCTGCAGCTTGGCGCAGATATCTTTGAAATTGAGGGTATAAGGTCCCATCAATACCGGGATAGCATGTGCGGCCGCTTCCAGCGGATTGTGGCCGCCACGATCGACCAGGCTGCCGCCCACAAAGGCCACATCGGCAATGCCGTAAAGCAGCATCAGTTCACCCATCGTATCGCCAATCACCACCTGCGTGCTGCCTGACGGGATCTCGCCACTGCTGCGAAGGGTATAGCTGAGTCCGGCTTTCTGCGTCAGTTCGCGGGCGGTAGAAAAACGCTCCGGATGACGGGGAACCAGAATTAACAATAAATTGGGGAAACGCGTCAGCAGCTTACGGTGCGCATCCAGAATAATGCTCTCTTCACCATCATGCGTACTGGTGGCAATCCACACCGGGCGGCGAGGCGCCCACTGGCGACGCAGGGTAATCGCTCTGGCGGCCAGTTCGGGCGTGACGGAGATATCAAACTTCAGGCTGCCGGTTACCGTCAGATGCGAGCGTTTAAGGCCCAGGCTGATAAAGCGCTCACCATCTTCCTGATTCTGCGCGGCAATCAGCGTAATGCGTTGCAGCAGCCGTTGCATAAATTTGCCGAGTTTTTTGTAGCCCTTTGCAGAGCGTTCAGACAGGCGGGCATTGGCGATCACCAGCGGGATCTTCCGTTTGTGCAGCAGCGCGATCATGTTTGGCCACAGCTCGGTTTCCATAATGATCACCAGACGCGGGTTCACATTATCGAGGAAGCGGTTCATTGAGCCGGGCAGATCGTAGGGCAGATAAACATGGTGTACATCTTTGCCAAAGGCTGATGCCGCACGCTCAGAGCCGGTCGGCGTCATGGTGGTGACGGTGATCGGCATTGAGGGATAGCGATGGCGCAACGCCCGCACCAGCGGGACCGCTGCCAGCGTCTCACCGACAGAAACGGAGTGCAGCAAAATACCGTCTGGCTTCACTTTGCCGGCGCAATAGCCATAGCGTTCTGCCCAGCGTTTGCGGTAGGCGGGAGCCTTCCGGCCGCGGAGCCAGAGCCGGAGCCAAATCAGGGGCTGAATGAGGTAAAGCAGAACGGTATAAAGTGTTGTCATCACAGTGTTTATTCAGAGTGGAGAGACTCGCGCCAGAGTATGCCAGAAAAGAGGAATAATACGGCATGTTAGCAGATAAGTCGTCTCCGCTCACACTTCTTCTCAGGGCTGCTGCAACACTTGTTGATATAGCGCATGAAGCTGCATGGCAAGCTGTTGCGGAGAGCAGGGCAAGACCCTTTCCCGGGCAAGATCGCCCATCCGGCTGTCCAGCGTTCGCTGTGGGATAGCGATAGCGGCCGCCGTCAACGCCGGCACGTCCAGCGCATCACAGACATACCCTTGTCTGCCATCGACAATGAATTCCGCCCCGCCACAGGTAAAGCTGGTGATAACCGGTAATCCGCAGGCCATTGCTTCCAGAATGACGTTTGGAAAGGGATCGTACAGGGTAGGCAAAATTAAGCTGTCAGCGGCGTGATAAAAAGGGATGACGTTGTTCTGCACGCCAAGAAAATGAATGCGTTTTTCGCATCCCAGGCTGCGCGCGAGGTTTTCGTAATGAGATTGTTGTTTGTCCTGGCCGACCACCAACAGGTGCGCATCGGTTGCTGCCAGCGCAGTGATACTGGCCTTCAGTCCCTTACGTTCAAACCCGGAGCCGACATAGATAAACACTTTCGCATTGTCCGGCAGGTTGAGCTGCTCACGAGACTGCTGACGTTGGGCGGCCGTTGCGGGCATAAAACGCGTGGCGTCGATGGCATTATAGATTACCGCAAACTTCTCTTCCGGCACCTGGAAGCAGCGCATGATGTCGTTTTTCACCATCAGCGAATTGCAGATAATCTTTTTCAGTGATGGGGAGCGGAACATCTCTTCTTCTGCGGTCATCACATAGCGGTGATAACGGCTTACCTTCGTCAGCAAACGCTGCACGGGAGATACAACCCTGGCGCGTTGCTCCAGCCAGACCCGATGCACGCCGTCGCCTGCACGGAAAATATCGCAGCCAGCAATGCGCTCGTGACTTTGCACGATATCAAATTTCTCCTGCTGCCAGCAGGCCCGTGCGGCCACGGCAAAGCCCCGCTCGCGGGAGATCCTCCCCCACTTCTTCGGGTTACAAATATGCAGGTGCCACTCTGGCTTGGGTTCTCCCTGCCAGCTGCGGGTAATGATGTTTAATTCCAGGCTATCGTCATCCAGCGCTTCCAGCGCACGAGAGATAAAACGCTCGGCGCCACCATCGGGGCGATATTTTTGGCGCACGATGGCCAGTCTGACCTTACTCATCCAGATAATTCCTTGCGGCTTTCACCACATCGTCAAGTGGGATGGCGCTGAGATAACGCGTTTCCGTTTTGGTATCGATGCTGTCCGGGGACGGCAGCGGCGCATAGTCCCCCGCCCAGATCACCTTATTGTTATCGCCCCACGGCCGCCATTGTTTCAATTTGGTGGGGCCAAACAGCGCAATACAGGGCGTATCCAGCGCGGCAGCCATATGCATCGGGGCGGAATCCACGCCGATAAACAGGTTGGCATGATCAATCAGCGCGGCTAACTGTGGCAGAGTGAGTTTGCCTGCCAGAGAGATGGCCTGAGGGTTCTGACATAGCGAGAGAATATTGTCGATCATCGCCAGCTCTTTCTTATCAGGCGCGGCGGTCAGCACAATATCCATTTCGTCTGAGGCAAGACGATCAATCAGCCCTGCCATTTTAACGTCTTCCCAGCACTTAAACAGCCAGCGGGACGTGGGCTGAATCACAATGTAAGGTTTACGGATTGGCTGAAGCTGGTCCAGCTGAGTGCGGGTGGTTTCCCAGTCGCTCTCACTGTAATGCATTGCGGCCGGGAAGCCGTGGAAAGGGATATTCAGCGGCGTTAACGCCATCAGGTTTTGTTCAACCGTATGCAGATTTGCATGCTGTTCAGTGGTGGCCCGATGGGTATGCGCCAGGCGCCAGATGGCATTGCGACGCTTATGGTAATCAAAACCAATCCTGACTTTTGCACCCGAGAAGGCGGTAATAATGGCGCTGCGCCACTGGTCGGCGAGGTTGACCACCAGGTCGTAGTGACACTGGCGAACCGCGGAGACTAACGCCACCTCATGTCGGATGTGCTGCCAGGGACCCTCTTTTTTCCAGTTACGATCGATAAAGTGGATCTGCCGAATATCCGGATGCGCTTGCAACATCGGGCGCGTCTCTTTATACAAAAGCACGTCAATACTGGCATCGGGATATTGCTGACGCAGGGCGTGGATCACCGGTGTGGTCAGCAGCATATCGCCATGATGGCGGAGTTTAATCAGCAGAATGGTTTTTGGCGTAAACATCGGGCTGGGTTGCGGAGTAGCCATGCTCATGAGATCTCAACGTTGAGTTGACCCACTGCGGGGAAGGTCCTGCCAGTAAAAATGTCGACGGGTTTCATCATCAGCCTTTCCGCCAGCGATAAATTCGGCTCAGCCACAGCAGCAACTGGTACCACTGCTGCACGCCTCGTGCATTTCGCAGCATTCTGCCCGGCGTTTTACTGGCGATCAGGTCAGCTATCATCGCTTGTCGGGCCTCCGCATCAGGTTCGCGGCGAATAGAGTGGCATACGGTCAGAGCTTCTTTGGTGACTTGTCGGTACAACGGCGCAGACAGTTTTACGCTGTTTTTATAGCGCTGGTTAATCTCATCCAGCATCCGCGCGATTTTAAGATAGTGGCGCTGATATTCCACATTCCGCATTCCCGTGCGCTTTTGATTACTGATTGACTGATCGTGTACGTAATAACGGTACATCACCTCGTCGGTATACCGCACCCTTCGGGCATTCAGCATCAGTTCTGTTGTCCACGGGATATCCTGGTGATGCAGGCCGGGCTCAAACTGTAAGTTTAGTTGGTTAATCAACGCGCGGCGGTAGACGCCAAGCCAGACAACATGCAGGTAACGATTGGTCGCCAGGGCTTTCGCCAGCCAGTCAGCGCCGCTGAGAACGGCGGTAGAGTGCAGACGGTCCTTGGGGATTAGCGGTTTGGCTTTATTCCCGCCCCAAAAAACGCGTTCAGCGTTGCACTGGGCGATGTCCAGATCGTCGGCATTGGCCATGGCGATCAGTTTTTCATACATATCAGGCGCAAGGGTGTCGTCCGCATCGGGGAAGGTAACGTACCGGCCTTGAGCTATCGCCATCCCGGCGTTGCGGGCGCGCGACACGCCGCCATTTTGCTGATCGATTACCCTAACGTGCGGATACTCAGCGGCATATTGATGCGCCATTGCGGCTGACTCGTCGGTGGAGCCATCATTAACAATAATGACTTCAAGGGATTGCAACGTTTGAGCCAGTAATGAAGCCATGAAAGCCTCAAAACTTTTCCCGGCATTGTACATCGGGATAACCACGCTCAGTTCAGGCGCGGTGGAATCGGAATGCGGCATCATACTCAGGGTAAAGTCTTCTCTTCTTGAATCAATTGAGGCTTGCGGGCACACACAAAATCATAGATATCGTCCAGCTTACGCTTGTCCAGTTCAAACAGTTGTTCGGCAGGATGATTGAATTTGTAGAGCGCCTGAAAAACAAAGGAGGTTGGCGCAATATGGTTCGGCCCGATCAGCAGAACATCGCCCAATGGCCGTTGTTCCTCTACGCAGCAAGGGCCATAAATCAGCACCACCGGCACATTCTGCGCGTCGGCAATATAAACATTGCCGGAGTCCGATGCTACGTAGATATCCATCTGGCTAATCGCATAGGGCAAACCCTCCAGCGAGACCTTGCCAATCATGTTAATCAGGTTGTCGCGCTCACCAACTACCTTATTGAGCTCATTTAAGCGGGTAAGTTCATTCGCCGAACCAAATACATAGAACAGGCAGGGCAGGTCGCTCAGACGATCAAACAGGCTTTTCCAGATAACCGGGGGAATGGTTTTCGCCTGATTGCCGGCCGAGATGCTGATGCCAATTTTAATCTTATCGGTTCTGAACAGCTCTTCCGGTGGATTGGCGGGTTGCACTAATGGCAGCGTCGCATGCTTGGGATAGCTCTCTTTGGTCAGCGAGCGGTCGGCCAGTTTCAGGTAGTTTTCCAGCGTCAGCGTGTTTTTCTCATGTTCCACCGTGCCGCTGGCGGTGAGATAAAAAATCCCCTGATACCAGCGACGGCGATACATCGACAGAAACTGTTTATTCTCCGCATTACAGCAGGCGGCATAGAACAGATTGGCGTTGTTAGGATGCAGCAGATAGACGTTGCGATAGCGGTTCATCAACCTGATGGCCAGCTTCAGCTTGGCCATCGTGCTGGATTTATGCTCTTCAACGTAAAAAATCTCGTCCAGAGTGGCATCATTACGGGCAAGCGGCGCGACTGAAGTGCTGAGCAGGGCGTCGCTATGCTTAAGATGCTGCATCAACGGGGTGATGTTGATGAAGTCCCCTATCTTTGCCGTCTGAATGATCAGATTACGGTTGCTTGTGTTCTTACCCAGCTTTTTCCATAGCTTAAGCGGTAAGAGCAGCAAAAATAACAATACATAATTCACGCTCTGTTCTCCCTGAGCGAGCTGAAAGTTCCACGGTAGAGGATCGGGGTAAGCGTGCGTCCCATTGTCAGCCGTATTGATGAGGTCAAGCTATTCACTGAGCTCTGATATCCGTTCCTGTTAATGAGCGTTATCATGGGCCAAAACCTTCAATGATGAGTAAACAAAAAGTGGCTTCAGGTTGTCTTCGCCCTGATGTTATGGGCTGATTTTAACGCTGAAACGAATGACAGTGCAGCAGGACTTTGTTAATTACGGTTAATTAAATCAAGGTACTGTCTGCAAACAGCCTCAATACTGTAAGCATCGACATCAGGCTTAAGCATCATGGGTGGATGAAGATAAATATCCCGCATTGTCGCTGCCAGCGAATCATCATTCATCTCTGCCAACCCTCGCGATAACTCGCCGGTCAGGATGCTGACGGGGCCACCCGGGCAGCGGGTGCTGACCACCGGCGTATGGCAAATCAATGCTTCGACCAACACGTTACCAAACCCTTCACTGTCCGAACTAACGACCAACAGCCTCGCATGACGGATGTAGGGATAGGGATTGCTGATAAATCCCTTAAAAATGACACGCTTGCTGATACCTAAGTCAATAGCCAAGTCTTTTATTGCGCGGGTCGCTTCGCTACTTCCCTGGCCAATTAACACCAGCGGTGCTTCGAGGCCACTTTTGGCGTAGGCGCGTAACAGCCGGTCATGGCGTTTGGTCTGATGAAAACGGCCAACATGGACCAGATAGTCCTTCCCTTCCATCGAGCAGGGTTTCAGCGAAAGGGCTTCAATGGCCTCAAACTCAAAGGGATTGAATATCACCTGTTCACGTTTGGGTTGGATTTCAAACGAGCGCTTCAGGTCGTCAACAACGTATTGGGAGACGCCAATGACATTGCGGCCCTGGTAAATACGGCGAATTTTGGCCTTTTTAAGCCAAAGAGAGAAGCCTTTGCGGCGGGCAAGGTAAGAGGCAGAAAACACCCCGTGCAGGCAGAACCAGGTCTTTTCGGGATTCAGGTGCGGGCAGCGGCGGACAATGCGATCCGTCTTATGCAGATGAGAAATCACCAAATCGAACGGCATGTCGCTTTTCTCCGCCGCATGGATTTCTTTATCCAGTTGTGCTGCCCGGCGGCTCAGTTCGGTCAGTTTGCGCCACGGTTTTTTGCAGCTATCTTTGATCACCCGGTAATCCAGACCGGGGGGGATGGCGTACTCACACACCGAACGCAGTGAGAATAACGACACCCGATGTCCACGCTCCATCATCCCTTTTGCAAGGGTCAGCACGACTTTCTCAGCTCCCCCTCCGGGTAAGCCATCAATGATCATCAAAATGCGCTTGGACAATTTTTTACCCTTAGCCAGAAAAATATTGCGGAGAAGGCGCTGTAGCCTCTTTAGCCGCATAAATGCCGCTCAACTTTTTTATTGATTCAGGCGGATCCTTCTGCCAGAGCTGTGTAGTTTATACTCAGGAAATCAAGCCAAACATCAGGGACTTCCCAATGTACTCTTTTTTATTAGCCGTAGTTATCTTAGAAAAATAATAGAAAGAGCGCCACAGCATAATCGACGGACAATATAGCTTCGCGAATCCCTTTGCGTCTCTATTGTCCGCTGCGTAACATACCCTCAGACTAAACAGGAGTATGGAAACGGCATGACCAAACCTGCATTTCTCATCACTATTGATACGGAAGGTGACAACCTGTGGCGCAATCGCTCGGGTATTGTTACCACCAAAAACGCGGGATATCTCGCTCGTTTCCAGCAACTTTGCGAAAAATACGGTTTCAAACCGACCTGGCTGACCAATTATGAAATGGCCATCGACCCGGTTTACCAAACATTCGCCCGTGATGTGATCGCCCGCGGAACTGGTGAGGTGGGGATGCATTTACATGCCTGGAACAGTCCGCCTGAGTACCCACTGACGGATGATGACTGGAAATTTCAGCCCTATCTGATCGAATACCCTGTTGAAGAAATGCGCCGGAAAATCGCCTTTATGACGCAGCTGCTGGAAGAGACCTTCCAGACCAAAATGCTCAGTCATCGAGCCGGGCGCTGGGCGTTCAACCATCATTATGCCCGGCTGCTGATCGAGTTTGGCTATAAGGTGGACTGCTCGGTTACGCCTGGCGTGAACTGGCAGTTTTCACCGGGTGCGCCGCAAGGCATCGGCGGCACTAACTACACGCATTTCCCGCGCAATGCCTATTATCTGGATGCGGAAGATATCTCCCGTGAAGGCAACTCGCCGTTGCTGGAGGTGCCAATGAGCATTCAGTATAAGCATTCAGGGCTGATGAACAGCCTTAAACAAGGATACGACCGTTTGCGCGGCAAGCAGCGCAGCCCTTCGGTTCACTGGCTACGTCCAACGGGCGGTAACGTGCAGCAGATGATTGGCGTGGCGGAAAAAACGCTGGCGGCGGGGTCGGATTACGTTGAGTTTATGCTGCACTCTTCAGAGTTTATGCCTGATGGCAGCCCGACCTTTAAAAATGAAGCCGATATCGATCGCCTTTATGACGATCTGGAGCAATTGTTTATTTGGCTGCATGAGCGGACAGTCGGGATGACGTTAACGGAATATGCGGCGAGCAAAGCGCGTTGATGATATTGGCAGCACTCTGTGAGAGAGAAAATGAAAATAAGCTTTAAAGATACGGACTTCCGTGCTGTTTTTTACCTGTTGGCTCTGGCTTGTACGCTGCTAACCATTATGGTGACCTTTATTGATGTTAAAGGTGCCAAGGTTCTGTTTTACTGGAGTTTCTATTTTTCACTCGCGGGGATTTTATTTAACCTGAAAGAGTGTGATAAATCGCGATTATGGTTCGTCGGGCTATTGGCCGTGCTTGGACTAAGTAAGGTCATCTGGTTTTACTGGGAGTATCTGGGCAGCCCGGATTACAGCGATTTTAATGATTACTTTAATGCGGGAAAACGTCTGCTGTTGGCGTGCTTTATCGGTTACTGGTTATTTTCTCAGATGAAGAATTACCCAAAAAGAAGTCTTTGGCTAATCCGCATCGGGTTACTGGTGGCGTTTTTTGCCGCGTCCCTCTTCGGTTTATATCAATACTTTAGTGATATTCACCGGGTCGCTTTTTCATTAGACCGCGCCACCATATCCGCATATGGCTATGCGATGCTTTCAACGATGGTGCTTTTTATGCTGGCAACCGAAAAGCATACCCCTGAAAACATCCTGATCTGTCTGGCGATCTTTTGCCTGTCCTATTTTATCCTGGTACAAACCGGTACCCGCAATATGATGGCTGCTTATCCCCTGATTATCCTGCTGGTTGGCGTACTGCAATTCCGTCACTTCGGCCTGAAGTCATTATTCTCGGTGGTGATAGCCTTGGTGATCTTGGTTGGGGTGAGCTATAAACCGATGATTGAGCCGAAGCTGGACTCGACTCTGCAAGAGTACAATACCTATATCCAGTCGGACGGGAATCAGTTTGGGTCGTTAACCACGCGTCTTGCAATGTGGCGAGTGGGGGCGGTCTGCTTCATGGCGCATCCTTTGGGGATGAAAACAGAAGATCGTACGGCGTGCTTCGAAAACTACGTGAAAACCCGCCATACAGACACTATCTCGCTGATGTATGAGAAAGTGCATTTGCACAACGAATTGCTGGATAGCGCGACCTTGCAAGGAATTCAGGGGGCATTGGTGATGCTTCTGTTTTATGTTGTGCTGATTGTCTATTCGTTACGAAGCAGAAATGCGTTGATGCTGGCGGTGATGTTTGGCGTGGTGATTAGCGGGCTGAGTGACGTGGTATTCATCAGCCGTGAGTTAACGATTTGCGTGGCATTAATGCTGATCGTCAGCGAGATGTTCAATGCGTTGAGAAGGCATCAGCAGAGCAGCCTGGCCCGTTAACGTCTTAACAGGGGTCTTTACAGACCCCGTTTACGCACCTTCAGCATTTTTCTTTTATAGCTGAGTCTGATTTTTCTATCCAGCAGGAAACGGCTCAGACTGACCCGACCAATACGCGCGTTGACGATCCTGTCCTGTCCGCTGCTGCGTAGCGCGTCTGGATAGCGGTTGGCGATATCCAGCCAGTGGCAGGTAATTAGCGAGGCAAAGTTAGCGGGTAAAACCTCATCCATATGCTGCGTTGCCGCAATCAGACAGTCGATTTTCCGCTCATCTATTGCGGAAGACAGACTGTTGGCGTGTTTGCGATAGAGATAGAATCCGCTGTCTGAATAAAGCGTCTTCTGGCTCAGGGTCAGTAACAGTGGAAATAACCAGCTGTCCTCATAACAAATGAAGTCCGGAAAAGCGTGCTGCTGGAGCAGGTGGCGGGCAAAGAACTGGCCAATGAAATGCGCCTGATAATCGCGGTGGATCAGAAACCGCTCAACAGACTGATGCTGAGTCAGTATTTCAGGTGCGTTTGCCTGCCAGACAGGCTGATTGGCAATCTCACCACGCACTTCAATAATTTTACTGAGAAAAATGTCAGGCGCGTGCTCTTGCAACGTCACCAGCCGATCCCGCAAAGCATCAGGCAGTAGCTGGTCGTCACTGTCTACCATCAGCAGGTATTCGCCTGTTGCCAGACTCACCGCCTGATTGCGAACTTTACCGACGTTTCGGTGGCCTGAAAGGACGCTGTGAAGACGGGGTAGTTGCCGTGCATAATCATCGATAACGGCCTGCGTGCCATCTGTGGAACCATCATTAACGATGATGATCTCAGCCTGATCGAGTGCCTCACCCAATGAAGCTACTATGCTGTCGAGCGTTGCAGCAAGATATTCTTCACTGTTATGGGCAGCAATCAGGATGCTGAGTTGGCAGGTGTCGGTCATTGGCTCAACGTCACCGGTAAGGCGATAGCGGGCGAGAGCAGCGACATGACATTCTCAGCGGTAATCGAGGCCATATCATTACCCTTCTCAGGGCGTAGCACGCACTGGTTCTTGCCGTAACCGCCAATTAATCCCGGATCGGTCGGACCATAAAGGGTGATGTTCGGGCGGTCCAGGGCGGCAGTGAGATGGCTTAAACCGGTGTCGACGGAGACCACAGCTCTGGCGCCTGCCAGCGTGCGGGCAACCTGTTCAAGCGTCAGCTTTGGCAGCACGTCGACAAAGCTAAACCCCTCGGCCAGCCTGATAGCGCGCTGGTGTTCGTGGTCAGCGCCCCACGGCAATTTAATTCTCAGGCCGCTGTCGGCGAGTAAACCAATCAGCTCGCGCCAATGGCTTTCTGGCCAGTGTTTGGCATCACGTGTGGTGGCATGGAGAAACACCAGGTACTGTCCCGCGTCAGAGGGCGGCTCGCTGAGGAAATGCTGCGCGATGGCGTAATCCCCTTCGCTATCCGGCATCGGGTAACCCAGACTTTTGGCGAACAGCTCACGAGTCCGCTGTACGGCATGTTGCTTTTTGCTGATTTCATGGCGTTCGTCATACCACCAGCTGGCGAAAGGTTCTCTCGCACTGCGGCTGTCCTGACCATGCTTAACGCCTTTTGCAATGCGCGTGACCAGCGCGGCGCTTTTAATCAGTCCCTGCGCATCAATCACCACATCATACTGGCGAGACTGGACTTCGCGTTTGAACAGGAAGCGCTCTTCGCGGACTTCACTGCCAAACCAGTGTTTTCGCCAGCGGCGGATGGCCACCGGGATCACTTTATCCACGGCAGGATGCCAGGCGGGGATCTGCGCAAAGCCTTCTTCCACCACCCAGTCAAAGCGAATGCCGGGAATAGCCTGCATGGCATCGGTCAGCGCCGGAAGCGTGTGCAACACGTCGCCCATTGAGGAGGTTTTAACAATCAGGACGTGCATGGCTTTTCCTCGTCATCCGCTAACAAGGCCGTCAGCTCGGCGATCACCCGCTCAGGCTGAATATCGATCAGGCTCTGATGATAGCCTTCTTCCGCATCCCCTTTGCGTACCTTATGGTAGCCGGTGATCAGGCGGATGACGCGTGCTTTGTCAGATAACGGCGGCGTAAAGTCAGGGCTGCTTGGGCCGTAGAGAGCGACCAGCGGACGATCCAGCGCGGCAGCAATGTGCATCAGGCCGGAATCGTTACTCACCACCGCGCGGCAATGGGCCAGCAAAATTACAGCCTGCTCCAGCTGGGTTTCACCCGCCAGATTGCGGCAATGCGCACGCGAATCCTCCTGCAGGCTTTGCAGGATCTGTTCGCCTGTCTCTTTATCTTTTGCCGAACCAAACAGGATGATTTGATAACCCCGGTTAATCAGGCTCTGTGCCAGTTCAGCGTAGTGGTAATGCGGCCAGCGTTTTGCCGGACCAAATTCTGCGCCGGGGCAAAAACCGATCGCCGGGCGATCTGCAGATAAGCCGAACTCTGCTGCGGTCGTCAGCTTTTCAGCCTCATTGACCTGAAGCTTTGGCCACAGCAACGGTTGTGGCAGCTGTGCCGCCTGGGTAAAACGCGATTTGTCGTAGGCCAGCGCCACATAGCGTTCAACCATTAATGGCCACGCGGCTTTATCCAGCACCCGCACGTCGTTCAGCAGCCCATAACGCATTTCACCGCGCCAACCGGTGCGGGTTTTGATATCGGCAAAGAAGGGAACCAACGCGGACTTGAACGAGTTGGGCAATACGTACGCACGGTCGTAACCCTTGCTGCGCAAGGCTTTACCCAGACGACGCCGTTCGCCCAGCGCCAGCGCACCATGGCCCAGCGGCATCGCCAGGGCCTCGTTGACCTCTGGCATACGCGATAACAGCGGACGGCACCACGCAGGTGCCATCACGTCAATCACCGCGTCGGGTTCAGCCGCCTTCAACGTGCGATAGAGACTTTGCGACATCATCATATCGCCAACCCATGAAGGGCCGATTACCAGAATCTTCATTGCCGGAATTGTCCCGTTACGCCTTGCGGTTCAGCCATGCCATATATTCAGCGACGCCTTCAGCGACGGTTTTGAATGGCTTGTCATAGCCCGCTGCCAGCAGGTTGGTTTGATCCGCCTGCGTGTAGGCCTGGTAGCGTCCCTTCAGTTTTTCCGGGAAAGGAATGTATTCGATTTGCCCTTTCTGATGGAAATTCAGCGCCGCATCGGCCACTTCCTGGAACGACTCGGCGCGACCTGTACCGCAGTTGAAGATGCCGGAAACGTTATTTTCCCAGAACCACAGGTTTACCGACGCCACATCTTCCACGTAGATAAAATCACGCTTAAAGGTATCGCTGCCTTCAAACAGCTTGGGATTTTCGCCGTTGTTTAACTGGGTGTTCAGATGGAAAGCCACGCTGGCCATGCTGCCTTTATGGCCTTCACGCGGACCATACACGTTGAAGTAGCGGAAACCACAGACCTGCGAACCCGCTTCCGGCAGGATCTGACGGACATAGTGATCGAACAGCATTTTGGAATAGCCGTAGACGTTCAGCGGCTCTTCATACTGACGCTCTTCGATAAAGTTATCGTTGCGTCCGCCGTAAGTGGCTGCGGAAGAGGCATAGAGGAAGGGGATTTCGTGCTCGAGGCAGTAGTGCAGCAGCTCTTTGGAGTACTGATAGTTGTTGTCCATCATGTACTTGCCGTCCCACTCGGTAGTGGATGAGCAGGCGCCTTCATGAAAGATCGCTTCCACATCGCCGAAATCTTCATCGGCCAGAATGCTGATCAGGAAATCTTCTTTATCCATATAATCGGCAATATTCAAATCCACCAGATTGACGAATTTGGTGCCGTCTTTCAGGTTGTCGACCACCAGGATATCGGTATGGCCTTTGTCATTCAGCGCTTTAATAATGTTGCTACCGATAAGTCCTGCGCCGCCGGTGACGATAATCATGAGCATTAACCTTTAAACAGGGGGGTGAAACGGGAGGTTTCACACGCTAATGCCTCTTATCATAACATCTGATGCGGCGTCAGACAGCCAGATGACTCCGTAACGGAATGTAATTGTTGGATGGCGGCGTTAATTATGCTGCTAAAATCACACTCTACGATCGGTATCCTCGTTGCATCCCTTTCCCTTCAGTAAGATATTCCGCTACTTAGCCTGTTTCGGAGTATGAAAATGTCATCGCCATTTTATCAGCAACTTACGCAACAATTACGGGAAGTCGAGGCGGAGGGACTGTTTAAGTCCGAACGTCTGATTACCTCCGCGCAACAGGCCAATATCGAACTGGACGGCGGCGGGAAAGTCGTTAACTTCTGCGCAAATAATTACCTGGGACTGGCTAATCATCCCGCCCTGATCGCGGCGGCGAAAGAAGGCATGGACAGCCACGGTTTTGGCATGGCGTCGGTACGCTTTATTTGCGGCACGCAGGATAGCCATAAACAGCTGGAAAAACGGCTGGCAGAGTTTTTAGGTATGGAGGATGCCATTCTGTATTCCTCTTGCTTTGATGCTAACGGCGGCTTATTCGAAACGCTGCTTGGGCCTGAAGATGCAATTATTTCTGACGCGCTCAATCACGCGTCGATTATTGATGGCGTGCGGTTGTGCAAAGCAAAACGTTATCGCTATGCCAACAACGATATGGCGGAACTGGAAGCGCGGCTGGAAGAAGCCAAAGCGGCCGGCGCGCGCCATATCATGATCGCCACCGACGGCGTTTTCTCAATGGATGGCGTGATCGCCAACCTCAAGGGCATTTGTGATCTGGCGGATCGCTATGGCGCGCTGGTGATGGTCGATGATTCTCATGCCGTTGGCTTTGTGGGCGCAGGCGGTCGGGGCACGCACGAATACTGCGAGGTGATGGGCCGGGTCGATATCATCACCGGTACGCTGGGCAAAGCGCTGGGTGGCGCTTCGGGTGGCTACACGGCGGCGAAAAAAGAGGTGATCGAATGGCTTCGCCAGCGATCCCGTCCTTATCTGTTTTCGAATTCGCTGGCCCCGGCCATCGTTGCCGCCTCAATACGTGTGCTGGATATGCTGACCGAAGGAGATGGTTTACGCCAGCGTCTGTGGGACAACGCAAAATTTTTCCGTGCCGAAATGACCAAAGCCGGTTTTACCCTGGCCGGCGCCGATCACGCCATTATTCCGGTGATGCTTGGCGAAGCGAAAGTGGCGCAGGAATTTGCCCGGCTGTTGCAGCAGGAAGGCATCTACGTCACCGGCTTCTTCTATCCCGTGGTGCCGAAAGGGCAGGCAAGGATCCGCACGCAAATCTCGGCGGGACACAGCCATGAGCAGCTAGTCCATGCGGTGGATGCCTTCAGCCGTATTGGCAAAAAGCTTGGCGTGATTAAGGAGGCGTGATGAAAGCATTAGCGAAGCTGCGCGCGGAAGAAGGGATCTGGATGGTTCACGATGCGCCTGTCCCTGAGCCGGGTCACAATGACCTGCTGATCAAAATTCGTAAAACCGCCATTTGTGGTACCGATGTGCATATCTATAACTGGGATGAATGGTCACAGAAAACCATTCCCGTGCCGATGATCACCGGGCATGAATATGTTGGTGAAGTGGTCGGGATCGGTCAGGAAGTGAAGGGCTTCTCGCTGGGCGATCGGGTTTCCGGAGAAGGGCATATTACCTGTGGCCACTGCCGAAATTGCCGGGCGGGGAAAACCCATCTTTGCCGCAATACGGTAGGCGTTGGCGTTAACCGGCAGGGCTGCTTTGCGGAATACCTGGTGATCCCCGCGTTTAATGCCTTTCGTATTCCCGACAACATTTCTGATGAGCTGGCGGCGATTTTCGATCCCTTTGGTAATGCGGTACATACGGCGCTGTCATTTGATTTAGTCGGCGAAGATGTGCTGATTTCAGGTGCCGGCCCGATTGGCATTATGGCGGCGGCAATCTGCCGTCATGTCGGCGCCAGGCATGTGGTGATCACCGACGTGAATGACTATCGCCTCGATCTGGCTCGCAAGATGGGGATAACGCGCGCAGTGAACGTCAGCCAGCAAAAGCTGGAAGACGTGATGCATGAACTGGGCATGACCGAAGGATTTGACGTGGGGCTGGAGATGTCTGGCGCGCCGGCAGCGTTCAGAACCCTGTTAAGCGTGATGAACAACGGTGGACGCATTGCCCTGCTCGGTATTCCCCCTTCAGAGATGTCGATTGACTGGAATCAGGTGATTTTCAAAGGGCTGTTTATCAAGGGGATTTATGGCCGGGAAATGTTCGAAACCTGGTACAAAATGGCGGCATTAATCCAGTCCGGGCTGGATATCACGCCGATCATTACCCATCACTTCGGCATTGATGATTTTCAGGCGGGGTTTAATCAAATGCGCTCGGGCCTTTCAGGCAAGGTGATTCTGCACTGGTAATCTATCTATTGGGTCGGCTGTGTGCCGACCCAATTTACAATGCTACTTCAGCTTTTCGGCATCCGTCAGATAGCGCACCTTGCGGGTGTAATCCTGGCCTTTAAAGGTCAAAGGCGTATCGGCCGACTGCAGATATTTTTGCCATTCGGAAAGCGGGAAGCCGCCATGCGCGCCAACCACCTCTTTCGGGACCACTGCGGTGGTGCCACCAATCTTCTTGGAAACCGGCCAGTTCATCCAGTCACCCAGGTTTACCGTCTTCAGATCCAGCATATCCAACAATGCGGCCAGTGGGAGCTGATCGGTTGGTGGCTGCGAATCATCCATCAATTCCCAGGTATCCTGGAAAAGCGTTAACCACAGTGGGCAAATGCGTTTCCAAGTCTGTCGGGTCGCAGCAAGGAAAGCGCCATTCACATGATCAACAATATAAGGTCTGACGCTATTGCGATAATAAGCCGGTCGGTTTTGCTCAGGCGCATTGGCCAGTTTGGCGATCATCTTGCCCTGGCGAAAGCTGGAATAGATATGCCCGTCATGCATGTTGATATCGGGCATTTTTAGCAGATTGAGATCGGAATCGATCATCAAAATGCCGTCGGTTTTTGCCTGCAAAGGCGCCTGAAGCTTAATCAAACGACTGCGGTAAATTTGTTTATAACGGTAGTTCTCTTCCCGTAACGGCACGTCCAGCGTCACCACCCGGGTTTTCGCCGGCAGCTCGCCAAACTGTGCGGCAGGCTGATCGGAGACGATCACTATCTCTTCTGCGTCGGGCGCAAACCGGGAGGCAAACAGCGCGCTTAAGGTCGCTTCTTCGACAAAGTCAGCGCCCGTACAGGGAATGACAATGGAAGTGACCGGCGTTACGCCTTGCACCTCTTTCTGCTGATAAGAGAGGTTATGGCGCGAACGAATGTGGCGGAACTGAGGGTTCAGGAATTCAAACATGCGAAGAGTTTCCATGTGACGCATTTTTCAAAATAGATTCCACGCCTGCGACATAATGCTCAATAGCATAGTGCGCTTTCACGTTGGCGTTGGCCTGTTGCAGTAATGTCGTGCGTTTTTCCGCATCAAGATACAGCGTCTTCATCTGCTCAAACAGGGTATCGGTATCGCCGTAATCGAACAACAGGCCCGTTTTATCCGGCGAGATCAATTCGGCGGTGCCGGTGACTTTCGAGCCAATCACCGCGGTATTGAGCAACATGGCTTCCAGCACCACGCGCGGCAAACCTTCACTTTTAGACGCCAGAATAAAGACATCCAGCGCGGCCAGATATTCCAAAGCATTGGGGCGAAAGCCGGTAAAAATCACCCGATCCGCAATACCGGCCTGAGCCGCCTGACGTTTTAACGCCGCTTCTTCCGGGCCTTCACCGAGGATCACCATCCGCCAGTCGGCCTGGGGGAAGGACGCGGCAAACTTTTCCAGCGCCTGCAAAATATGGTGATTGGATTTGCGGGGGATTAACGATCCGATGCTGCCAAACACAAAGGTGCGGTTATCCAGCGCCAGCAGCTGTTGCCGCATCGCATCGCGGGAGGGCAGCGGTTGCCAGATGTCGATGGCATTGAACACGGTAAAGCATTTTTCGGCAGCGACGCCATGGGCGATCAGTACTTCGCGGACGCCATTTGATACCGCGATGATTGCATCCGCACGGTGATTCACCATCCCGACCAATTCGCGGTTCAGGACCGGTTCAATGCGGCAATGCTGCACCAGGGTAATCGGCAAACCTTCGGCCGCAAGATAGCCTTCAGCGTTCGATCCCGGCTGGTTATTCATATAGAGCAAATCAATATTCTGGCGGGAAATCGCTTCGGCAATACGTTTCGCATTGGGTTTGATGCGCCAAAGCATATCCACCCAACGGGTCGTTTTCAGCCGTAAGGAACGGTTGAAAAACACCAGCGATCGCAGCAGTTCTTTGCAGACTTTTGCCCAGCGAGGCTGCTTGCGTTGCGGAATAAACATCACCGGGATGCCGAGCGCTTCCAGCACGTCAGCAATGGTTTCACCTTTACCGCGGCGGTAATTATGGTAGAAGCAGCAGCGGATATCGAACTGACTGCGGTCGATACGCTTCAACAGCTCAAGCATGCTGTTGGTGCCGCCGCCCCATTCATTTCCGGTATCCAGCAACAGAATTTTTTTACGCTGATCTTCCATGTGTCCGCGACTCTCTGGGCCTGCGTCCCTTCAGTCAGGGACGCTGCAGAAAAATTAAGGTTGGGTCCCGATATCGAGCTTCAACCCGCTAAAGTGCGTATCGATATAACGCATGCCCGCGCTGTTGCCAATACTTTCAGCCACCACGCTCAATGCACGGGTTGCCGGAACCGGTGCAATCTTCACCGGACAGCTTTTCACACCGTGGAACGGATTACGCGGTTTTTCAGCCGGTGGTAACGGTTGGTGGCCGGTGGATTGTGGCTCATTCAGCAACTGGCTTGGACGAACCAGCGTCACGTCTGCCGGCAACGTTGGCAGCATTTCCTGCAACACCCTTACCGTAGTGGGATGCGGATGGCCGATGGCAATGGCCGAGCCATCGCGCTGGGCCAGGCGCACCGCACGCGTAAACTGCTTGCGGATATCCGCTTCGTTCTGCGTATCGTCGAGGAACACGCGGCGTTTCAGCACTTTGACGCTGGTTCCGGCTGCCGCGCGCGTTGATTGGCTGTTACCGATGGTCATGCTGTCGAGGAAGTAGAAATTATAGTGATCCAGCACCTGCATCACCTTCTGCATCCCTGGCAGGCTGGAGGTCATCGCGCTACCCATATGGTTGTTCAGGCCCACCGCAAAAGGCACATCGGCCACGGCTTCACGAATAATGCGTTCGATTTCCGCACTGGACATATCCGGGCGCAGGGTGTCTTTTTCCAACGGTTGTTTGCTTAATGGCGCCATCGGCAGATGGATCAGCACTTCGTGACCCATCTGGTGAGCTTTGGTTGCCATTTCACGGGCGTGGGTGGCGTTAGGCAGAACCGCGACAGAGATGTTTTTCGGCATCTGCAAAACCTTATTCTCTTCCTTCGGACGATAACCAAAATCATCAATGACGATAGAGAGTTTCCCGGCGTGTGCCGTACAGGCCATTAACAGGCCTGCCAGCACGCCACTCATTTTGCGGAGATGTGACAAAAGTTATTTTCCTAACCACGGAAGTGGATTGACGGCCTGTCCCTGGCGTCGGATTTCGAAATAGAGTGAAGGCGTGCCCCGGCCGCCACTGGTCCCGACCAGTGCGATTGGCTGTCCTGCCTTAACCTGAGTTCCCACGCTCACCAGCGCACTTTGGTTGTAGCCGTAAAGGCTCATATCCCCTTTGCCGTGTTCTACCACCACCACCAGACCGTAGCCCTGAAGCCAGTCGGCCATCAGAACGCGGCCATCGGCAATGGCTTTCACTTCGGTGCCTTCAGGTGCATCAATCACCAGGCCTTTCCAGCGTAGCTCACCCTGCAGCTGTTCGCCGAAGCGATGTTCAATCGTGCCGCGTGCCGGCCAGACGGCCTGGCCAGAAGGACGGCCTAATCCGCCGGTGCGCGCCATCAATGAACGCTCACCTTCGGTCGGTTTGTAAGTGGTGCCTTTGCTCTTCGCCTGAGCCTGACGCTGACGGACTTTTTCCGCCTCGCGCGCTTCTTTCTCTGCCCGGGCTTTGGCTTCCCGTTCAGCTTTGGCAATTTTGTCGCGCAGGCGGCTTTCGTTTTCCCGCATATCGACTAACTGCGCCTGATCTTTTTCAAGAGAAGACTCAAGCGTAGTCAGCGTTTTCTTACGGGCAACGCGCGCACCTTCCAGCTTCTGCTGTTGCGACTGTTGCTGTGCCAGTAAGGATTTCTGCTGCGCCTGTTTATCCACCAAAGAGGCTTTCTGCGCAGAAAGGTCGCTGCGGGTCTTCTTCAGGTCATCAATTGATTTTTGGCGGGCATCGTTGAGATAGCCAAAGTAGGAAAGGATGCGCTCGCTGCGCTGGCTCTCTTCGCCGCTGAGGATCAGCTGGACGCCGCTGTGTTGTCCCTGACGGAACGCTGCATCAAGCTGCTCGGCCAGTAGCTTTTCCTGGCTGGCTTGCTGTGCCTCCAGCTTGCCTATCGAGGCGGTCAGCGATGAAATGTCCTTATTCAGCCCGGTGAGGGTAATTTGGGTTTCACGCAGTTGGCGGCTGGCCTGAGCAATGATCTTTTCCTGGCTGGTCAGCTGCGCCAACAGCTTGCCGCGTTGCTGCTTTTGCTGCAAAACGCTCTTCTCTTTCGCCGCAATATCCTGCTGCAGGCTGGAGAGCTGCGACTTGTTATCGTCGGCCGCATGGCTGGCAAAAGACGACAGCAAAAGACCGGCGCAAAGTACGCTGGCAGACAGGCTGAACACGTGAGATCGCAACAGAACGCCTGTGGCAGATCCGTTACCCTGTGCTCGTAAAGATGAAACTGGCGCTTTTTCCCTCATAGGACCAGATTATTCCACGATGAACAGCAGCTTACCAGCCATCTGTCCCGGCTTTTGCATTTCCACCAGTGACAGCGTTGCCTGAAACCGGTCGCTGGGCAGGCGATCCTGCGGGGAAGTGTCAGGCAGATTTGCACAACAAATCACCGCTCAGGATTGCAGCGAACTCGCACTGACACGGGCATTTACACTTAAGGCAATTTTTTTTGGGAATCTGCCTCAGAAAACGCAACTCTGACGGCTTCATGACTGTACATGACAATACTGGCAGGTATACTCAGAAGCCTTGTTTTAGCTTATTAACCCTTTCGGGAGTTGTTACCCCTCATGCAAGATATTATGCAGTTCGCAGGCAGCCACACCATTCTTAGTCTGGCGTGGGTTGTCCTGTTGGTTTTGGTGATCGTGACTACCGTTAAGGGTATGTTCTCCAAGATAAAAACAATCAGTCGCGGTGAAGCAACCCGTTTAATTAATAAAGAAGAAGCCGTGGTGGTCGACGTGCGTGGGCGTGATGACTACCGTAAGGGCCATATCTCCAATGCCATCAACGTGCTGGCCGCTGACATCAAAAAAGGCAGCTTTGGCGAATTAGAGAAGCATAAAGCCCAACCGATTATCGTGGTGTGTGCCAACGGCACATCCGCTGCAGAACCCGCTGCTCAGCTGAACGCGGCCGGTTTTGAAAACGTCTCCATTCTGAAAGATGGCGTCTCCGGTTGGAGTGGTGAAAACCTGCCGCTGGTGCGTGGAAAGTAAGACTGATGTAGTGATGCGCAGCACTTTGTGGGCTGTGAAGACCAGTTCGCGCTAGATGGCTTTTCTGGCCTCGACCCGCTACTTAAATAAGACGGGCGAGTGGCGAAATAACGGATTATTAACCAATAGGATTACGTAACATGTCAGAGCAAAACAACACCGAGATGGCTTTCCAGATCCAGCGTATTTACACCAAGGATATCTCTTTTGAAGCGCCTAACGCGCCTCAGGTTTTCCAGAAAGAGTGGGAACCAGAAGTGAAACTGGATTTGGATACGGCTTCCAGCCAGCTGGCAGAAGACGTGTATGAAGTGGTTCTGCGCGTGACCGTCACGGCAACCGTGGGCGAAGATACTGCGTTCCTGTGCGAAGTTCAGCAGGCAGGTATTTTCTCTATCTCCGGTATCGACGGTAACCAGATGGCGCATTGTCTCGGTGCATACTCGCCGAACATCCTGTTCCCTTATGCTCGCGAATGCATCACCAGCCTGGTTTCACGCGGTACCTTCCCGCAGCTTAACCTGGCGCCAGTGAACTTTGACGCGCTGTTCATGAACTATCTTCAGCAGTCAAACGAAGGCGCCGCTCCTCAACAGGATGCATAATGCCTCACGCTAACGCTTCAATGAGCGTCCTCGGTGCCGGATCTTACGGCACCGCTTTAGCCATCACGCTGGCTCGTAACGGGCACAACGTGGTGCTGTGGGGACACAACCCCCACCATCAGGCTCAGCTTCAGGCTGACCGCTGTAATGCGGCTTTCCTGCCTGATGTTCCCTTCCCTGATTCGTTGAGCCTTGAAACCGATTTGGCCAGTGCGATTGCTGCCAGTCGCGATCTGCTGGTGGTGGTTCCCAGCCATGTGTTCGGCGATGTTTTACAGCAAATCAAACCGCATCTGCGCGCTGACTCCCGCATTGTCTGGGCCACGAAAGGCCTTGAAAAAGAGACCGGACGTCTGCTGCAGGATGTCGCGCGTGAGATCCTCGGTCCGGATATTCCGCTGGCAGTGATCTCGGGCCCGACCTTTGCCAAAGAACTGGCGGCAGGTCTGCCGACGGCGATTGCCCTGGCGGCAACGGAGAGCGAATTTGCTGATGACCTGCAGACGCTGCTGCATTGCGGTAAAAGCTTCCGTGTGTATAACAATCCGGACTTTGTTGGCGTCCAGCTCGGCGGCGCGGTGAAAAACGTGATCGCTATTGGCGCGGGCATCTCCGATGGCATTGGCTTTGGTGCCAATGCACGTACCGCATTAATTACCCGTGGTCTCGCTGAAATGACCCGTCTGGGCACCGCTCTCGGTGCCGATCCCACCACCTTTATGGGCATGGCGGGATTAGGCGATCTGGTGCTGACCTGTACCGACAATCAGTCGCGCAATCGTCGCTTTGGCATGATGTTGGGGCAGGGAATTGACGTGGAAGCGGCGCAAAATACCATTGGTCAGGTAGTGGAAGGTTTCCGAAATACCAAAGAGGTGAAGGCTCTGGCTGCGCGCTGCGGCGTGGAGATGCCGATAACCGAGCAAATATATCAGGTTCTGTATTGCGAAAAAAATGCGCGAGAGGCAGCATTAAGCTTACTTGGGCGCACAAGGAAAGACGAAAACAGCGCCAGTTGAGAAAGGGACGCAAACTGATATAGCGCGCAGGCATTTGCCGGGCGCTATTTTTTGATGTGGAGAGAGCAATGCCGTGTGTAGAACCTGAACTGGTCTGGGATTATATCAAAGCGGAAGCGCGAGCCCTGGCTGACTGCGAACCGATGCTGGCCAGTTTTTACCACGCGACGCTGCTGAAGCACGACGATCTGGGCAGTGCGCTGAGCTATATGCTCGCCAACAAGCTGGCCAATCCGATCATGCCTGCCATCGCCATCCGTGAAATCGTGCAGGAAGCCTACAATCAGGACCCGTCGATGATCCAGTCGGCAGCCTGTGATATCCAGGCCGTCCGTCAGCGTGACCCGGCAATCGACAAATACTCCACGCCCTTGCTGTACCTGAAAGGCTTCCACGCCTTACAGGCCTATCGTATTGGCCACTGGCTGTGGAATGAAGGACGCCGCGCGCTGGCCGTCTATCTGCAAAACGAAGTGTCGGTCTCGTTTGCGGTGGATATTCATCCGGCCGCCAAAATTGGTCGCGGGATCATGCTCGATCATGCCACCGGTATTGTCATTGGCGAAACGGCGGTTATTGAAGATGATGTCTCCATCCTGCAATCCGTTACCTTGGGGGGGACCGGCAAAACCAGCGGCGATCGCCATCCGAAAATTCGCGAAGGGGTGATGATCGGTGCCGGTGCTAAAATCCTCGGCAATATCGAAGTGGGACGCGGGGCGAAAATTGGTGCCGGTTCGGTGGTGCTGCAACCGGTTCCGCCACACACCACCGCGGCAGGCGTTCCTGCCCGCATCGTTGGCAAGCCGAGCAGCGACAAGCCTTCGATGGAAATGGATCAGCACTTCAACGGCACCGTGCCGGGCTTCGAATTCGGCGACGGTATCTGACGCTTACGCCTTCACCACTGCGCCAGCGTAATCCAGCTGGCGCCACGCTTCGTATACCACCACTGAGACGGCATTAGACAAGTTCATGCTGCGGCTGTCCGGCTGCATCGGGATACGGATCTTCTGCTGTGCCGGCAGCGCATTGAGAATGTCGGCTGGCAATCCCCGCGTTTCCGGTCCAAACAACAGGTAATCACCCGGCTGATAACTCACCGCGCTGTGCGCGGGCGTGCCTTTGGTGGTGAGCGCAAACAGCCGCTGTGGCGCTTCTGCCGACAGAAACGCGGCATAGTCAGCGTGGTGTTTGATTGAGGTGAATTCATGGTAATCGAGCCCGGCACGGCGCAGGCGCTTATCATCCCAGGCAAAGCCCAGCGGTTCAATCAAATGCAGTTGAAAGCCGGTATTGGCGCAAAGACGGATGATATTCCCGGTATTGGGTGGGATTTCAGGTTCAAATAAAACGATATTCAGCATCGACAACGGCCCTCATTAGCGAGGGCCGAAGCATAGCAAACAATCAGGCTTTGCTGGAATAGAGCGGCAACCAGATTGTCAGACGCAGGCCACCCAATGGGCTGTCATCTGCTTTGACCCAACCCCGGTGTTGCTGGATGGCGGTATCGACAATCGCCAGACCCAGACCAGTCCCACCGGATTCACGGTCGCGCGCTTCATCAGTGCGGTAAAACGGCCGGAAAATCTGCTCGCGATCTTCTGCGCTGACGCCCGGGCCATCATCATCAACATGGATGGTAATGCCCTGTTTATCTACCGAGAAACTGACGGCGATTTTGGAATAGGAGTAGCGCAGCGCATTTCTGACGATATTCTCCAGCGCGCTATCCAGCGCACTCGGGTTACCGTACAGCGGCCATGGGCCTGGCGGATAGGGCACTTCCAGCGTTTTACCCATCTGTTCGGCTTCAAACTTGGCATCATCCAGCACGCCGGACCACAGCTGGTTCGCTTTCATCGCTTCGCTGACCAGCGCATTTTTGTGCTGGGTGCGGGACAGCACCAGCAGGTCGTTAATCATGCCATCAAGACGCTGTGCTTCCATCTCAATACGCTGCAGCTCTTTGCCTTCACCCTGACGACGGCGCATCAGCGCGGTGGCCAGTTGCAGACGAGTCAGTGGCGTGCGCAATTCGTGTGAGATATCCGACAGCAGACGTTGCTGACCGGTCATCATTCTTTCCAGCGCGCTGACCATCTGGTTGAAACTGGCACCGGCAGCCAGGAACTCCTGCGGGCCGGCTTCCAGTTCAGGGCGCTGACGCAAGTTACCGGCCGCCACATCATCGGCAGCATGTTTGAGCTTACGGGCCGGTTTGGCGAGGCTCCAGGCCAGCCAAAGCAGCAGTGGCGAGCTGATCAGCATGGTGACAATCAGCAGCAGCAGAGGACGGTCAAACAACAGATTGATAAAGTCCAGCTGTGAACTGCCCGCCGGCCGGATCAGGTAAAGCTGATAGTTATCTTCACCGTCGCGAACCGAGAAGGGGCCAACCATCTCAACGCGGCCGTATTTCTTTTTCTGCGGATGATCGGCGTTATCGGACTGGCCGATAAAGTTACGGATCACCTGCATTTCGTTATGCTGTGCGCCGATCACGCGTCCCTCACTGGTGACCAGTAAAAGTCGTTGACCTGGCGGAGCCCATTTGTCGATAGCGCGAAACAGTCTGCGCCACCACATCAGGTCGTTGGGCGGATCCTGCATCAACTCCGCTTCAACGTGTTGCTCAATCATGGTGCCCTGACGCTGCTCATTATCCAGCAGCGGCGTCATCTGACGGGTATCCAGCTTTGGCACCATTAAAACCAGCATCAACACCAGTGCCAGGGTCAGCCAAAAAATGGCGAAGATGCGGGTGGTCAGGCTTGAAATCATGTAGCGGAAACCATCAGATAGCCACGGCCACGCAGGGTTTTAAACCAGGGATGACCATCTTTGCGGTCCGGCAGTTTCCGGCGCAGGTTAGAGATATGCATATCAATCGCGCGATCGAACGGCGTCAGGCGTTTTCCAAGCACTTCCTGGCTCAGATGTTCACGGGATACTACCTGTCCAAGATGCTGGGCAAGCAGATACAGCAGCGTGAACTCGGTCCCGGTCAAATCCAGCGTCAGGCTGTCGAAGCTGGCTTCCTGACGACCTGGATTCAGGCGCAGGTGATCCACTTCCAGCGTTGGTGAGCTGTTATCGTGTTGCTGTTGCTGCTCGCTCCAGTTTGAACGGCGTAAAATAGCGCGTATACGCGCCACCAGTTCGCGATCGTTAAATGGCTTAGGCAGATAGTCATCTGCACCCAGTTCGAGGCCCAGAACGCGATCCAGCTCGCTTCCGCGCGCCGTCAGCATAATGACTGGCGTCTGGTGCTGTTGACGCAATTCTTTCAGGGTGTCGATACCGTTTTTCTTCGGCATCATGACGTCGAGCAGTAAGAGGTCTATCGTGTTATCAATCAGGGTGAGTGCCTGCTCGCCGTCTCCGGCAACCAGTACGTCAAACCCTTCCATTTCAAGTAATTCTTTCAGCAGCGAAGTCAATTCGCGGTCATCGTCAACCAACAGGATTTTATTCATTTTTATTGCCCTCCGCAGGCAAAATACCGTGAACGAATGCTGTCATTCCATGACTTTACGTAGTTTTACACCGGCTGACGCATGTTTGCAGCGGGCGCCGTAGACTGGCTCTCGTTGAATCGAAAATGGAAACCAACCTGGGAGTAAACGATGCGCAAAGTTACCGCCGTCGTTGTGGTTCCGGCGCTGATAATCAGTTTCTCCGCCGCCTGTTCTGCAGCAGTGACGACGACTGACGAGATGCATCAAGACAACGCGGCGACACGCAGTATGACGCAAATTCCGCAGAGTCACATGTTTGATGGCATCAATCTCACCGAACAGCAGCGTCAACAGATGCGAGATTTGATGCAGCAGGCGCGTCATGATCGTTCTTCCATAAGTATTAACGATTTAGAACAACTGCACGAGAAGATTATTGCAGATAAATTTGATGAAGCGGCCTACAAAGCTCAGCTGGATAAGATTGCACAGGCGGAAGTCTCGCGGCAGGTAGAAATGGCCCGGATACGCAACCAGATGTACCACCTGTTAACACCCGCTCAGCAGGACGTTTTAAACGAGAAACATCAGCAGCGCATGAGTGAAATGCGCAAGCTAACGAACATGCAGCAGGCGTCATCGCTGCAGGCAGTGAGTAGTACCGGCAGTAACCAGTAACATAGTATCCCTGTTTTTCCTTGCCATAGACACCATCCCTGTCTTCCCCGCCATGATGGCGGGGCTTTTTTTTGCCTGAAATCCAGTATACTTACGCACTCAACTTAAGGGAGTGTGGCATGGATCAACACTACGCACGTCTGGTGAATCGCGCCGCACTGGCCGCCACGATGCTGGCTTCGGTGCTGCTGCTGGTGAAGATTTTTGCCTGGTGGTACACCGGCTCCGTCAGCCTGCTGGCCGCCCTGGTCGACTCCCTCGTCGATATCGCCGCCTCACTGACCAATCTTTTAGTGGTCCGCTACTCCCTTCAGCCTGCTGACCGCGAGCATACCTTTGGTCACGGCAAGGCAGAATCGCTGGCCGCGCTGGCCCAAAGCATGTTTATCTCCGGCTCTGCGCTGTTCCTGTTCCTCACCGGTCTCCAACACCTGGCGACGCCCAATGAAATGCGCGGACCGTTAATCGGTATCGTCGTCACCTTGATCGCCCTTTTTTCCACGCTGGTGTTGGTCACTTTCCAGCGTTGGGTGGTTAAGCGCACCCGCAGCGTGGCTATTCGCGCCGATATGCTGCATTACCAGTCTGATGTGATCATGAACGGGGCTATTCTGTTGGCGTTGGGGCTAAGCTGGTACGGCTTCAAGCGTGCGGATGCGCTGTTTGCGCTGGGGATTGGCGTGTGGATTTTAACCAGCGCATTGCGGATGGGATACGATGCCGTTCAGGCGCTGCTGGATCGGGCGTTGCCGGATGAGGACCGGCAGACGATCATTGATATCGCCACAAACTGGCCGGGCGTTCAGGGTGCGCATGATATTCGTACCCGCCAGTCGGGCCCCACCCGTTTTATTCAGCTGCATCTGGAAATGGACGATGATTTGCCCCTTTTTCAGGCGCACAAAATGGCGGAAGACGTTGAAAAGGCATTGTTAAGCCGCTTTCCGGGGTCGGATGTGATCATTCATCAGGATCCCTGCTCGGTGGTGCCGGCTGAACGGGCGCGGGGACTTGATCTATAATTCCTCGGGAAATAAATGGGTTAGCGCAATGATTGTGAAAAACGTGACGCGGCGCAAAAAAAATAGCTGAATCATGACTGACCTGAATCAATTCAGCTGCCTGGCTTTGATATACTATTGCCATCATTAGTGGGTAAGCTCGCCTATGCGCCGACCTTCCAGGGCGCTCAGAATTCTAATTTTGCATCAACAAGTTCAGAGGTTGTCATGATTAAAAAAATCGGTGTACTGACAAGTGGTGGCGATGCGCCAGGAATGAACGCAGCCATCCGGGGCGTGGTACGTGCCGCCCTGAGCGAAGGCCTGGAAGTGTGTGGCGTTTACGATGGCTATCTGGGCCTGTATGAAGATCGCATGGCCAATCTGGACCGTTACAGCGTATCTGACATGATTAACCGTGGCGGCACCTTCCTGGGCTCCGCGCGTTTCCCGGAGTTCCGTGAAGAGTCAGTGCGTACCGTTTGCATCGAGAACATGAAAAAGCGCGGGATTGATGCGCTGGTGGTCATCGGTGGTGATGGTTCTTACATGGGCGCCAAGCGTCTTACTGAGATGGGTTTCCCGTGCATCGGCTTGCCGGGCACCATTGATAATGACGTTGCCGGTACGGATTACACCATCGGTTACTTCACCGCGCTGGAAACCGTCGTCGAAGCGATTGACCGTCTGCGTGACACGTCTTCTTCTCACCAGCGTATTTCCATCGTTGAAGTGATGGGCCGTTACTGTGGCGATCTGACGCTGGCTGCGGCCATTGCCGGTGGCTGTGAATTTATCGTATTGCCTGAAATCCCTTATACCCGCGAAGAGCTGGTAGAAGAGATCAAAGCGGGCATCGCCAAAGGTAAAAAGCACGCTATCGTGGCCATTACCGAGCACATCTGCGATATCGATGAGCTGGCCAAATACATTGAAGCTGAAACCAAGCGTGAGACCCGTTCAACGGTGCTGGGCCACATCCAGCGCGGTGGTGCGCCGGTCGCTTACGACCGCATCCTGGCGTCGCGTATGGGCGCCTACTCCATTGAGCTGCTGCTGCAGGGCTACGGCGGCCGTTGTGTTGGTATTCAGAATGAGAAGATGGTGCATCACGACATCATCGATGCGATTGAAAACATGAAGCGTCCCTTCAAAGGTGACTGGCTGGATACGGCCAAGAAGCTTTATTAAGCAAAATCAAGGCGCTGAAACCCAGCGCCTTTTTACTGCCTTGCTATATTCCATTAGGTTATTAAAGCTTGTTTTTAATTCTTTAAATCGTGGATAGGTTTGTGTCAGGCTCTCCTACAGCGAAAACCTTTGGGAGAGAGAGTAATGAATAAGTGGAGTGTGGGATTTACCCTGTTACTGGCTTCAACCAGCGTGCTGGCGAAAGATATTCAGCTGCTGAATGTTTCTTACGATCCAACGCGTGAGCTGTACGAACAGTACAACAAAGCCTTCAGCACGCATTACAAGCAGGAAACAGGTGACAATGTTGTCGTCCGTCAATCCCATGGTGGCTCCGGTAAGCAAGCGACGTCCGTCATCAATGGCATTCGTGCCGATGTGGTTACGCTGGCGTTAGAATCTGATGTGGATGCCATTGCGGAACGCGGTCGTATCGACAAAAACTGGATTAAGCGTCTGCCAGACAACTCTGCTCCTTACACCTCGACCATCGTCTTCCTGGTTCGCAAAGGCAATCCAAAGCAGATCCACGACTGGGGCGATTTAACCAAACCCGGCGTTTCGGTGATCAGCCCAAATCCAAAAACCTCTGGCGGCGCGCGCTGGAACTATCTGGCGGCATGGGGTTGGGCACTGGATCAGAACCATGGCGATCAGGCGAAAGCGCAGGCTTACGTCAAAGCCCTGTATAAAAACGTTGAGGTTCAGGATTCCGGTGCGCGTGCCGCGACCAATACCTTCGTAGAACGTGGCTTAGGCGATGTGCTGATCGCATGGGAAAACGAAGCCTACCTGGCGGTGAATAAGCTGGGTAAAGACAAGTTTGAGATCGTGACGCCAAGTGAATCAATCCTGGCGGAACCGACCGTATCCGTGGTGGATAAAGTGGTCGACGAGCGTGACAGCCGTAAAGTGGCCGATGACTACCTGAAGTATCTCTACTCGCCAGTGGGTCAAACCATCGCGGCAGAGAACTACTATCGCCCGCGCGATCCTGAAGTGGCGAAGAAGTTCGCCAGCACCTTCGCGCCGGTGAAACTGTTCACCATTGATAATAAGTTTGGCGGCTGGACTCAGGCCCAGAAAACACACTTTGCTGATGGTGGCACTTACGACCAGATTATGAAACCCGATTAATTCTTCCCCAGGCGGTGAATACCTTCACCGCCTGATTTGCCTTATTCACGGTCTTTACTGCTTATTTACGCCTTCCTTACCCTTTCCGAACCCTTCCGAATATTGCCTTAAGTCGATTTATTCCAGCCCAGAAAAATGGTCACCGCGATTGATTATTTGACATGATCTTTATCCGTAATTCGTTTACATTACGAGCAGATTATGAGCAGAGGTTTCAATGATGCAGGGGCGAAAGCGGGTCCTGATTGTAGTGGGTATTGCAGGGGTAATTTTGACGGCGGGCTGTGCCTCGATAGCGTTGAATTATAAAAACAATTCGGATGCGCTATGGAAAATTGTCAGTCAAAAATGTGTACCTAACCAAAATCAAAATAACGATCCCACACCCTGTCGTCAGGTCGATTTGCGCAATGGTTATGTGGTCCTGAAAGATCGCGTCGGTCCTCTGCAGTTTTTATTAATGCCGGTGGAAAAGATTACCGGTATTGAAAGTCCGGACTTACTCAATCCAGCTACGCCCAATTTCTTTGCGGAAGCCTGGCGCTCGCGTCATTTTATGGAAGAAAAGCGCGGCGCGCCCATCGATGACAGTGCTTATGCATTAAGCATTAATTCAGAGGGGGGAAGGACGCAGAATCAGCTGCATATTCATATTTCCTGCCTGCGCCCGGATATTCGCCAACAGCTGGACAGCCTCAGCCCTAAACTGTCCAGCTTATGGCAATCCGAACAGTTGGCTGGACATACTTATCAGGTGCGGGCGGTTACCCGCGACGAGATCAAAAAAATGAGTCCGTTTCTGCGTCTCGCCAGAGAGATACCCGGCGCGCGGGAAGAGATGTACAAATATGGCATCGCGGTTGCCGCGCTGCCTGATGGCCGCCGCGTGATGATGGTGATCAAACGTAATCTGCTACTGTTGAACCGGGGTTCTGCGGAAGAGTTGCAGGACCACAGTTGCAGCATCCTCAAGTCTTAAGGGCAACCCCAGCTGCCCTTAAGTCCTTGCCTCAGGCTTTTTTAGCCGCAGGCTCAATGGGTTTATCGTCCTTGTACTTCGCCGTGGCAATCCAGGCGGCGCAGAACAGAGTCAGACGGGCAAAGAAGTAGAAAAAGGCCATCAGTCCCAGCACCGATCCAAAGGCTGCGCCAGAAGGCGAAGACGCCAGCTTAGGCAGGGTCAGCGTCATAATGAATTTAATCACTTCAAAGCCAATCGCCGCCAGCAAGGTCCCACGGAATAACGCTTTTTTACGCGGCTTATGCCGTGGCAGGATCCAGAAAATCCACAGGAACAGTAGATAGTTCGCCAGAATTGAAATCGACAACGCAATCAGCGTCATCGCCGGTTTGAGCCAGTCGATTCCCTCCAGCCCTAATGCCCGCACAATCATATCCTGCGCCGCACCGGCAATAGACGTCAGTGACAGGGTGATAATCAGCGCCAGCACCAGCCCGGTAAGCGAAATAAAGTCGCGGGAATAGCGCCGCCAGATTTTCTCTTTGTCCTGCTCGTTTCTTTCCCAGACATCGCGCGACTGGGCGCGGATCGCCTCGCGCAGATTGCCCATCCAGCTAATCCCGGAATAGAGCGCAATGAACAAGCCGGTCAGTCCGACGGTAGTACGCTGTTGAATCGCCGTATTAACGGTGTTTTTCAGCGTCGAGGCCAACGTGGGATCGCTGATATTGTCGACGATCTTATTGATCAACTGCGTTAACAGGTCCTGGTTAGACGCCAGCACAAAACCGACGGCGGCAAAGGACACCATCAGGATCGGGATCAGCGACAAAAATGAGAAATAGGTGATGGCCGCGCCAAACTGGCTGCCAAGTCGATCGTTAAAGCGTTCACCCGCACGCAGAAAATGCGCTACGGCCGGGATGGCCTGGAACCAGCTCGCCAGCCTTGAAACCCGGGTAATGGATTTATCAACGGTGTGATTGCCTGTCTTGATATTGATCAGCGGTTTGTCTTCTTGCTGATTTTCAGCGGATTGGTTTTCCTTCATGTCACCTTCTTCATGTCCTTCAAATGAATGTACCTGCCTGAAATTATAGCCTCGCACTCAGGTAACGTATTTTTTCATCGTCTGAGTGATCCATTCCATAAAGACGTGCACCCGGCGGGCGAGATTTCGGCGATGAGGATAAATCAGCGAAATGGGCATCGGTTCAGCGCGAAAATGCGGCAGCACTTCCACCAGGGTTTTGTTGGCCAGTGACGCTTTCATTCCGGCAAGGGGGGCCTGAATGATGCCAAGTCCGGACAGACAGGCCGACTGGTAGGTTACCGTATTGTTGACGGTGACCGCGCCGCCGGTCTGGATAAAGCGCGTTGTTTTACCGTCCCAGTACTCGAATCCTTGCGGATGGACGCCCAGCTGCTGGCTGTAATGCACCATCGCATGTTGTCCCAGATCGTCGAGGGTCTGCGGGGTGCCAAAGCGTTCCAGGTAGTCAGGACTGGCGCAGTTTATTTGGGTCATTTTGCCTAACGGACGGGCGATCAGCCCGGAGTCACCCAGGGTGCCGCCACGGATCACGCAGTCAAAGCCTTCCCGAATCACATCGACACGCCGGTCACTGCTGCTCAGCTCCAGCTCGATGCCTGGATATTGCTGCAAGAATTGCGGTAGCAACGGCAGAATGAAATTACTGGCGAGGCTGACCGACATATCCACCCGCAGCCGGCCGCTGAGCGTGGTGGGATCGTGCTGAAATAACGAATCCATCTCTTCCAGCGTGGCCAGCACATCACGGCAGCGCTCGTAATACACCAGTCCATCCTGCGTCAGCTGCACGCGGCGGGTGGTGCGGTGCAGCAGACGCGTACCCATGCTGTTTTCCAGCGCCTGTAACTGGCGGGACAGACTGCCTTTCGGTAAACCCAGACTGTCTGCCGCGCGGGTAAAGCTCTGCAACTCCGCGACTCTGACAAACACCTGCATTGCGTGAATTTTATCCATTTTTGCGCCTGTTGTTGTCCGGAATGAAACAGTGAAGCGTCATTCAGGACATTTATAGATCACAACGGAGGTAATATCCTGTTTTTTGTCCACAGAAACAGACTGGAGAAGAAAATGAGCCATAAAATCGCAGTGATCACCGGCGGAAGTCGGGGTTTAGGTGAGAATGCCGCCCTGAAACTGGCCGCCAAAGGCGTTGACGTCATTTTGACGTATCGCAGCAAGCAGCAGGAAGCCGATCGGGTTGTGCAGCGCATTGAGGCGCTCGGAGCCCGTGCCGTGGCGCTTCAACTGGATGTCGGCGACAGCAAGAGCTTCGTGGCCTTTGCGGCTGAAGTGAAAAAACAGCTCAATGCGGTCTGGCAAAGAGAGAATTTTGATTATTTATTGAACAACGCAGGAACTGCACTTCACGCCAGTTTTGTAGAGACCACCGAAGAGCAGTTTGATGAGATGGTGAATGTCCATTTCAAAGGACCGTTTTTCCTGACTCAGACCCTGCTGCCGCTGCTGGTGGATGGCGGACGTATCCTGAATATCTCCAGCGGACTGGCGCGCTTTAGCCTGCCAGGCTCCAGTGCGTATGCCTCGGTAAAAGGGGCGATGGAAGTGCTGACCCGTTATCAGGCGAAAGAACTGGGTAAGCGTGGGATTGCGGTGAATATTCTGGCGCCAGGCGCGATTGCCACCGACTTCAGCGGTGGGATGGTGCGTGATAACCCGGAAGTGAATGCCTTTGTCGCCTCCCAAACGGCGCTGGGACGGGTCGGTTTGCCGGATGACATCGGCAATGCCGTCGCACAGATCCTCAGCGACGAGAGCGGCTGGATCAACGGTCAACGTATTGAAGCATCCGGCGGCATGTTTATGTAATCGTCTGGCGCCGCTCTCTGGATCCAACACCAGCAGAGCGGCTGCCGTGACTGGCGTGCTTAAACGTTGAGCGTACCGTCGATAACCGTAACGGTTTGCCCACCTATCCACAGGCCATCGCTGGCGTAGGTGACGCTCAGCCTGCCGGCGCGTTGCATTGCTGTGCCCTGACGTACCCGATAATCCAGCTCAACGCCCTGTGCCTGCAGATAGCGGGCCAGACAGGCGTTGGCGCTGCCGGTGACCGGATCTTCGGTGAAGGAGCCGTTCTCGACCAGCAAACCACGCACTTCATACTGCTCGGGCAAACCGTCCAGCGGGCCAAACGGCATCACGCCGTTCACCTGGGCTTTCCGCAACAGCCGTTCGAACTCCACAATATTCGGCTTAATCGCCAGCACTGCTTCAGCGGATTGCATCGGCACCAGCAACCAGCGAATGCCCATATCGGCCACCATTACCGGCAGCTTGGTTTCCAGTGCATCACTGTTCAGGGCGCTGCTTAATGGCGCATCATTGAACTCCGTCAGCGTGGCCTCCGGTGCGGCAAAGGCCAGCGCGCCGTCGGCGGCAATTTTAATGGTCACCAAACCAATCCCGCATTCCTGCACGATCTTGCCAGGATTTTTCAACGTCACGCCTGCTTCAATCAGCGCATGCGCGGTACCCAGCGTCGGATGCCCGGCGAAAGGCAGTTCCAGGTCAGGAGTGAAAATACGCACCCGATAGTCCGCCGCGGCATTTTCAGCCGGCAGCACGAAGGTGGTTTCTGACAGATTGGTCCAACGGGCAACGGACATCATCTGCTCATCGCTCAGGCCGCTGGCGTCCATAATCACCGCCAGCGGATTACCGTTAAGCGGGGAAGAGGTAAAGACATCAACCTGTTTAAATGCACGTAACTGTGTCATCACTAACGTCCTTCTGATTGGCATGTTGCAAGAGTAGCCGGAAAATTGCCTGCTTAAGACGGCGGAAATCACAATGTTGAGGCAGCAAGGGGTTAGCCATTGTCAGCCTGACCGAATATGGGTATTAATAGCTCCACTCTGCACAAAAAAGTGACGGAATTATGCTGAAAATACTGGGACGCGCCTCATCAATCAACGTTCGCAAAGTGCTGTGGGTTTGTGAAGAGCTGGACATTGCCTTCCGCCGGGAAGACTGGGGCGATGGATTTAAATCCCCCCAGGACGCCGCCTTCAAAAACATGAATCCTAATGCCCTGATCCCGGTTATACAGGAAGGGGATTTCATTCTTTGGGAATCCAACGCCATTATCCGTTATCTGGCCAATGCGTACGGTGGCGGCTGGCTGTATCCCGAGGATCCCCGCGCCCGTGCGCCCGTCGATCAGTGGATTGACTGGCAGGCCACCGAGCTGAATACCTCCTGGCGCTACGCCTTTATGTCGCTGGTTCGCCACTCTCCGGCGCATCAGGATCCGCGCTTACTGGCTGCGGCGAGTAAAGGCTGGTCGCATACCATGGGCATTCTCAATGCGCAGCTGGAGCGTACTGGCGCGTATGTTGCTGGCAAAGCCTTCTCGCTGGCGGATATCCCGGTCGGACTGTCGGTCAACCGCTGGTATGAAACGCCGCTGGACCATCCTGACTTTCCAGCGGTACGGGCCTATTACGAGCGACTGACGCAGCGTAAAGGCTATGCGACCTATGGCCGCAACGGCACGCCGTAATCTCAGGCGATACCCGCTTCCAGCCCGCTAAGTTCACAGGCCACCGCACCGGTTCGCTTCAGCGCCCAGGTGTAGCGTTCATCAAAGGGATAGCAGCAGGAGAGGCGAAGTGCGCTGTTCCCACGATCGCTCAGGGTATAGAGCGCGCCGGGCGTCAGGCAAATCTTCTCCTGTAGCAGGCGATGGAACAGTTCGACAGTATCCACTTTCGCCGGCAATTCCACCCAGAAAACAAAACCGCCGCTGGGTAGCGTTGCCTGGGTCCCCCGTGGAAAATGGCGGGCGATAATACCCCGCGCTTCATCCAGCTGCGCGGCATAACGGCGGCGCATGGTGCGCAGATGATGGTCGTAGCCGCCTGATTCCAGAAAATGGCCCAGCGTTTCTGACAACAAACGCGATTCCGCCAGTGAAGAGACGGCTTTCAGTCTGGCCAGTTCACCGCTAAAGCGTCCCGCCGCAATCCAGCCGATATGGAAATCTGGCGCCACGGTTTTGGTAAAACTGGCGCAGTACAGAACCCAACCCTGTGTATCAAAGGCTTTCACCGCAGGGGCGAGTGGCCAGCAAAACTGTAGCTCGCCGTACAAACCGTCTTCCAGAAGTGGGATCTGGTAGCGATTGACCAGCTTTGCCAGCCGCTTTTTATCGTCCAGCTTCATGCTGCAACCCAGCGGATTCTGTACGTTTGGCATGGCGACAATCGCCTGCAGACGCTTTTCCTGAAGCAGCAGCTCCAGCGCATCCAGCGACATCCCGTGTTGGGGATCGGTGGGGATTTCCAGCACCTTCAGCCCCAGGCTTGCCAGCAATGGGAACAGGTAGAAATAGGTTGGCGTCTCGACACCCACACAGTCACCGGCTTTGGTGACCGCCCGCAGCGCCAGCTGGAGCGCTTCCATACAGCCGTGGGTCAGGGTGATATCCTCGGTCGCCAGCGCCATGCCCAAATCCATTGAGCGCTTGGCGATTGCCCGGCGTAAGCGCTCGCTGCCGGGTGGCAACGCATAGCGGCCAATCAACTCCGGCTCCCGGCGTAACAGCGACGCCATAATGCGGCTGATTTTTGCCGTGGGGAAAAAATCACTGTTCTGCGGGCAGGCCAGCGAGATATTGGTGTAATCCGGATGATTCTGCGCGGCAAAAACCGCATCAATCAAATCCAGCTTCTCGCTGCTGGGAGAGCGCACTTTCGCCCGCCGATCGCCGCTGCTTTTCACCGAAGGCAGCATGCCGCGCACGTAATAACCGGATTGCGGCCGTGCTTCGATCAGGCCGCGATCTTCAAGAATACGGTAGGCCGTCAGCACCGTATTGATACTGACCTGATGATTACTGGCGCAGCGGCGTATCGCTGGCAGGCGACTGCCGGGCAGGAAAGTGCCGTTATGGATGGCTTCTGCCAGCGATTCCGCCAGCTGATGATAGAGGGTGCTTTCCTGCGGTTCGACAATGGACACAATCGCCTGCCTTAGTGATGGGTACAGTGAAACACATTTCGATATTGTACTCATTACAATAGTGCATTTCTGAATCTGTTACCATCCTGCCGCCCGCTCTACCATGGTGTTCTCAACCACCTGCAGGATACAGACCATGCTTGATCCCTCCTTTTTCAGTTATGTCACCGTTATGTCGATTACGCCTGGGCCGAACAACCTGATGCTGGCGACCTCTGGCGTCAATTTTGGCATGCGTAGAACGCTGCCGATGCTGCTGGGGATTATGATCGGCTGCGCGATCCAGACGGCGATAGCGGGATTACTGCTGGAGGTGTTGCTGGTGTGGATGAGCGCCATTCGCCTGCCGTTAACGCTGTTGGGCGCGGCTTATCTGCTCTGGCTGTCATGGAAAATTTTCCGCAGCGGCGCGCCAGAATTGCGTGAGAAAGCGCAGCCGATGACCCTGCTGGGCGGGGCGATGTTCCAGGCAATCAACCCAAAAGCCTGGCTGATGGCAACCAACGTCGCGCTGATGTACACCGCCAGCAGCGGCATTTTGACGGTGATGATTGGGTTTATGGCACTGAATCTGCCGTGCATTCTGATCTGGGCAGCGATGGGAGACCGGTTGGGGAAACATCTGCAGGTGGCGTGGAAGCTGCGGGTCTTTAACACGGTGATGGCACTGTCGCTGATGGCGACGACGTTATGGATGCTCGTGGAAGTGATTCACCCCTGATCGGAAAGGGCGGCCTTTTGGCCGCCCTTTATTGCCTGATGCCCGACCAGTAATTACTTACCGATCACCGCGGCATTGGCTTCTTCTGCTTCATCGTTCGCGGCTGAGGTTGGGGTGTATGCCAACTGCAGAACACGACTGGTTTCCGCCAGCTCTTTCTCGGTCGCCGCCACGTTGCCGTTCAGCTTTCTGCCATACGATGGGATCATCGTTTTCAGCTTCGCCTGCCACTCAATCGATGAGAAGCGATCCTCAAACACTTTGGCCATCAGATCGATCATGATTGGCGCAGCAGTTGACGCGCCCGGAGACGCCCCCAGCAGGGCAGAGATGGTGCCATCCTGAGACGTCACCACTTCGGTACCGAGTTTCAGCACACCACCTTTATCCGCATCTTTCTTGATGATCTGCACGCGCTGACCAGCCTTCACCAGACGCCAGTCTTCCTTTCTGGCTTCCGGGAAGTACTCCTGCAGCGCCTTCAGGCGATCGTCATCGGTCAGCATCACCTGACCCACCAGGTATTTCACCAGATCGAAGTTGCTCAGGCCAACGTGCAGCATCGGCTTAATGTTGGAAGAGGTTAGCGAGCCAAACATATCCAACAGCGACCCCTGCTTCAGGAACTTGGTGGAGAAGGTGGCGAACGGACCAAACAGCAGCGTCTGTTTACCATCCAGCATCCGCGTATCCAGATGCGGAACCGACATCGGCGGTGCGCCTACGGACGCTTTGCCATAGACTTTCGCCAGATGACGCTTCACCACGTCCGGGTTCTCGGAGACCAGGAACTCGCCACCCACCGGGAAGCCGGCATAGTCTTTCACTTCCGGGATGCCCGATTTCTGCAACAACGTCAGGCCCGCGCCGCCCGCGCCGATAAAGACATATTTGGCCCGCCGCGTTTTTTCCTGACCGTTGTTTTTCAGGTCGGCGAGGGTCACGCTCCAGCTACCGTCTTCGTTACGCTTGATATCGCGCACTTCGTGACTGGTTTTGAGCGAGAATTGCGGGCTCTTCTGCAGCGAAGTCACCAGTTGATGAGTGATTTCGCCGAAGTTGACGTCGGTACCGGTCAGAATACGGGTTGCGGCAACGCGGTCAGTCGCTTCGCGACCTTCCATCATCAACGGCACCCACTCCCTGACTTTTTCCGCATCTTCTGAATATTCCATGCCACGGAACAGCGTGCTTTTCTGCAAGGCTTCAAAGCGTTTTTTCAGGAATTCGACATTGTCGTCGCCCCAGACAAAGCTCATGTGCGGCACGCTGTTGATAAAGCTGCGCGGGTTTTGCAGGTTGCCTTTTTGCACCTGATACGCCCAGAACTGGCGGGAAATCTGGAAGGATTCGTTGATTTCCACGGCTTTTTTGATCTCAATCGAGCCGTCGCTTTTTTCCGGGGTGTAGTTCATCTCTGCCAGCGCGGAATGGCCCGTGCCTGCATTGTTCCAGCCGTTTGAACTCTCTTCAGCGATGCTGTCCAGACGTTCAACCATGCCAAGACGCCACGTGGGCTCAAGCTCCTGTAAATAGGTGCCGAGCGTGGCGCTCATGATTCCGCCGCCGATCAACAACACATCGACGTCATTTTTCTCTTCTTCAGCCGTTACCGATTTTGCCAAACTTATTGCGTTGAACCAGCCAGCCAGGCGTACTGCTAAATTTCGCATGAGGGCGACTTCTCCGTATGTTGAATCATCAACATGGTAAGCAGGTGAAACAGTTTCGGCTTCTGAGGAGCGCGTTTTGCTGTCTCGTTTTTCCAGGGTAATTTTTAAGCAAATTCACACATTAAAACGAATGTATTGAAAATGGTTAAAGCGATAGAAATATACCATTGTTACCAGTCAATTAAAAAATTGTTTAAAGATTAAAAATGAGAATGAAAAATCAAACGAAATTAGTAACATTGATACCGCGCCGTGAGGATGGCGCGGTCGGAGGAAGAGAGAGCAGGAGAGCTATTTTATAATCAGCGACTTAGGTGCAATGAGGGCATCTGGCCCTCAGCGGCTCGCGCTTTTTAGCTGTACAGGTGCAGAATCATTTTTTTTGGCAACGCGTGTAGCTTTTTAACATTAGCGCGGGGCACTGTCGGGCAGTTTACGGTGGCTGATCGCCAGGCGGTTATAGGCATTCATCAGCCCAATGGCGATGGTCATATCGCTGATCTCTTTTTCACTGAACGCCGCTTCAACCTCAGCGAAGACCGCATCCGGTGCGTGAGTTTGGGCAATCAACGTCAGTGATTCTGCCCATGCCAGCGCTGCTTTCTCACGTGAGGTGAACCAGTCGCCCGCTTCCCGCCACACCTGAGTCAGCACAATTTTGTCCCACGGCATTCCCCCTTTGTGCAATGCTTTGGTATGCATATCAATGCAGTAGGCGCAGCCATTAATTTCCGATACGCGCAGGAAAACTAACTCGACCAGATCCTGTGGCAGGCCGCATTGGGCAACATAGTTGTAGACGCCACCGAGTGCTTTCATGCCAGCCGGGGCAACCTGGGTGTAATCGATACGTTCGCTCATTCTCTTATCCTTTAATGGTTATCTGCAGGTGCGAGGACGCAACAATCTCGCGCAGGCAATGATTCTCTCTTGTTAGATGGGGCAGTAAAAGTGCCAGGAATTGACAAAAACAGTGGTCCATCTGCCGTGCAGATTGCGCTCTCACGACGTGGAGAGCTGACGCTGAGCGAGCAGATCCGCGAGGAGATGACGGCCGCAATCCGGGAAGGTCGCCTGGTGGCTGGCGCGCGCGTGGCCTCCTGTCGCGATCTCGCGGCTCAGCTCGGGGTGGCAAGAGGAACGGTCCGCCAGGCCTACGATATGCTGGTAGACAGCCAGTTGCTGGTGGCGAAGGGCGCGGCGGGAACCTTTGTCGCGGCACAGCTGCCGGCTACTGCGAAAGCCGGTACCCGGCAAAAAGTCATGTCGCCACTGTTCGACATTATTCACGACTTCGATTTACCGCCGCTCACCTTCCAGATGGGCGTACCCGCGGATGATGCGTTTCCCGCTAAAGTCTGGTCGCGCATTCTCTCTCGCCATGCCCGCGAGATGGCGACGCGGCCGGTTAGCTATCCCGATCCCCGAGGCAGCGTAATGCTGCGGGAACAGCTGGTCAGCTATCTGGCGATGACGCGTGGCATTCGTTGCCAGGCATCGCAAATCATGATCACCAACGGCTATGCGGGCGCGCTCGGGCTGATTTGCCTGACCCTCGGTCTGCGGGATCAGCAGGCGTGGATTGAAGATCCCGGCTACCTGCTGGCGCGCAAAGCGCTGGAGATGGCCGGCGTGACGCCGGTGGGCATTCCGGTGGACAGCGAAGGGATACGGGTGGACGAAGGCAAACGGCTGGCGCCTGAAGCGCGTATCGCGCTGGTGACGCCTGGCCAGCAGGCGCCGCTGGGCATGACGCTTTCACTGGCACGCAGGAGCGAGCTGATCCAGTGGGCACAGCAGAGCGATAGCCTGATCGTCGAAGATGACTATCTGGGTGAACTTCAGCTTGATGGCCGGGCGGCGCCGGCGATGGCTTCACTGGATACCGAGCGCGTGCTGCATATTGGCACCTTCAGTAAGAACCTCAGCCCTTCACTGCGTTTAGGCTATCTGGTGGTGCCGGAAAGGCTGGCGAGCCGCTTTGGCGACGTCACGGCCTTACTGTCTCCTGCCTCTTCCTTTGTGCTGCACAATGCGGTGGCTGAATTTTTACGGGAAGGGCATCTTCTGCGGCATTTGCGGCGCATGAAGCGACTGTACGCGGAGCGGCTGGAGAATATGTTGCAGGCTTTGCGACCGCATTTTCCGACGGTAACCCGTGCGGCGCTCGGCGTGGTCATTGAATTGCCGGCTGGCACGCGGGACAGCGTGATCGCGCGTGAAGCGCTTGCCTGGGGCATGGCGCCGACGGCGCTTTCCGTCTGGTATCAGAATGCAGAACGACGTCGCTACGGCTTAGTGCTTAGCGTGACCAATATGCCGAAAGGGGGATTTGAAGGCAGTGCGCTGAGGTTAAAAATGTTGGTCGAGCAGTGTGGCTGAAGGGGATAATCTCCTGCGCTGTCACCAGCGCAGGAGGCAGAGCATCAGGCGTTTTTCGCTGCTGCGGCTGCTTTAACGATCACCGCGAAAGCATCTGCTTTCAGTGATGCGCCGCCAACCAGCGCACCGTCGATGTCCGGCTGAGCAAACAGTTCAGCGGCGTTCTTGTCGTTAACAGAACCACCGTACTGAATGATAACCTGAGCGGCAACGGCTTCATCTTTTTTGGCAATATGGCCACGAATGAATTTGTGCACCGCCTGTGCCTGAGCTGGAGTCGCCGATTTACCGGTACCGATCGCCCATACTGGCTCGTAAGCAATAACCACACCGTTGAACGCATCAGCGCCCTGCGTGTTCAGTACCGCGTCGATCTGACGTGCGCAGACTTCTTCGGTTTTGCCCGCTTCGTTTTCTGCTTCGGTTTCACCGATGCACAGCACAGGGATCAGACCGGCTGCCTTCAACACGGCAAACTGCTCAGCCACGAACTCGTCGCTCTCTTTATGGTAAGTACGACGCTCAGAGTGGCCGATAATGATGTATTTCGCGCCAACGTCTTTCAGCATGTCGGCAGAAATTTCACCGGTAAACGCACCAGACAGGTTCACACCAACATTCTGCGCGCCAAGGGCGATATGGCTGCCAGAAATAGCGTGTTTCGCCAGATCCAGATACATCACCGGAGGGGCAATGGCTACGCCGCAGCCGTCAACATTGCTCAGCTCTGTACGCAGGCCGGCAATCAGTTCGTTGACCATATGCTTGCTGCCGTTCAGTTTCCAGTTACCCATTACTAACGGATGTCGCATTATATCCTCCACGCTTAGCGCGATGCTGTTAAATTACCCTGCCTTGGCAGCGTTGTCTGCCAGACAGTATAGAGATCAAAAACACGAAAGGCTTTGCTTTTCGTCATCTTTGCGGACGGTCAGTTGGTGGCCAGCGCGAGTTTAATTGGCTCGATGGCAAAGGTCAGACCTTTGTCCCCATTGTCCGCCACGATGTAGCGCACCGCGCCCTCATCCTGAGTGTAATAGCGCGATCCTTTCCCTTTGCTCAGCACATCATCCAGCCGTTTCAGACTTTGCGCTTCGTTAAGCGTCGGCTCGAAAAAGCGCGCCATGGCGGCCATATACGCGCGGGCTTTATCCTGCGCTTCCTTCTGATCCGGACCGGGAACCGGGAGCCAGGTAATCTGTAACGTTTTGATCTTACCGGTCCCTTGCTCAAGTGCGGTCGACGCGTACAGATTTTCATTGATCTTGCTGGCGGCGCGGGTCAAATTACTTTTGTCCCCACGGCTGTCGATGGCGCGATATTCAGCAATCTGTAACGTTGGGTTGATAGCATTATACTTTTCGCGGAACTGGCCGATAGTCATATCAAAGGAGGGCGATCCCGCCTGAAGATAAGGCGCGGCAGGCAGGTGTTCAGTGCGATCCTGCGCAACAGGGGCGTCGTCTGCTCTGGCCGCAGTAAGCGTTAGCAGTAACGTGATGCCCAAAAAAATCGCTTTATTCATACCGTCAGCCCTAACCAATAAATTCAGCTCAAGATTAGAACGGACAATGACCGGCAAAGTCAAAGCCTGACGCTGTTCTGGGGGATAAAAATGACCTTACAAGCGTGGTGTTTTTCCTGGCGGGGCCGAATAGGACGCCGGGATCTGTGGGTCTGGCTGACGCTGTGGCTGGCACTGATGGTGGTGCTGTTCTGGCTGGCCGACCGGGGATTTATGTCGACACAAACCGCGGCTTTTTGCGTGGTGTGTCTGCTATGGCCGACCGGTGCGGTGGTGGTGAAACGCCTGCACGATCGCAATAAAACCGGCTACTGGGCGCTGCTGTTGGTGGTTGCCTGGGTGCTGCTGGCGCGTGACTGGGATATGTTACCGGCTAACTGGCAGTGGGTGCTGGGCTGCTTTATTCCAACTCTGATCCTGGTGACCATGACGCTGGAACTCGGCACCTTTCGCGGCACGCCGGGCGAGAACCGCTTTGGTAAAGCGGCCAGCCCGGTGAACTATTTACGCCGCAGGGCGCCTGATTACCAGTAATGCTCGGCGGTCATATGGCCAGGCTTGCGTTTCAGGTGCTTGCGCATTTCGCGCGTCTCTTTCAACAGCTGTTGGGTGTCTCTGACCATTTGCGGATTGCCGCAGAGCATGACGTGGCTGTCTTCAGCATTCATTGGCAGGCCAACGGCGGATTCCAGCTCACCGCTCTCAATCAGCGCCGGGACGCGGCCGGTCAGTGAACCCGTAATCTCTTCGCGGCTGACCACGGTCTGGATGCGTAACTGGCCGTTGTAACGCTGCTGCAGCTGCTGCATCAGCGGCAGGTAGCTCAGATCCTGGGCATAGCGGGCGGCGTGAACCAGCACGATGTTTTCAAAGCGCGCCAGGCCTTTGCCTTCCTGCAAAATTGACAGGTAAGGGCCGATAGCGGTGCCGGTTGCCAGCATCCACAGCGTTTTGCATTCCGGGACTTCATCCACGACAAAAAATCCGGCCGATTCTTTGGTGATCATCACTTCGTCGCCTGGCTTCAGGGCATGGAGGCGTGGGCTGAGTTTGCCTTCCGGCACGGTGACCAGATAGAACTCCAGATTGTTATCGCTCGGGGCATTAACAAAAGAGTAAGCACGCTGCACGCGCTCTCCATCAATCTCCAGCGCCAGCTTGGCAAACTGACCGGCGGTAAACGGGTCGATGGGGGCGGTGACGATCAGACTGAATAAACTGTCGGTAAAATCGTTCACCTGTTTGATGCTGGCGTTAACCCATTCGGCCATAAATAACTCCTTTATTCGGGGGTAAGGGCAAGGTGGCTTAGCGGTATCTTCCCCACTCAGCGGCTGATTTTCCAGTGTCAGTCGGTGACAAAGCTCGTATCGACAAATTGTCCGCACCTGTAAACACTATAACGTACAGATAGATTTACGCTGCTGCCTGCTTTCTCTGACAGTTGAAGCGTCACCATTTTGAGCCTGCCTCTCGCTTTGTCATCGAATCCTGATATTTTCCTCGTCATAACACTCCCTCCTGCTGGCGTTATTGCTGAATTAAGTGAATAACGCCGATAAATGTGCTGACTAAAATGAGAAGAATTGAAAACGGGCATCTGCTGGTGATGCTGATTGCGCTGGTGGCTGTCGGGCAGATGGCGCAGACCATCTATGTCCCGGCGATGGCGACCATTGCCGAGGCGTTTAACGTCCGTGATGGCGCGGTACAACGGGTGATGGCGGCCTACCTGATGACCTATGGCGGCTCCCAGCTGCTGTATGGTCCCTTGTCCGATAATATTGGTCGCCGCCCGGTGATCCTCGCCGGTCTGGCGATTTTCTGTATGGGCACCCTGGTGGCACTCAATGCGGCCACCTTCGATCTGCTGGTGCTCGGCAGCGCGATTCAGGGACTGGGCACCGGCGTGGCGGGCGTGATGGCCCGCACCATGCCGCGCGATCTGTATGCAGGCAGCACGTTAAGACTGGCGAACAGCCTGCTGAATATGGGTATCCTGGTCAGCCCGCTGGTGGCACCGGTGATTGGCGCGCTGCTGACGCATCTGTTTGGCTGGCAGGCCTGTTTTGCATTCCTGCTGCTGCTGTGTTTCTGCGTGGGCACGGCGATGCTGCGCTGGTTACCGGAAACGCGTCCGGCACCGGTAGAGAAGCGCCGGTTGTTCTCGCGCTATCGCCCGTTGCTGGCAGATGGCACCTTCATTCGCTACCTGATTATGCTGATGGGGGCGTTGGGCGGCATCGCGGTGTTTGAGGCCAGCTGTGGCGTATTGATGGGCGGCGTACTGGGCCTGAACAGTCTGACCGTCAGCCTGCTGTTTATTCTGCCAATCCCGGCGGCATTCTTTGGTGCCTGGTTTGCCGGGCGCGATAACCGACCTTTCCCGCAGTTGATGTGGTGGTCAGTGAACAGCTGCCTGCTGGCCGGGGCGCTGATGTGGATCCCCGGCTGGTTTGGCGTGATGACCATCTGGACGTTGATCGTCCCTGCGGCGGTGTTCTTCTTTGGGGCCGGGATGCTGTTTCCGCTGGCCACAACCGGCGCCATGGAGCCCTGGCCTTATATGGCGGGAACCGCGGGGGCGTTGTTAGGAGGATTGCAGAATCTGGGATCGGGTCTGGCTGCATGGCTTTCCGCCCTGTTGCCGCAGACCGGACAGTTTAGCCTGGGCATGTTGATGTCGGCGATGGCAATGCTGATCCTGCTGTGCTGGCTACCGCTTTCACGCCGTCCGGAGCCGATGGCGGTTTAATCGCGATAGCGCACAAAAAACGGCCCCGGTAGCAACATTGCTGCCGGGGCCGTTTTTATGTGTTCGCAGAACCGGACAACTCAGGTATTACAGAATAAACGGGTGCAAATTTTCATCTTTGCGATCGAGATAGTGAATCGACTGAATACGACGAATGGTGCGGGATTTGCCGCGAACCAGCAGCGTTTCCGTGGTCGCGATATTGCCGTTACGGGTGATGCCCTTCAGCAGATCGCCGCTGGTGATGCCGGTCGCCGAGAAAATCACGTTATCGTTACGCGCCATCTCGTCCAGGCGTAAAACCTTGCCGGCTTCGATGCCCATTTCCTGACAGCGTTTTAGCTCCTGCTCGCCGAGCGCGCGGTTCTCCGGCGTGTCGCCTTTGACATGATGACGCGCCAGCAGGCGACCTTGCATATCGCCATCCATCGCCCGGATCACCGCCGCCGAGATCACCCCTTCAGGTGCGCCGCCGATGCCATACATCACATCCACTTCACTGTCTGGCATACAGGTCAGGATCGATGCAGCAACATCGCCATCGGGAATAGCAAAAATCCGCACGCCAAGCTGTTGGAGCTGGGCTATTACGCCATCGTGACGGGGCTTCCCCAGAATGGTGACGGTCAGTTCAGACAGGGGCTTGCGCAGCGCCTCTGCGACGCGCTTCAGATTCTCTTCGAGTGGCAAAGCCAGATCGATTGCGCCTTTCGCACCGGGCCCGACAATCAGTTTTTCCATATACATATCGGGCGCATTCAGGAAGGTACCCTTATCGCCAACCGCCAGCACCGCCAGCGCATTGGGCTGGCCCATCGCGGTCATGCGGGTGCCTTCAATCGGATCGACGGCGATATCTACTGCATCCCCTTCGCCGCTACCGACCTTCTCGCCGATATATAACATCGGGGCTTCATCAATCTCGCCCTCGCCAATGACGATCTGGCCGTCAATGTTCACTTTGTTCAGCATGATGCGCATGGCGTGGACGGCAGCACCGTCTGCGGCATTTTTGTCACCGCGTCCCAGCCACTTGTAGCCTGCCAGAGCAGCGGCTTCCGTTACGCGTGAAAATTCAATGGCGAGTTCTCGTTTCATGATTGGCCTCGGGAAATGTTGAGGCGGAAAGTTTATCACAGCGGGGAAGCGGGGGAGGGGGAAAAGCCCGCAGCCGGGAGGCCACGGGCAATTTTCAGACTTACGAGTCGTCCTGATCTTCCCACGCCTGAGCACGAGAAACGGCTTTTTTCCAGCCGGCATAGAGGTAGTTACGCTGAGTGGTTTCGATGCTTGGGCGGAACTCACGCTCAATCACCGCTTTTTCACGCACTTCATCCAGATCTGACCAGAAACCGACGGCCAGGCCAGCCAGGTACGCTGAACCTAATGCGGTCACTTCCAGCACTTCAGGGCGCTCAACACGCGTTCCCAGAATGTCGGACTGGAACTGCATCAGGAAGTTGTTGGCAACCGCACCACCATCCACACGCAGAGACTGCAGGCGGGTATTGGCATCGATCTGCATCGCTTCCAGCACGTCACGCGTCTGATAAGCAATCGACTCCAGCGTGGCACGGATGATGTGGTTAGCATTCGCACCGCGCGTCAGGCCGAAGATCGCACCACGGGCATACGGGTCCCAGTATGGAGCACCCAGGCCGGTAAAGGCAGGCACCATATAAACGCCGTTGCTGTCCTTCACCTTCGTCGCAAAGTACTCGGAGTCGGTTGCATCGCCGATCAGTTTCATCTCATCGCGCAGCCACTGGATAGAGGCACCGCCGATAAATACCGCGCCTTCCAGTGCGTAGTTCACTTCACCGCGTGGGCCACAGGCGATGGTGGTCAACAGGCCGTTGGTTGAGGTCACCGCTTCAGTACCGGTGTTCATCAACATAAAGCAGCCGGTGCCGTAGGTATTTTTAGCCATACCCGGTTGAACACACATTTGGCCGTACAGCGCCGCCTGCTGGTCACCGGCGATACCGGCGATTGGAATACGCGTACCGCCTTTACCACCAATGTTGGTCTGGCCGTACACTTCAGAAGACGATTTCACTTCCGGCAGCATTTCACGCGGGATATCAAGGATATCCAGCATGCGCTGATCCCACTCCAGCTTGTGGATGTTAAACATCATGGTACGCGAGGCGTTGGTGTAATCGGTGATATGCACCCGTCCCTGCGTCATTTTCCACACCAGCCAGGAGTCGACCGTACCGAACAGCAGTTCGCCACGTTTCGCACGATCGCGTGAGCCTTCCACGTGGTCGAGGATCCACTTCACCTTGGTACCGGAGAAGTAAGGGTTAATCACCAGGCCGGTGGTGTGCTGGATATACTCTTCCAGCCCTTCTTTTTTCAGTTTTGCACAGTAGTCAGCGGTGCGCGGATCCTGCCAGACGATAGCGTTGTAGATCGGCTTGCCGGTTTCTTTGTCCCAGACAATGGTGGTCTCACGCTGGTTGGTGATACCGATCGCGGCAATCTCGTCTGAACGAATATCGGCGTGCGCCAGCACTTCTACCAGCGTGGAGCTCTGGGAGGCCCAGATATCCATTGGGTCATGCTCAACCCAGCCGGGCTTAGGATAGATTTGCTGAAATTCGCGCTGGGAGACGGCAACGATGTTGGAGTCATGATCCAGGATCACGGCACGAGAGCTGGTCGTCCCCTGATCGAGCGCGACAATGTATTTTTTTTCTATGGTCATAATTCATTCCTGATGGTGTAAAGGGTTAGCACTTACGCTTTACGCTGCTCAGCACGCGCTATCGTCTTCTCGTCTTTCTTTACTACAGCTGCGCCAGGCAGGTTACGGGCAATCAGATAGCGATAGCCAACTGCGCCCAGGCTGGCACCCACAATCGGTCCAAAGATCGGCACGAGGAAATACGGGATATCACGGCCACCGGTAAAGGCGACGTTACCCCAACCCGCAAGCCAGGCAAAGAGTTTCGGTCCGAAATCACGCGCCGGGTTCAATGCGAAGCCGGTCAGTGGGCCCATTGAGCCACCGATGACCGCAATCAGCAGGCCAATCAGCAGCGGAGCCATCGGACCGCGAGGCAGGCCGTTACCGTCATCGGTCAGCGCCATAATCAGGCCCATCATCACCGCGGTGATAACTGCTTCAACCAGGAAGGCCTGGCCAACGCCGATGTGCGGGTTTGGATAGGTGGAGAAGATCCCGGCTAAATCGAGGCTCTCGATACTGCCACGCACCATCTGATGCGATTGCTCGTAATCAAAGAACAGATTGTAGTAGAGACCATAAACCAGTGCGGCGGAGCAGAAGGCACCGGCGATTTGTGCCAGAATGTACGGCACTACTTTACGGCGTTCGAAATTGGCGAAGAGACAGAGTGCAATGGTAACGGCAGGATTCAGATGCGCGCCGGAGATAGCGGCGCTGAGATAGATAGCCATCGCAACGGCAATCCCCCAGATGATACTGATTTCCCACTGACCAAAACTTGCACCAGCCAGTTTCATGGCGGCGACACAGCCGGCACCAAAGAAGATAATGGTGGCGACACCAAGGAATTCGGCGATGCACTGCCCTTTGAGCGTGCTTGTTGCTGTCTGACTCATGATGACATTTCCTGAAGGCGAGGTTTAATGTTGTACTTCGTTTTTTTCTCACTCCCTGAGCCGCCCAAATCTTATGTAGGGCTGATGTAAATTTATCGTTAACGAGCATAAACGAGAAATAGCGAAATCAAAAGTTGTGTGCTGTGTCATAAAAATGAGCGTTTTCGCGTCTTTTTGCTTTCCTGAAACAACATTTCAATTTTCGATTTGGTGATTTTTATCCCAAATCGTTAACATTAACCCTGCAAATGCTGCGGGTAATGTTGCAGATTCCAGGTCTATGCTGAAAATTGTTACAGTCTGCACCCTGTGCGGGTTCGCTACTGGACTTGGGGCGCGGGTCTACTTACAATCGGGGAAGCGTTGTTATCCGTGGAATCCCGGCTTATCCCCTCATGATCTGCGGCTGGCAACATCAACGCCTGGCGATTTGGAGAGGTCTTTACAATGTCATTTGAAGTGTTCGAGAAACTGGAAGCGAAAGTACAACAGGCGATTGATACCATCACCCTGTTACAGATGGAAATTGAAGAGCTGAAAGAGCAGAACAACAACCTGAATCAGCAGGTTCAGCAGGCTGCAGGGAATAGCGAATCAGTAGTGCGTGAGAACCAGCACCTGAAAGAAGAGCAGCTTGTCTGGCAGGAGCGTTTGCGTGCCCTGTTGGGAAAAATGGAAGAAGTCTGATTTAACGGTCAGCAGAGAAACGGGTGCCAGTGGCACCCGTTTTTTTTATTCGATATCGAGCGGATCTTCGGAAAGGATAATGCCGGTGTTATCAGCGTAAAGATGGTCGCCAGAGAAGAAAGTCACGCCACCGAAGTTGACGCGAATGTCGCTCTCGCCAATGCCTTCACCCGCAGCACCCACAGGAATAGCAGCAATCGCCTGAATGCCAATATCCAGCTCTTCCAGATCGTCAACCTGACGAACGGAACCGTATACCACAATGCCTTCCCATTCGTTCTGCAGGGCCAGTCTGGCCAACGCCGCATCAATCAGCGCGCGACGCACTGAACCGCCGCCATCAACCAGCAGCACACGACCTCGCCCGTTTTCCTCCAGCAGATCGTACAACAGCCCGTTGTCCTCGAAACATTTTACCGTGATGATTTGCCCGCCAAACGACGTACGGCCACCGAAGTTTGAAAAGAGCGGTTCAACGACATTCACGTCTTCGTGATAGATGTCGCAGAGTTCAGAAGTATCATATTTCATAAGGGTTTCGTCTGTTTGCCACAGGAACCTTAAGTATATCGCTTTCTCGCCGCTGTTGGCAAAATCATCAATTGTTAAAAGTTGCGATGAGTCAAACACATCGCAGTTAATTGAGGACCAGCCCGAGTGAGAAAAGCAGGTTGAGCAACAGGGCGGATTTTACCGTTTTCGCCAGCATAGGACGCATGGCAACGGCGGAAGGCTGATGAGCAATGTAGCGGGCCTGTCTGAACAGCAGCGGTGCGGATAGCAGGAATAACCAGCCTGCGAGATTCAGCGAAGTGAGCAGGGCAAAACCCGCGCAGCACAGCACGGCCGCAATCAGGATCAGCTGGTGATAGCGTCTGGCCCCTCTCGCCCCCAGGCGCACCGCAAGGGTAAACTTGCCATGCTGCTGGTCGCTCTCAATATCGCGCATGTTGTTGACGTTAAGCACCGCGACCGCCATCAGCCCACAGGCCGTGGCCGGTAACAGCAGCAGCATGGAGAGCTGATGGGCCTGAAGATAGTAGCTGCCCATCACCCCAAGCCAGCCGAAGAAAATTAATACCGACGCATCGCCCAATCCCAAATAGCCATAGGGTTTCTTGCCGACGGTGTAAGCAATGGCGGCGACGATCGCCAGCGCGCCCAGCGCAATAAAGCCCCAAAAATCGCTTACCGACTGACAGGCGCGGATCACCAGCGCGACGCCGGATATCACCGTCAAGGCCACGGTGAGGATCAGGGCACTGCGCATCTGTTTCTGACTAATCGCGCCTTTTTGCATGCCCCGCAGTGGCCCGATGCGGGCCGGCGTGTCGCTGCCTTTCAGGGCATCACCATAGTCATTTGCCAGGTTGGACAGGATTTGCAGCAGTGCGGTGGTGAGCAGTGCCAGCAGGGCGGTGCCGGCATTAAACTGTCCCTGCCACCAGGCCAGCGCGGAACCGGTCATCACCGAGGCACAGGCCAGCGGCAGGGTGCGCAAACGCAGGCTTTCCAGCCAGGCGCGGGAAGAAGAGATTGCGGTCATCGGATGCAAATTATCCGTCATAGCGGCAGGTCCTGGCTGGGGGAAGACGTCGCGCTATGGTAGCGTCTGCGGCGGGACAGAGAGTTATTCCACGTCAAGGATGCAGCCGCCGGGGAGGGATTTCAGGCAATAAAAAAGGAGGCCGAAGCCTCCTGATATGTCGATTTTCGCCGCGCGCTTACAGAATAAAGCGGCTCAAATCTTCGTCTGCGACCAGTTCGTCCAGATGCTTTCCAACATACTCGGCATCAATGGTAAACGACTGACCATTCAGGTCGCTGGCGTCATAGGAGATATCTTCCATCAGACGCTCCAGCACCGTATGCAGACGGCGCGCACCGATGTTCTCGGCGGTTTCGTTTACCTGCCACGCGGCGGCGGCAATCTTGCTGATGCCGTCTTCGGTGAAGTGAATATCCACGCCTTCGGTTTTCATCAACGCTTTGTACTGCACGGTCACGGAGGCACTCGGCTCGGTCAGAATGCGCTCGAAATCATGGGTAGTCAGTGCCTGCAGCTCAACGCGGATGGGCAGACGGCCCTGCAGTTCGGGGATCAGGTCAGACGGGCTGGCCACCTGGAACGCACCCGACGCGATAAACAGAATGTGGTCTGTTTTCACCATGCCGTGTTTGGTCGACACGGTGCAGCCTTCCACCAGTGGCAGCAGGTCGCGCTGTACGCCTTCGCGGGAAACGTCCGGGCCGGAGCTTTCGCCACGCTTACAGACTTTGTCGATTTCATCGATAAAGACGATACCGTGCTGCTCAACCGCGTCGATCGCTTCCTGTTTCAGCTCTTCAGGATTCACCAGTTTGGCGGCTTCTTCTTCAATCAGCAGCTTCATCGCTTCCTGAATTTTCAGCTTACGCGGCTTCTGTTTCTGGTTACCGAGGTTCTGGAACATTGACTGCAGCTGATTGGTCATCTCTTCCATGCCCGGAGGGGACATGATTTCAACGCCCATCGATGAAGAGGCCAGATCGATCTCAATCTCTTTGTCGTTCAGCTGGCCTTCACGCAGTTTTTTGCGGAAAGACTGACGGGCTGCAGACGGTGCGGCTTCCGCTTCAGACTGGCCCCAGTTGTTTTTGGCCGGTGGGATCAGCACGTCCAGAATGCGTTCTTCCGCCATCTCTTCGGCGCGGTAACGATTTTTTTCAATCGCCTGTGAACGCACCATCTTCAGGGCAGAATCGGTCAGGTCGCGGATGATGGAATCCACTTCTTTACCGACATAACCCACTTCGGTGAATTTGGTCGCTTCGACTTTGATAAACGGCGCGTTGGCGAGTTTTGCCAGGCGGCGGGCAATTTCTGTTTTACCCACACCGGTCGGGCCGATCATCAGAATGTTTTTTGGCGTCACTTCGTGGCGCAGCTCTTCGTCGAGCTGCATACGACGCCAGCGGTTACGCAAGGCAATCGCCACGGCGCGCTTGGCATCATCCTGGCCAATGATAAATCTGTTCAGTTCGCTGACGATCTCGCGCGGAGTCATTTCGGACATAGTTGGGATCCTTACGCTTTAGACGGTAATGCTTCGATGGTGAGGTTGTGGTTGGTATAGATGCAGATGTCGCCTGCAATACCCAGCGCTTTTTCAACGATGTCGCGTGCGCCGATCTCGGTGTTTTCCAACAGCGCACGGGCAGCAGCCTGCGCGTAAGGACCACCGGAACCAATGGCAATTAAATCGTTTTCCGGCTGAATGACGTCGCCATTACCGGTAATAATCAGGGAGGCATTTTCATCGGCTACCGCCAGCAGCGCTTCAAGCTTGCGCAGCATACGGTCGGTACGCCAGTCTTTCGCTAACTCAACGGCCGCCTTCACCAGGTGGCCCTGATGCATTTCGAGCTTACGTTCGAAGAGTTCAAATAGCGTAAAGGCATCTGCGGTCCCACCAGCAAAACCGGCAATGACTTTGTCGTTATAGAGACGACGCACTTTTTTGACGTTGCCTTTCATTACGGTGTTGCCGAGGGTAGCCTGGCCATCACCGCCAATTACTACCTGGCCGTTGCGTCGTACACTTACAATTGTTGTCACGGGCAGACCCCTTGTTGCAGTCAGAAGATGTCCCCGCAGTTCACCTGCGGGGCATTGATGCAACCAGATATGGGGCGGCTTTAAGGGGTTTCAACCCCCGGAGGCGAGAGGAATACAATTTGAATGGCCAGATCCGCGCAGACGTTTCAGCGTGCTGTCAGCCGAAGAACGGCTGTTGTATGGGCCGATCACTACACGATTCCAGCCACCGCCGGTCGTGATTCGGCTTTCAAATCCTTCGAAGGCCAGCTGTGCACGAATCGACTCTGCCTGGTCGGTACCTTTGAACGAACCACACTGCACCATCCAGTGTTGAGACTTCTCAGCCTCTTTCGGTTTGCTCTCCGTTTTCGGCTGCTGAGCGGTTTGCGCCGGTGCCTGCGCTGGCGCAGCCTGCTGCTGCTTAACCGGTTCACGCACCGCCGGCGTTGCCCGGGTTACCGGCGCGACGGGTGCCTGACGAGGCGCCTGCTGCTGTTGCTGCGGCATCCGTGACTGCTGCTGTAACTGGCTCTGCTGCTGTTGACGCTGCAACGTTTGCTGACGCTGTGCCGGGGTTTGTTCGTTCCACGGCACTTCATTCAGCTGCGTTGGCTGTTGGCGCATATCAGACTGCATCTGTTCCAGCAGCTGGCGCTGTTCGTCGGTGAGCTGGGTTTTGGATTGCACTTCGCCACCTGAAGACGGTTCAACAGGTGAGGGAACGGTAATCTGACGGTTTTCCAGCTCTTTGATATAACGCCAGCGCTCTTCCGGTTTAGGCGGAAGGCCGTTACCCACGGCTTTGTGCGCGGGGATTTCCGGCGTCTCTTCTTTTTTATGATGGGCAATAAACCACAGTCCGCCGACGAACGTCACCAGCACGGCAACGGCAAGCACAACCATAATTTTTGAAACTCCTGAACCACCACCACTGCGCTTTTTAGTGCGACTGTTGGTCTTCTTGCGACGCGTCCCTGTCGAACGCCCGCGGCCTACGTAATCTTTTTGTGCCACTAATCGTTCCGCTAATATTCAATGAAAGGTGAGGCCGGACCAAAGCTGACGCGCCCGGCTATCAGCCCGTCATGTTACTTAAGGGCCGGAAGTTTGACCAGCAGGGATCCCTGTAAGAATCCACTGAATCTTGTTTTTGCGTCCATGTTGGCGGAAATAGTCAGCTTTTCAGACTTTTTCCCGCAGGGAGGGCGCGGTACTGCCGCGAATTTTCAATTCGAAATCTAACAGGCGGGAACCGCTGTTAACGGTTTTGCCCTGTAGCTGTTCAAGTAATAGCAGCATTGCTTCCCGGCCGATATTGAACCTCGGCTGGGCAACGGTGGTCAGTTGCGGGTCGCTGTAGCGTGAGAGTTCGATGTCATCGAAGCCAATCAGCGATAAATCCTGCGGCACGCGCAGTCCCATGATTTTGGCTTGCGACATGGCGCCCAGCGCCATAATGTCACTGTGGCAGAACAGCGCGTCCGGCGGCTTTGGCAGCGTCATCAAATGTTTCATCGCCCGCGAACCGGCATCGAAAGTAAAGTCACCGCGCACAATGTAGTGCGGATCGACCGCCAGGCCATTGCGGCGTAACGCCTGGATGTAGCCCTGCAGGCGATACTGGCACAGCGGCATATCCTGCGGTCCGGCAATACAGGCAATGCGACTGTGGCCGAGTTTCAGCAGGTGATTTACCGCTTCAAAAGCTGCGGTCAGGTTGTCGATATGCACGGTCGGCAGCTCAAGCTCAGGCGCAAATTCATTGGCCATCACCATCGGCGGAAGATTGCGCTGCTCTTCAATCCCGGTGTCGAAGGGCACCTGTGATCCCAACAGCACCATGCCATCGATTTGACGGGTCATCACCAAATTGAGAAAGGATTTTTCCTGCTTGTTCTGATGAGCGCAGTCGCCGATCAGTACCAGATAGCCCTGATCGGCCGCGACCACTTCAATGCCGCGGATCATCTCACTGAAGAAGGGATCGCAGATGTCAGGGACGATCACCAGGATCGTGCGGGATTCGCTGCGTTTGGCACTGCGGGCCATCGCGTGAGGGGAGTAACCAACGGCAAGCACCGCTTTTTCGACTTTTTTGCGCGTAGCGGCAGAGACCTTTTCCGGGTTCATCAGGGCGCGCGAAACGGTCGCCGTTGATACGCCTGCTTCTTCAGCCACGTCCTTCATGGTCGCGCCTGTTGTCTCTTGATTGTGCTCCAACGCTTTTCTCCTCACGCCAGCCTGAGCTGACCTGACACTTGGGGACGGTTCTAATTATACGTAGCCGCGAAAGGTCTTTTTGCAGGCCAGACTCTCATGTTTATCAGATGCGGCGACAGGCTGTTACTTAATTTGCATAAAAATTGTGACTTGTGCGACTTTTTTCGATGTTACTCGCACCCGTAAGGCGATTTAGCCTTCAGTAGGATCCACATCCAGCGTCCATTTCACTTTTCGCGCCTGCGGCAGGGTGCCAATCAGCGGCAGTGAATTTTTGATTAACCTCTGTAGTACGGCGCGTGACGGATGCTGTAACAGCAACTGCCAACGGAAGCGGCCACCGCGCTTAGGTTGCAGTGCCGGAACCGGCCCCATCACCCAAAACGCCTCATCTTTTAACGGGCTGGCTTCCAGCAAATTACGTAGCTGCTGTAAGAACAGCGCGGACTGCTGATTATCATGGTCTTCGGAGCGGAACAGTGCATGGCTGGTAAACGGCGGCAGAAAGACCGTTTTGCGCTCAACCAGCGCCTGCTGGGCAAAGGCATCGTAGCCCTGATGCAGTAAGGTTTGCAGCAGCGGGTGTTCAGGATGGTGCGTTTGCAGCATCACTTCCCCTTGTTTACCTGCACGGCCTGCGCGTCCGGCCACCTGAGTATAAAGCTGGGCAAAGCGCTCGGCTGAACGGAAGTCGGCGGAAAACAGCGCGCCATCCACATCGAGCAACGACACCAGCGTGACATCCGGGAAGTGGTGACCTTTGGCCAGCATCTGCGTGCCGACCAGAATGCGCGCGCCGCCCCGATGCACATCCGCCAGATGCTGTTCCAGCGCCCCTTTGCGGCTGGTGGTATCACGATCGATGCGCGACAGCGGAACGTCAGGGAACTGCTCGCTGAGATTGTGTTCCAGCTGCTCGGTTCCCAGCCCGACCGGCACCAGGTTGGTCGATCCGCATTGCGGGCACTGATGGGGCACCGGACGCTGGCTGTCGCAATGGTGGCAGCGCAGCTGGCGATGGTGTTGGTGCAGCGTGTAATAGCGATCGCAACGCTGACATTCGGCAATCCAGCCGCATTCATGGCACAGCATGGCGGGAGAGAAGCCGCGACGGTTCAGGAATAACAGCACCTGATTATCCGCTTTGAGGTGCTGACTGATTTTTTTAATCAGCATCGGCGACAGTCCGCCCTGCAATTTCACCCCTTTCAGGTCGATAAGCTGCTGTGTTGCCTGACGGGCGTTACCGGCACGTTTGTTGAGATTAAGCTGGCGGTATTTGCCCATCTGCACGTTGTGCAGCGTTTCCAGCGCGGGCGTTGCGGTGCCCATCACAATCGGAATATCTTCCTGTCGTGCGCGGAATACGGCCAGATCGCGAGCCTGATAACGCCAGCCTTCCTGCTGCTTATAAGAGCTGTCGTGCTCTTCATCAATAATGATCACCCCAAGCCGTGCGAAGGGCGTGAACAGCGCGGAACGCGTGCCGATAACAATCGCCGTTTCGCCCTGACGGGCGCGTAGCCAGACGGCCAGGCGTTCGCTATCGTTCAGGGCAGAGTGCAATACGTCGACCGGTGCGTTAAATCTTTCCCGAAAGCGGGCGATGGTTTGCGGCGTCAGCCCAATTTCAGGCACCAGCACCAGCGCCTGACCGCCGTTTGCCAGCACATTCTCCAGCACGCTCAGATAGACTTCGGTTTTGCCGGAACCGGTGATCCCGGCCAGCAGCCAGGCGGCAAAATGATCGTCTTCGCTGCGGATCGCGCCCACTGCGGTGGCTTGTTCGGTATTCAGCCTTAGCCGCTCGCCTTTGACCGCATAATCGGTACGCCAGTCCTGCTGAGCTCGTGGCTGCGCGCGCAGATCGCACAGGCCTTTCGCCCGCAGCGCCTGCAGCGTTGCATCGGTAATATCGTGCTGGCTGACTTCATGGCGATAGAGCGGGCGCTGACGGAGGGCGGCGAGCGCCTGCTGCTGTTTAGGCGCGCGCTTCAGGCTTTCCGGGGCGGTTTCTTTCCCTGATTCGCTGAGGAACCATTGATAGATTGGCGCTTCCTGTGCGGGTTTGCCCTGACGCAGTAATACCGGCATGGCGTGAAACAGCACTTCGCCGAGCGGATAGTGATAATAATCGGCAGCCCACAAGAGAATGCGCCACAGCGACGGCGGATAGAGTGACGCGTCGTCCAGCACCTCATGCACAGCCTTAAGCTGATCCAGCGGAAAATCGCTGGTTTCAGCGGTGCCAACCACCACGCCAATCGCTTTGCGCTTGCCAAAAGGCACGCTGACGCGCGCGCCAGCTACCGGTAACGGCAGATGAGCGGGTAACGCATAGTCAAAATTGCGGGCAAGCGGGACGGGTAGCGCGACCTGAACAACGGGCATGAAATCATCCGGATGAAATTATGAGCGAGATAGTGTACACTGTGTCTTCCGTAATGTGCGGATTCGATTGCAGCAGACGTTACCTTTCTGTATAGTTTGCCGCCGTTGATACGGCATTATTGGTATCAAAACACCTGTTATTATTAATCCGCGTGTGGTGCCGGTGCAGGAATAATCCTGGCACGGGAGAGCGACACGGCCTTAACTGAGGTTTCCCATGAAAAAAGGTATTCACCCTAATTACGCTGAAGTTACTGCTAAATGTTCTTGCGGTAACGAAATCAAAACCCGCTCAACCGTGGGTCACGACCTGAACCTGGACGTGTGTGGTAACTGCCACCCGTTCTACACCGGTAAGCAGCGTGACGTTGCTAGCGGTGGTCGTGTTGACCGCTTCAACAAGCGTTTCACTATGCCTGGCAGCAGCAAGTAAGTTGCCTGAAAGAAACGGTCTCCGTTTCGCAAGTGATGAAAACCCAGCTACGGCTGGGTTTTTTTATGCCTGTTATTCCGCTCAGGGCTGGCGGTTAAACGCCTGTAGCCACGCAATGAAACAGCGCAGCGGCGTTGAGGTGTATTTCCTGCCGGGATAGTAAAGCCAGAAGCCTTCAGCCGGGGCGGCAAAATCAGCCAGCACTTCCACCAGTTCACCGTTATCCAGCCGGTTTTGCACCAGATCTTTAAATACGAAGGCGAATCCAGCCCCTGCGCTCGCCGCGTCTGCCAGCACAAAATCATTGTCCAGCGTCAGGCTGCCCTGCACGGCAACCGCCAGTGGCTTACCTGCGTCACTAAATTCCCATTTGTAATTCATCCCGCTGGGAAAACGCCGCTGAATACAGGGGAAGTTGATTAACTCCTGAGGATGCTCAGGGACGCCATGCAGTGCGATAAAGGCCGGGCTGGCGATCACCGATCCCCGCAGTTTTCTGCCAAAGGGGATCGCCACCATATCCTGCGGGATGGCCTCGCCAAAACGAACGCCTGCATCAAATCCCCCTTCGACAATGTTCACCAGACTGTCACTGGTCGTGACCTCCAGCGCGATATCGGGATACTGCTGGCGAAAGGGCAGCAGCAATGACTGCAGGTAGAGGGCTTCGGCGCTGCGCGGCATATTCAGCCGTAGCGTGCCGCGCGGATCGACCCGCCAGTGATTCAGTTCATCCACCGCCAGCGAAAGATCCAGCATCGCCGGTTCAATACGCAGTAAAAATGCTTTCCCGGCTTCAGTCAGTGAAACGCTGCGCGTGGTGCGATTCAGCAAGCGAACGCCGATGCGCTGTTCCAGATTGGTCATGGTGTGACTGAGCGTCGAGGGGGTGACGTTTCGCTCCTTCGCCGCTTTGCCAAAGTTAAGATGGCGGGCGATGGCGGTGAAAATCTCTAATTCCTGCAGCGTGGCGCGTGTTTTCATATTCGTGATTATTTTTCACTAATCTGCTTAAAAGGCATCAATTGTTGAATAAATCTGAGCAAAGTATAACGGTTCTGTCGCCAATTACCGGAGAAGAAAATGAAGCGTAGAACATTAGGCAGTCAGGGTTTTGAGGTCTCCGCCATCGGCCTCGGCTGCATGGGGATGACTTTCGCTTACGGTCACAACGATCGCCAGCAGGCGATCAACACCCTCCACCGTGCGTTCGATCTGGGCGTGGATTTTCTCGATACGGCCGAAGTTTACGGGCCTTTCAATAACGAGGAACTGCTGGCAGAGGCCCTGAAGGGGTATCAGGGGCGGATTAAGGTCGCAACGAAATTCGGCTTTAACATCACTGATCAAGGGGATGGGTGGGAACGGATTAAAGGCGTTAACAGCCAACCGGCGAATATTCGCGCTGTGGCGGAAGCGTCGTTAAAAAGGCTCAACGTTGAGACGCTGGACCTGTTTTATCAGCACCGTCCGGATCCTGCGGTGCCGATTGAAGCGGTGATGGGCACGCTGGCAGATCTGGTGCGTGAAGGTAAAATCCAGCATATCGGCCTGTCCGAAGTCTCCAGCGAGACGTTGAGAAGAGCGCAGGCAGTCTATCCGGTCACTGCCTTACAGAGCGAATACTCGTTGTGGAGCCGGGATGTTGAACAGGGCGTTTTGGCCACCTGTCAGCAGCTGAACATCGGTTTCGTACCGTACAGTCCGCTCGGACGCGGTTTCCTGACCGGCAAGTTGCCCGATCCTGACACGCTCGATGCCTTCGACTATCGCAGAACGCTGCCGCGTTTCCAGCCAGACGCCCTGGCGCAAAACAAAAAGCTACTCGACAAGTTGGCGGATGTGGCATCAGGTTATGATGCGACACCCGCCCAGATCGCGTTGGCCTGGGTGCTGGCGAAAGGGCAGAACATCGTACCAATCCCTGGCGCGAGTAAAATCGCCAATCTGGAAGATAACTGCAAAGCCACTGAGATTGCGCTGGCGGCTGGCGATGTCAGCCATCTTGACCGGTTATTCAGCGTCGGCAATATTGCGGGAGAACGTTATAACGCTGGTGAGTTTGGGCTGGTTGAGCGTGACTAAATGCCGTAAAGGCGATCCGCTCAGACGCTGAGTCCATAAATCACGGCCAAAAAAAATCCGCGAATGCTATCCATTCACGGATTTTTTTATGCCTGGAGGCGGGCCTAGTATTCCCAGGTATCGGGATCGACGCCCATCTCACGCATGATCGCTTTGGCTTCTTCCGGGATCTCATCGCTGCGTTCTTTACGCAGATCAACGTCATCTGGCAAAGGCTGGCCGGTGAAAGCATGCAGAAACGCTTCGCAAAGCAGTTCGCTGTTCGTGGCATGACGCAAGTTATTAACCTGACGGCGTGTCCGCTCATCGGTCAAAATTTTTAATACTTTCAACGGAATGGATACCGTGATTTTTTTAACCTGTTCGCTTTTCTTGCCGTGCTCAGCGTACGGGCTGATATATTCGCCGTTCCATTCAGCCATGGGTTACCTTAGTCATCATTAAAATTGAAATTACCCTTGTTTCCCGGCATGCGTGCCTTTGGGGGTGGGTAGATACCGAAATTCGGCTAATTATGCCCGAAGTTAGTGACCATCACACTGCATTGGCTCAACTTTCTGTCGGCTATAGCGTCATAATCTTAACGGTTATTATCGGTTTGCTCAATCTATACGCAAAGACATTTAGATGTCCAGATGTATTGACGTCTATTCTTGCGCTGTTATGCTAGGGCTCTTCTTTATTATCCAGTCAGGAATATTTGCACCATGACGCGTAAACAGGCAACCATCGCAGTACGCAGCGGTTTGAATGATGACGAGCAATATGGCTGCGTTGTCCCGCCGATCCATCTTTCCAGCACCTATAACTTTACCGATTTCAATGAGCCTCGCGCCCATGACTACTCTCGCCGTGGCAATCCTACGCGTGATGTGGTGCAGCGTGCGCTGGCCGAGCTGGAAGGCGGCGCCGGGGCGGTGATGACCAATACCGGGATGTCAGCCATTAACCTGGTGTGCACGGTATTCCTGAAGCCTGGCGATCTGCTGGTGGCCCCGCACGACTGTTACGGCGGCAGCTATCGCCTGTTCGACAGCCTGAGCAAACGCGGTGCCTACCGCGTGAAGTTTGTCGATCAGGGAGATGAAGCGGCGCTGAACGCGGCTCTGGCCGAAAAGCCGAAGCTGGTGCTGATCGAAAGCCCAAGCAATCCGCTGCTGCGCGTGGTGGATATCGCCGCCATCTGCAAAGCGTCTGCGGAAGCCGGCGCCATTACCGTGGTGGACAATACCTTCCTCAGCCCGGCCTTGCAGAATCCGCTGGCGCTCGGCGCTGACGTGGTGCTGCACTCGTGCACCAAATACCTGAACGGCCACTCTGATGTGGTAGCGGGTGCGGTGATCGCGAAAGACCCGGCGCTGGTGACCGAACTGGCGTGGTGGGCAAACAATATTGGTGCCACCGGCAGCGCGTTCGACAGCTATTTGCTGCTGCGCGGCATGCGCACGCTGGCACCGCGAATGGCGGCGGCACAACGCAATGCGTTAGCCATCGTTGATTACCTGAAGCAACAACCGCTGGTCAAAAAGTTGTATCATCCTTCCCTGCCGGAAAACGCGGGCCACCAGTTTGCCGTTCGTCAGCAAAAAGGCTTTGGCGCGATGCTCAGTTTCGAGCTGGATGGCGATGAGCAGACCTTGCGCCGCTTCCTGAAAGCGCTGGAACTGTTCACGCTGGCTGAGTCACTGGGTGGCGTGGAGAGCCTGATTTCTCACACCGCGACCATGACCCACGCAGGCATGTCGGCCGAAGCCCGTGCCGCTGCAGGTATTTCTGAGACGCTGTTGCGCGTGTCAGTTGGAATTGAAGACCACGAAGATTTAATCGCCGATCTGGATAATGCATTCCGGATAGCGGCCGAGAGGTAAGTATGAGTCAGTCAGCAGTGGCAGCAGGTACGCGTCAGTTGCATAAATTTGGTGGAAGCAGTCTTGCGGACGCCAAATGTTACCTGCGTGTGGCGGGGATTATGGCGGAGTACAGCCATCCCGGCGATATCATGGTGGTCTCCGCTGCGGGGAGCACGACCAACCAGTTGATCAGCTGGCTGAAGTTAAGCCAGAGCGATCGGTTATCGGCTCACCAGGTACAGCAGGCGCTGCGTCGCTATCAGAGCGAGCTGATTGCCAGCTTGCTGCCACCTGCTCAGGCAGATGGCATGATTGCCGGGTTTATTCACGATCTGGAAAAACTCGCCGCGCTGCTGGATGGCAAAATTACCGATGCGGTGTATGCCGAAGTTGTAGGACACGGCGAAATCTGGTCCGCCCGGCTGATGGCTGCGGTGCTGACACTGCAAGATATCGCGTCCAGCTGGCTGGATGCGCGTGAATTCCTCTGTGCTGAGCGTGCTGCGCAGCCGGAAGTGGACGAAGGCAAATCCTGGCCGCTGTTGCAGCAGCTGATGATCCAGCATCCTAACCGTCGTCTGGTGGTCACCGGTTTTATCTGCCGCAATGAAGCGGGTGAAACGGTGCTGCTTGGTCGCAACGGCAGTGATTACTCAGCTACGCAAATTGGTGCGCTGGCGGGCGTGTCCCGCGTCACCATCTGGAGCGATGTGGCGGGCGTCTACAGTGCCGATCCGCGCAAGGTGAAGGATGCCTGCCTGCTGCCGCTGCTTCGTCTTGATGAAGCCAGTGAGCTTGCGCGTCTCGCCGCGCCGGTTCTGCACACCCGTACTCTGCAACCCGTCTCCGGCAGCGATATCGATCTGCAACTGCGTTGCAGCTATCAGCCTGAGCAGGGTTCAACCCGTATTGAGCGCGTGCTGGCTTCCGGCACGGGAGCAAGGATTGTCACCAGTCATGATGACGTCTGTCTGATCGAGTTCCACGTTCCCTCTCAGCACGATTTTGCCACTCTGCATAAAGACATCGATCATCTGTTGAAGCGCGCACAGCTGCGTCCGCTGGCCACCGGTGTTCATCCCGACCGCAATCTTATTCAGCTGTGCTACACCTCTGAAGTGGTCAGCAGCGCGCTGGACCTGCTGCAGGATGCGGGCATCCCTGGGCGTATTCAGCTGCGTGAAGGCATGGCGCTGGTGGCGATGGTGGGCGCGGGTGTGTGCCGTAACCCGCTGCACAGTCACCGCTTCTGGCAGCAGTTGAAAGATCAGCCGGTAGAATTTATCTGGCAGTCTGAAGACGGAATCAGTCTGGTCGCGGTGTTGCGTGTTGGCCCGACCGAAAGCCTGATCAGAGGTCTGCACCACTCGCTGTTCCGTGCGGAAAAGCGTATTGGCCTGGTGCTGTTTGGCAAAGGCAATATTGGTTCACGCTGGCTGGAGCTGTTCGGACGTGAGCAGGAAATCCTCTCTGCCCGCACCGGCTTCGAATTCCTGCTGGCTGGCGTGGTGGACAGCCGCCGCAGCCTGCTGAACTATGACGGGCTGGACGCCTCCCGCGCGATGGCTTTCTTTGAAGATGAAGCGGTCGAGCAGGATGAAGAGTCGCTGTTCCTGTGGATGCGTGCCCACCCGTATGATGATTTGGTGGTGCTGGATGTTACCGCCAGCGAAACGCTGGCCGATCAGTATCTGGATTTCGCCAGCTACGGCTTCCATGTGGTCAGCGCCAATAAAGTGGCGGGTGCCTCAACCACCGACCGTTATCGCCAGATCCGCGATGCGTTCGCCAAGACCGGCAGCCAGTGGTTGTATAACGCCACCGTCGGCGCGGGCTTACCAGTGAACCATACGGTGCGCGATCTGCGTGAAAGCGGCGACAGCATTCTGTCACTCAGCGGTATCTTCTCCGGGACGCTCTCCTGGCTGTTCTTGCAGTACGACGGCACGGTGCCGTTTACCGAGCTGGTGGATCAAGCCTGGCAGCAGGGACTGACCGAGCCCGATCCGCGTGTGGATCTCTCCGGTCAGGATGTGATGCGTAAGCTGGTGATCCTGGCGCGTGAAGCGGGTTATGACATCGAGCCGGATCAGGTTCGCGTCGAGTCGCTGGTGCCGGACGACTGTAAGGGCGAGTCGGTCGATCACTTCTTTGAAAATGGTGAGGCGTTGAACGATCAGATGCAGCAGCGTTTTGAAGCCGCTCAGGAAATGGGGCTGTTGCTGCGTTACGTGGCGCGCTTCGATGCCAATGGCAAAGCCCGCGTGGGTGTGGAAGCGGTGCGCAGCGAGCATCCGCTGGCTTCGCTACTGCCGTGCGATAACGTCTTCGCGATCGAAAGCCGCTGGTATCGTGATAATCCTCTGGTTATCCGTGGGCCGGGTGCTGGCCGTGATGTGACTGCCGGTGCTATCCAGTCTGACCTGAACCGTCTGGCACAACTGCTGTAATCCTGTCTTCGGGGCCGGCAACCGCTGGCCCCTGATTTTCCTGAAAATTTTCCTGCCATCATGAAGTTCGTTCAACTTCAGTGAGAATTTATCACGTATGTTGACCAACTATCTGTTGACTGAATAAGCGATTTCGTTCATTTTGAATGTCTGGACGTCTAAACGTATGGATGTTCAGCGAGGGATTTTCATTCTATTGCAGCGATCGATGAGGTAAGCAGGTATGAGTTTTTTCCACGCCAATCAGCGCGACGCGCTGAACCAGAATCTGGCCGAACTGAACGGGCAAATTAACGTCTCTTTTGAATTTTTCCCGCCGCGTACCAGTGAAATGGAACAAACTCTGTGGAACTCTATCGATCGTCTTAGCAGCCTGAAACCGAAATTTGTGTCGGTGACCTACGGTGCCAACTCCGGTGAACGTGACCGTACCCATAGCATTATCAAAGGCATTAAGGATCGCACCGGGCTGGAAGCGGCACCGCATCTGACCTGTGTCGATGCCACCCGCGACGAGCTGCGCACCATCGCCCAGGATTACTGGAACAACGGGATTCGCCATATTGTGGCGTTGCGGGGTGACCTGCCACCGGGCAGCGGTAAGCCGGAAATGTACGGTGCCGATCTGGTCGGCCTGCTGAAAGACGTTGGGGATTTTGATATCTCTGTTGCCGCCTACCCGGAAGTGCATCCGGAAGCGAAAAGCGCGCAGGCTGACCTGATCAACCTTAAGCGTAAGGTCGATGCCGGTGCCAACCGTGCCATCACCCAGTTTTTTTTCGACGTGGAAAGCTACCTGCGTTTCCGCGATCGCTGCGTGACCGCCGGTATTGATGTGGAAATCGTCCCAGGCATTCTGCCGGTTTCAAACTTTAAGCAGCTGCAGCGTTTTGCCACCATGACCAACGTGCGCGTGCCGGGTTGGATGACCAGTATGTTTGAAGGGCTGGACGACGATCCGGAAACGCGCAAAATGGTGGGTGCCAACGTTGCTATGGATATGGTGAAGATCCTCAGCCGTGAAGGGGTGAAGGATTTCCATTTCTACACATTGAATCGCGCTGAGCTGAGCTACGCCATCTGCCACACGCTGGGCGTTCGCCCACGCGGTGCCGTCGTCTGAAACGGATGAAATAAATAAAAAAAGACGCCCGTGGGCGTCTTTTTTTATGGGCGTTGCCCGCTGCAGAAATTGCGGGAGGCCGTAGCCTCCCTGCTGCGGCTTAGCCGGTGTTACGCATGCCGGCAGCCACGCCAGCAATGGTGACCATCAACGCTTGTTCTACGTGCGGATCGACCGGTTCGCCTTTCGCTTCCTGCTGACGTGAACGGTGGAGCAGTTCTGCCTGCAGGACGTTAAGTGGATCGGTATAGACGTTACGCAAGGCAATCGATTCGGCAATCCATGGCTGATCGGCCATCAGGTGCGCATCGTTGGCGATAGTCAGGATGGCTTTGATGTCTGAATCCAGCTGATCGCGCAGCTGTTTGCCCAGCGGCCACAACGACGGTTCAACCAGACGCTGATCGTAATATTCTGCCAGCCACAGGTCAGCTTTCGAAAACACCATCTCCAGCATGCCGACGCGGGTTGAGAAGAACGGCCAGTCGCGACACATGGTTTCCAGTTCATCCTGATTACCGGCTTCCATCGCTTTTTGCAGCGCGGCACCGGCACCCAGCCAGGCGGGCAGCATCAGGCGGTTCTGCGTCCAGGCAAAGATCCACGGAATCGCACGCAGCGACTCAACGCCACCGCTTGCACGGCGTTTGGCCGGGCGGGAACCCAGAGGCAACTTGCCCAGCTCCTGCTCCGGCGTCGCCGAGCGGAAGTAAGGCACGAAATCTTTGTTTTCACGCACGTAGCCACGATACATCTCGCAAGAGTCCGCAGACAGCTGGTCCATAATGCGGCACCACTCTTTCTTTGGCTCCGGCGGTGGCAACAGGTTGGCTTCCAGAATGGCACCGGTATACAGCGACAGGCTGCTGATGGTGACCTCTGGCAGACCGTACTTAAAGCGGATCATCTCGCCCTGTTCGGTCACGCGCAGGCCACCCTTCAGGCTACCCGGAGGCTGGGACAGCAATGCCGCATGGGCAGGTGCGCCGCCACGGCCGATAGAGCCACCGCGTCCATGGAACAACGTCAGGGCAATGCCGGCTTTCTCACAGGTTTTGATTAATGCATCCTGCGCTTCGTACTGCGCCCAGCTTGCGGCCATCACGCCGGCATCTTTCGCCGAGTCAGAGTAGCCAATCATTACCATCTGCTTGCCCTGAATGATGCCGCGATACCAGTCGATGTTAAGCAGCTGGCTCATCACATCATTGGCATTGTTCAGGTCATCCAGCGTTTCAAACAGCGGTGCTACCGGCATGGTGAACGGGATACCGGCTTCTTTCAGCAGCAAATGCACCGCCAGCACGTCGGACGGCACTTTCGCCATCGAGATAACGTAAGCGGCAATCGAACCTTTCGGCACTTCAGCGGCGACGCGGCAGGTTTCAAGCACCTCACGCGTATCGGCACTTGGCTCCCAGTTGCGCGGCAGCAGCGGACGTTTTGAATTCAGTTCGCGGATCAGGAACGCCTGTTTGTCGGCTTCTGACCAGCTTTCATAATCGCCCAGACCGAGGAAGCGGGTGATTTCGGCAATGGCTTCAGTGTGGCGGGTGCTTTCCTGACGGATATCAATGCGCACCAAAGGCACGCCGAAGCACTTCACGCGGCGCAGCGTATCCAGAAGCTGGCCATTGGCAATGATGCCCATGCCGCAGGCCTGCAGGGACTGATAACAGGTGTACAGCGGGTCCCACAGCTGGTCGTTGGAGATCAACAGGTCAGCTGGGCGTGGCAGACGTTCGCCCTTCAGGCGACGTTCCAGGTAGGCCTGGGTGCTCATCAGCTGACCACGCAGGTTTTTCATGATCTCGCGGTAAGGTTCCAACGCTTCCGGGTTACCACACAGCTCACGCACTTCTGGCGTACATTCAGACATCGACAGCTCTGACACCAGTACGGCGATATCACGCAAGAACAGGTCGGTGGCTTTCCAGCGGCTGAGCTGCAGCACATGGCGGGTGATATCGGCGGTGACGTTCGGGTTGCCGTCACGGTCGCCGCCCATCCACGAGGTGAACTTGATCGGCACGAAATCCACCGGCAGCTTGACGCCGAACGAGGCTTCAACCTGCTCATTCAGTTCGCGCAGGAAGTTAGGCACGCCTTCCCACAGGCTGTTTTCGACCACGGCGAAGCCCCATTTGGCTTCATCAACCGGGGAAGGGCGATATTTACGGATTTCATCGGTATGCCAGGCCTGAGCAACCAGCTGGCGCAGGCGGCGCATAATCTGCGATCGGTCGTAATCAGAAAGATCGTTATGATCGAGCTGCTTCAGGCAGCTGTTCACTTCAACCAGTTTGTGGATCAAGGTACGACGGGTGATCTCCGTCGGGTGTGCAGTCAGCACCAGTTCCAGTGAAAGCGATTCGATGGCTTCACGGATCGAGGCTTCGGTCAGATGAGGTTGCTGCTTAAGGCGATCAAAGACTTTGGTCAGCATTTCCGGGTGATTGGCCCCTTCACCCTTCGGGGAAATCGTATGGTACTGCTCGGCAACGTTTGTCAGATTCAAAAACTGGCTGAAGGCGCGTGCAACAGGCAACAGCTCATCATTCGACAGGTTTTGCAGCGTTGACAGCAATTCTTTACGGTGGGCGTCATTTCCCGCACGTGATGACTTCGAGAGTTTGCGGATGGTTTCTACCCGCTCAAGGATGTTCTCTCCAAGTGCATCCTTAATCGTATCCCCGAGCAGTTTGCCGAGCATACTGACATTACTTCGCATTGCGGAATATTGTTCGTTCATATGACCCCTGACACCCTTCTTGTTTTTGTCACTTTATTTCACCGTTGCCGGCATAACTTTGCCTTTTATCTAGCCACGTTCGTTACCATTCGTCAAATGACTTAAATCTGGCGGGTTCAGCGGCTAAATGTCGGTAATTTATGAAATTTAATTACAGGCAAGTGAGATAAGTTATTCTTATCATGAAAGACGGAACAAATCAGGGGCAACACGCTGTTTCAGCAGTGAATTGCCCCAAATGTGATTTAGTGGTGGCAAAAATGCTGCACAACCTGAGCGATCAATTCACGGGTGGGTTTAATAAATGCGGTGTCGATATATTCGTCCGGTTGGTGCGCCTGATCGATCGATCCCGGTCCCAAAACCAGCGTAGGGCACAGCGTCTGAATGAACGGCGCTTCGGTACAGTAGTTCACCACTTCGGTTTCGGTTCCCAGTAATTTTTCCACTACCTGCACCAGCTGATGGTTGCGCGGACATTCGTAGCCTGGAATAGGCGGATGCAGTTCGCCAATCGTCACCCGGCCTGGCCAGCGTTCACTCACCGGGGCCAGCGCATCATTCAGCAAACCTTCCAGATCCTGCAGTGACAGGCCCGGCAACGGACGAATATCCATATACATCTCGCAGCAGGCACAGATGCGGTTTGGCGCATCGCCGCCGGTGATGTAGCCGAAGTTCATGGTCGGATAGGGGATGGCAAAGCCATCGTGGTGATAGCGCTCTTTCAGCGTGTTACGCAGGCCCATCAGGTGAGTGATGGACTCATGCATCAGCTCAATCGCATTGACGCCACGCGCCGGATCGCTTGAGTGGCCCGACTGGCCCTGAATGCGGATCGACTGAGACAAGTGGCCTTTATGCGCGCGCACCGGCTTCAGTGAGGTGGGCTCACCGATAATGGCGCAGTCCGGGCGGATAGTGGTGTTTTCCGAGAAATACTGCGCGCCGGCCATGGTGGTCTCTTCATCGGCGGTGGCGAGGATGTAGAGCGGTTTTTCCAGTTTGGTCACGTCAACATCACGCAGCGTATCTAAAATAAAGGCAAAGAAGCCTTTCATGTCGGCGGTGCCCAGACCGTAGAGCTTGTTGTCATGCTCGGTCAGGGTGAACGGATCGCGCGTCCAGCGGCCATCGTCGAACGGAACGGTATCGGTATGACCGGCGAGCAGCAGGCCGCCCGCGCCGTTTCCGGTTCTGGCCAGCATGTTGAATTTGTGGCGCGTGCCGGGCACCGGTTGCACTTCAACGCTGAAGCCAAGGTCACGGAACCAGCCTGCCAGCAAATTGATTAAAGTTTCATTACTCTGATCGATGGCAATATCGGTTGCGCTGATCGACGGTGTGGCAATCAACTCACGGTATAACTCGATAAAAGGGGGTAATTTTGTCTTCACTGTTGCCATTCCTTGAGTTAGGATAGTGTCATATTCATGCATTAATAGTGAATAAAAATACATTAACGGCGTGCGGATGGAAACCACAAATTGCTCCATCGTCCAGCGCCGCTCGCGTGGGAAGACAGCGAAAATTTGCTGCAGCCCGGAAATTTGAGACCAGAAAAAGGTGTCAGTCTGATGTTGAATACGCTGATTGTTGGTGCCAGTGGTTATGCTGGCGTAGAGCTTGCGACTTACCTGAATCGTCATCCACAGGTGAACATAACCGCTTTGGCGGTTTCAGCGCAAAGCCCGGACGCAGGAAAATTACTTTCCGATCTTCATCCGCAGCTGAAAGGCATCCTTGATATGCCGCTGCAACCCTTGAGCAGCGCCGCGCAATATGCCGATAAAGTGGACGTCGTTTTTCTGGCGACCGCCCACGAAGTCAGCCATGACCTTGCGCCAGAGTTCCTCGCCGCGGGTTGTGTGGTATTCGATCTCTCCGCTGCTTTTCGCGTGAACGGTCAAAGCTTCTTCACAGACTACTACGGCTTCCCGCATCAGCATCAGGACTGGCTGGAAAAAGCGGTATATGGCCTGGCCGAGTGGCAGCATGACAAAATTAAAGAAGCGCAGCTGATTGCGGTGCCGGGTTGTTATCCTACCGCTGCCCAGCTGGCCTTAAAGCCGCTGGTGGAAGCGGGCCTGCTGAACGATGCGCAATGGCCGGTGATTAACGCCACCAGCGGCGTGAGCGGAGCAGGGCGCAAAGCGGCGGTCGGCACCAGCTTCTGTGAAGTCAGCCTGCAGCCGTACGGTATTTTCACCCATCGTCATCACCCGGAAATCGAAGCGCACCTCGGTGTGCCGGTGATTTTCACCCCGCATCTGGGCAACTTCCCGCGCGGTATTCTGGCCACCACCACCTGCCGGTTAAAAGCAGGCGTGACCGCTGACGACGTGGCAGAAGCATTCCATAATGCCTATCACGATAAGCCATTGGTGCGTGTTTATGACAAAGGCGTGCCGTCGATTAAGGGTGTGGTCGGCCTGCCATTCTGCGACATCGGCTTCGCGGTGAAGGGTGAACACCTGATTGTCGTGTCGGCAGAAGACAACCTGTTGAAAGGCGCCTCCTCGCAGGCAGTGCAATGCCTGAATATTCGTTTCGGCTTCCCGGAAACGCAGTCACTTATTTAATCGGTGAAGAAGATTATGACGACTCCTTTAATTATTAAACTCGGTGGCGTGCTGCTGGATAGCGAAGAAGCGCTGGAGCGCCTGTTTGGCGCGCTGGTGGCCTACCGGGCTGAGCATCAGCGTCCACTGCTGATTGTGCACGGCGGTGGCTGCCTGGTGGATGAGCTGATGAGCAAGCTCTCGCTGCCGGTGAAAAAGAAAAATGGCCTGCGCGTCACGCCTGCGGATCAGATCGACATTATTACCGGCGCGCTGGCGGGAACCGCAAACAAAACCCTGCTGGCCTGGTCGAAAAAGCACGGCATCGAGGCGGTTGGCCTCTGCCTGGGTGACGGCAGCAGCGTTAACGTGGAAGCCTTCGACGAAGAACTCGGCCACGTGGGCCTGGCCACGCCAGGTTCGCCGGTGTTAATGAATACTCTGCTGACCGCCGGTTTCCTGCCAGTGATCAGTTCCATCGGCATCACTCAGGATGGTAAGTTAATGAACGTCAACGCCGACCAGGCTGCGACCGCATTGGCGGCCACCCTGGGTGCCGATTTAATCCTGCTGTCGGATGTCAGTGGCATCCTCGACGGCCAGGGACAGCGTATCGAAGAGATGACCGCCGCCAAAGCTGAGAAGTTGATTGCTGAAGGCGTGATCACCGACGGTATGATTGTCAAAGTCAATGCAGCCCTGGACGCTGCCCGCACGCTGGGCCGTCCGGTGGATATCGCCAGCTGGCGTCATGCTGAGCAGCTGCCGACCCTATTTAACGGCGTGTCAATTGGCACCCGGATCCTCGCTTAATCAGAAACGGATTCAAGGAAAAGACAATGCAAGACAAGAGCATCAAAAAAATCGTTCTGGCTTACTCCGGTGGTCTGGATACCTCCGCCATCATTCCATGGCTGAAAGAGAACTACGGCGGCTGTGAAGTGGTCGCATTTGTGGCTGATATCGGTCAGGAGCGTGGCGATCTTGAAGGCGTTGAGCAGAAAGCTCTGCAGTCAGGCGCGTCCGAATGTCACGTTGTCGATCTGCGTGAAGAATTCATCAGCGAATACGTTTACCCCGTGCTGCAGACCGGTGCGTTGTACGAAGGCACTTATCTGCTGGGCACCTCGATGGCGCGTCCAATCATCGCTAAAGCGCAGGTTGAGCTGGCGTTGAAAGTGGGTGCCGATGCGCTGTGCCACGGTGCGACCGGTAAGGGTAACGACCAGGTGCGTTTCGAAACCACCTATACCGCGCTGGCACCACAGCTGAAAGTGGTTGCGCCATGGCGTGAGTGGAACCTGCGTTCCCGTGAAGCCCTGCTGGACTACCTGAAAGAGCGCAACATCCCAACCACCGCCTCTCTGGAAAAGATCTACAGCCGTGATGAAAACGCCTGGCATATCTCTACCGAAGGCGGCGTGCTGGAAAGCCCATGGAATGCACCGAACAAAGATTGCTGGGTGTGGACCGTCGATCCGCTGGAAGCGCCAGATCAGCCGGAGCAGGTGACTGTGACTGTTGAGAAAGGCCGTGTTGTTGCGGTTAACGGCAAAGCAATGAGCCCGTTCCAGTGTCTGGACGCGCTGAACGTGATCGGTGCGAAGCACGGCGTAGGCCGTATCGACATCGTGGAAAACCGTCTGGTCGGCATCAAATCCCGTGGCTGCTACGAAACCCCAGGCGGCACCATCATGGTGAACGCACTGCGCGCCGTAGAGCAGCTGGTTCTGGACCGTGACAGCTTCAAATGGCGTGAGCAGTTGGGCCATGAGATGTCATATGTGGTGTACGACGGTCGCTGGTTCGCGCCACTGCGCAAATCCATCCAGGCGGCGGCTGAGTCACTGGCTGAAGACGTGAACGGCGAAGTGGTGCTGCAGTTGTACAAAGGCACCGTGACGGCAACGCAGAAAAAATCGGCTAACAGCCTCTATTCTGAAGAGTTCGCGACCTTCGGCGAAGATGAAGTGTACGATCACCGTCACGCGGGTGGCTTCATCCGTCTGTTCTCCCTTTCTTCTCGCATCCGTGCGCTGAACGAAAAGAACAAGGCCTGAGTTCAGGCCAATTGCGCCAGGGAGATCCTCTCTGGCGCCTCGCTAAAAATTTACTCTCACCAAACGAATTAATGGAGCACTGACATGGCACTTTGGGGTGGACGGTTTACTCAGGCAGCAGATCAACGTTTCAAACAGTTTAATGACTCGCTGCGCTTCGACTATCGTCTGGCAGAGCAGGATATTGTCGGATCCGTTGCCTGGTCCAAAGCGCTGGTGACGGTCAATGTTCTGACAGCAGAAGAGCAGCAGCAGCTGGAAAGCGCGCTGACGGTATTGCTGGAAGAGGTGCGTGCTAATCCGCAGCAAATCCTTGAAAGCGATGCAGAAGATATTCACAGCTATGTTGAGGGACGCCTGATCGAGAAGGTCGGCGCGCTTGGCAAAAAGCTCCATACCGGACGCAGCCGTAATGACCAGGTGGCGACCGATCTGAAATTGTGGTGTAAAGCGCAGGTCAGCGAATTGCTGATCGCTTCCCGCCAGTTGCAGCAGGCGCTGGTGGCCACTGCGGAAGCAAACCAGGATGCGGTGATGCCGGGTTACACCCACCTGCAACGCGCTCAGCCGGTGACCTTTGCGCACTGGTGCCTGGCGTATGTGGAAATGCTGGCGCGCGATGAAAGCCGCCTGCAGGATACGCTGAAGCGCCTGGATGTCAGCCCGTTAGGCTGTGGCGCATTAGCCGGGACCGCGTACGAAATCGATCGTGAACAGCTGGCCGGCTGGTTGGGCTTTGCGTCCGCCACCCGCAACAGCCTGGACACGGTGTCTGACCGCGATCACGTGCTGGAACTGCTGTCCAATGCCTCAATCGGCATGGTGCATCTGTCGCGGTTCGCAGAAGACCTGATTTTCTTTAATACCGGTGAAGCGGGCTTTGTTGAGCTTTCAGACCGGGTGACTTCCGGTTCTTCCCTGATGCCTCAGAAGAAAAACCCGGATGCGCTGGAGCTGATCCGCGGCAAATGTGGCCGTGTTCAGGGCGCGCTGACCGGCATGATGATGACATTGAAAGGTCTGCCGCTGGCGTATAACAAAGACATGCAGGAAGACAAAGAAGGCCTGTTTGACGCGCTGGATACCTGGTCAGACTGCCTGCATATGGCAGCGCTGGTGCTGGATGGTATTCAGGTGAAACGTCCGCGTTGTCAGGAAGCGGCAGAACAGGGTTACGCAAACTCAACCGAACTGGCGGATTATCTGGTCAGCAAAGGCGTGCCGTTCCGTGAAGCTCACCATGTTGTCGGTGAAGTGGTGGTGGCGGCGATTGCTAAAGGCGTGGCGCTGGAAGCCCTGCCGCTGACGGAATTGCAGGCTTACAGCAGCGTGATTGGCGAAGATGTCTATCCATTCCTGTCACTGCAATCCTGCCTGGACAAACGTAATGCGAAAGGCGGCGTTTCTCCTCACCAGGTGTCGCTGGCGATCACTGATGCGAAAAATCGTCTGATTTAAGTTGCGTCAGAGCGGGGAGATCTTTCCTTTCCGTGAAAAAAAGGCGGACCTATGGTCCGCCAAATAAGATTCGACTTTATTATACGTTCTCGGCACATAAGAGAACGGGTTATGCAGACATCACCCGTTCTGCTCAGGTTCTCAGGCTACAAAAAACTTTTCCAGATCGTCACTGCCACCAATGTGGCGTCCACCGATAAACACCTGTGGCACCGTCGCACGGCCGGTTACGGCGCGAAGGCTGACGGTTGTTGCATCCTGACCCAGCACAATTTCCTCGTACTGAATTCCGCGATCCTGCAGCATCTGCTTGGCCTTAGCGCAGAAGGAACAACCCGGCTTGGTGAACAGCGAGACGGACTCCTGCACCTTAAACTCCGGAGCCAGATAGCGCAGCATAGTGTCAGCATCAGACACTTCAAACGGGTCGCCAGGCTTGTTGGGCTCAACAAACATTTTTTCTACCACGCCGTTGCGCACCAACATGGAGTAACGCCATGAACGCGGGCCAAAACCGAGGTCGGCTTTCTCAACCAGCATCTCCATGCCACGGGTAAAATCACCGTTGCCATCGGGAATAAACGTAATGTTCGAGGCGTGCTGATCGGCTTTCCAGGCATTCATCACAAAGGTGTCGTTTACCGACACGCAGAGAATGCTATCAACGCCGTGCTTTTTAAAGACGTCAGACAGTTCGTTGTAACGTGGTAAATGGCTGGAAGAGCAGGTCGGGGTAAAGGCACCCGGCAGCGAAAACAGAATGACGGTTTTATCTTTGAACAGCTCATCAGTAGTAACATCTACCCAGTTATCGCCCTGACGAGTATGAAAAGTGACCTGCGGGACTGACTTACCTTCCTGACTAGCAAACATAAATACCCTCTGTATTTTCTTAAAAATTGATTTATCTCTCGAACGGGGGACATTATTGTCATCTGCGCTTGATAGGGATAATCGTTGATTGCTATCCTATCTATCGCCACGGACTATCGTGGCCCGGAGGATAAAATGAATATTCGTGATCTTGAATACCTGGTAGCGTTGGCCGAACACCGTCATTTTCGACGTGCAGCAGATTCCTGCCATGTCAGCCAACCCACCCTGAGCGGCCAGATCCGCAAGCTCGAAGATGAGCTTGGCGTGATGTTACTCGAGCGAACCAGTCGTAAGGTGCTGTTTACCCAGGCTGGACTGCTGTTGGTCGATCAGGCGCGTACGGTTTTACGTGAAGTGAAAGTGCTAAAGGAGATGGCCAGCCAGCAAGGCGAAGAGATGTCCGGGCCAATGCATATCGGTTTGATACCGACTGTCGGACCGTATTTGCTACCGCAGATCGTCCCCAACCTGCACAAAACCTTCCCTAAGCTTGAAATGTACCTGCACGAAGCGCAAACCCAGCAGTTGCTGGCTCAGCTGGATAGCGGGAAGCTGGATTGTGCCATTCTGGCGCTGGTGAAAGAGTCGGAAGCCTTTATCGAGGTGCCGTTGTTTGATGAGCCGATGAAGCTGGCGATTTATCAGGATCATCCGTGGCGCGATCGCGACCGTGTGCCAATGTCCGATTTGGCCGGTGAAAAGCTGTTGATGCTGGAAGACGGGCACTGCTTACGCGATCAGGCGATGGGATTCTGCTTCCAGGCAGGCGCAGATGAAGATACGCACTTCCGTGCGACCAGTCTGGAGACGTTGCGCAATATGGTGGCAGCAGGCAGCGGCATTACGCTGTTACCTGCTTTAGCCGTACCGAAAGAACGCGTGCGCGACGGGGTTTGCTATCTGCCGTGCTACAAACCTGTCCCGCAGCGTACCATCGCGCTGGTTTATCGCCCGGGATCGCCACTGCGCGGCCGCTATGAGCAGCTGGCAGAGGCAATCAAGGTCCATATGCAACACTATATGGGCCCGGCGTTAAAACAGGCGGTTTAACCCGTTTAACGCCGCAACACGGTAGGCTTCGGCCATGGTGGGATAGTTGAAGGTGGTATTCACGAAGTACTCGATCGTGTTGCCGCCGTTCTTCTGTTCCATGATGGCCTGGCCGATATGAATGATCTCCGCAGCACGCTCACCGAAGCAATGGATGCCAAGGATCTCTTTGGTTTCGCGGTGGAAGAGAATTTTCAGGCTCCCGACATTCATCCCGACAATCTGCGCACGCGCCAGATGCTTAAACTGCGCACGACCGACTTCGTATGGCACCTTCATCGCCGTCAGTTGCTGTTCGGTTTTACCCACAGAGCTGATCTCAGGAATGGTATAAATCCCGGTAGGAATGTCTTCAATCAGGTGCGCATTCGCTTCACCTTTAATCAGCGCCTGCGCCGCAATACGGCCCTGATCGTAAGCCGCAGAGGCCAGACTTGGGTAGCCAATCACATCACCCACCGCGTAAATATGCGGTTGAGCGGTCTGATACATGCTGTTCACTTTCAGCAATCCACGGCCATCCGCTTCCAGACCCACATTTTCCAGCGACAGCGAATCGGTGTTACCGGTACGTCCGTTGGCATAAAGCAGGCAGTCAGCTTTCACTTTCTTGCCTGACTTCAGGTGCATAATCACCCCGTCACTGACGCCTTCAATCTTCTCGAACTCTTCGTTATGGCGAATAACCACGCCGCTGTTCCAGAAGTGGTAGGAAAGCGAATCTGAAATTTCCTGATCGAGGAATGCCAGCAGGTGGTCGCGGGTGTTAATCAAATCGACCTTCACGTTCAGGCCACGGAAGATTGACGCGTACTCACAGCCAATCACCCCAGCGCCATAAATAATGACGTGGCCGGGTTCATGGTGCAGGTTCAGAATGGAGTCGCTGTCGTACACGCGAGGATGGGTAAAGTCCACATCTGCAGGATGGTAAGGGCGTGAACCGCAGGCGATGACAAACTTCTCAGCCGTCAGGCGCTCCAGGCTACCGTCGTGGGACGCAATTTCAATGGTGTTGGCATCGATAAAGCGTGCATCGCCCTGATACAGTTCGCAGCGGTTACGTTCATAGAACCCCTGGCGCATACGGGTTTGCTGGCTAATCACGTTTTCAGTGTGGTTAAGGATGTCGGCAAACGAGGAGCGCAACAGACGGGTCTGATCGCTGTAAAGTGGGTTCTGGTTGAACTCGATAATACGGCTGACTGCGTGACGCAGTGCTTTAGATGGAATGGTTCCCCAATGCGTACAGCCGCCACCGATGTTGTGATAGCGCTCGATAACGGCGATGCGGGCACCCTGTTTCAGCAGGCCCATCGCGGCTCCCTCACCGCCAGGACCTGAACCAATCACAATGGCGTCGTAATCATAAGACTGTTGCATACCAATACGTCCTATTTTTTTATACAATTTTTCAACGAGATTCTAACATCCCGATGACCACTTCCCAATTCTAACCGACTTTTTTGCCATCATTTGTCAAAGCGTGGGGTTAACAGGCGCTCACAAACTAGATGCCACTGTACGCTGAAATTTTTGTTATAGTGCCGATCAGCTAAGTAAAACAGGCACAAACATGACTACCATGGGCGTCAGAGCACAGCAGAAAGAACGGACAAGACGTTCGCTGATTGAAGCGGCATTTAGTCAACTAAGTGCCGAGCGGAGTTTTGCCAGCCTGAGTCTGCGAGAAGTCGCCAGGGAAGCGGGGATCGCACCGACGTCATTCTATCGTCATTTCCGTGATGTAGATGAGTTAGGGCTAACCATGGTAGATGAAAGTGGTTTGATGCTACGCCAGCTGATGCGCCAGGCGCGTCAACGCATCGCCAAAGGGGGCAGCGTCATTCGCACCTCGGTCTCCACGTTTATGGAGTTTATTGGCAACAATCCCAACGCATTCCGCCTGTTGCTGCGGGAACGTTCAGGGACTTCGGCGGCCTTTCGTGCCGCGGTGGCCCGGGAAATTCAGCATTTTATTGCCGAACTGGCGGACTACCTTGAAATTGAAAACCGCATGCCGCGCAGCTTCACTGAAGCGCAGGCGGAAGCCATGGTCATTATCGTGTTTAACGCCGGTGCGGAAGCGCTGGATATCGATATCGATCAGCGCCGTCAGCTGGAAGAACGGCTGGTGTTGCAGCTGCGGATGATTTCGAAAGGGGCTTATTACTGGTATCGTCGTGAACAGGAGAGGCTGGCGGTAACGCTGGAATCCCATGACTAAAGGAAAGTGACATGAGTTTAGCGCCTGGCCGTGACAGAGGTACGCTGTTGCTGGCATTTCTTACCGGTTTGTCGATCAACGGGACGTTTTCGGTGTTATTCAGTTCCCTTGTGCCGTTCTCAATCTTTCCGCTTATCGCGCTTGGCCTGGCGGCCTGGTGCCTGCATCAACGTTATCTTAACCGCTCAATGCCGGATGGCATGCCTTCACTGGCCGCCGCTTTTTTCCTGCTTGGCATCCTGCTTTACAGCGCCATTGTGCGCGCAGAATACCCGGAAATCGGCTCTAACTTTATTCCGACCATCCTGATGGTGGCGCTGGTATTCTGGATTGGGTTGAAGCTGCGTACGCGCAAAAGCCAGGAGTAAAATGGGCGACTGAGGTCGCCCAACCTTTTAGCGTCGGGTCAGCAGAACGCCGCACTCCATATGGTGGGTATACGGGAACTGATCGAACAGCGCCAGCTTCTCAACCGTGTGCGTTTCTGACAGGGTGGCCAGATTTTCGCACAGCGTTTGCGGGTTGCAGGAGATATAAAGGATGCGCGGGTAAGCCTGCACCATTTTCACCGTATCGGCATCCAGCCCACTGCGCGGCGGATCGACGAAGATCGTCTCGCACTGATAGCTCTGCAAATCGATGCCTTCCAGACGCCTGAACTGGCGCTTCCCTTTCATTGCTTCGGTAAATTCTTCTGCTGACATGCGAATGATCTGCACGTTATCAATATTGTTCACCGCAATATTGTATTGAGCAGAGGCCACCGACGGTTTCGCAATTTCAGTGGCCAGCACGCGGTTAAAGTTGCGGGCCAGCGCCAGCGAGAAATTGCCGTTACCGCAATACAGTTCCAGCAAATCGCCGGATGAATCTTTCGTCACATCCAGCGCCCACTCCAGCATCTGAATATTCATCGCCGCATTGGGCTGGGTGAAGCTGTTTTCGACCTGACGATAGATAATGTCTTTTCCGGCAACCGGTAAGCATTCATCAACGTAATCGCGATCCAGGCAGATTTTGGTCTTGGTGGCGCGACCAATCAGCTGTACGTCAAAGCCTTCTGCCCGCAGCGCATCCCGCAGGGCTTCCGCTTCCTGCTGCCACTCTTCGGTCAGAGCACGGTGATACAGCATCGAAACCACGATCTGGTTGCTCAGCGTGGACAGGTAATCGACCTGGAAAAGCTTATGGCGCAGCGTTTTGTTATCGCGAACGGCGTCAATCAGGCGTGGCATCAGCGCATTGATTAGCTGGCTGGCTGCCGGGAAGCTGTCTACCCGAATCCGCTCGCGGGTCTGTTGATCAAAGATGATGTGATACAGGTCATCCCCTTCGTGCCAGAGACGGAACTCCGCACGCATACGGTAATGGCTGACCGGTGAACGAAATACGTCAACTTCCGGAGCCGCAAACGGGGTCATCAACGTCTGCAGACGGGTAACCTTTTCCTCAAGTTGGGCATCATAGTGTTCAATGGGCAGCTGTTCGGGCGTCATGCGTTTTCCTGGGTTGAAGGGCTTTTATTGCCGGGCGATTGTAGGCATCTGATACTCAAAGTCCAGTATTGTGCAGTTTCCGTGAGTTTTGGATGTCTGGATATCTGGACTTCTCTCATTGTTGAACATAAGATGCGATTTCCGGCCTTTCATACAGTTAAAAGGGAATCCAGTACCAAGCTGGAGCTGACGCGCAGCGGTAGGGAATGTCATGGCGAACGTAATTCAGACACTGTCTCCGGATGGGAAGTCTTCGCCATTTATGATTCCGAGCCCGAAGACCTGCCGGTATTACGTCGCAATTCCTGTGACCATCGCGTGCTATCGGTCGCAGGCCTGCGGCATCCTGCATGAATTTATGGATGCTTTGTCAAAAATGATAATTAATAAAAACCCACTGTTGGCTTTTAGCGCAACGGCGATTTCCCTCTGGGCGCAAAATGGCTTTGCGCAGGACGCAGATAATACGCTGGTCACCACGGCGAATCGCTTTGCGCAGCCTGTTTCTTCGGTATTAGCCCCGACCACGGTTGTCACCCGGGAAGAAATTGACCGTTGGCAGTCCAAAAGCGTCGCGGATGTGATGCGTCGTCTGCCCGGTGTTGATATCGCGCAATCCGGTGGCCTGGGACAGCAGAGCTCGCTGTTTATCCGTGGTACAGAATCCCGCCATGTGCTGGTGCTGATTGATGGTATCCGCCTGAACCAGGCCGGTATCAGCGGCTCTTCCGACCTCAGCCAGATCCCCATTTCCCTTGTCCAGCGTATTGAATACGTTCGTGGTGCGCGTTCTGCCGTATACGGCTCAGATGCGATTGGCGGCGTGGTTAACATTATTACGGGGCGCAGCAAGCCAGGTACAACGCTTACCGCCGGCGTCGGCTCGAATGGCTATCAGTCTTATGATGGTTCCACGCAGCAGATGCTTGGACCGAACACCCGGGTGACCCTGGCAGGTAACTATACCTATACCAAAGGTTATGACGTGGTTGCCAACTATCCTGATGTCTACGGGGACCCGGCACAGAAAGACCGTGATGGATTTATGAGTAAATCCCTCTACGGCTCGGTAGAACAACAGTTCAATGACGAGCTGAGCGGTTTTGTGCGTGGCTATGGCTACGATAACCGCACTGCGTACGATAGCAGCCTCAGTTATAACGTTCCTGGCGCACTGGTTGATACCCGTCAGCTTTACAGCCAGACGTGGGATACCGGGCTGCGCTTTAACCGTGACATTTATTCCACTCAGTTGATTGCCAGCTACAGCCATACTAAGGATTACAATTACGATCCGCGTCTGGGCCGTTATGCCGAACCCGCCACGCTGGATGAAGTTGAGCAGTACAATCTGCAATGGGGCAACACCGTTGCTGTCGGTTATGGCACCGTCAGCGCCGGCGTGGACTGGCAGAAGCAAACGTCAGAGCCGAACACCAGCACTGTTACTGAAGGGCAGGAACAACGTAACACGGGTCTGTATGCGACGGCACAGCAAAAGCTGGGCAGCGTCACGCTGGAAGGGGCCGTACGCGGTGATGATAACAACACCTTCGGCTGGCACAACACCTGGCAAACCAGTGCCGCGTGGGAGTTTGTTGATGGCTACAGCGTCTTCGCCTCTTACGGTACCGCCTTTAAGGCGCCGAACCTCAGCCAGTTATACAGTGGGGTCTATGGTAACCGCGATCTGGACCCGGAAAAAAGCAAGCAGTGGGAAGGAGGCTTCGAGGGGCTGACCGGTCCGGTTAACTGGCGCCTGTCGGGTTATCGCAACGACATTGATAACCTGATTGATAGCGATCCAACCACTTATCGTTATTACAATATCGCCAAGGCCACCATTAAAGGTGTAGAGGCTACCGCATCCTTCGATACCGGCCCACTGAGCCATACCGTTTCTTATGACTATGTGGATCCGCGTGACGGCAATACCAACGAAATCCTTGTTCGTCGTGCTAAGCAGCAGGTTAAGTACCAACTGGATTACACCATTTATGATTTTGACTGGTCGCTCAGCTATCAATACCTGGGCGAGCGTTACGATAAGGACTTCAATACCTCTTATACCACCCGCACCGTCAAACTGGGTGGCGTTAGCCTGTGGGATCTCGCCGTTTCGTATCCGGTCACGTCTCAGCTGACCGTTCGTGGTAGAATAGCCAACCTGTTCGATAAAGATTACGAGACAGTTTATGGCTATCAAACTCCAGGAAGGGAGTATTACCTCAGCGGCAGTTACACCTTCTAAAGAGCGTCCTACCGTGCTGGTTTTTGACTCCGGCGTCGGCGGGCTTTCAGTCTGTGAAGAGCTCCGGCAGCTGATGCCGGATCTCCACTACCTTTATGCCTTCGATAACGTGGCCTTTCCTTATGGTGAAAAGTCAGAAGAGTTCATCGTTCATCGCGTTGTCGATATCGTCGAGGCTGTCACCCGTCGCTATCCGCTGGCGTTAGTGGTGATAGCCTGTAACTCTGCCAGTACCGTTACCCTCCCTGCACTTCGTGCCCGTTTTGACTTCCCTGTTGTTGGCGTTGTGCCCGCGATTAAACCGGCTGCCCGTTTGACCCGTAATGGCATCGTCGGGTTACTTGCGACGCGGGGTACGGTTAAGCGTCCTTATACTCACGAGCTGGTGGCGCGTTTTGCCAGTGAATGTAAAACGGAAATGTTGGGCTCGGCAGAGCTGGTTGAGCTGGCTGAAGCGAAGCTACAGGGCAAGCCCGTTCCGCTGGAAGAGGTTCGCCGCATTCTGCAGCCGTGGCTGCGAATGAAAGAACCGCCGGATACCGTAGTATTGGGCTGTACTCACTTCCCTCTGTTAAATGAGGAGTTACAGCAAGTATTGCCGGAAGGAACGCGTTTAGTTGATTCAGGCGCGGCAATAGCACGTCGTACGGCCTGGTTATTAGAAAATGAATCTCCAGCGGCTTTTTCTGCCGACAGCAATATTGCTTTCTGCATGGACATCACCGAGCAGGCAGTACAATTAATGCCCGTTTTAAAGCGTTATGGCTTCGAAAAGCTCGAAAAACTGGCACTTTAGTCGGTTTGTGAGTGAAAAATAATCGGTTGAAAAGTTTTTTGCATTTAGCACTTGTCAGTCTCCAGAAAATCCCTATACTGCGCCTCCACTGACACGGAACAACGACTTACAGGTCGCCGGGTCAGGAAGAGAAAAGTGAGAAAATTCCTTGACTCTTCAGCGGGAAAGCGTAATATCTGCACCCCGCGCCACACGAGTTTATGTGGCACTGCTCTTTAACAATTTATCAGACAATCTGTGTGGGCACTCGCAGGATTGATATCAGCGCCGCA
>LIDZ01000097.1_pt1 | contig 113406 bp, 101 predicted proteins | sample 644651 | NCBI WGS metagenome assembly LIDZ01 (sample SAMN03856242, study PRJNA289617) | food metagenome | isolation source: wine grapes on drying loft during traditional withering process | host: Vitis vinifera cv. Corvina | place: Italy: Gargagnago di S. Ambrogio di Valpolicella | collected 2014-01
ATTCTTTTAAACTCTGTTTTCGAGAAGTTTCATCAAATTCTTTCAAGTTATTCTTGTCTCTTACGACGTCTTTTATTTTAACATATAGAATTATCTTAGTTATTATAATACTTATCATTCTTAGAACTTATATGCATTATTATCTATAATGCTCTATTTTCCTGTATCATTCTACTACTGATACGCTAGGATTAGTTATAGGTCTTATTTCTTGTATTATCTAAAATAACCTATCTTTATGATTATATTTTCTTATTTCTATCAAAAAATATATACTGTAATCCTATTTTACTTAGATACTCTGATTACATAGGTTAATACTCCGCTTCTTATATTTCATTACATATTTTTTATCTTCTAAACTAATTTTGCTGTGACTGTTGTATATAATTCTACTATTAAATACAAACTAATCTTCTTTTATGATTAAATCTTACAAATCGTTATACTTTGATTACGTGCTGATTAATATGCAAAGAAATTATAAATGACTAATATATCATATAAAATAAGGTATCCCAAAATAGAATTTGCTTCTATACTTGAAATACCTTATTATTTTTTGTTTGAAATTATGGTAATTTATTGCCTGCTGCCAGGTATATTTCATACCATTCTTGTCTTGTTAGCTCTACACCTGATGCCTTACATATTTCTTTGAGACGATTGGAGTTCATTGTACCAACTATAGTTTGAATCTTTGCTGGATGCCTTAATATCCATGCAGTTGCTATTGTAGTATTTGTCACTCCTTTTTTCTCAGCAATTTCATCGATTTTCTTATTTAATTCTGGGAATCTATCGTTCTCTAAAAATACTCCTTCAAAAAATCCATATTGATAAGGAGACCATGCTTGAATGCTTATATCTTTAAGACGGCAATATTCTAGTATTCCACCATCTCTATCTATAGAAGCATCAACTGTCATATTCATATTTAATCCTGAATCTATCATACCAGTATGCATTACACCAAATTGTAATTGGTTAATAATTATCTTATTATCCAAATACTTATTAAGGAGTTCAATTTGCATTGGTGTATGATTACTTACTCCAAACTTTTTAACCTTGCCAGCCTTATGTAGTATAGAAAAAGCTTCAGCCACCTCTTCTGGCTCCATAAGTGTATCTGGACGATGTAAAAGCAAAGTATCAACATAATCTGTTTTTAATCTTTTTAAACTTCCATCGACTGAGTTCAATATATGTTCTTTTGAGAAATCATACATTATTCCAGGAACTATAGAACATTTCGTTTGAATAATCATCTTTTCTCTTATAGTTGTATTCATATTAATTGAGTCTGAAAAAACCTCTTCTGATTTTCCTCCTCCATATATATCAGCATGGTCAAAAAAATTAATTTTCTCATCTAATGCAGTTTTAATTATTTTTTCTGCTTCATGTTTTCCAAGGCTTGCCATTCTCATACATCCCAGTCCAATTTCTGAAGCTATAATTCCACTATTCCCTATATTTATATTTTTCATTTTCATCATCCTCTCTTTTATTTTGTCAACTAATCTCAACTTACATATTTCTTAGTAATTGAATTCACACAGAATCGTAGATTATCAGATGTGAAAGTTTTGCTAGCTAAAATAAGTTTGGAGCATCACTTTATTTCTATATTCATAGTATCATTATTCAATATTTTAAGTCAATGTATACTTTTACAATTTGTATCTTGATTCATTTTTAACTTGTTATTTCCTGTCGCATGCCTCAATCTACACCAGAACAGTCGTAAACAACTTAATTTTTAGACTTTGCTATCTGCAATAGATTGTTCATGCTGACTAATCCAATTATATGAGTCTTTTTTATCTCTTGTTAAAAGTAAATATAAAGCTTCTATAACAACCATAGCAGATACTCTTGAAAAACTGAATTCATCTACGAATAATTTTTCTCTTGTAGATGTATTTATGTGGTAGTTACTTTTATTTGCCACTGGAGAATTTTCATGATTTGTTATAGAAATTGTGGTAGCCTGCCTTTCATTTGCAATATCTAATAATGTTACAAGTTTCTTTGAAGATCCAGAATTAGATATTACTATTACTACATCCTCTTTAGTTAACGTATATGAAAATGCAAGCTGAGTTTCCCATATGGTATTTGTAATAGCTGATATTCCTAGCTGATTAAATTTATATGTTCCATCCATTGCTACAGGTATTGTATTTCCTACTGCTGCAAATTGAACGATTCTCGCCTTTCTAATTTCATCTAATATTTTTTTAATATTTTCTTCATTCATCATCGATATAGTTTGTTTCAATTCTTCAATTTTATTTGCTAATATATTTTGAAGAGATTGATCTATATTATTAGAATCTAATTCATTAGATATTTTCCTATCTTTTGAATTAACCATTTCCTTAGCAATATTTATCTTTAAATCATAGAATCCTTTTAAATCACATTTTTCGCAAAATCTAACTATTGTAGCTTCACTTACATTACTCTTAGTTGCTAATTCAGAAACTGTCATTTCTATAACTTTTTCCTTATTATTTATGACATAATCAGCAATTTTCTTTTCTGCCTCATATAAACTTTTATAAACACATAAAATTTTATCTAGTACATTTTTCTCTACATCTTTATTATTCAAATGAATACTTTAACCCCCATTGATTCCTAACTTCATCCATTATATTCATTACATCAAGAGATAATTTTAAAGTATCATTATCATTTTTATTTATAATACAATTATTCATGTCTTGAACCTCATAAATTAATGCTTTTGAAGTATCACCATCTTCTATGGTTTCTATACTTCCATCTGGATAAGTAATTGTAGCTTTATCTGCCCTTGGGAAATTTTCAACAGTTATATATCCTAATTCTCCACACACAATACCTCTCTTTGGTTGTTTTGCTCTCATTGTTAGAGAAACAACTGCCATTTCATCATCAGCATTTTTAAGTATTATACCTGATTGTTCATCTACTCCAGTCTCAAATTTTTTAACTGTAGTTAAAATTTCTTTTGGTTGACTAGAAAGGAAGTATCTTGTAAATGATAAAGCGTATATACCTATATCAAGAAGTGCACCTCCTGCTAAATCTGGGCTAAAGAACCTATTTGTAACATCATATTCTTTGAGACTGCCAAAATTCACTTGAATCATTTTTATTTTTCCAAGCTTTCCATCATCAACAATCTTACGCAATTTTTTATATAACGGCATATGATAAATGGTCATAGCTTCTGCAACTATTAATTTTTTTTCATTAGCTAAATCAATTATTTCTCTTAGTTGATCACCATTTACAGTTATAGATTTTTCACAAAGTACGTGCTTGTTATTTTTAAGACTCTCCATTATATATTCATAATGATTGCAATGAGGAGTTGATATATACACTACATCAATTTCATCATCTTTCATCATCTCATTATAATTTCCAAAAACCTTTTTAACATTGTAATTACTTGAAAACTTTTCTGCCTTTTCGAGATTTCTTGCACCTACTGCATATACACTTCCATTGACTTCACTTATAGCTTTTGCAAAATCTTCTGCAATTGTTCCTGGTCCTAGTATTGCCCAATTCATTTTTTTCATATCTCTCACCTCATATTTATATTTGAATTTCTTACATTTTACGGTCAGCTTTTATTTAATGTATATCCTAATTTTTTGAAATTACTTTAATACCGTTCTCACTAGCAATAATTGCTTTAGTAATAACATTAGTAAACAGAGATGTCTCCAGCACTCCACAAATATTTATTAAACTGTTATTAAGTTCATAAATATCTTTCACCTTATTAAAAGTTATATTCATCAATAAGTTTCCATTATCGCTTATAGTAAAACCATCTTTTATATCACTGCTTCTAATTGATGGTTTTCCACCTAATTCTAATACTTTTCTTTCAACATACTTTAATGAATCTTCCAAAATTTCAAGCACAACAGGAGCTTTAAATGTTAATGTTTTTTCAACTTTTGCTTCATCCACAAGAAGAATATATTCTTTAGACATGCTAGCAATTAATTTTTCTTTAGTATGAATTCCACCACCACTTTTTAAGGCATTTAAATTTTCATCAACTTGATCACAACCATCAAAGGCAACATCTACTTTATCCACAGAACAAGTGTGAAGAACTTCTAATTCATTTTGAATACAAAGCATCTTTGTTTTTGTTGAAGGTGTGACTACTTTAATTTTAAGATTTTTATCTTGTTTTATATATTCTATTAAATACGCTATACTTCGACCTCCACCAAGACCTATTGTCATATTATTTTTTATATATCTCATAGCTTCCTTAGCGCAATTTTTCTTCAAATAATTATCATTCATTAATTATATCCTCCTTATATTTTTCTACATAAGGCACATGAAAGAAAATAACAAGTCCAAAATGCCATGATTATTTTGCATCATGGCAAGAGAGCATATTGGGAAATAGGCTTGGTAGATGGACTTGTTATTTTTTTGATTGTGCCTAATATACAAACTTATCTTTTGATTTAGATAAGGCGTCTAAAAAATCACCTCTCCAAATATTTTCCACTCATCTATTCAAATTTATACAATAAAAATATTATAGTAGTACTATCTTTTATAATATTGCGAGTTTATTGTTTCGTCAATGCTATTCCAAACGAAATAAAATTTTGTGTAGAGTGTTAAAACAAAAGATTAAGGCATATTAACTATAATTTTTATAATTAACTTTAAAAATACCTCAGGAGTTAACCCGAGGCATTTCTATATGAATATGTTTTTATCAGTATTTTAAAAATTAAATTAAATCTTTTTTGATCCTATAAATCTTCTACTAAACTTCTACCGTTAGTAGCAATTACTTCTTTATACCAGTCAAAACTTTTTTTCTTATATCGTTCTAAAGTTCCACTCCCATCATCATTACGATCTACATAGATGAATCCATACCGCTTTCTAAGTTCTGCTGTTGATGCACTTACAAGATCTATACATCCCCATGTAGTATAGCCCATCACATCTACTCCATCTTCTATTGCTTCTCCAACTTGAACTAAGTGATCATTTAAATATTTAATTCTGTAATCATCTATTACTGTTTTATTTTTATTTTCATCGATTATTAGTTCATCTTTTGCTCCTAATCCATTCTCGACAATAAATAAAGGTTTTTGATAACGATCATATAAAAGATTCAGTATGTAACGTAATCCTTTTGGATCGATTTGCCATCCCCAATCCGAAGCTTTAAGATATGGATTTGGAACACCTGAAATAATATTTCCAGATCCTTCTTTTTTCTTTTCTGGATCTGCTGTTGCACAAGAACTCATGTAATAACTAAATGAGATGAAGTCTACTGTATTTTTAAGAATTTCTTCATCCCCTGCTTCCATATGGATCTTAATATCATTTTCTTTAAAATATCTATCCATATATTTAGGATATGCCCCTCTTACTTGAGTATCTGCAAAATATAAATTTTCTCTATCTTGTTTCATAGCTTCCATTACATCACTTGGATTAGGAGTAAGTGGATAGTTTGGTACACCTAGAATCATACACCCAATTTTAAAATTAGGATTTATTTCATGACCAATTTTAACAGCCTTAGCACTTGCTACTAATTCATGGTGAATTGCTTGATATAAATCCTGCTTTGATAATTTTTCTTTATCAGTAAATATACCACCACTCATATATGGTGCATGTAACACTGAATTGATTTCATTAAATGTAAGCCAATATTTTACCTTACTCTTATATCTGTTAAAAATTATTGTTACATAGTTTTCGAAGAATCCTACCAACTTACGATTTACCCAGCCATCATAGTTTTTAGAAAGAGCAAGCGGTGTTTCATAGTGTGAGATTGTAACAAGCGGCTCTATTCCATACTTTAAACATTCATCAAATAAATCATCATAGAATTGTAAGCCTTTCTCATTTGGTTCTTTATCATCACCATTTGGAAATATTCTGGACCATGCTATAGATGTTCTAAATGTCTTGAATCCCATTTCAGCAAATAATTTGACATCTTCTTTATACCTGTGATAAAAATCAATACCTATTAATTTCATGTTATCTGTTGTTGGCTCTTCTGTAATTGGTCCCATTATACCTCTTGGTGCAATATCTTGCGTTGATAAACCTTTACCATCTTCGTTGTATGCACCTTCACATTGGTTAGCTGCTACTGCGCCTCCCCATAAAAATTCTTCTGGAAATTTCTTAAACATATATAATTTCTCCTTTCACTATTTTTTAGTAACTATACTAAATTTTTATCTTTAATTTACCTTATAACTTTTATTAGTTCGTCTTTTTCTTTTACATCTCTGTCAATAATAGAAAAAACATCTTTATAATTAAGATGATTTGTAATAATTACTGGAGTAATTACTTCATATCCGGCTTCTTCAATTGCTTTAATATCGAATTCAACTAATAAATCTCCAGCTTTAACTTTATCCCCTGCCTCTACATAAGATTTAAAATGCTTTCCTTCTAATTTTACTGTGTCTAATCCAATATGAATTAAAATCTCTACACCATCATCACCTGTAATTCCAATTGCATGTTTTGTTTTGAATAATGCTGAAATTATACCATTTACTGGTGAGACTGCTCTTCCTTTAGAAGGTATTATTGCTAGACCCTTTCCCATGATTTCTTCTGAGAAGGTAGCATCATTCACTTTACTTAGTGATACTGTTTTTCCTTCTATTGGTGCTAAAATTATAGAACTAGCTTCTTTAGAAATAGTATCTTTAATAATTGTTGTATCTTCCACTTTTTCAACTTCAACAACTTCTTCATTGTCTTCTTCATCCACCGGATCATTAAATCCAATTAAATATGTTGCTATAAATGCTACAGCAATTGCAATCACTCCAGTAATTACAGCATTAACAAAATTAGAACTATTATCTTTAGAAACAAATTGGGCTATTGATGCAATAGCAGGTGTTGCGAATACATACGCTTTTAACCCTGTAATACCCGAATAAATACCTGCTACGCCTCCTGCAATAACGCAAGCTATCATAGGTTTTTTAAGACGAATTGTAATACCATACATAGCTGGTTCAGTTACCCCTGCAAGCAATGCTGAAATACCTGAAGCACTTGCTAATTGTTTTAATGTTTTATTTTTTGTCTTTAGCGCAACTGCCATACATGAACCACCTTGTGCTAAATTAGACGCAAGCATTCCAACAAAAAGAATTGCATCATATCCTGGCGAGTTTAAATTAGTTAATACCATTGGTACAAATGCCCAGTGCATACCTGTCATAACGATAAATGGCATCAAAGCTGATATTATTACAATAGCTATCCAGCCTGTTCTATCATAAATCATGTACATAGCTGATGATAAACCTTGACCAACAATAGCCCCTATAGGTCCTACCACAACTAAAGCAATTGGCAATGTAATTAATAAAATAAGCATTGGTTTTAAAAAGCTCTTTGTGAAAGATGGTGTGATCTTCTCTACAATCTTTTCAATATATGACATTATCCATACAATCATAATAATTGGAATTACTGAATAAGTGTATGTTGCTGGAGTTACTGGCAACCCTATAAATGAAATTTTGTCTCCACTATTAACCAATCCAATGAAACTAGGATGTACCATAACTGTAGCTACGGCTATTGCTAAGTACCCATTAGTGTCAAATTTTTTAGCAGCCGACATTGCAAGTAGCAGTGGTAAGAAATAAAATGCACCATCGCCTAGCGTAGATAAAATAGTGTATGTTTGACTACTTTCTGATAACACTCCACCTAAACTCAAAAGTACAAGTAAAACTTTAATCATACCTGCACCCATAATAGCTGGTATAATTGGTGCCATACAACCTGATATAACATCTAATATCGTTGAAAAAATATTTTGTTTTGGCTTATCTGACTTATCTAAATGAGACACCTTAGCTTTTTCAAAATTTCCTAATTTCATTAATTCTTTATAACATGTAGACACATCATTACCAATTATAATTTGATATTGTCCACCTTTTTTCATAATTCCCATAACGCCTTTAATCTTCTTAACAGCTTCATCATCAACGATATTTTCATCTTTCAAGTTAAAACGAAGTCTTGTCATACAGTGCATTACATTACTAACATTACCCTCTCCGCCTATTTTATCTAATATTTTTTTTGCTACTATTGAATAATCCATTTTCAATTCCTCCATTTAAAATTACTTTTAATAAAATTTTAATGAAGTATAGCCCATAAAACGATTTCCTGCTTATGGTAACAATCTCATATTAATTTTTCTTGATACTTAAATTCTAGTTAATCACGTATTACTTATAGTCATATAAAAGAAACTAACTCGTCAAATATGCCTTATAACAAAGACTAAAAAGTATATATAAATAGTATTTAGGTATAGCCTGAGTTATCAGTAGCAATCCTTAAATCTATATTTTTATTATACATCTAGTCTATTGGTTTTGTAATTCTTCTTATGTGTACTGTCAAATACATCATTTCTTCATCTGTTAATTTATGATCAAATTCTTTTTGAATATAATCTCTAATCTTTTCAGTGCATTCATAAGTATCTTTGTATTGTTTCTTAATCATTTCACAGAAATTTTTATCTTCAACTTCAATCTCTTTTCCACTAAATATTCTTTGTGCAAAAAACTTTAAGTGAGTAATAAATCTCTCATAATTAAGTGAATATTCATCTAAATCTATTTTATAATGATATTTTACAATGTTTAGAACATTTTGTATTAGCTTTGTTATATCAAGAGTCTGATCCATATTATTGGAACCCAACTCTGCATTTACAATATGTAATGCAATAAATCCAGCCTCATGTTCAGTTAATTCTACACCTAGTCTTTTTTTTATTATTAGTAAGGCTTCCTTACCAATTAAAAATTCATGATTATAAAATCTTTTAATTTCCCAAAGTAATGCATTCTGAAATTCTAACCCTTTATTTGCTCTTTCAATAGCAAAACTAATATGATCTGTAAGTGTTATATAGATGTTTTCATTTAGCCTCTTACCTAGAGAATACTTTGCATAGGAAATAATCTCATTAGAAGTTTGAATATGCTCTAGTGGAATATCTGACAATAAAGTCATAAGTCTATCAGAAACAGTCTTATTCTCAATTGCATAAACTTTTTCTATTTTTTTTTCATCAATAATCTCACCAATTTTCTTTTTATAACCAAGACCGCATCCCATAACAATAATCTCTTTATTGTTCTCAAAAGCGCGAACTAAATTATTATTGATTATCTTGTCTATTTTCATAGATTTCTCCTTTCTATTCTCTAATTCTAAACTTGCATCTAAAAATTTGACATAAAAAAACCACGCCTAAAATAATATAATAAAATATTATTAATAAAAGTGGTGAAGCCTGCATTACCAGTAACAATCCATATTAATGTTATTTATCTGTTATGATAAGGGTATCATTAGTTACTATATCTGTCAATATAAATACTTTTTTTAAGTCATAAAAACATACTATTTCAACTTACATTATATTATTAAAATAGTTTTAAGCTACTTTAATAGATCTATTTTCATCTTATATCTTCTAAATATATTTTGCATATTTTTTAAGGATTTTAGCCATAGGTAAACCTAATATTAATCCTATAACAATTTGTGTTATATTTCCTGGTATTGATGCCACTGGTGATATCCAATTTCCATAAAGAATTCCTTCAGTAATATAATATCCGAATATCATCCAAGAGCCTGATAAAATGATTGCAAAAACATTAACTAAAAAATTGTTTCCCTCTCTATTTTTACTCCATGCAATACTTCCAACCATATATCCCATAATTCCCCTTACTACAAGAGTAAATGGTGCCCAAAGTGCCCACCCTGATGATAGATCAAATATTGACATTCCTATAGCACCTGCTATAGCACCCTTTTCTTTTCCAAAAACAATTGCTGTAATAAATAACATTACAGTTCCTAAATGAACTAGCCCACCACTAGCTAATATTGGTAACCTAATATTAATAAATGCAGTTGCCACAAATACTAATGCTGTTAATAACGATGTTTCTACCAAATCCTTTGTTGTAAACTTATTTTTTGCTTTATTTAATTCCATAATCTTACCCCACCTTTTATATGTTTTTTCTATTCTGATATTTAGATTTATAATTTTATTCTTTTGATCTTTTTATAACTCATAAATAATAAACTTTATTCTTACCCATTAGTACTATATATTTAGAATTGAAACTCATTTTTTAATTCTAAATATTTATTAAATAATCCAACTAATTCCTTATCACTTTTAAATCCTAAATCCTTTAATCCAATATCTATTACATTTAATACATACATTATTTTTTCCAGTCTAGCATTTTCACCCATATGACCTATTCTAAGAATTTCATCTTCGTAAGGTTTAAGTGATGTCGTGATTAAAGTATTATATTTACTTAACATATGATTTTTAAGTTTCAACGCGCCTATATTTTTGGGTATTTTAACAGCTGTTACTGTATTAGAATATCCATCACTTGTAAATAATTCAAGACCATATTCTGTTACAGCCCTTCTTGTCGCACTTGCTATCTTTTCATGTCTATTAAGAACATTTTTAATGCCTTCTTCTAAAATATTATCTACAGCCTTATTTAATCCCATAATATCACTTATTGGCATTGTATATGGAAACCACTTGTCCTTATAGTAATTTTCCCAAATATTAAGATTGCAATAAAATCCCACAACATGAGTTTTTCTTTGTTTCATTGCTAGTTTGGCTCTTTCACTAATACTTACCATAGTCAATCCTGGTGGAGCTGAAAAAGCTTTTTGAGAACCACCTAATGCTATATCAATATTCCAATCGTCAACTCTTATTTCTTCTCCTCCCATTGCAGCAACAGAATCTACAACAGTTAAAATTCCATACTCATCTAATATTGGACATATTTTAGATAAATCATTTAAAACACCTGTTGGAGTATCACAATGAACTATTGTCGCATATTTAAAGTCATGGTCTCCTTCTAAAAAATCATTTAATTTCTTTACATCTATAGCTTTCTTGTAATCACCGGAAAAATATACTCCTTTTCCTCCATAGATCTCAACAAAATCTTTAAAACCCCTTCCAAAAATCCCATTATCTAAAACAAGTACTCTATCTCCTGGTTCAGTAAGAGATGCACATGCTGCTTCAAGCCCTAAAATTCCTTCTCCATTTAATATATAGACTGGATTTTTTGTGTTTATTATATTGCTTATTTTATTGCATGTATTTTTATAAAATTCCACAAATTCTTCATCCACATCTGGATTAGTAGTTGCTTTAGCTCTTTCTACTCTAACATTTTCTCTCACACTTGTAGGCCCTGGAGTATACACAAATTTATCATTCATCAGATATATTCCCCCTCTTTTCATAACTTAATATTAATAAAATATCATATTAAAGAAAAATAGTAAATTGTATACATACAATTTACTATTTAAAACAATTTTTCTTTAATCATATAAAATCAATAACTATAGGTAATTATATCAGTCAATTATTTTTTGAATATATCTTAAATTCATTTTTATGGCTATATACAAAAACATATTTTCTTTGTATAAAAAAACTAAAAGAAAATTTAACTACCACAGCACCCAAAAGCTCTACTCTCTCAAAAATCCAACTATACTTTTCTCCACTTCCATCATCCACAACGAGAATTTTGCAATCATATTTCTCTTTTAATTCTTCTACTAATTCAATCATTCTTTCATCTGGTTCATCTGCTGAAGTGCTTGTTTCATCATATGTTTTCGTCTCTAGTAGCTGTATCTCTGTATATAACTTTATTCCTAATTAAAACCCCATCTTCACGAAATCCATAATAATCACCATTTATAGCAAAAATAGCATCATTGTTCTTCGCTATGGTTGAAGTTGTTTCTACAATATTTCTTCCAAATTTATTTTTTTGCAAAGGCAGAATATAAATCAGATGTATCTTTAATTTGTACATCTGCTACAAAATAAGTTACCTTATCATCTCCGCTTCCTTTTTTAACTTGTTCTATTTTTACTTTCAAATCATCTCTAGTATAATTCCAGTCATCATAAGTAGCTTCACCTGTGTTACTATCGCTTTGATCTTCAGTTCCTTTTATAGTGTCACTTGCTGAAATTGGAGTCTCCTCTTTTTCTATTAAATACCTAGATGCTAGAGCAAATAGGATAATAGCTATAATAATCACAATCAGACTTCCACTAATAATAATTTTTTTCTTCTTAGTCAATGTTTAAGCCTCCCTTAAAAATCAATTTAGTATTTGATTTAATTCTACTTTTTTTACCTTAATTTTAACTTAATGAATTAAATTTTTATGCATAAAAATAAGCTATTCAAATTAATTGAATAGCTTAAAATAAAGTTATTTTAATAATGTTTCCTTTTAACTCTTGTCATTACTATGATTTTTTTAATTACTAAATACTTCTACATATTATTTTTTTCTTTTAAAAATATATGACTTTAATTCTTCTACATATTTATCTTTATCTTTCATTTTTAAATTAGGGAAAGCTTTTAAAAGACGACTATGTATGATATTATTTTTAGATTTTAAAGAATCATATTTTGTACTTAACCCAGTGAATTTTTCTTTATAATTTTCCTTATTTTGTTGTATAGATTTTCCTAGTTTTTCTTTAACTTCATTAATGAATTCAATTGGCTTACTTTTTTCTAAGTATTCTATAATTTCTTCCTTTGTTTCATACAATTTAGTTAATTGAGTATAGGATATAATTTCTTCTATAACATCTGCCATATTGTTTATTATTTTCTTTAAATCTACTGCATAATAACTGGTTGTTCCATAATCCACTAAATAGATGATTATCACTGCAACGCCAAGTATTTGACCCGTCGATCTAGAATAAAGAGATACAATAAAATTAACAAAAGGTTGAATAAACAAGAATAATGCTACTGTTAGGAATCCCCAAAAGATAGAATTTAACAAACAGATTCTACCTTTAATATTAAAACGATAATTGCTATAATCCCACCAAGTCGTTTTAAATATAATTTCCATTAACCAACCTGTAAAATATTCTAAAATAGAAGGAACTATAATCCCCATAATAAATAATATTAAAATATTATTTTCAAATGGCTTCAATATAAAGTAAACAGATAACGCTCCAAATCCATAAATAGTACAAACAGGACCATTCACAAACCCTCTGTTTACAATCTTTTTATCTGTTATAGCCACATAACAAGTTTCCATAACCCAACCTAAGAAACTATAAATAAAGAACCAATGAATAATATGATATGAATCAGTTCCTAATAATTCAAAATCCCACAAAAAGATTCCTCCCTTCTCTTTATATTCTTTTCCCCAAAAATAGCATCTAAAAATGTAATATTTATATTAAATGCCATTTTTAATATAAAGCTACCTTACATTATTTAATACCTATTATATATACCCTTAATATACCCTATTATTCAATTCGAAAAAATAACTTCAATCTTTTCTATTCAAAAATTAAAGTTATTTCAATAATACTAAATTACTTTATAATATTGGTTCATCATTTTTTAACACATTCAAAAAAAACAATAAGTCAGCATGCTAGTCTATTTTGTTCCATGTGCCTTATTGTCTATCTAATAAAGCTAAGTAGATTGAAAATACTCAATAAAATAGAGTTTTTATATTCTCCATCTTATTGAGTAATTTTTTTACTATTACCAGTGACTGTTTGTGGCTGTATCGTTTGATATATTATCACGCTTACTTAGATATAAACACAATCCATCAAGAACAATATGAATACTTTGATCAAATAGAGAGCTCAATAATTGAATAGATTCTCTTTTTTCTCCCGATTCTCCCTTCACAGTTCCTGGCACTCTAACTACAATATCAGAATTTAAAGCAAGTTCTGAATTTAAATTACTTGTAAAAGCTATTACTTCACAACCTACATTTTTTGCTTTCTTTGTATCTGAGAGCACATTCGCGCTTTTACCAGAACCTGAAACTGAAATAAATAAGTCTTTTTCTTTAAGTGCTGGAGTAATAGTTTCTCCTACAACAAACACCTCATATCCTAGATGCATAAGTCTCATTGCAAATCCTTTAGCCATTAACCCTGAACGTCCTTCTCCATCAACAAAGATTCTTTTTTCTTTTGAAATAGCTGATAAAGCTTTCTCAAATTCTTTTTCATCTACTTTATTAATAACTGACGTGATTTCATTTAAAATGACATTAATTAATTCCATTTTATTATCCTTCCACAAGCATTTTAAATTTTTTTGCCATTGCGCCTATATTTTCTTGCTTAGTGATTGCTCCTCCAATTATTACAATTTGGAAATTAGCTTTTTTTATAGAATTAATATTTGAAATACTAACCCCACCTGCCACTGCTAAATTTGGAAAATCACTTAATTCTATTAGTACAGAATCTATCAATGCTTCTAATCCTTTTCCACCCATATCTGATGGAAGATGTACACAAAGAATAGCATCATTGAATTGTTTGAGTGTTTCTTGTTTTTCTTGTGAAGTCTCAAGTAAATCAATCATATATTCTTTATCATACTTATTAGCTACTTTTTTACATATCTTAATGGTCTCTAACGAAGCAACCCCCATTACTGTAACAATATCTGCTCCAGCTTTATAAGCAGCCTCAAATTCATATTCTGCTTCATCGATAGTCTTAATATCAGCAAGAATAATGTTATGCGGAAATTTTTGTTTTATTTTCCGTATTGATTCTAATCCAAAATCTTTTATTAAAGATGTACCTATTTCAATAATATCTACATAAGAAGCTGTTTTTTCAATAATATCTATTGCTTCTTCAATGGAAACTCTATCTATTGCTAATTGAATCTTCATAGATTTACTGATTTTTTCAAATAACTATCTAATTCTTCTTTTGTAGGTAATCCTTCATTATCACTAATAAATGTTACTTGGATAGCTCCAATAGCATTTCCTCTTATAACAGAATCTCCAAGTGTTAGTCCTTCTAACTTTCCACTAATAACGCCAACTGCAAATCCATCTCCAGCACCTACAGTATCAATTACTGTTTCTACTTTGAATCCTGGTTGAATAAAGCTCTTATCGCCTTCTCTAACATATGCGCCTTCTCCTCCGAGCTTAACAATAACATCCTTTACCCCTAGCTTCTGATAGAAATCTGCAATTTTTTCTGGATCTTCACTTCCCATTAATATTAATCCTTCACTTGTTCCTGGTAATACCATATCACTTTTTGAAGCTAAATCATTAATTATTTCTACCATTGTTTCTTGATTTTCCCATAATGCAGGACGTAAATTAGGATCAAAAGTTACATAAATATTATTTTCTTTTGCACGTTCTATTAATCTATATGTAGCCTCTCTGCAACTTATAGATAATGCTGGTGCTATACCTGTTACATGAATAAGTTTAACTCCATTTAAATCGATTTTATTGATATCTACTATAGTCATATGTGAAAATGCTGATCCCTTACGGTAATAAGCTGTTACTGGATCTCCCTTAACAACCTTACTCTTTAGCATAATTGCTGTTTTATATGTCTCATCGAATTCAATGAATTCTGTGCCAATTCCTTCCCTATCCAAAAACTTTTTCACATATTGTCCCATAGGTTCATTTCCAAGCTTTGTTACATAAGAAACCTTATGGCCGAGTCTTGTGAGTCCTGTGCATACATTAACTTCTGCACCTGCCAAAGATTTATTAAATTTATTTACTTCATCAAGATTTCCTTCAACTTCAGCTGAAAACATAGCCATAGGCTCTCCAAATAATATGACTTCACTCATTTTAAAGTCCTCCTTTAAATTCTTTTACCTCATCAAGTAACTTGTCTGTTTTCTTTGTATCATGAGGATATAACATAATAATATCAAAGACATATGGGTTGTAAGATAAAGATAGTAATTCTTTTGTAAATGCCATAGCAGCAATTTCTCCAAGAGCTAATAGTTTAGATTTATATTTAAAAAATCCTATTCTCCACAAATCAATAGTTTCTACTCTTGTATATATATCTTTTTCAATTTCCTCAATATGATGAAACATTTCATGTAAAATTAGCATACTTTCAATATCCACATTATTTAATTTTTCTTCAAGTTCATTTTCCTTTATAAACTTTTTAACTAATGTTACATTTCCCATAAACAATGTTACTTTATTAGGACTATTATAACATGCAAACATAATATAATCATCTGTACCATTTGTATCTTTATATGTTATTTTTAAATCCATCTTTTCAGCTATCTCTTTTACTGAAAGATTAACATATTTCTTTTTTATTTTTAATGCTTGATCTTTTCCACATAAATTCGCTTTTTCAATCATTTCCTGTCTTAATTCATAACTAATTTTATTATTGAGTGGGTCCCTACTAAAAGCATATTGTCCCCACTCTTTATCATTCATATTGACAAGGAAATCTATATTTTCATTTATCATATATCGTTTTTAGCGCCAACAATTATCACTTCTTCGTCTGGCTCCATAGTAGATAACTCTGTATCTACTATCATGTATAATTGGTCTAAATCCATCATTCCTGCATAATCAAGAACCTTTCCACCTATACAAAGATATACATCTGGTGTTAATCTAATATCATTTTTGTATACTGATAGATCTTCCCACATTTGTCCTATTATTCCTTCTGCTTCTGATACTGCACATTTTGTAGCATCTCCATCTCCACGTTGAACTTTAATAAAGCCTTTTTTATCTACAATTCTAATTTGGTTTGATCCATGATTATTTTCAGCTTTAAACACATAGAAGATATTACTTTTAGTAATAAGAGTTATATTCTCTAAAGAAACCCCCATAGATTTAGCTGCTAATTCTTTTGCATCATCTTCACTACACGCCTTCAATAAATCTGTGGTCTGAACTTCAGAAGAACCAAGTGCAATAGCAGTTACTCTTGAAGTTTGTGAATCTATTTCTATCTGAACTTCAACAGAGTCAGGTATTGCTCCATTTGCAATAGCCATATTAGCTACTTCTTTTTTTATATCTGCAATATCCTTTTTAGATGGTGTTGGTATAACACGTTCAACTACATCTCTAATCATCGCTAGTGCAACACCTATAGATGATATAACTTCAGCATTTTCTGGAATACTATAATCTAACTCCATATATTTTGCTGTATATGGTATTAATGATGCAGCACCACCACCAACTCCAACAAGTGAAATTTGATCTTTTTCTATCTTATATTTTTCTGTCAAAGCTTCAATAACAGGTTTTATTTTTTCATATGATTTTTGTAAAATTTGTATTGCTACCTCTTCTACAGTCTTGTTCATATATTTTGCTAAAGGTTCCATTGCTTTATAAGCAGATTTTGGATTACCATATGAATAATGCTCAGGAGTTACATATCCCAAAACATTTGCTGCACAGCTATTAGTAATAGTAATCTTTTTACCATTTTTTAATTTTATATATACATAATCAGCTGGATCCCCTTCTTTAGGACAGAAGAACTCAAGCTCTGGATCTTCAATTTCTTCAATAGGTGTATATACTGCATAAGGCATTCCTGCAATATGAGCACTTCTAGGTCCTACATCAACAATTCCATCTTTAGATGCACGAACCATACTACCGCCTGCAACTCCTAGAACACGAACATCTAAAGAATTAATATAAGTGGAATGTCCACCAACAATTGCATAATCTACTGCTGGTCTTCCATTTTTAATTATACCTATATTAGTACTTGTACCTCCAACTTCAAAATATACACCATTAGAAGCTCTTAAATACATAAGTGCACCAACAACGCTTGCTGCTGGACCCGAAAGCATGGTTAAAACTGGACGTTTCTTCATTTCACTAATATCCATAACTCCGCCATCGCCACGCATTATCATTAATGGAACTTTAATTCCCTCCTGACGCACACTACTTTCAGTACTATTCGCTGTCTCTAACATCTTAGGAAGAATACTTGCATTAATAGCTGCTGTTCTTGTTCTTCTTGTAAGTCCATATAATTTACTGATTTCAGATGCTACAGATACTGGAATATTTTGTCTTTCTGCAATTTCTTGAACCTTTTTTTCTTCAGTTAAATCATCAACGCCAAAAGCTTTAGATGCTACAAGAACAGTTGATCCTTGCCCTTTTAAAGTATCAATTACAGCTTCCACGTTTTTATCATTTACATCTTTTTGCTTTATGTATGTATGATGGATCTTAATAATCTTGCCTGTTCCCAAATCAATATCATCGATTTTACTTTGCTTTTTTGCAAGTATACCACCAATTCCGCCTTTTCCAATGCCAATAATTCCAACTTCAGCAACATCTCCCTCAAGTAGGGCATTTGTAGCTTGTGTTGTACTATGTGCAATAAAAATAACATCTTCTGGATCGATATTATTTGCGTTTAAACATAATTTAAATGCTTCAATAACTCCTGTTGCAACTCCCATCGCATCATCATGAGTAGTCATTACTGATCCTTTACCTATAATCTCATGCGTTGCATTATCTATCGCAACTGCTTTAGTATGTGTTCCACCAACATCTATTCCTACACGAACTGCTTTTTTAGTCATATTAATTCCTCCATTATTCTCTATACATTATAATTTATTTTTCATTAACACAGATATATATGGAACAATGAACAATTATTCATGAGACTTCATGGTCCTTGTTCATTGTTCATGTAATTATTAAATCTACATTCCGAACATTAAATAAACTATTAGAGTATTAATTGCACAAATTCCCCAACCCCATAAAACTCCTGATCGTAAGAAGTCTTTTGTTGTTGATTTGGTATAATTAATTGCCCATAAATTCCAAGATTGTGTCGGACAACACGAAATATTCATTGTAATTGTTGGTATATACATTAATGGGAATAATAAAGTTGATGAGAATGTTCCAATTCCATTTAAAATTCCTAAAGTTGCAGAACCTGCACCAAATACAGTTAATGGTCCTCTAAATAGACCGAAAGGTGCAATTATTGCAAATAAAATACATAATAGTAAAACACTCTTTGGCATTATTCCTCCTAGGATACTTTGAAAAAATACTGAATCAAAACCTGCTACTTTATTAAACATTGGTAATATGAACAAGAATCCAAGTAATGCTGCAACATCAACAACACCATCATAAAATGTCTTTGAAATAATCTTTTCACAATCTTTATAAGATTTTATCTTTCCACAAACAAATAGTGCAAAGAATGAAGCGACTATAAATGCTGGAATTGGTTGCCAATTAAATCCAATAGCAAGAACAACTGGAATCATTGGTGTGATTAAAGCTATTCCTGGAACATTGTCAGCATTACCTGCACTGCCTGTTGAAGCTGCCCATGCATGACTTACTGATGATTTGCGAAGTCTTACTGCTAACATTACGACTACAGCAATCAATTGTACTGCCATTGCAGTAAATCCAAATTTTAAGTAACTTGAATCATATTGAAAACCTTCAAAAATACCTTGCATTTGTTTAAAAAGAACTATATTAACATACATTCCTGATCCAACAGACATAAGATACGATGAAACCGCTAATGGTTTTGGAACACCAAGTGATAATAATATTGGTAATACTATTACACCGATTGCAACAACTGCTCCTGCACCAAAAGTACTAGTAAATATAAGTCCTGTAACTATTGATAACAAAGTAGTTGTAACTAATGGTTTATCTCCACCTAGTTCAACAGTTTGACGGATGATTTTTGAAGCAACTCCTGTTTTAACAAGTACTTGCCCGAACCAACTACCAAAGATAACTACAACTGCAGTTGCTCCCCAACTTTCAGGTCCACCTTGGAAAATCTTTAGTTGTGCATCTGCCCAAGTGATCTCCCCACCTATAATACCTAGTATAGTCCAAATAATTGCCATAACTAAGAAACCTATCATCATGTTTCCGCCTTTAACAGCATAAAAAATGAATCCAATAAATGTAAGTAATAGGATGATCCCAATAATCATATTCATTATATTTTCCTCCAATTTATTATTTATTATTCAGAAACCAAAATTTAGTATTAATTATACCTATTTTATATTCTGAATTTTTTACTTTTGTAAAATTTTATTTATCTCCAATTGTACTTTTTCTTTTGTTTCACATGGATATTCAAGTGCTATAGGTAACCCTTTAGGCAATTTATCCAATGCCTTTTTCCAATCTATAACTCCCTCATTTAATAAGACATTATTTTTGTCTCTTCCTACATCTTTCAAATGAATATACGTAACAAATTCATTTAATAACTCTGCATTTTCTAATGGATTTTCATCTTGGAAAACCCAATTTCCAATATCAAAAGTAAAAGTTATATTTCCCTCATGCTTTTTGACTTGGCATAGAAATCTATTAATACTTTCAACTTTGCCATTTAAAATAGTTTGATCATTTTCAACAGTCATTTTCACTTCATACTTTTTAGATAATTTATTTATTATTTGAACATCATTTTCAGTAACTTCTTCATATTGGCCAATATTTAATTTAACATAATGACAATTCATTTCATAAGCTTCTTTAAAATATTTTTCTATATCAATAGCTAATAATTTATTTTCTTTATAAACCCACTCAGGTACTGAATAAAAAATATTCATATTATATACTTTAGATTTTTCTTTGATACTTGAAAGCTCGTGATCAAAATCTTTAATATACTCTCGTCGTATTTCTATATTACTAATTTTCAACTCATTAATTGTATCCATAATTACACTCTGCTCTATTCCATTTTTAAGATCGTTAAGAAAGACAAGTGTATTTATTACTAATTGATCTTTTTTCATAATTTCACCTACTACTTATTCGCATTTATTAGTTTTTTGCAACGTTCTTTTAATTCATCAAGATTTGATGAATTGATACCTTTAGTTAAATATCCACCAAAACCTGCAGCATAAGCGCCACTTTCAAACCATTTCTTCACATTCGTATCATCGACACCTCCAGTAGGCATTATTTCAATAAATGGCATTGGAGTTTGTATATTTTTAATCATCTTTGGTGATAAGCAATCTCCTGGAAATAATTTAACTACATCGCTACCTGCCATATAAGATTCATAAGCTTCTGTTGGTGTTGCTGCACCCATTGAACAAAAAATATCATGTTCTTTGCAGTAAGCTCCAACTTCTTTTATAATACAAGGTGATACTATAAAATCGGCGCCATTAATTGCAGCAAGCTCTGCTTGTTCTTTAGATAATACTGTACCTGCACCAATAAGAGCTTGTGGAAATTCTTTTTTTAGCTCACAAATTAACTTCTCTGCACCTTGTAAACTAAATGTAATTTCTAGAGATGTGATCTCTGATTCTATAAGCGTTCTACATATCACTTTTGCTTCTGCTAAATCATTTCCTCTAATTACAGCAATTAATTTTCCTTTGATTAACTTTTTTACGTCTATTTTATTCATATATAATATATCTCCTTTATCTATTTATTAAATTTGTTGACCCTCTTATAACTAGTTCTGCTGGTAATTCTAAATATGTAGGTTTTCTCTCTTTAGAATCCGTAATGCGCTGAATTAGCATATTAGTAGCTTGTACACCGCATTCATATGATTCTTGTGTAATGGTAGTGATCCCCGGTGGTATAAGCGAAGCCCATCCCCAGTCATCAAAGCCACATAAGCCAAGATCATCTAAAATCTTAATATTCAACCTGCTCATCGCATGGAGAACATTAAGAAGCGTTACACCGTTTACAACAAAAATAGCACCTGCTTCTCCATTACACTCTTTAAAAAACTCCATTACTTTTTTATCACAATTATCCTTATCATTGCTTTCTACAACATAAGTATAGTTATCACCATCTATTTTATAAAGATCGTGTAATGCATCTTTGTATCCTTCATGACGAGTATAACGACTACTATTTGCTGTCGTATCTTGAGTAAAAAAAGCTATTTTTTTGTATCCTTGTTCATATAAAAATTTAATACACTTATAGGTTGCGTTATAATTGTCCGTAACTACTGTATCTATAAGCTCTTTATCTTTTAAGCAACGATCCACTAATATAATCTTTGATCCATTTCTTTTAAGACTAATTAAATATTCATCATTATGACCAGTGGTATTAATAATTAATCCATCAACTTTATTGTCAATTAAGAACTGAATGCTCTTTATTTCATTTTCTGGATCATTGTCTGTATTAGCAAATAGCACACCATAACCAAGCTCATTACAAACATCATTTATACCTTTTACTAGAATTGAAGAAAATGGACTTCCGATATCTGCAATAATACAACCTATGACACAACTATTTTTAGCCTTTAAACTTCTAGCAATATTACTTGGACGGTAATCTAGTTCTTTAATAACTTTTTCAATGCGCTCTCTAGTTTCAATTGACATATACTCATATTTTTTATTTAAGTATCTAGATATAGTAGTTTTAGAAACTTTTGCTTTTGTAGCTACTTCATTAATTGTTGCATTTAATTTCACTTTACACCTCCTTTATTAAAACTAGGAAACCGGTACACATAGATTTAAAAAAATATCAGCATGATTATTTTTTTGTGAACCGGTTAACAACTATACATGTATAGAAACGGATTACATTGCTTGAACTAACTATAACTCTTTTTAATATATATATCAACATATATTTACAAATTATTTCATATTAATTTTTTCAACAAACTATTCTATACTATCGAATAAACATATGTGTTCTTTTCTATTATATATTCATAGATATTAATTTCTCATAATACTATAGCCTAGCAATTTAACTAACATACAAAAATCCAAATACAATGCATTTATAACATTATATTTGAATCTTATTCTGTTTTTTAAATGTATATTTTATTAAACTGTTTTAGAATTAGATATTCTTAATTCAATCATTATATTAACCTTTGCTCTCAAGTTACTTTATTATTTATTATTGCCATTTTTCATCAATTGAATTTTAATTATTAAACTATCATCAATCTTATTTATTTTAAATGTTCCATTATATACTTTCAAATATTCATTCATAAATTTATATATAAAATCAATTCTTTCCTGACTTTCAAAACAAAAAGTATTCTCTGATAATATTTTTTTATTTGTTAGATCCGATATACTAAATAGGAATTCAATTATTTCTTTGTCAAGAGAATATTTTATATCACCTTTCATCTTCATACTATATATATTTTCTGTGTTCATGCTAGATACAAGTATGTACTTTATGAAATAATCAAAAATTATTTTGTTAGTTTTAATTTTATAGTTATCTGGAAATTTAAACTCCTTTTCAACCTTAAGTTGTTTATTATAACTATTTAATAATGATATTACATTATCAAATAAACTGGCTACATTTAATTCTTCTGTTTCATAATTTATATTTTCATTATAAACCTTACAGAAATTTCGTTCAAATTCATAGTCAAAATTATACTTATCTTTGCTACTATTATTATCAATAAATTTAAATAAATACTCAAAAACAACCTTACTTGTCTGCTTTATTAGATTACTTTCATTTTTTGCTGCTGATATCTTATCTTCAATATTTTTAAGCATATTTTTATATGTAGTATTTCTATTTTCAATTGCCCTTTTTAAATTTTCACTTTCCATGCGAAGATTATAATATTCAAGCGCTTGATCAATTACCACTTTAAATTCTTCTTCAAGTTTCCATGGTTTTGTTATAAACTTAAAAATATCTACTTGATTTATTGTTGCAAGTATTTGCTGTAATTGAGTATAACCTGACAAAACTATTCGTACAGTATTAGGTGATATTTCTTTTACTGCTTTTAATAATGTGAGTCCATCCATTCCTGGCATACGCATATCTGTAACGATAACACTTACTGGATTATTTGCAATTATCTCAAGTGCGTCTTTACCGTTTGATGCAAATAGGCATTCATAATCTTCATCAATGAGTCCACGCCTTAAAGAATTTAAAATATTTTCTTCATCATCCACAAATAAAACATTTCCTCTACTCACTAAAAAACCTCCTCATTTTTTCTCACTGGGAACTTAAATGTAAATGTTGTTTTTTTATTAGGTATACTTTCAACATTAAATTGTCCATTATATTTTTTAACTATTATATCATATGAAATACTTAGACCAACTCCTATTGCACTCCCTATTTCTTTAGTTGTAAAAAACGGATCAAATATTTTATTAATTATATTCTCATTTATTCCTTCTCCATCATCACAAATGCTGCAGCATAACATATCTTTTTCCAAAAATGTCTTTATACTTATCACACCATTAAATCGATTTTGACTTTTTATTGCTTGGAGTGAATTTGTAATTAAGCTCAAAGCAACCTGGCCTATTTGACTTCTATTACATAATACCTGTGGTATTGTTCCATAGTTCCTCTCTATAGTTGCAACGTTTTTTAAATCATTATTTAAGAGCAATATGGCTTCATCAATAATCATATTTAAATCATTTATGGCCATTTCGTCATCAGACTCTGTTCTAGCAAAATTTTGAAGACTTTGTACTATTTTTGAGACACGATTTACTCCATCTTTTGAATCTTTAATAATTTCACTAAGTTCACTAATCACAAAATTAATTTTTAATTCCTTTTCAACTTCTTTTATATTCGATATATCCGTATTAATAGTAGAATCCTCTTTATTCCTTGCATCAGAATCTATATTATCTATAAAATCCCTATATTCCTTAATCATAACCTGTATCTTTAAGATAAATTTTGCGAGTGTTTCTAGATTGCTCCCAAGATACCCCAAAGGATTATTTATTTCATGTGCTACTCCTGCAGCCAATTCTCCAATAGCTGCAAGCTTTTCCTTTTGTATCATCTGAAATTGAGTATCCTTTAATGTTTTATTCAGTTCTTTTAAATCTTTGTTTTGTTTTTTTATTCTTTCAAACATCTCTTTTAGTATTGAAGCATTATTTCTTGTTTTTACAGCTGCTTTGAATCTCGCAAAAAATTCGACTTCATTAATTGGCTTGCCTATATAGTCATCCGCTCCATTTTCAAAACATTTTTTGAAGCTTTTACTATCAGTAAGAGATGTAAGCATAAGCACTTGAATATTATTATACTTGGACTTTGCCCGTATTTGTTTTAAAATATCAATTCCACTCATTTTAGGCATTACTATATCAAGGAGTACAATATCAAAATTATTTTCTTCCATGATTCTGTCAACCTCTATTGGATTATTACAAAGAGTAACTTCGTATTTCATATCAAAACTTTTAATATAATCATTTGCAATAGTAAGGTTGAATCTATCGTCATCAACAACAAGTACTTCCATGATTTAACACCACCTTAACTAATATTTTACGCATTGCTGTTATCGTTAGATCCTGAGATATTTATGGGTACTGATATAATAAATGTTGTTCCTTCTCCCAACTGGCTAGTTACATCTATAGATCCTGAATGCTTATTTACTATTATGTCATGAGAAATACTCAAGCCAAGACCGGTACCCATACCAACTGGTTTAGTTGTGAAAAATGGATTGAAAATATTACTTATATTTTCCTCTGAAATACCGCTTCCATTATCACTTATCTCGCATTTCACATAATCATTTTCACAATAAGTGTGGATTTTAATAATTCCTTGAATTCCTTTTAATTTTATAGCATGTGCTGCATTTACTAACATATTTAAAAGAACTTGATTTATTTCCCCCTCAATTGCTCTTACCATTGGAACTTCTTCAAGGTTTTGTTCAATGGTTGCACAATATTTAATCTCATTATATGCAATGGTAATGGTTGATTTAATATTGCTATTTATATCATATTCATTAAATTCTGATGATGATGCTCTTCTAGAGAAGCTAAGAAGACTTTTAACAATATTCTCTATTCTGTTTATGCCATCTTTAGATTCAGATATAATATCATCTATATCTTCAAAAACGAACTTAATTTTACTCTTTTTTTTGTACTCATTAATCTGTGAAAAATTTGTCTTGTATAGCTCTTTATTCGAATCTTCCAAATATTTTTCAGTGTCAAAGTATAATTCTAGAAGTTTTTTAATCTTGTCTTTATAACTCTCTAACGTATACATATTACTTTTAACAAAACCCAAAGGATTATTAATTTCATGGGCTATACCAGCTGAAAGCTGTCCTATTCCCGCCATTTTTTCTTGAGAAATAACTTGATTTTTTAGCTTCTCTATTTTTTGCAGATTTTCATTATATTCTCTCGAACTTATATCAAGGCTCCTATCCATTAAAATTCTATCCTTATCAAATTCTATATACGCAGAATTTATAGCATTAAGAAAAGGTATAAATTTTTCTGGTATTTCATATTCACCAGTATACTTTGATAATTGTCTTTTTAGTAGTTTATGAAAATCTTCCATAATTTTATTCCTCCCCCATAAGTGTTATAGTCATCGTTTGGTTATGAAATTCAGTTACATTATTTTTATTTGTAGGTGAAATCTCTCCATTAGAATAGAATCCAGTAAATGTAACATCACTACCTAATATGCTTCTTACCACCTCAACTTCTTCATCTATCATTTGATTTAAAACAAGTCTTCTTCCACGGCAGCTTATTAAAATTGCAAGTTTTGGATCTTTACATTCAATACTATTTAGACAATTTTCCGCAGCTTTCATGGAACCATTTATGAGATTATTAAAATTAGCTCTCATAAGTTTTCCATAGTAACCTTGAGGTATTTCTCCAGCGAACTTAAGGCTTTTAGTTTCTTCATCAACCCCAGAAACTGTTCTCACATAGCTATACTTATTATCGATCGACCTTATGTTTAGAGGAAACAGTAATGCACTAATTGGCAATTTATTTGAATATTCACCTAAATATTCTTTATACAATTCTAATACAGGTTTTCCATCCATTTCATACAATATATTTCCTTTTGACTTTGTTATAGTTCTTTCTATGCCAAATGTATCCCAACCTCCAACAGATCCATACCCAATCTTAATGCTATTCCCATAAAATGCTATTACTCCTACTAAATTATTCTTTGCATAGTCATTAGCAATTACAAATGTCTCTTTATATCCTTCATAATCTCCTGCCAATCCACCTGTTATTTTGACATGTTCAGGTAGTCCATCCACAAAACCATCTACCAATTTACTACCATTTATATTTATTCCCTCACCTATTAAAAATACATGTGATAGATTCTCTGCAGGAATTGATTTTGCTACTTCTAATCCCTTTTCATAACATTTACTAAAATCTAATATCTCTGAAGAAAAAATTTTTATTTCTGTATTTTCAAAATAAACAGCTGTAATTGTTAATATATCTTCATTAACTTGATCCTTAAATATCTCTCCGGCAGTTGTACAACCTATTATCTTTGCCTGAAGATATTTATCCTTTATTTTTTTCAATACATCTTTATTGCAGATGAATTCTTTTGAACCAAACATAAGAACTAGCTGCGAATTCACTAAATTCCCTAATACTTTAATATTATCTATTTCCTCTAATTTATAAAAGGCAAATTGTTCAGTAACCATTTTTCATTCCCCCTTAAAATCACTCAATAAATTATTTTTTAAATTATATTATTACTCTAATTCCAAAGCTTCCTTAAGCCTTTTTTCAAAATCTTCCTTATCTATTTTTAATGTATCAAAAACATTTTCATCAAAGTCCATAAAATAATTTTCTCCAAGCATATCCCACGAATACTTTTCTGCAATATGTGCTGAAAATACAATTTGTTGATTAATAATATGTTCATCATACGGATTGTGATGATAAAGTGCTACCTCAACAAGAGGCAATGGAATATCCCACCATCTTAAAAGATAACCACCTATTTCTTGATGGTTAGTTCCAAATTCTTCATTTTCAAGTTCAATTATATTAGTATGCTGAATTTTAACTTCATCAATTATTTCTATATATTTATCATAAAAACAATGTATCATAAAAATCATTCCAATATTGCTCAATAAGCCTGCATTCATTTGAGTTTCTGGTATTTTTTTATTTAAAAACTCACTATATATTAAACTGATGATCTTATTAGAAATAAATGACTGTTTCCATAATGCTTCTAATCTTTCTTTATCCTTAGAATTAAAGCTTAAGCTGTCTATAAATGCTGATGTAATTACTATATTTTTAATATTGTTTACTCCTAGGTATGTTACTACTCTTTTAATTGAACCTGTTTTAACTCCATAATATGATGAATTGACAATATGAAGAAGTTTCGTAACAATAGAGTGATCATATTCTATTGAATCAACTATTTTACATATCTCTTCATTATTATCTATTTGATTAATGATTTTTTGGTAAGATGTCTTAATAGTTGGCAATTCTTCTGCATTGTTTATGAGTTTAAGGACATTATTATTGTTTAGTACATTTTCTATTTGAAATACCTTCTCTATAGTCTCAATAAGAATATTATTCTCCCACGGCTTTAGGATATATAATTTGGCTATATTTTTTTGTAATGCATCAAATATAATTCTTTCTTCAGCAAATCCACTCAGAATTATACGAACTATATGTGGAAACCTTTTCTTAACTTCGCTAAGTAACTCATATCCGCTCATATTAGGCATTCTCATATCACTGACAATTAAATCTATTTCCTCGTTTTGAAGGATCTTTAAAGCCTCTATGCCACCTTCTGCTGTAATTACTTCATATTCTGTATCCATAAAAAGCCTTCGAATAGATCTTAGTATTTGTGCTTCATCATCAACAAAAAGAATTCTTTTCAACATAAAATCCACCTCCTATCTGTATGGCAAATAAAAATTACTCATTTTGCTTATATTTTATATTTCGACACATAATCATATAATCCTTTAAAATTTTACCATAATTGTATATCCAATTATAATATACTAATTTTTTATATTTATGAAAGTAAAATATCTCAAGATAACACTTACATTAAGTATTCCCTTGAGATATCTTTAGTGGTATTTATTCAATTTTAATCTATCTGTCTGATGCAATAAAATTTCATTAATTAATTCTTTCTAAAATAACTAGTTATAACAAATAATAGTATCTCCTGAATTAATATTATCATATACTGTCTTTGCCAAATAGTATGGTGCATTTACACATCCATGAGAACCTCCCGTCTTGTAAATTTCGCCACCAAACTCTGATCTCCAGCTTGCATCGTGAAGTCCAATTCCATTGTTAAATGGCATCCAGAAAGAGACAGGTGAAGCATACCCAGGTCCTATTAATACAGTATCTTTCTGTTTATAGTATAAATTATAAACGCCATCTGGTGTTGAACACCCATCACTTACATTACCAGTAACAACATCTCCCTCTACAACAAGATATCCATCTTTATAATACCAAAGATGTTGTTTAGCCATATCAATTTCCACATAGGTCTGACCAGCATTACTAAAATAGCTAGCTAGTGATGTTTGAGTGTATATTGGATTTTTTGTTATAGTTTGTCCATTTTTTATATTTTCAATTAATGCTTTCGTTTCTTCTGCACTATCAATTATCCAACTATGATTATTACCATCATAACCTCCACTAACCTTTATAGTGGTTCCGAGCGATGTCTCATAAGTATTTGCTAACGTATCTACATAATTTTTCACCTTTGTTTCATCAAGTATTACTTGAAAATTTTCATCAACACTAATCCACTCCTTTATTATAGACGCATCTAAAACTTGTGCGAGTCCAGCAAAATTATAAGTTATTTTTGAAGATACATATTTATTAAGGATATCCTTAGCGTAAACAACTTCTGAAGAACTCTCAATAAATTTAGGATTTTCATAACAATTCATTGATTCAATGTTTATTGTTCTATCTCTGCTGTGAATTGCTTTTACTATATGATCATATAGTAAATCTTTATTAACTTTATTGCCATAAACCGCCTTCAAGATTACATACCCATTATCTTGATATATAACCTTAGCATTCTGAGATTCAATTGTTTTAGAACTATCAAAACAAGATAGCTTATTCACGCATTCTTTTAATAATTTCTCATCATAACTAACTACTTTAGGAGTCTCTGTACTATCCTTTAAATCAATATCCACTGCATTAATTTTTTCTTCTATCCCGCCTCTTTCTTGTAGTGTCAATGTATATTTTTCAGATGGTATTTCTTCCATTCCCATAGTTTTAGCAGAAACACTCATGTTGTTAATGAAAAAAACACAACACATAATAAGTAAAGTGTAAAAAGAAATTATGATATTTTTCATTATTTTATTTAATCTATTTTTTCTCTCCATCTATACCTCCCCCTAATTAAATCTGATATTATTAATTTCAGTGATATCTTAAGAAATTGTCTTATAATCAATAGCTTATCACCTAACTATCAGTTATTGAATATTTCCCATTAAATTCATCTATGAATTTAAAAAATTTCTTAATTATATATAAAACTCACCTTTATTATTATACATTATTTTCCATTTATAAATCAAATACTTTTTTGTTTTTCTAATACATTCTTTTTAATTTATGTGGGCATATGAAAAGATAAAAAGTAAATATTCAAATCTATTTTACTATATACAAATACTAAAAAAAGGTATAGAATTTTTATCTATACCCTTAATACATTATTTTCTATTATTTAATTTTGCAAATTTATCATTTTGCTTATTTAAAGTAATTATATTTGCATATGTATAAAATATTTTCCTCAATAGTTATTCACATAAATCTAATTTATATATCTAATAACTTGTCTATAGTGCCAATAAGTTCACTTATTTCAGGCTTACTTAACTGTGCATCAGCTTTAACAGATTCTCCCTTATGTCTTAATTCATCTGTAATCAATGATGAGAAAATCACTACTGGTAATTTTTTTAAGATTGGATTTTCTTTTATTTTTCTTGTAAGTGTTAGTCCATCCATTTGTGGCATTTCTATATCTGTAATAAGTATTTGTGCATATTCATTAAAAGTTTCGCCTTTTTCTTCTACTAATTTCTCAAAGAAATCTAATGCCTGCTTGCCATCATCAAAAATTCTTATTTTCTTGAAACCAGCTTTTGTAAGAGTATCTTTCAAAAGTCTTCTAATTAAAGCTGAATCATCGGCTAAAACTAATTTTACGTTTGATCTATCTTTATAATCTATATTTATAAGTCTGTCCTCACTTATTCCAACACCAGGGGCAATATCTGTAACTATCTTTTCAAAATCAAGCATAATCAGTACCTTACCATTTGAAAGTATATTTCCAACAGAAAGTGAATTTTCTGATAAATCGTCAGGTTTTCTTATATCGCTCCATTTAATACGATGAACTCCTACTACGTCATCAATATTAAATGAAACTTTAATTTTATTAAATTCACAAATTATAACTTTAGAACCAACATTTTGGGTTGTTTGCTTTGTTAAAACATATTTTAAGTCAACTAAAGTAATAATTTCATCTCTACACAGTATAAGTCCTGCTATTTCTGGTTTAGAGTTTGGTAATTTAGTTAAACCCTTTTTTGGCATCTCTATTACTTCTTTAACCTTCACTACATTAATTACATAATGATTATCATTAACAATAAACTCAATTACTTCTAATTCTCCAGTGCCTGATTCTAATAATATATTAGTATTCATACTATCTACCCCTCACAAACTTTATATATTTCATAAACTTTATTTGTCTTTTCGGAAAATGCATTCCTCAAATCTTATAAAGCTATGTTAATACTCTAAAACATATTTTTTTAATTCACATTCTAATTGCAATAAATACATTTATACAATAGCGCTAATTACTTTATACTTTAAATAACCATTTTATCTATATATCTTATAACATACATTATTATATCATCTGTCCACTTTTAATTGTAACTTTTAAATAATTAAATGTATAACAAAAATTTTTTCATTAGTAAAAATTCTTACTTACATTATAAAAAATATAGCCTTAAGATCTAATATTTAAATTAAACTTAAAGTTTTTATATTATCAGTATTAATTTACTAGTAATACAAAGTTTCGGTAAAAATATTGTTTGAGGATGCTCATAGTTTTTTAACGGTATAACCAACCACAACTAAGCGCATAGCAGGTGGTTTTCTCTTAACGCTAAATCATATAAATAAAAAAGGAATCCTTGAATTAAATTCAAAGATTCTCTTCTTATATACTATACAGTTTTATTTCATTATTCTAAAGCTATTTAAATTTTCTTTGTCTAGCAGCTTCTGACTTTTTCTTTTTCTTTACACTTGGCTTTTCGTAGTGTTCTCTTTTCTTAAATTCAGAAAGAACTCCAGACATTGCACATTGTTTTTTAAATCTTTTCAATGCTTGCTCTATTGATTCATTCTCTTTAATTTTAATTTCTGACATTATTTTTCCCCCCCCAACAGCGTAAACTATTAATATAGTTCACAAATATAGGCTAATTAAGGCAACTAGCATTATATAATATTTGTTAAAATATTATATTTTTTATTATCTTATCTAATAATGATAACGTTGTTCCTTAATATAACTTCACACTTTCCTAGATATAAGCTTTAGTCTATAATATGTATATAGATAGCCTATATATGTTCTTTTGTAAAATAGATACTTATCTTATTCGTATTCATTATTCGACACTATATATTATATATTATATAATCAAATAAAGATAGCTCTTAATCAAAATTTTTTCTTTTATTTATAAATTTAATATTTACTTATATACTATTTATAATACTTATTTACAACCTCTATAAACTCAGGTAATCCCTGCTAATGTTTATTATTAGCTGCCTCACTTAGATCTGTCTATTAGATATTATACTATATATTAGAGGTATCATAAACTATATATTTTTAATTCCAAATTTCCTTATTCACTATCTTTTTTATTCCATCATAAATACTTTAGTGGCTTCTTTATCTAATTTAGCTATTTTAAAATAATAAATTTATCGAAAATAATACTGATTTAGTAATTACCTTTTTATGGTGGAAATGAAGCATAAACTTTAAAATTCACACAATTTCTATTATTAAATTATTGATTTTCTCTACAAAATCTCTTAGGCTTAACATTAACACTTACACTAAGAAGGACCAGCTCACAAATTTTATCATGAGTTGGTCCGAAATTTATATTTCTTCTAGAATTACTTCATTGATTCGATAATGCTGTCAGCAATTGAATCCATTAAATCTGCATCATCTTCCTTCATTATAGAGTTCACTGAGATCTCATTGTCTAAAATAGTAATTTCTTTCATCTCATTTAAAAGTTCACGCATTAATTTTCCAGATTGAGGAGCCCATGAACCATTTTCTATAAGAGCGAAAGTACGTTTTTGAAGATTTAATGCCTTCATATCCATTATATAATCCAGCATAGGTGGATAAATCTTTAAGTTGTAGGTTACAGAGGCGAGAACCACATGACTATATTTAAATGTCTCAGAAATCAAATAAGAAACATGGATTTTTGAAACATCATACATGACCACATTTTTCATTCCTTTTTCCACTAACTTTGTCGCCAAATCGTTGGCAGCAGCCTCCGTATTACCATACATTGTTCCATAAACAATCATTACCCCCTTTTCCTCTGGATCATAACGACTCCATTTGTCATACTTATCTAGCAAGTACCCGAAATTATTACGCCATACTGGTCCATGTAGTGGGCAGATAAACTTTATTTCAAGACTACTTGCCTTCTTCAAAAGATCTTGAACATGAGGACCATACTTTCCAACAATATTTGTATAATACCTTCTGGCATCATCGATCCAATTGCGATCAAAGTTCACCTCGTCATTAAACAACTTACCGTCCAAAGAACCGAAAGAACCAAAAGCATCAGCTGAAAATAGTACCCCATTTTTAGTATCATATGTCACCATAGCTTCTGGCCAATGAACCATCGGAGCAGATACAAATACAACTTCATGTTCTCCAAATGACATAGTATCGCCTTCTTTAACTTTTGTTACTTTGTCATCCATATTGAAACCAAACTGGTGCATAAACATGGAAGCTTTTTCAGTACATACAATCTTTACATCTGGATAGCGAAGAACAATCTCTTCAATGCAGGCTGCATGATCCGGCTCCATATGGTTGATTACCATATAATCTAATGGTTTATTGTTTAGAAGCACTTTAATATTCTCGAGAAACTGACGACAAATTGACCAATCCACTGTATCAAAGAGTACTGTCTTCTCATCCAAAAGTAGATAAGAGTTATAGGAAACACCTTGTGGAATAGGATGAATATTTTCAAAGAGAGCGAGGCGACGATCGTTGCCACCAACCCAATAAAGATCCTCAGTTATTTTTCTAACACAATACATATATTTAATCCCCCTTTACGCTAAAAACTTACTTAATTATAGTAATTATACTTCTATAAACATATCCTTTTCTTCACCACAAGCAGGGCAAGTCCATTCTTCAAGTAGATTTTCAAAGAGTGTACCAGGAGCTGCTTCACCTTCGGAATCACCCATACCAGGGTCGTATTCATACCCGCATCCATTGCAGACATAATGTTTCCAGGTTGGAGCAACTTTTTTTGGAATAGTTCTCTTCATCTTTTTCATTGGTAAAGCATCCTTCTTTAGTTCTCCATTATCTAAAGCTTTTGTAAGCAATGGCAAAATTTCCATTAGATCTCCAACTATACCATAGTCTGCATTCTTAAAAATTTTCGCATTTGGATTTATATTTATAGCAACAATTGTGGTAGCATCTTTTATGCCTTTCAAATGTTGACCTGCACCTGAAATACCGCAGGCAATATAAAGGTTTCCGTTGAATTTTTGACCAGACATACCAACATAACGATTCAGTGGTAAATATTTAAGTGTTTCAGCTACTGGACGAGAAGAACCTATAGCTGCACCAGCTTGAACTGCTAAATCTTCTATAAGCTTCATATTTTCTTTTTCTCCTATGCCTTGTCCTACGCTTACTACCCTTTCAGCCTTACTTATAGGCATATCCAAAGGTATTCCAACTGTGAAATCATAGCCATCTGCCTTAAGAACTTCCACAAGAGCATTAACATTTTCTTCGGGAGTTTCTTTCTTGAAAATTACTTTCTTACGATAACCTGTTGCTGGTTCATTCTTAGAAATTTTACCTGCATGTTCGTTCTTCGGCATCTTACCTATAATGTGAGAAGCGATAACAACACGTTGAATCTCATTCGTTCCTTCATATATTGTACAAATCTTAGCATCTCTGTAAGCACGCTCGACTTCCATACCTTTAAGATAGCCACTTCCACCAAATATCTGAAGAGCATCATTTACGATTTCAAGGCAAACATCTGAAGCATATTGTTTCGCCATGGCAGCTTCCATACTGTAATTTTCATGATTTCCTTTCAACTCTGCTGCGCTGTAAATAAGTAATCTAGCTGCTCTAAGCTTTGTCGCCATATCAGCTAGCTTAAAAGCGATTATCTGTTGCTGACAGATAGGTTTTCCAAATTGAATTCTTTCTTTTGAATACTCTAGTGCATGTTCATAAGCGCCTTGCGCGATGCCAAGAGCCTGAGCTGCAATACCAATACGACCACCATCCAATGTAGACATAGAAATCTTAAAACCATCCCCATCGTTTCCCAATAGATTTTCCTTAGGGACTTTTACGTCGTTGAAAATGAGTTCTGCAGTTGCAGAAGAACGAATACCCATCTTGTCGTAATGTTTGCCTATGCTAAAGCCTTTCCAACCCTTCTCCACAATAAATGCACTGATTCCACGAATACCTATATTTGGTGTAGTAACTGCAAATATAATGTAAGTATCAGCCTTACCTGCATTGGTAATGAATATCTTTTCGCCATTCAAAATGTAGTAATCGCCTTCTAAGACAGCAGTAGTCTCCGTACCACCGGCGTCACTACCCGCATTTTCCTCTGTGAGACCAAATGCTCCAAGTTTCTCTCCTTTTGCCAATGGAATCAAATATTTCTGTTTCTGCTCTTCAGTTCCATAGGTAGCAATTGGATATGTTCCCAAAGATGTATGAGCTGAAAGAATCACGCCTGTACCACCGTCCACTCTAGATAATTCCTCAACGGCAATTGCGTAACTGATTATGTCTAGACCTGCTCCACCATACTCTTTGGGATATGGTATCCCCATCATACCCATATCAGATAATTTGTGAATTGCTTCTGAAGGGAATTTATTTTCCTGATCCAACATAAATGCAATAGGTTTAACTTCTTCTTCAACAAACTCTCTGATTTTTGTCCTCAAATTTTCATGTTGTTCTGTAGTCTTAAAAAACATAAATGCACCTCCCTTTAATTTATACGGTTTCATGAATGTCATTCTGTACAACATTGAGCTACCATAAGCAAAATAACTTAAACTTAGGTGACTTCTCAAATTCTTTTTATATTTGAAAGCCATCTGATTAATATATTTTACTTAATTGTCCATATTTAAAAATATATCTCTTAAATGTATGTCTGAACCGTATATATTAATTGTATACCTTAATGGTATACAATTCAACTTTAACTTTAACTTTTTTTTCGTCATAGCCATCCATAAAAACGGGTGGCTTGTTATATTCTATACCTATAAGCTTTTTTTCTCTGATTAGCGCATAAAATCGTTAGGATCGTATTTCACGGTTTTAGCGTTTTCTTTATACCAGCTCATTATAATTTGATCCTTTTTTCAAGTACGATACTTTTATATCTGATTTTAACTTAGGTACTAACAAAAAAATAACAAGTCCAAATTATTAAAAAGTATAAAAATATCCTTCAAATTATGTTTTAATAGTTAATAACTACAAAAATTATAAAAACATAAGAAAAGGATACAAGTATATGATACACAACATTTTAGAAAATTGTAAAGATATTTTTGTAGATAGCATAAATAAACTTAAAGGTTCAGATAGACGTATTGCGATAGCAATGGTTTTAAAAGCAATAGATAAAGGTGGTCAACGTATTGTTGCTAAAATATTTAATGTTAGTCGTAACACTATAAGAAAAGGTACTCATGAGTTAGAAAGTGGGTTTAGAATAATAGATGCGTATAATGCAAGAGGTCGTAAAAAAGTAGAAGAAAAACTCCCAAATTTATTAAACGATATTATTGATTGTCAGAGTCAAACGGATCCAAGCTTTAAAACAACAAGACTATTTACTAGATTAACGGTAGAAAGAGTAAGGAAGCTTTAAATATGGAAATAAAAACATAGGAAATTAAATTTGGGTAAGGGCAAGTTATATCTAATTTTAACAAATATCGATATTCCAACGTCCATTAATGTAAAATAAATCCATACTGGTACTTCAATCATTAAGCTGGTAATTCAAATAAAATATAAATGGACTTGTTATTTATTTTAGCAAGCCTTATTTAATTAATTTTTTTCAATAAATCAAAAAGAGTTTTCTCTCCCTTGGGTATTTTAGCAAGCCTCTTATGTTGGCAAATTGCTTTAACTAATTCATCAATATCCTTAAAATAGTTTTCCACAAATTTATAATTCTTAACATCACTATATTTAAGATTCTCGTTGCAATATTCACTAGGTTTCTTACCAGACTTCTTATATTCTTCATATTTTCTTTCTTTATATATTACTCAACTTTTGCACATGAATTATTCAACCTATAGCCTGTAATTCTAGTATTTGTACTAAAAAAATAGTAGGCGTTCTTTCATAATCAGCACAAGGATGGACTAAAGAATTAAATCTAATAAGTTGGAATGATAAAGAGATTAAATATGATTTGAGAGATTGGGATTCGGAACATAAGAAAATGGGCAAAGGTGTTATTTAAATAAATAAAGCACTGGATGTGAAATAAGAATCGGGTGTTTTGTTTTCCCTAAAAATATTTAAAGATATATAGTTTCAGAGAAAATGCTTTTATATAATTATATTTTTTATATGTAAATATGAAAATATATAAATATTTATCGATTTTATAATGATTTGAAAGTAAATTAGCGATTCAATAATTGATAGACTTATTGAGGTTTTGCATCGTTATATGAAGCAAAAGTTAGCGCTTGTATTCTGCGAAAGTTGAGTAACTTACCATATAACTTCTTAAAATAAAAATTTCACTTAAAATAGATACAAATGGCATGTTTAGAGCATTATTTTTTTGTATAGATTATTTCTGCTAAAAAGTGCACACCCATAATTCCAAAAACATTAGGGGTATGCATGTCCAACATAAAACTCTATAAATCTAAGCTAAAAACTCAAATTTTTCTACCACAGTTTGTGCTATAAAACACTGAAAGCCATTGAAATAAGTGGCTTTGCATTGTATCAAAATTCTAGTTCTTATTTGGTGGAGGCGAATCGCGACCTTTAAAATCCACAAAAATTATTCTATTCTTGCTAATTGTCTACTTAAATCTAACTTACTAAAAGTAGAATCAAATAACTTTTTCATTGATATCTTCCTCAATCCATTACTAACAATATAAATCTCACATTTTGATTCTCCGTTAGCTATGGATTTTAATATATCTAGATATTCTGCATTAGAAATATCTATATTAAAATTTATTTCTGTTTGTTCATCTTTACCTAAATATATATTCATTTTCTTAATATCGTTCATATAATATGAACTAATATTTAACAGTTCTGTTTCCTCAATCTTTTTTACAAAATAATCATCTTCTTTAATTATAATTGCTAAATCACATCTTTTAATTGTCATTTTTGCAGTATTTACTGGTAATTCATTGGCTAAATTCTCCACCTCATTCATACTTAATATTAATGTATTTTCTTTATAACCATTATCAATTTTTAAAGATATTATTCTAATTGCATTTTCTAATTTTTCTTTCATTTTTTGTATTGAGTCTTCATTATCAATACTATAATTTAAGTATCTATTTTTCTTTATATCAAAAGGCACTTTATCTGGACAATCTGTCAATATAATTACTTCTTTCCCTAATGTATGTGCAATCCCAATTTCATATAAGACATTAGGATTTGCAGTCGATACATCTGCTACGACAAATGCTGACTCATTAATTTCTTTCCATACAAATTCCATTACATCTCCAGGATTTGTTTTTTCATCAATTCTAATCGGTTCATAATGCATTTTTTTCAATATTGACTTTATATAACTATCATATATTAAATTATATTTTTTATCTGTAAATGGCATTGCAATAAATACCTTATCATAGTCAACTTTAAAATCTCTTTCTCTAAATATAGGATTTATAAAAATAAATTGTCTCATATCTATTCCTTCTGCCTTTCCAGTTTTATCCAGAAAATATAAATCCGGATAGATAAATATTCTCCACGTATTATTTGCTTCTTTTAATATATTATTATACTCTTCTTCATCATCAATATATTTAAGTTTATTTAATTTTTCAAAATCTACTGTATGAAACCATACTTTAAATTCATCACTACTTTTTTCCCCTATGTCATATTCTATTGATTTTATATTATTTATTGAAAATTCTTCAATTCTACCATTATCATTTTCTATTGATAAACTTAAATTAATATATTTATTTTCATCTTCTTCAAATATATTTAAATTATAATCTTTTAAAATATACTTTTTTTCATTCTTAGGAATATTAGGTGTTCTTCCAAAACAAATTTTCCTATTTTTTGTTGCATACAATAATAATTTTAATATGTCATTACTCAACTTCATAATTTTCTCCTATTTTTTAATCAAAAATTTATTATATAGACTTAACCAACTTATATTGTGGAGTGTTTCTTTGAGCTTTGTATGCTTGGTCTATATAATAATCACAGTTATATTTAAAATTCTCCCACTTAACTACTGGAATGTATCCATTATTAATATTTTGTAAAAGAATATTAAACAATGACAATGATTTATAATACTCATAATTATTATATCTATCAGATAAAATAACTGCTAAGATTGCATTTGCATGACTATTATAATCACTTCTTTTTGTTTCTCTCATAGAATATGCAATCTCCCATGGTATCCATTGTGATTTTCCCCATCTACGTGGCTCTTTCATATTAGGCGAAATTAATACAATAGTAATTGAGCTATCATATATTATATCTTTTAATTTTGACCATATACAATCATCACTTTTATATGATAAATCTTCGTTATCACTTTCCCCTTTATATATATGATCTGTTCTTTCTGTAAACTTATTTTCTAACCACGATACATAATCACGAACTTTAGCTATTCCTGATGTAATTTTCGGAACCGCATAAACATCACTATCCCAGTATTTATATTAAATAAATATCCTTCTTTCCATATACTCTCTCCCCTTCTTATTTTAGATTAATCTTTTTACTTTCATCGACAAAATCTATAATAATATTAATCAGTTTTTCACTACCTTTTTCTTTGTTAAGAGATCCAAATAATTCTTTTAATTTATCATTAGCATTGGGATAAAATTCATCAAATTCACCATTAACTTCTTGCCAAATTCTTTGTGCAACATATCCAGTTGAACCTACTGGAATAATTATATTTCCTTTAGCTTTAGCTATTTCAAATTCTGAATATACTCCATTAGCATCAACTATATTACTTTCTTCATTAATCTTATTTCCAAAAATAAATATAGATACTCCTGCTAATGAAATCATGTCTTTTCTATATTTACTCCATAATTTACCAATTTCTTGATTAGACAAAGTCTTTTGTGGAAATGGTCGTAAAATTAACTGATTATTATTAATTTTTTCTTGTTTCATATACATCTGCTCCAAAGCTCCTGTTATAACAAAACTCCCTATACCTAATCCAAAACCAGATATTATTTTTTTATTTTCTTTTATTAATCTTTTACTTAAATCATTTATGAATTTTTGTGCATTTTTTTCATCCCATGGATTATAACTATGCGCACTACCTGAAATAAAAACATTATCTTCATTTATACTTTTTTCTATTATTTTCAAAATATCTGTTATCTCTGAATAGTCATCTATTCTTACTGCTTCAATATTATACCTTTTAAGATCATTTATAAATAATTGTTGCTTACGCTCTAAATATTCAAAGTCAGCATCTGAATCACATTCTCCTCTTTTTACTTTTTTTATAAAAGAATAGTGAGTTCTCTGATTTTCTCCATAATTTACTCTTACTCTACTTAAGATATAGTCAAGATTAGGATCTGTAAAACTAAATCCAATAAATAAAAATGTCTTTGAAACTAAATCTCCATTTAATGCTGTAATAAATTGTGCATATCTTGTATTATATAATTCATAGTCTTCTTTAATAATAATAGCTTTAGATGAATGTTCTTTATCTCCATGCATTTTATATACAACTGCATCTCTATTAGGCTTAGTATTTACTAGTTGATCTACTGTATATTTTACATCTGCAATTTTTCCTGATACCTTCAGTGAATCTTCGATCAAAGAATCATAATTGGTTGTCCAATAAGTTCTTATTGGTAATCTTGATAAAATCAAATGACTTTCATCTGGTTCTGCCTCTTTTGAAAATTCCTCAATTATTCTATTAGTAATTTCTGTTCTATTATTTTTCTCATTTTTATAATATTGTGCTAAAGATACTAAATTTAGCTCTTTAGAAATATCAATTCCTATTTCCTCTGCTAAAGGTTCCAGTAATTTAGTCCAATTGACATAACCTGCCTTCATTGAAAAACCTGCACCAGCAAATATAGCTGCATTTTGCTCTTTAATTTCTTTTGAAAATTTTATTATAAAACTCTTAATTTCTTTTTTCATTCCTTCTTCCCCCTTTTTCTTTTACTTAAAATTCATGCAACACAAATAATAATTATAGTAGTCAAAATTTAGCACCATACTTTATTATTATGTATATTCTCGTATTATCCTTCAAATCAAAGAATTCGAACTAGCTCAAAAGTATTACAACTAACTTTCATATAAACAAATATTTTTATAACTTTCATCTAAAAACCATTTCTCTTGAATTAATCCATACTGAAAAATTCCATCTAAAATACTTATTTTATCAATTACATATATTTTGTTATTCAATGAGTCAAAATAATTCAATTCATATTTTACCCACTTAGATATTTCCGAATTTTCTGACTTAACAAGCAATAAACTCTTTGATTGTTCTAACCTTTTTTCAATAACAGCTTTAGTCGCTCCTCCAACCAAATTTCTTTTAAGATAATCTACATCATTTATCCAATCACAATATACATCTTTGCCATTTTTATTTAATTCTCTTATTAAAATTTGCACTGCTTGATAATCCGTACTACTATGTGAAATAAAAAAATCATATTCTTTCAATTTTTGTTCTTTAGAATTTTGAATTCTATATTCAAGTTCTTCTGGAATTTCTTTTATATTATATCTTTGATTAGCATATACTTCTTTCAAATATTTTCTTCGCCTTTTATTTTTGCTTGGAATTCTCATATATTTCTGCTTTCTCAAAATTACATAATGCTTAAATTCTTGTAAATGATAAAAAGCCATTTCCCGTAATTGTCTGTTGTATTCCGAATGTACCTTGTTCTTAAAAAAAGAAATTACCTTTTCGCAATAATATTTCTTCAATTCCTGCATAATATAAACTTTATCTTTTTGAGATGTATTCTTTTTATCATATAATCCAATTAAAACATCTAAATAAAATGGTTCTACTTGTTGTGCCTTTAGTTTTGCCTTGTCTATCTTATTCTTAATACGCTTTATTTTAGGTAATCTCTGGTTCTGAAGTGTTTCTATACTTTTCAATCGAGTATCTCCATCATATTTGAACTTATGACTATCTTTATATGATCCAGACATTATTTCTATCGTTATCTTTAATTGTTTAATAACTTCCCTAGGTTCTTGCATTGAATATCTAATTTTCTTTCCAACAGCTTTTAACTTCTCATCTATTTTGCAATAGTATTCATATTTTTCATTTAAAATTTGCCATTCATAAGGATAGTATTCAGTCAATAAAGATAATATTATCTCTATATCATAATCCTCAGGTAATATATTTATCAAACTCTTTATATATTTACTAAAGTCATTTTTTATCTCCGATATATCATTTTCATACATATGCTTTGTATATCCTGACATAACCTCACCTTTTTTCTAATAATATTTCATTCAGTATCGCTAATTTATTCTATATCTTCAACTTCATCTACACTATATTTTAAATTAATATTTTTTCATCTACCATAAAATATATTATAAACCATAATTTTGAACAATTAAAGATTATTCTATTTAATGATATATTTTCCTACAAGAAACGTAGTAAAATTTAATGATTCCGTATAATGATTCATGATTTCTAAACATAAACTACCACAAATTAAAATAACTCACTAAAATTCAAATTGTATATTTTTAAATTTTCGTGAGTTTGATTGTGGCGCTACCTGTGACAATAAAAAACCACGACCACCTACAAGCAGCTATTCAAGCCACATGCAAATGGTCGTGGATTTTATGGTGGAGGCGAGGGGTATCGAACCCCTGTCCGAAAGTAGCTGAATTTGCCTTTCTTCGAGTGAAGTCTACGTTTTAAAATTCCCTTAGAGTATCGCCTGTAGACTGGCTATACTTCTCAGTAGCTTCATAAATACCCCTTTAGCTCAAAGCTTTGCTAAACTTCGTTTCCTACTTAATGACACCAGTTATCCAAGCCGTAGGCAACCTGGGCTGATGAACAGCTTTAAACTAAGCTGCTATTGCAAAATTGTCTTCTGCGTTTACGTTAGTGCATACTTGATTATCGAGGATACATGCTTCCCTCGACTCGCTTAACAAACCCTATCCTACCCCCGTCGAAGCCAAAACGCCCCCACGTTGAAGATGGTTTAAAACAAATTCAATTTTCAAAGAATGTTCATCTTGTATTCTCTATTGTATATTAATCAACTCAACATGTCAACTGTAGCATCATTACTTAATTGGTTCAACTTTACATTTATTTAATTTAGCTTAATTAATAAATTTTTTTCAACTTAATCTAATTTCTATGCAAAAAATTATTTCTGCCTAATCAAATTAATTATAGCACCGCTTGAAATCAAACTCAATGTCACTATGGCCATAATTATAAATCCACTTATTCCTCTAGAAATTCCATCCAAATAATAAAATGTAGGGAATAATTTATTTACTTTATTAACAAATGGCATAAATTTAGAAATATCGATAAATACTGGGCAAAATATTAATGATCCAATAGTTATTACAGGTAAAATAACACAAATATCTGTACCTGATTTCACAATTAATTTAAGTAAATATGAAAATCCAGTTACTAATAAAACATATAATCCCATAGCTATAATTTCTCTAGACATATAAGTATAAGTATTAGATAAATAAATAGTTATGATTCCAGATAATGCCATTAGAAGAGTTGGTGCTAAAATAGATATAAACCCCATCATGACTTTTATTATACTATTAAATGAAGAATATAATCCCCTATTCTCATCACTAAACCATTTAACTGCACCAAACATCCCTGAAATTAATATCAATACTGATACTATACCATGAATGGCATATGTGATAGTTTTATCATTAATTTGTCCTGAATTAACCTCTTCTGTTTCTATATATTTATAATCGATTGAAAATATAGTTCCTGGGGTATTAAACTTTTCATAGTTTTTATTAATATTTTCATCGCTATTTTCTCTATCGTCTCTAACTATATTGTTTTCTCTAGCAAAATCTACGGCAATATTCTTACCATATTCTCCTATAATTGCTGAAAATACTATTTCATCAGAAAGACTAGAAAGAATAGTTGATGGTGATTCTATACATGTGATAGATTTTTTGATTTTATAATTGTCTAACTTCTCTTTAAAATCTATCGGGAAAATATATGCACATTCGAGTTTTTTGATTTCTACATCTTCCGTCATTTCATCTTTATCATCATAAACTAAAAATTTAATATAACCATCCTTATTTTTTAAGTTTTCACAAATTATTTTTGATAACTCATCTTCTCCATAATAGACTCCAACAAGTATGTTCTTCGCTTCTTTCGTATCTACCTTGTTAAACATAGTCACTAGTAATGGCATAATTATTAGTATACAAATAAAAGCAGGGTTTTTAATAAGCCTTTTAATAAATAACCAAGTAATAATTAAATATTTCATCTATTTCCCCGCTTTCTTTGTAATTAAATTTTTAAGCTTAATCATAATTCTATTTGATCTATAAGTATCTCTACTCCCAGATACTACTATTATACCCTTAATGTTAACTATGATTGTCGTAACTATATAAATTACTATTAAGATTTCACATGTTGATAAAAATCCACTCATGTCAAATTCCCCTAAAAATATAGTTCCAATTTGTTTTGATAATGCATTAGTAAGCATGTATGGTGCTAAAATTTGTATAGGCTTTGGTAAAAACACGGTAGGAATAAATCCTCCTGATATAAAATTCATAACTACTGTAGCAATAAAAAGTAATAAAGCTCCTGAAATTTGTGAGTCTGTAATAGTGAATATACATACAATAAAGCTAACCACGGATAGTATAACAAACATAAGTAAAAGATAATCTCTTATTCTAAATATCATAATATCCTTACCTAAATATCTAGAAACAGCAGTATATATGCAAAATCCACTAATTGCAATTATCATATATACAATAAAAACACTTATAATTCTAGTTAAAGTTACTATTTCCTTGGAAATTCTATAAGATTTTAATTTTTCATAAAAAGCATTATTATTCGGACTTAATGCCTTAGAAAATCCCATACCAAGCAATAATATAAAAAATATTATTCCAGAACAAATATAATATTCAGTTAGAGTAAGTTCTCCAGTTGATGAAATTTCCTTATGATTAAAATAACTTTCTCTTGCCAAGGTATGATCCATATATTTGATGTTAATGCTGTCTTGCAAATCTTTTGTTATACTTTCATGAAAGCTCTTTTCATATTCATAAGTAATTGCATAAATACCAGCTTGAGCAGATGCAAGACTTTTTGTCCCCGCATCTATTAAGTCCTTTATGAGCATAGCTTCAATACTAGACTTATTAGGAAGTAAAACAGTTGCTGGGGTATTAGTACCATCTAGAATATCACCTACGAAATGCCTAGGTATAATAATAGCTCCATAAGATTCACCTTTTTCAACCATTTTATAAGCAGCTTCTTCATTATTTACTTGAACAAAATTACAATTCTCCTTAATACTTTTCATATCCTTTAATATAGAAATCATAAATTTTGCAGATCTCTCATCCTCAGGTATTGATATAGCTATATTAACCTTATTCCTATCTTTCTTATCATACAAAAGTTTACTTGCTGAAAAAGAAATAATTCCTATAATAAAACAAAGAGCCAAGGCTCCTACCACAATTTGTGGTAAAAACCTCAGTATCCTTTTAGTTTCAATTTTTATTAAGTTTAATAAAAAAATCATATCACACTTCATATCCTTTAATATTATATCTTAGGCACATTCTATAAAATAACAGATCAAATCTGTGCCTTATTTACTTAAATGCATTAGATAATTCCATAGCATTTTTTTGCATCTCTTGCGCAATCTCTACAAATTTATTTTCACTTAGTTTAAATAACTCTAACTTCTCACCTGTTGGTTCTTCAATAGTGGCATCAATTGGTGAAATAGCATAAGATCCATCTAACGAAACATTTATTTGCTCAGAATTAATGTTAGTGTTAAAATCAATTTTATCAAAGTCTACTTCTAATTTTTTGTTAGATTTATCATATTGAACATTACCATTACAGCTTGCAGTTAATCCCTCACCTTCAGCATTCAAATCAGCTGAAGCATCGAATTCTCCACTTTTAATATTATATTTAGAATCTATTTTAATATTAAGTGGTTGGTCATTTGAAGATAAAACTAAATTTGTATCTTCATTAACTGTATCATCTTTAGTTGTAGTTGTATTGTCTAAATCGATTTTAATTCTTTCTCCATTATTGCTTAATTCCATAGACATATCAATAATATCCCCTACATTATCTTTACCTTTAAAATCACTTGAATATGTAACAGCTACTTTTTCATCATCTAAATTTATATCGGTATTAAGTTCTATACTCACAGCTCTACCTTTTTTATCAATATAGACAACTGTATTAACATCTGCACACGTAAATGAATTTTTAAACTTTTCACCAGCATCCTTCATTTCCTTATATATATCATCTACCATTGCTTCTGGAGTATCATATTGTTTATCTCCTTGTAAATATGAATATTTTGCCGATCTAGTAATTATATTTTTAATTTCTTGATCTTCTAAAGCATAATCATAAATACCTTCAATAAAAGTTTCAGCATCCTGCCCTGAAATTACAACATCATACCCAGTGCAGTCTTGATTTGCTCCATCAATTTCAATGTTTTTAGTTGCTTTAGATTTCTCTACTTTTATATTTTTCCCAAGTGTTGTTAACTTTTCTTTATTAGCGTTTAAATAACCTTTTACAATAGCATCAGCTAATTCCTTACCCGAAAGCTCTTTAGTATCATTATCGCCAAAAAGTTTTAATGATACTTCGTTATTAAGTAATTGTCCATTTTCTGCAAAATAAGAATCGTTATATTGTTGCTTAATGTTTTCTGTATCACAAGTAAACCAGGCGTTATAAATTTCCGGTACAGATAGCATAATCTTTTCATTATCAGTATATAATTCAGCTTGAGCAACGCTTGTCCCCTTATATTGTCCTCCAATATTAAGCATAAATTTTTTATTCTTTTGATCAATGGAAGAATCAATACTTATACCAACTCCATTTAGCTCTTGTAATTCTTTATAATTAGTAGAACCAAGGGTAAATTTCATGTTTTGCTTTATTCCATTTTCTTCTAAGTTCTTTAAATAGTCCTTGCCAGCAATTTCTTCAGTAAGTGTTTGTTTCTTTTCGAAGTCTTCACCAGTTGTTTTAAGTGCCTTAAATACCTTCACTTTAGGATCGCTATTTATTGCAGCATAAACCCCCACTCCTATTAATATAATAATTAAAGCTACAACACTTATAATTATAATCCTAGTTTTTTTAGATTTTGATTTTGTTGAAATTTCCCCATTAAAGTTGTTTTCATTATTCATTTTGTTTCCCCTTTTTATAATCTATTTACTAAAGCTTCTATACTTAAATTTGGATCAACTTCTGAAAGTCTTCCTTCTTTCATAATTAACAGACGATTACACAATGCAATTTCATCTTCTTCATGAGTGGTCATAATTATAGTTCCATTATTTTTTAAATAATATGTTAAGTATTGCCTAATTTCTTTTTTGCAAACCAAGTCTAAAGCGGAACTTAACTCATCTAAAATAAGAATAGGTGCATCATTCGCTAATGCTGCTGCAATACTAACTCGCCTTCTCATCCCTCCAGAAAGCTTACCTACTGCTACTTTTTTCACCTCATTAAGACCAAGCATAGCTGGCACACCACCTAAAAAATCATTTTTTAAATTTTTTTTAGAATTAGAATACCAAAACTTAAGATTATCATTTACAGAGAGTTCTTCGATTAAAGGATTTTCTTGTGGTACATATCCAATATAATCAGTAAATATAGTTTTATTTATATCAGAATCTAATCCATCATAAAAAATCTTTCCACCATTGCTTTTTTTAGTCCCAGCCATGATAGAAAGAAGAGTAGATTTACCGCAACCATTGGCCCCTAATATTCCCACACATTGTCCTTTTTCTACTGAAAAGCTTATATCTTCAAGTACGTGTTTTTTATACTTTTTTCTAATACTATCGACAATAATCAACTTAAACCCTCCAAATACTTTATAAATACTAACACTATTATACTAAATTTTTCTAAAACATTCAAATTTTTATCATATTTTGAGTACTAATCTTTATTTTATTTCTATGATGATCATTGTACAATCATCTTTTAATGTTCCATTTTCTAATATAGTATCATTTAAGAACTCGTCTATATAATTTTTAAACTTATATATACTTACTTTCTCTATATATTCTTGTATAATCTTATCTTTATTCAATATAAAATCTAGCCCATCAGTAAAAAACAAAACCTTGTCACCAGCTTCAAAAGGAATTATTTGCTCATAAAATTCACTATTTTCAAACATTCCCAAAAAAATTCCTTCAGCAATTTTTTCTTCTATTTTTTTATTTTTCTTTTGCAAAATGAATTGATTTATCCCTGCTCCAACTACATTAAGTTCATTTTTATTAAAATTCATACTAAAACAGCACACAGCAATATAATTCTCTTCATAATAACTCACCAATTTTTTATTTAAATTATTTACTATATTTATTGGCTCATGAGTAATAGCTATTTCTTGAAGAAATAAAACATCAAATGCGGATATATTTAGCGCCGCTGATATGCCTTTTCCTCTAACGTCTACAATGATTCCTATTATTAAATTTTCATTTATATTGTAAATGCGGTAGAAATCACCACTGATAGTTTTTGCTGGTACATATATACTTACAATATCAATAAAATTTTTAGCTGGAAAACTTTTTTGTAAGGTATTTCTTTGAAATTCTGATGCTTTATTTAATTCTTCTTTCATTTCAGTAATATCTCTTATAAATGCCAAAATAGCTTGTTTCCCTTCATAAATTATATAACTACAAGATATCTGTAAACTAATTAACTTACCATCTGGAAACTTAAATTCATAATCATAGGTATCTTTTACTTTTTTTTGTGATATTATATTTCTAAATCTTTTGTGTAAAGATTTTATATATTTTTTTTGAAAATGTTTATATATATTACTTCCAATGATCTTACTATAATCTAATCCAATTAAGCTGCACGCCTCATAATTTGCTAAAGCAATTTTATTATCTACTATAATAACTATAGAATCAGGGGAACTATTAAGAATTTGCTTATATCTTTCTTTACTATCTTTTAATATTTTATCAAGCATTTTTTTTTCAGTAATATCCCTCAATCTCTCAACAATAAATAATATTTCTCCTGACTCATTTAATACTGGATTATAACATATATCCATGAATTTATTCATTTCTGGAATATATCGTTCTCTTCTCAGAATTTTCTTAGTTTGTACAACTTCTTCAAAAGAGCAATCTATGCATTTCTCTTTTCTAGCTAAAATTTCATAGCATTTCTTGCCTTTTACCTCTTTCAAGGTTTTGTTATAAAAATCATATCCAGCTTCATTGAAAAAAGCTATTGTATAATCTGGATTGTACACTTTTATTACATCAGGAATACCATTTAATATTCCATTCATCTCTTTTTCCGATATTACTACTTCTTGTTTATTTTTACGCATAAGCTCAAATGTCCTTTCATGTAACTTATGGATATTCAAAAAAATTAACAAGTCAGTATTATAATCTATTCTGACTTGTTATTTTTCTTTATATTCTTTATTACTATTATTTTCACAATTTCATATATCCTCTTTTAAAGACATATTTGGAATACTTTATCTAGTCTTGTGAGCTTAAATAATTTTTCCACTTCAGGCTTTAGGGACTTTAATTTTACACTACCACCTTTTTCATTACATTTTTTATAAATTGATACCAATGCTCCAAGTCCAGTACTATCTATAAAATTACATTGGCTAAAATCAAAAACAAAATCGTTCTGACCTTCTTCTATTAGCTTATTTATTTTTATTCTAAATGTTGCAACTTCATCTATAACAAAATCTTTAGGTATATCTATTACAAAATTATCTTTCATCGATTATCACCTCATACTTTAAATTTTTCTACAAGTTTAGTTAATTCTTCTGCCATAGCACTTGTTTCTTGCGCTGTAGCTGTTAAGTTATTTATTGCGCTTGCTTGCTCCACTGTTGCTAAAGAGACATTTTCACTATTAGAAGTATTACTTTCTGTTATTGTGGCTATTTCATTAATAAGCTTAACTACTGCATCAGAAGATGCAACCTCATCCCCAGTAATATCCAGTATTTCATTGACATGTTCAACTATAGTCTCTATAGCCTTAATTATATTAATAAATGCTTCATCTGTTTCTGATACTATTATTACTCCATTATCAACCTCTGCTTTAGTTTTTTTCATTGCAATTACTGCATTTTGTATTTGTCTCATCATTTCGTTAACTAATATAGATATTTCTTTTGCATTATTATTTGTTTCTTCTGATAATTTGCGTACTTCATCAGCCACTACACTAAAACCTTTGCCTTTTTCTCCTGCCCTAGCAGCTTCTATTGCTGCATTCAATGCCAAAAGATTTGTTTGCTTTGCAATGGAATTTATAGTATTTATTATTCCACCTACTTTAACTGACAAACTATTTACTGATTGGAGTGCCTTTGAAGTTTCATCGCTTCCCATACTAATAACATTTATAGCCTTTACAGTTTCTTCTACCTTTTTTCTACCAAAATCAGCTACAGTCACTGTATCAATAGCATTTATACTTGTTGCCTTAGCCCTGTTTTGTGCCAATTGAACAAGACTTGATAATTGCACTAATACGCCTGAAACATCTAGTATAGATTCATTTTGTTTTTCTGCATCTTGTGATACTTGGGTCATAGTAGCACTAATTTCTTCTGTTGCTGCACTGATTTCTTCAGACGAGGCTGCCATTTCTTCAGACGCTGCATTTAGCTGTTCTGCAGCATTAGTTACATTTCTCACTATTTCATCTTGATGTTTTATCATATCATTAAATGAATTTCCAAGTTCTTCAATTTCATCATTACTGTTAATATTGATATTAACAGTTAAGTCTCCTTCCCCTGCACGCTTCATTAACTTTTCTAGTTTTTTAATAGGATTAATTATGCTCTTAGTTGAAAATAAATAAGCAAATGTCATAGCAATAATAATTGATATGACGAAAATAATTATTGTATCATTTCTAATACTTATTGCTGGTGCCATATATTCATCATAATCTGCAGTTACTGCAAGTACCCAATTATCAACTGGCTGAAACACAACATATTTATATGCATTCCCATAAGTATAAAAACCTTCTGATGCTTTACCTTCTTTCATTTCATTAATAATAGGTTTAAGATCTTCACTTGCTTTATCACTTGCGTTTTCCTTTAAAATCTTACTATTATCAGGATGATAAACAATTAATCCATTTTTATCAATCATATACGCATATCCATTTTGACCGATTTTGATTTTTGAAGCATAACTTGATATACTATCAAAACTTATACTTCCAACTAAAGTTCCAATAATCTTATCACCATCCTTAAGTGGATAAGCTATAAATATTGCAGGATTTTCGGTAAATCTGGATGTTACTACTTCACTAACTGATTCTGATCCACTAAGCGCTTGCTTTATATAATCACGATCACTTAAATCTATATCAGGTTCTTTTGTTTGACTATCAATAACCACTTTACCATTAGCATCTGTAATAATTAATACCTCCATAGAATCTTTATTACTCTTTTGAACATTCTGAATATATTGAAAAGCTGTGTCAATATCAGATTCACTCAAATTTTGTGCTGCTCTTTCAAGTTCAGTATTTAAACTTGCTATTTCTATAGAATGTTTTACTGATCCTATTGTTTTTTCAACTAAGGCAGATGTATCAGAAGTTTGTTCCTTTAATTGTTGCTGTATAGATGTTTGTATCGATTTAGCGGACATGCTATAAGATATATAGCCTAAAATTCCCATAGGTATAGAAATAAGAATAAAAAAAGTGATTATGAGTTTTGCTTTTAAAGAAATTTTCATTAAATTACCTCCGTTTATTATATAAACTCCTTACTAAAGTGGTATGTACAACTTTAGTATATTAAATTTGACCTTCTATAAAAGATACTTTTCCATAATTATAGAATTACCTTTAAATTTCACCTCATCAGCATAACTGCTTATAATATATAGCCCTCTTCCAGATTCATTTAAAAGGTTCTCTTTGTTTATTTCTTTATAATCTTTTAAATCTTTTAGTCCACACCCACAGTCTTTAACATCGATTATGAGCAAATTCTCTTTTATTTCCCACTGAACAGAGATTGGTTTATTTTTATCACTGTTGTTTCCGTGAATAAATGCATTACTAACTGCTTCAGATATAATTAATTTTATTTCAAAAGACTGTTTTTTTAAATTTAATATTTTAATAATATTATCTAATTTTACGCTAATATTATCTACTCCATAAAATGCAACTTCACCTTTAATTGTCGACATATTTAATTTTCCTCCTCTAAAAAAAATCAAATTACTTTCAAAGTTAATTATAAATATCAGAATGAAAAGATCACTCTTGTAAATTATATAAGGCCTATTCAAAAAAATAACAAGTCAGTATGCTAGTCTATTTAACGTGCCTAAATAGATTTCTTATTAAATATTTGAAATTGTAAATATATATTAATACTTTTTATATTATTACACTTATTTCATAAGTTCTCAACATATGCCACTATATTTTATGAAATATGACACATAATTGCTAATATATATTATATTTTTAGATATAATTACTAATAAATACAAATGACTGCTAAAAATAATTTAAAATTATTTTTAGCAGTCATTTTATAGGATTTAAAATTATATTATAGTGCAAATTTTTAAATGTATTTAAATCAAATTATTATGCAATAGCAGTAACGTTATCTTCTATATCTTTGCTTTTTTCATTTACTATGAAATTTACAATTCTTTCTCCATAAGGAAGACAGAATTGTATAAATGGTCCTGTACATAACATTGCTATTACTGTTCCAACTCCTACTGTTCCACCTAAAATATATCCTATAATTAAATATCCTCCATCTAATCCCATTCTAATCCAGCGATACTGGGACTTAGTCTTGTCTTGAATTATAAATGGAACAATATCATTTGGTGCAACTCCTAAATTACTTGCAGAAAGTATTGCAAACCCTACGGCAATTATGAAGCATCCAATTAATACTATAAATGCTTTTACAAAATAGTTATAAGATTCTATTGGAAAATATGAAACTACTTTTACTCCAATATCTATAATCGGGCCTACTCCAACTACACAAATTAACGTTCCTATCTTTATACGACTTCTTTGAACAAAAAGTATTATAGCAAATAATACAATTAGAATAATCATATTCGCTACTCCTGTTGTTACTTCTGCTTTTCCACTTATTAGTTTAACTAATGAAAAATCTTTTAATCCTGTTTTATTTAATTTTAAAGCTAAGCCTTGAGTAAAGACAGTAAATGGATCAGAACCAATATTAGTCTTTAGAAATAGTGCTACTCCAAATTGAATTATACTCATTCCGGCAAAAAATAAAATTAATTTTTTAAGTAAGTTAATTGATTTATTCATATTATGTCTCCCTTTTCACTATGACTTATTTATAATTATATCTTACGCAATTATACGTATATTTCTTTTTCTCTTCATTACTGTACATTTTTATATATAAAATAAAACCGAGTTTTGATTCATACTCTCAAAGCTATTTTACTATATGATTTTTATTTTGTCAAAATAATTCAAAATACGTCAATTTAATTCACTTATTAGGAATTAAATAGATACATACAATTTGATTATATGTATGATAAAGGAATATTTGTACAAAATATTATAGAAGATAAATTAATCTCCTAACCTTTCTAGTACAAATATTCCTTTAAATTATTAATAGATTTAAGCTAATATCTATTACTCTTTTTAATATTTATCGTTATTGATTTATAATAATCAGTCTACTTTTTTTGTAGATATTCATCTATAGCTTTTGCTGCTTTTTTACCTGCACCCATAGCTAAGATCACGGTTGCTGCTCCTGTAACTGCATCTCCACCCGCATAAACTGCTTCTTTAGTAGTAAGTCCAGTTTCTTCTTCAGCTACTATACATCGTCTCTTATTAGTTTCTAGCCCTTCGGTTGTCGACGAGATCAATGGATTTGGTGATGTTCCAAGTGACATTATTACAGTATCAACATCCATAATAAATTCTGAACCTTTAATTTCAACAGGACTTCTTCTGCCTGATGCATCTGGTTCTCCAAGCTCCATCTTTACACATCTCATTCCTTTAACCCAGCCATTTTCATCTACTAATATTTCTTTTGGATTAGTTAATATATCGAAAATTACTCCTTCTTGCTTGGCATGATGAACTTCTTCAACTCTTGCAGGAAGTTCAGATTCTCCTCTTCTATAAACAATATGACTTTCAGCTCCAAGTCTTAATGCAGTTCTTGCTGCATCCATAGCAACATTTCCTCCACCAACTACTGCAACTTTTTTACCAGTTCTAACTGGCGTATCATATCCGTCTACTGCAGCTTTCATAAGATTTACTCTTGTTAAAAATTCATTTGCAGAAGATACTCCATTAGCATTTTCTCCTTCTATTCCCATGAATTTTGGAAGACCTGCTCCTGATCCTATAAATACAGCTTTAAAACCTTCTTCTTCAAATAATTGATCTATAGTTATAGTCCTTCCAATTATCACATTAGTTTCTATTTTTACACCAAGCTTCTTGATGTTTTCCACTTCATTTTTTACAACTTTTTCTTTTGGAAGTCTAAATTCTGGAATACCATATTCTAAAACTCCACCCGCTTTATGAAGTGCTTCAAAGATAGTCACATCATATCCCTTTTTAGCCAAGTCTCCAGCACAAGTGAGTCCCGCTGGACCGCTTCCTACAACAGCAACTTTTACTCCATTTTTAGGTTCTGTCTTACTTAAGTCAACTTTATGTTCTGCTCCCCAGTCTGCTGTAAATCTTTCAAGCTTACCTATAGATACTGAGTCGCCCTTTATACCTAAAATGCACTTTCCTTCGCATTGTCTTTCTTGAGGACAAACTCTTCCGCATACTGCTGGAAGTGCACTGTATTTTGAAATTTCTTTTACTGCACTTTCAAAACTTTCGTCTTTAATATGTGCAATAAATCCAGGAATATTAATAGATACTGGACATCCTTCTATACATTTAGGATTCTTACAATTTAAGCATCTAGATGCTTCTCTTGTTGCCTCTTCTTCATTATATCCAATACAAACTTCTTCAAAGTTTGTAGCTCTAACCTTTGGATCTTGTTCTCTTACTGGTATTCTAATCATTCTTTGATTTTTATCCATTATTTATTACCTCCACAGCCACAGCTACCATTCTTATGAGTATTTCCTTCTTCGACCTTTAATTGAATTTTGCCTTCTTGTGTCTTATACATAGTTTGTCTTCTCATAGATTCATCATAATTTACTAGATGTCCATCAAATTCTGGGCCATCAACACAAGCAAATTTAATTTCCCCACCAACAGTAACTCTACAAGCACCACACATACCTGTACCATCAACCATTATTGGATTTAAGCTTACTGTAGTTGGAATTTCTAATTCTTTAGTCAATTGAGCCATAAATTTCATCATAATCATAGGTCCAATTACTACAGCATGATCATATTTTTTACCTTGATTTTTTACTAAATCAGTTAAGCAATCTGTAACTCTACCATTAAAACCATATGAACCATCATCAGTTGCAACATATAAATTTCCAGCAACTTTTCTTAAATCATCTTCAAATATCAGTAGATCTTTTGTTCTACTTCCTAATATAACATCTGTATCTATTCCTTGTTCATGCATCCACTTTACTTGTGGATAAACTGGTGCTGCACCAACTCCACCTGCAACAAAGATAATCTTCTTTTTCTTTAATTCTTCTAAGTTTTCATGTATAAGCTCACTTGGTTGTCCTAATGGACCAACAAAATCCGCTACATATTCGCCTACTTTATATTCAGCTAATTCTTTGGTACTCTTTCCAACAGCTTGAAAAACTATTGATACCGTTCCCTTTTCTTCATTGTAATCTGCAATTGTTAAAGGAACTCTTTCACCCTTTTCATCATTTTTTATAATAATAAATTGCCCTGGTTTCGCAGATTTTGCTACCCTTGGAGCTTCTATATCCATTAAGAATATATTGTCTGTAAGTTCATTCTTACTAATTATTTTATACATGTCATAGCACCCCTTTTTAGTATGTTGAATTTTATCATCTTATTATATAGTTTACACTATTATTGTAACTTTGAAAATTTTTTTATAAATTTTTTTTATTTTTCTAGAAAATATTCTATAATCAAAAATAAATGGTAATAACTTTGTTAATAACAAAATTTCATTACCATTTATATATATAATATATTTTATTAATTATTATTTTTTCATATAAAATAAATATTTCGTTTATTTAATGTTTATTTACATTTAGTTTCACTATTATGTAAATTATTTAATAGGTAGAATTATTTTAAATTCAGTAGAAACATCTGTACTTTTAACATAAATGTTTCCATTGTGGCTTTGTATTAAATCTTTTACAATATCTAAGCCAAATCCATGACTTTTATTATCATTATTTTTTGTTGTAAATTCTGATTTAAATATTTCTGTCAAATGCTCTTCTTTAATTTTAGGTCCATTATTTTCTATTTTGATTATTAAATTTCCTAGTTGTTCATATACTTTAGCTATTATTATACCTTTACCATTCATTGCTCTTATTGCATTATTTACTATATTTGATATAACTCTGTATAACTCTATTTCTGGCATTTTAGATGAACTTATATCTCCAGATCCTTTTATTATAACATGTATTCCTTTATATAAAGCTGGTTTTAAAGCAAGAGATAATAATTCATTATTATTATCATTAATTTCTACAGAAGTAATTGTAGTTTCATTACTATTTATAATATTCTTTAGTGATTGTTTTAAATCATTAAATCTATTCATAAGACAAAGTCCATATAAATAAGAAATTTGTGCTCCATAATCATGCTTAATTTTACTCAGCTCTCTATTTTTAACTTCTAACGCATTATTTAATATATATATTTGTTCTGATTTATGGTAAACCTTTCCAAAATAAACTAAAACAACTACAAAAAACATAAAAAATATTATATATATAATATTCTTTAATAATTGTTCTTCTCCACTTAAAGTTGCTAAATAAAATGTTATGATAAAGTCTACAACAAAACTAATTATTATAATACTCCAAAAAAAATTTTCATTTACAATTAAAGTATAAAGTTTTTTTATCTTACCTATATATTTAAAACATAGATATATAAGTATCCATTGTGGAATATATAATATAATTTTTTCATAATTGATATATTTTATAAAAAGCAATTCTCTAATAAATTTTAAAATCAAACTTCCTAATATCATATTGAATACTATTATGATAGAATAAATTATTGTATATGATATTAATGCATTCACAATATTCTTCCTATATAGTACTATTAGCAGAAACAATGCCAATAAATGAGGTAGTAATATATATATTGATAAATTATTTGTAAATATTCTAGTAAATAATTGACTTATAAATAAAAATCCTAATACCATATAAATCAACTTTATTTTATTTCTTTCATCTTCTACACACTCTTTTACTACAAATCCAAATAATGTTGATTGACATATAGAAGTTATCATATCGATAATAATTAATTCCAATTTGCTCACCTCTTATTTATTTAATAAATATAATTCAAGATTAAATTCTTCATATATTTTGATGTCTCTTCACGATATTCTCCTATAAAAGGCTTAATTAAGCAGATTACTCTTTTAATAATTATTATTTATTACACTAGTAAAAAATTTTTCAATGAATTTCCTTGACATTTTTTTATACTTTGCCATTATTTTCTTAATATTTCATATTGTACATGGTTTTTAGTTATTATTCAATGTAAATTTAACATTTATCAATATCCTGTATTTCTATTTTATCGCCATTATCACTATTCATTCATCACCTTCTTGGACACTATGATTTTTACATAATTTAGTCCTTAAGCTTTTAGTTCTCTTTTATTGAATAGTTACTTAATTTATTATGTTAAAATTAAATGGAATAAATGTAATAATAGTGATAATATTGTAGATATATGAGAAATTTATAATTATAATAATACACTTATAAAAAGATAATATCACAAATTTAATAGTCTAAGAGTAATTTTAAAGTATTCAATATTAATAACTTAAGGTGTAAAAATCGCAAATTAGTTTATAGTCTCTGCCTACTCACTATTAGACAAAATCTTAGAAGGCAATGTTTCATAGCAGGAGTGTTTGTTGAAAATGTAAGAAGTAAATAAAATCTAAATCATATATGTTTTACTATTAAATGTTTATAAGGAGATCAAGGAATATGAAAATGTCTTTTAAATCTACAAAATTACCTTTTAAATCCAAATTCATGTTCATAATTTTACCATTGGTTATAGTCGGATTATTATCTTTAACAGCGGTAGTATATGTGAAATTTCAAAATATAATGAAGACAGAGCTAACTAATTCAATGTCACTTAGAACAACTGAAGCTACCGATCATATTAATACTTGGCTAACTAGTAGACTTGTTGAAGTACGTGAAACTGCTCTAAATCCTATGGTGAAACGTATTTTAGAAATTAATCCTAATCTTAATCTAAAATCTGATGATAAATCGGTAAAACTTATAGATGAATTAAATTTATCACGTTGGAATTCTATTAATACAACATATCCGGATGAATATGCAGCCTTACATATTGTGAACTTTTTACAGCCAGATGAATGGAGTGACCCTAATAATTTAAATAAACTTGAAGCACGTTACTTTAATGTAAAAGATGGAAAATTTAAAACATCACCCTGGGCTAAAGCTGCTACTAAAGAAGCTGCGGAACGCTATTCTAAAACTGGTGGTATTCCTTATGATGCCATATTTAGCCCTACATATTCTGAATCTTATGCAAGAAACGTTGTACTAATGTTTGCGTGGCAAAAAAATAATGAAGGTAAAGTTGTTGCAGGTGCTGCATCAAGTGTAACAATAGAAACAATACAGCAAAAAGTTAAAAATCTAAAATATGGACAAAAAGGCTATGCAATGTTATTGGCTAAAGATGGAACGTTTATTGTTCATCCAAATACAGATTGGGAGATGAAGGAAAAAGTCGATACTGTTAATGATTCAGATCTTAATAAACTTAATGAACTTATTGCTACAAAGCAACCTGGTATGTTCCGATTTGGTAAAGACAGTGAGAAAAAAATTGCTTTTTATGCTCAAGCACCAATAGCAGAGTGGACCGTAGTTAATGTAGTTTACGAAAGTGAATTATTTGCTGCAGGAGATAAATTGCTTATAATTATGTCAATAATAGCAATTGTAGGCATAATCATTTTATCAGTAGCTATATAATCTGCTACTAGCGATCTTGTTAAGTAAATAACTCATCTTAATAAATTCTCTGAAGTTTTTTCTACTAAGGATTTGACTGATTATATAAATTGGGAATCAGAATATAAAAAAATCAAATATTAGATACTGAAAAAGTGACTAATATATCTGGGAAAGTTTCTATGAACTTATTGTACTGAACAATGAACAATGATATTATAGTCTTGTTCAATAAATGAACTTGTCAAGATTGAATTAAAATTTTACTTGTTGAATTTATTTATTATAAGTCATATAACTTATGTATTATATGTTGGTTTCTCAACTATAAAAACAGTCTTAAATAATCTTTAATAAAATTATTCAAATCTTGATATTATTTAAATTGGGAGGAAATTATTATGGAAGATATGTCTTATTGGAAAGAAGTTTGGGAGAGAAAAGGAAATGGTAATACTAATTGCTTAGAGGAATTGGATGGCTATGAAGACACTGTTGCTGATGTTAAAGAAATAGCAAGACAAATTGTTAAGGAATTAGATATTAAAGAAACAGATACAGTACTAGAAGTAGCTTGTGGTGCAGGTGGACTAGCTCAATATATAAAATGTGCTGAGTATGTTGGCATAGACTATTCTACTTCTCTTGTAAAAAGACACATAAAGCTACTTAATAATTCAGTCTTACATGGCGAAGCAAACAATTTGGTTTTTAAGGATAAAACTTTTGATAAAGTATTTTGCTTTGGAGCATTTCATTATTTTCCAAACGAAGAATACGCTAAACAAGCAATTGCTGAATTAAAAAGAGTTGCTAAAGAAGCAATCTTTATTGGAGATTTGCCTCTAACTTCACATAGGGAAGAGCACTTACTTTATGAAAAAAAAGATTTCGAAGGTTGGAAAATCATGAATGGATTTTACAATCCATCTAGATTCAACGTTTCCCTCAAGTTAATTTAATCTATAAACTAAAGATATTGCGATAACCCACCGAAATAAGGAGGAATTAATTTATTCTCCCTTATTTCTAGTCTCATATATTCAAAGTATATATGTAATTTTAAATTTGAGTATATCGCAATGTCTGTACTTTACTTTATCTTATTCCCGAAGACCCAAAACCTTTTTCGTTTCTTTCACTTTGGGATAATTCTGATGTTTCTATTATTTTTACTTTAAATACAGGCTTTATAACCATTTGAGCAATCTTCATTCCTTCATCTACCTTGAAGACTTCATTACTATGATTAATTAATATAACTCCAATTTCGCCTCTATATCCTTCATCTATAGTTCCTGGTGAATTTAGTGTGGTTATTCCACTTTTTAGTGCCAACCCGCTTCTTGATCTTATTTGAGCTTCCGTATTTCCTGGTAATTCTATTTGTATGCCTGTATGTACTAATCCTCTTTCTCCTGGATTTAAAATTAATTCTTGCACTGCATATAAATCTAATCCGGCATCTCCTTTATGAGCATAATTAGGTATTATTGCATTATCATTAATTTTCTTTATTTTTAATATGTACTTTTCCATTTAAACACCTACCTTAAAATTTTATAATAATTATGATTATATCTTAATTTAACTTACTAATGCTACTATTTTTTCAAATTAAGATTTTGCTCATTATTAAAAAGTAAATTTTTCTACTTAATTTAATCAAGTATATGCAAAAGACTGTATTTAAGATGAAAATTCTTTTATCTTAAATACAGTCTTGTTATCTTATATACAATTTTTATGTTTACTTTGTGATATAGAGTTCTTCATTTTATTAACTATTAGTATTTTCTGATTTTTATTAATACTATCTATTAATATTTCATTCCAATTTATATATTTAGGTTTTTCGAAATATCTTTTATCTATGATCTCTATTATTCTGTAAGATCCGTCTTCAATGTTGGAAAAAATAGCCTTACCTTCATTATCTGTTATTTGGGATTTTATAAGCACTGGAGATAATCCATTTATTTTATACAAGTTGATCTTTACACCTTGTAAATATTCATTCTTTCCACTATCTAAAACAGATGTAACTACAATTTTTCCATTACTACATATTTTATCTTCTAATTTTTTATCATCCTTATTATCCTCTAATATTTCAAATGTACAATTTTTATCATTAAATTCATTATATATTGCTGACACAGTAACATTATTGCTACCTATCTTTTTATTGCCAACTTTAGAAATATCATCATGCATAAAAAGTTCCTCTTTAATTTATTTATCTTTATATAATATGACTAGAGATCTTTTATTGTGATTCAATATATGTTTAAACGTAAGTGATAAGAATGTTTGTATTTTTTCAATGTCATTTTAATCAAAATATAAATAATATCTTTAGATCATTACTATTTCAAATGACTTAATAAAATATTGGAACACCTATTTCAGCAAAACAATTTAATAAATTATAATCACTACATGTAAACTCTTTTTTGTTTACTGAAAAAGACAAATATAAAATAGCTAAAATCTCACCATTACAAATTATAGGAGCTATGCAAACAGATTTCCAATCTGGTATTCCATAGTTATTATGGTCATCCATACTTTCCCAATCAACTAAATACATCCCTTTTTCTTCTTCAATCGTCTGATAGATTAATTTAAAATTAAATTTTTCGTCTACATCCCACTCATCATTAGCTCTTACTTTGCTATACATATTAATTATTTTTTTATCTTTTACAATAAATGCTGTAACCGTTTCACATTCAATTGTCTGCATGATTTTTGAGATAAATTTATATATTTTTTCTCTTTTATCTCCTCTATATTTAGCTAAATTAGCTACTTCCTTAAGACTTAACGCTAGGTTGTGATCTTTTGTTCCATTCCCTGATAAAACTCCTGTTAAATCATTATTAGTGTTGCAACTTATTCCACAATCACTTTCCCAAATAATACATCTATTTTTTCCTTCATGTTTCGCTTTATATAAAGCTTGATCTGCTCTCTCTATTATTTCTTCACTATTTAATAATTCATAAGCACTCATTGCTATGCCAACACTTATACTAACTGTTCTTTTATCACCTAAAATTCTAGATTTTTCTATATTGTCTCTAATTTTTTCTGCTATATTCATAGCCTTTTCTTTATTCACATTTGGCAAAAGCACTATAAATTCTTCGCCCCCATATCTTCCAATGGTGTCTCCCTTACTTATGGCCTTTTTAACTTCTTTTGTTAGCTTAACTAATACCTCATCTCCTGTTTGATGTCCATATTTATCATTTATTCCTTTAAAGTCATCAATATCAAACATTATTACAGCAAATTCACTTCTTTCTAATCTTGAATTATCCAATAAAAAAAGTAGAGCTTCTTCGAAATATTTTCTATTATATACTCCTGTAAGTTTATCTAGCGTAGAGCTTATTGTAAGGTTATGCTTTTCTAATAAAAAAGTTAAAAATGGCTTGAATTTTTCTATTGTTTTTTTAGACTCAATATTTATATAATTTATTGCATTATTAGTAATTAAAATTAATCTTGCATTTACTCCAACACTGCTGTTTATATTCTTTTCTCTGTTTACAATTTTCATATACATGCAAGATTTTATTCCATATTTTAATATTTCATTTTCTAATTGTTGAAATCTGCTATCATTATTACAAATTACAGATACATCTTCTTCTAAATCAACTTTCAATGACAAATATCTATCTATCTCATTTTTATCACTAATTCTATATGTGCATATAACCTGATTTTCCCCTTCATTATTTTCTGTAACAATCATAGCCTTCTCTGCTAATGTTAGTCGCGCCATGTACTTCATTATATTCTTTATATCACTTATAGTATCATTTGAAAATCTCTCAAACACCTTATATATATCATATAAATCATTATAATAACATTTTTCATATAAATTTTGCATTAATTTAAATATATGTTTATCTCCCAATATACTTGTTAAACTTAATTCTTTTAAAGCTTCATCTATCTCTTGGTTGCTTTTCATAACTTCAATCTCTTTAAAATCTATAATAACGTTTAAATTGTTATTTAAGCATTTTATAAATGTCTTACGAGTTTTTAAAAATTTGCTATTGTTTACATATAATAATTTATCATTGTTCGGTAATGAATTAACTATATCTATATGAAGAGCTATTGATTCATAATAATAATTCATTGCTAGTGAATTACATTTAAGTTCAGTATATTTTTGTCCAATCATAGTATATATATCTGCTTTAATTTCTTGATTATTTATGAATGCAGCTATTCTTAGTGCCTTATTTATTAAAAAATTATAGTAACTCTTATATCTAAAATTAAATTCTAGATATATATAACTTCCCTCTATATTATAGTCTTTAGGATATCCTTTAAGATTCAGAAATAATTCTCTAGCAAAATCCACATATCCCAATGCTAAAATTCGCCTAATTGTATTAATTTTAATTTCAAGTTCAATATCTGAATCTTGCAAATTTTCAATTTTATCATTTAATTTACTATATACATTTTTTATATCATACTCATTTTTACATTTATATATCATAAGTTCATAATAATTACAAACTATTATTTTATAATTAAAATTTTTACTATTAAATATTAATGGATATATTATTTTCAGATAATCATATGCCACATCATAATTACAAATCAGCAAATTATATAAAGCATAAGTATAATTAGAATTAATAATTTCTTCTTCTAATAATTTAAGACCACTTTGCATTTGTTTGGTCAAATAATAATATTTTATAGATAACTTTATTTTTCCTAATTTTATATACAAAAAACAAAGTTCATTGCAAATCTTAAAAGAATATATATCTATTCCTTCTTCTCTTTCTCTTTCTAATGCTCTTAATAAGTATTCTTCTGCATAATCATATTTTTTTTCTTTACTATAGATATTCGCAATGTAAATCAAACTCAAAATTTCTTTTTTATATACCTTATGCTTATTGCTCATCCTGGAAATTTTCATATATTTTTCTAAAATTACTTTATTAGGATATCCTTCTTCTTTACAGATAGCTTTATGAAGTAATTCACTGTATAGTTGACCATTAATATTACTATTATCTATAAATATTTTTGTTGCATTTAAACATAGTTCCTTAGCTTCTTTATAATTTCCTTCATTAATATGCACTCCTGCAATAAGAACTGCTATCCATCCATATACATCCTCTTTTATTTTATTTTCCTTACATATACTTAATGCTTTGTGTGCATTAAATAATGTTAAATTGTGATTATATTCTGCTCTATATTTTAATGCAAGCGCATAATGATAATAAACTTCTCCCTTAGGATAAAATTCTTCATCTAATAATCTTCTTACACAATTTAATACGTACTCTATTCCCGAATTCGTCTCTGTAATATCATTGATCTTCATAATTATCATTTCAAGTAATGTATATATTTGCACCTCTAATTCATCATTCTGTATTGCAAATTGATTTGCTTTTTCAAAATATTCATAACTTCTTTCATGTTTTGAACTTTTTTCATAAAGTTTTGCAATATTTATAGCTATTTCACTTACATTTATGCTATTAGGATATTTTAGAGCTTTCTTGTAATATAATATTGACTTTGATGGATTTTCTAATACCTCCTGTACTTTTGCATATTTTAATGTATAAAAATATGCTTTTTCATAATTTTTGCCTTTTTCTAAATGAATTAAAAATTCCTCTATATAATAATCAGTTTCAAATAAAACTTCTTCCATAAAAATAGATGCTTTTCGATGCATTTTCACCTTTTCTTCTTCATTAAATTTTAAATACAATATATTTCTTAACAAATTATTTGTAAAGCCTACAAGAATACCTTGATCACTTATCTTGTCTCCTAAAAAATCTTTTGATTTTAAGCCTCTATAAAATTCTATATCCTTTAGTTTCGTTATTATATATTTCAATATTATTGTCTCTGATAATGGGGTTTGAAAAATTGATAATTTTTTTAATATTTCAATTTCTTCTTCATATAATGACGCCATATTTACTTCTAATCTTTTTTGCAAGCTCTCTGGTATTAGTATATCTTTTGCTTTAATATCAGTTTCCCATTGCCCAGCAACCTTATCGAAATATAATTTTTTATTTTCATATAGTTCCCTTATCACACCAGTTATATATTGTGGGTTTCCTAAAGTTTCAGAATATATTTTTAATGATAGCTTATTAATTTCTTCATTCGTATTAAGTACCCTTTTAATCATTTTACTTGTATTATATTGATTAAAATAATTTATTTTATATTCTTCATACTGCTGTAATTCTTTAATATCTTTTATAAATTCTAAAAATTTTTTATCACTTCTATTTTCGTTCATAGAAAATATTATTAATGCATTTTCTAAATTATTTCCTAGGAAACAAATATATCTAATAAATAATTTAAAGATTTCACTTTGTTCATCTAAATCGTCTATTAATATAATAAGAGGTTTACCTAGTGTATATTCTCCTACAAATTTTCCCATTCTATTAATCAATTGAAGCTTTTTTTCATTCTCATTAGTAACTGATTCTTCTTCAAATAAAATTGATATGAATTCTTTTATATAAATTTCATATTTATCTTTCAAATTTTTATCTATCTTTGTATAAATATACTTTAATGAGATATCATATTTATCTTTTTTATTCATTTTTTTATCAGTAAAATTTTTAATATATATAACATCTTTGAAATACTTATTCTCAATCTTATATTTAATTTCTTCTAATAATTTACTTTTCCCACTTCCATCTTCACCATTAAAAGCTATAATCTTATAATTTTCTTTACTTTCTAATATTTTTTGAAAGTTTTTCTCTACTATTTTTATTTCTTCATCCATACCAACTATATCCAAATCTATTTCAATTTTATCTAAAGCATCGCTTATAAATAAATTATAATCTTTTTTCATCTTATCATTTATATCTTTTATAAAATACTTAAGTTTGAATGATTTATTTATAGTATTTACTTGATTATATCTTTTCTTTATATCATTTAATTCTTTTAATTCATCTTTAAGCTCTTCTTCAGTAAAGATTTGATTAAATAATTTTATGACCTGTCCAATATTATCTTTATTTGTATTTCTTTCTTCTCTAGTTTCAATATTCGATTGATAAGGTAATGAATTTAATTTAATTAATTCATCTTGCAGTAAATTTTTTATTTTAACTTTAACATCATTTTTTGAAATAGGAATTAATTTTATATCTTTAATTGTAATATTATTGAATATATAACCTTGCATGTTTAAGCTGTTAATGGCTGCACATAATTCCATAAATATATCTAATTTTTTATAAGAAGTACATTTTTTAAAATAATTTTGGGTATCTATTTTTGACTCAATATTTTCCATTAAATATCCATATTGAGGTTTTTCTAACTTTATACCATTTATACTATAAATTATTTCTAAATTAATAATTTTAGTAACATAATCAAAATTTAAACTTTTAACGGTTTTAAACCTACTCAATAAATATTCTCTTGATCTTTCATATGTGAAATCATTTTTTAAAATACATAATATATATTTTATATTCTTTTCTGAATCTAAAACTAAATAATCAGAAAAATTTTCTTCACGATTTATTTTATTCTCTATTAGATATTTATTATTTACACTTCTCAATATTAATTCATCCCTTTTTTTTATGAATCTTACATTTTACCAATTTATTTTAAATTATACCATATACTAGCAAGCTACTAAAGCATATTATATCTCGAATTTTAAGTTATTTAATATTTATTAGTAACTTCTAATATTCTAATAATAAAAATATAATTTTAGAACATACTATCTTTATATATTGTTCTAAAAAATTTATCTATATGAGTTTATTCTTTATTTTCAATAAATTACAGACAAGTAAATTTATTAATTAGAACTTATATAATAAAGATTTATGAAGGTGATTATATGAATTTAAAATTTTCAAAAAAGGCTATTTCATTTATATTAATTATATTAACTATAATTAATTATCAAAATATTACTACTATTAATGTTCATGCCGATGAACAAAAAATAATATATCTTACCTTTGACGATGGACCTGCTGGAAAAGTAACAGAAGATACCTTAGATATCTTAAAAAAAGAATCTGTTCCTGCAACATTTTTTCTAATTGGTGATCAAATTAAAGGTCAAGAGCATTTGATAAAAAGAATCTATGACGAAGGACATTCACTTGGTCTTCACAGTATGAGTCATAAAAAGAATTGTTTATATTCTTCTAATAGCTCATTTTTGAAAGAAATGCTCCTAACTCAAGAAGCAATTAATTCTATAGTTGGCTTTAAACCAACTATATTAAGATTTCCTTTTGGTTGTAATAATAATTATTATAAAATCTCTCATTCTATGGTTGATCTACTTCATGAAAATAATTTAAAAATTTATGATTGGAATACTGATAGTGGAGATGGTGCACATCCTAGCGCTAATCCTAGTATCTTTATTAAAAATTCTAAGAGTAATAAAGATTGTATAGTTCTATTAATGCACTGTGCATATATGAGCAAAAATTCTGTTAAAGCTCTTCCTGATATAATTAAATATTATAAGGATAATAACTATGAATTTAAATCAATATCTGAAGATACTCCAGAAGAATTTCATTTCATGAAAAAATAATAAAAAAATAGAAGCTCAATTTGTTTTATTTTTCTATTTATCTAAAAACAAATTACCTTCTATTTTTTCTCTTATACCTTTTTATAATTCATTACTCATTTTAGATTCTTTTAATATTAGTCTATTACATAAATACCAGTAACTGCTACTGTTTTTTCCATAAGCTTAAATAATATTATTCCTATAATTGTATTTATAACCATGGTTGGTAAAACTACAGCAGCAAATAGTACTCCAAATGATGCATTTCCTGGTAATCCTACTAATACTGCTAATATTGTTAAAAAAGTCGTCCCACTAAGCAATGTTCCTACTGGTAATAATATAGATATTTGTGTTATTTTACTTATCTTTTTTCGTAATGGAATTAGGATCAAATACATAATATTGCATGTAATAAACTTATCTATAATATTAGGTAATTGTCCTCCTGGAGTTTTACTTGTAAGTGCTGCAAATATTCCAATTATAATTCCACATGTTAATGTAGTTTTATAATCTTTATTATATACAATTATTATAAATAACATTATTAATGAAAAATCTGATTGCATTCCTAAGGCTGGTGTGATTTGATGTAAGATTGCCCCTATAGCTATTAATATCGCATTTGCTACCATTTTTTTTGTATTTATTCTTGTTGTATTCATTATGAAAATCCCCCTTGTTAATATTTATTGTTTATATAATCTCTATTAAATTTATATATCTTATTTGATATAAGATATAGGTTTATGTATAGTAATTAAATTAATAAAAAACATATTTTTATATTAAAATTTCTTTATACCATAACATAATTATCAAATCATAATATAAAAAAATATAAAAAAATTCCGTCCTATAATTAATAGGACGGATATTATCCGCGTTGCCACCTAGATTGCATAAATAAAATGCCTCTCATTTAAGATACAAACATATCTCATTCGCTATAACGTGCGACTTACGGCTAAACTACTCTCAAAAGATTTCATTTCGCTCCTCAAAGGCCCATTCATCACTAACTATCGTACTGAAATCTCACCATCTTCAGCTCTCTTTAACATTGTATCATGATTACTATCCCTTTTCATAGGATTTATTTATAACTTTATAATATACTTATAGTACTTATTTGTCAATATTTTTATAATATTTCTGTTCCAATTATATCTATTATTTGATTAAACATTCTGGGTTTACTAAAATAATACCCTTGAACAACATCACATAATATTGCTGTTAAATATTCAACTTGAGATTTATCTTCAACCCCCTCAGCAACTACTTCTATTCCTAGTTGATGTGATAAATTTATTATGTTTTCTACAATACATTTGCTTTTAGGATTACTCACTAAATCAATCACAAAACTTCTATCTATTTTTAAGACATCTATAGGTAGTTTGGTCAGATAATTTAAAGAAGAATATCCTGTTCCAAAGTCATCTAAAGCTATGCTTACCCCCAATTTCTTAATTTCTCGAAGAATTTTCACATTCTTATCAAAAGATTTCATAAGCATACTTTCTGTAATTTCAACTTCAATATATTTAGGATGTATTCTATATTTCTTGATTAAAGCCTTAAAATCTGATAATACAACGTCTTCTCTAAGTTGCATTTCTGATAAATTAACAGCTATTTTAAAGTTATCATTTCCTTCATTTAAAAGATATTTTGTTCTTTTAAAGACTTCTTCTAATATAAAGCTTCCAATTGGAATTATCAATTTTGAACTTTCTGCTATTGGAATAAATTCCATTGGGCTTACAGTTCCAAATTCGTGGCTCTCCCATCTAGCCAATGCTTCAAATCCATTGACTAAAGAACTATCTAATGATACTTTAGGTTGGAACATAACATAAATTTCGTCATTCTGCAATGCGGTTCTTAGACCCTTTTGTAAACTATAAACTCTGTTTAATTCAATGGAAAGACTATGATTAAAGAACTCCCATTCATTCTTTCCATTTTTTTTAGATTCATACATTGCTGCATCTGCATTTTTCAGCAGTGTATTATAATCAATTCCGTGATCTGGTGATAATGAAATTCCAATGCTTGCTGTTAAATAAATCTTCTTTCCATCTACTGTATTAGGTTCTTCAAAAGATTTAGTTATAATATTACATAAGTCTATTACTTCTTGTATATCTTTTATATCTCGTTTAAATAGTAAGAAAGTATCTCCACTATATCTAGATACCAATATATTATCTGCGACTGATTCTACTATTCTAAAACCAACTTGCTTTAATAATAAATCTCCAAAGTCATGCCCAAAGGAGTCGTTTACATATTTAAAATTATCTAAATCAATTATTATCATGGTTGCTCTTGTATTTTTATCCATACTTTGTTTTAAAAAACTAGAAACTATGTTCTTAAAAAGATATTTACTAGGTAATCCTGTTATTCTATCACATTGACTAGAAGACTTTTTACAATTATTCATCCAAAAACTTATATCATTACATTCTCTATTTAATTTTTCAAGTGAATAGTTCGTTCCAACGAAATAATATTTATGGTTATTTTTAATTATTTTTCCAATTACAATAAATTCAACAAGGTTGCCTTCAATATCTTTAATCCTGTATTTTCGCTGTAATTGTTCTCTATCTATATAACTTATGTCTAAATCATCGGTAAAAAAACTTAACATCCGTTCTTTATCTTCCTCATAAATAAAATATATAAACTGACCTAAAGTCTGATTTTCAACATCATATTCTTCTATAATATCTGTTATTTTATCATCAATTATTAATTTAGTTTCTGATAAATCCCAAATCATGGTTATTCCATTAATATCTGATAAATCTAACATTTCCCTATAATTTAATTTAATTTTTTCATTAATCATACTCTTACAATCCTTCACATAATTATCTAATTTAGATTCTTCTTCATTTTGTATTTTTAGATTTTTTGTCATTAACTAGTGATGCTATTAAAGCTGCAGTTGCTGCCATAACAGTAATTATCTTACCTGTTTTTTTAAAATTCATACAACATTATCCTCCATTTTATATAATTAATCTCTTAATAAGATTTGATATTATTTAAATTGATTTTTTTCTTGATTATAGTTATATCCGATATTTCTCAATTTATTTATAATTTCTTCTTTATCACACTCTAAATCATAACAGAGAAACTCTAACGAAGAATATTGATTTCTTAATTTTATATTTAATATACTCAATAGTATATTATCATCAGTAATCTCTATAGATTTTTTAAACATTTCATGCTTCCTTTTTACCTATATAGTATCTATAATATAACATACATTTCCAAAGTAATAAATACTTTTACGATATCTTTTAGGTTTAGTATCTACATATGGTATATTCTAGTGAAACTTCCTTATGCAATTATACTCTTTATCTATCTCACCAAGTTCAATTATAGGAACAATTATTTTTTTAGAAAGAAATTCTATCCCTTCTTCATAACTATGTACTTAGGCTTCTATTACTTTATATATTTTGTGTTTATTTTCATTAAGTTCAAACTTATCCACTGTTTGTCTTGAATCTGTTTCATTTTTTTGTGCATAACTTGTTATTAATATCTATAAAATCATTAAAAACAAATAGGACTTACCTTAACGCAAGTCCTATAAAATATATTTCATTTCAAAATCTTCTAATGCACCACTCCACAAAAGCATTACCTTTATTTCTAGTTTAGTGTGTATTTAGATAAAATCTTGAATTTCACTTATGATAATCGATTTTTAAAATCTTCATAATCAAATTGTTTTATAACTTTAGCACCTTCTTTTTCATTATAAAGCACAATTGAAGGAAGATTAATACCATTAAAAGTATTGTTCTTTACCATTGTATAATGTGCCATATCACAAAATATTAATTTATCCCCAGGTTTTAATTGCTCTTTAAATGAATAGTCTCCTATTACATCTCCTGCAAGACATGTGGGACCACCAAGCCTATAAGTAAATCTAAGTTTATTCGGTTCATCTGCACCTATAATATTAGGTCTATATGGCATTTCAAGTACATCTGGCATATGACATGCGGCTGTTGTATCTAATATTGCAAGTTTCATACCATTGTCTATTGTATCCAAAACTGTAGATACAAGAAATCCTGTGTTTAATGCAACTGCTTCTCCTGGCTCAAGATATACTTCTACCCCATATTTATCTTTTATAAATAAAATACATTTAATAAGCGTCTCTATGTCATAATCTGGTCTAGTGATATGATGGCCACCACCGAAATTAATCCACTTCATATTTTCAATGTATTTTCCAAACTTTTCGTCAATTATTTTAATTGTACGTTCAAGGGTATCAGAATTTTGTTCACATAGAGTATGAAAATGTAATCCGTCTATTCCTTCAAGCTCTTCTGGTTTAAAATTAGCTAGCGTAACTCCCATTCTTGAATATTCAAAGCATGGATTATACATATCTGTTTTAATTTCAGAATATTCAGGATTAATGCGAATACCACATTCTATTTTCTTGCCTTGAACATTTCTTACTTTATCTTTATAAAGGTTCCATTGATTGAAAGAATTAAATACTATATGATCACAATATTTAGTGATTTCATCAAATTCATCTTCTCTATAGGCTGGTGCAAAAATATGTACTTGTTTACCCATCTCTTCATATCCAAGTCTAGCTTCAAATAAAGAGCTAGCTGTAACTCCCTTTAAGTATTTTCCTATTAGAGGGAAAGTCGAGAACATAGAAAATGCTTTTAATGCTAGAATAATATTACATCCTGTCTGTTCTTGAACATAATTTAAAAGTTCTAAGTTTTTAGTAAGAAGTGCTTCATCAACTACATAACATGGTGATGGTAATGTGTTTACGTCAATATTTTTCATTAATTATACCTACCTTACTTAACTAGAGTTGGAGAGAAATCTTCTTTCCATGGTAATCCCCATTTATTTAATTCTTCCATAAATGGATCTGGATCAAATTCTTCAATGTTATTTACCCCTGGCTTCTTCCATAGACCTTTCAATACTAAACTTGCACCTATCATGGCTGGAACCCCTGTTGTATATGAAATTGCTTGTGAACCAACTTCTTTATAACACTGTTCATGGTCACATACATTATACACATAATAAGTTTTTGGTTTTCCATCTTTAAATCCTTGGAAAATACATCCTATATTGGTTTTTCCTTTTGTTCTTGAGCCAAGTGATGCTGGATCTGGTAAAATTGCTTTCAAAAATTGTAATGGTACTATTTGCTTTCCTTCATATTCAATTGGTTTAATAGAAGTCATACCAACATTTTCAAGTACATTTAAATGTGTTATATATTTTTCTGAGAATGTCATCCAGAATCTGATTTTCTTTATCCCTTTAATATTAAGAGCTAAAGATTCTAATTCTTCATGATGTAATAAATACATATCCTTTGGTCCTATCTCTGGAAAATCATAAACTTTTTTTAGTTCAAGAGGCTTTGTCTCTACCCAATTTCCATTTTCCCAATAGCTTCCATTAGCTGTGATTTCGCGTATATTAATTTCCGGATTAAAGTTAGTTGCAAAAGCATATCCATGATCACCTGCATTGGCATCTAAAATATCAATATAATTGATTTCATCAAAATAATGTTTTTGAGCATATGCACTAAATACTCCTGTAACCCCTGGATCAAATCCGCTACCAAGTAATGCTGTGATTCCTGCTTTTTTAAATTTTTCTTTGTATGCCCATTGCCACTTATATTCAAACTTAGCTGTATCAAGAGGTTCATAATTAGCTGTGTCTACATAATCAACTTTTGTTTCTAAACAAGCATCCATTATTGTTAAATCTTGATAAGGAAGTGCAAGATTAATTACAACATCTGGTTTAAATTCTTTAATAAGAATAACTAACTCCTGTGTATTATCTGCATCTACTTTAGCTGTTTGTATCTTAGTTTTAGTTTTTCCTTCTAGTGCAACTTTTATAGCATCACATTTTGATAAAGTTCTGCTAGCAATACAAATTTCTTCAAATACCTCTGAGTTTTGACAACATTTATGAATTGCAACGCTAGCAACACCGCCAGCACCAATAATTAAAGCTTTTCCCATTATCTAATTCCTCCAATTCATTTAATAATATTAATTTTTATAGCTCTAAGGGATTTTATTAGTCAGTAATCCCTTTTAACATGTCTTTAACATAATTAGGTAAAGCAAAACATCCTATATGAAGGTCTGTATTATAGTATTTCGTTTTTATTCCTAATTTATTCCATGCATCTGAATCTAAGCTTTTAATTGGGTCATACTTCTTTGAAGCAAATCCGAATAGCCAATGCCCTGATGGATATGTTGGAATATGTGCTTGATATACCTTAATAATCGGAAAAAACCCTATTATTTTTTCATGAGCAGCTTTCATTGCTTTCGCATCATTATCATAATATGCGCTTTCATGTTGATTAACCAAAATCCCATCTTCTTTTAATGCTTTATAGCAGTTTCCATAAAATTCTTTAGTGAATAGTCCTTCTCCTGGTCCAAAAGGGTCTGTTGAATCTACTATTATTAAGTCATATTCATTTTCTTTATTCCGTACAAATTTCAAACCATCTTCAAAGAATAAATTAACTCTTGGTTCATCAAGCTTACATGCTACTTGTGGAAAATATTTTCTACATACATCAACAACTCTCTTATCAATTTCAACCATGTCTATTGTCTCAATTGTCTTGTATCTTGTGAGTTCTCTTACTGTTCCACCGTCACCAGCACCAATAACTAGAACTTTTTTAATATTAGGATTAGTTGCCATTGGTACATGAACTATCATATCATGATAAATGAACTCATCTTTTTCCGTTATCATCATTAATCCATCTAACGTAAAAAATTTCCCAAATTCCTTTGCCTCTAAGATATCTATTCTCTGAAACTCAGTTTGCTCGGTATATATTTGCTTTTCAACTTTAATTGAAAATCTTACATTATCTGTATGTTGTTCTGTATACCATAACTCCATTTACTTCTCCTCCACAATATTAATATTTTCAATTTTGATATCTTCTGTTCCGGTTAAAAAACATCCCTTTTCTTTTGCATAATTTATATAGTCTAAAATCTCTTTAGTAATTCTTTCTCCTGGAGCAAGAATTGGTATTCCTGGTGGATAACACATTACAAATTCAGCACAAATTTTCTTATCACTATCATTCATAGGTACAGAAACCTTTGAAGAATAAAAGGCTTCTTGAGGCGTAAGTATCACTTCTGGATTAATATACTCATGATCAAACATACCTGCTTTATCTTTTGAATATAGTCTTTTTATTTCTGATAATGAAGATATTAATCTTTCTATTGCAAGACTTTTATCCCCAACAGAGATAATTGCTAAAATGTTAGCTATATCACCAAATTCAATTTGTATATTATACTCATCTCTTAAAATATCGTACACTTCGATTCCTGCAAGTCCTATTCCTCTAGTAAATATAGATAATTTTGTTATATCAAAATCATAAATGGCATCGCCATCAATTAGTTCCTTTGAAAAAGCATAATAACCATCTATTTTGTTTATTTCATCTCTTGCATACTCTGCAATTTGCATTACTTTTTTAAAGATTTCCTTTCCATGTAACACAAGATCTCTTCTTGCTAAATCAAGTGATGACATTAAAAGATATGAAGCGCTTGTTGTTTGTGTTAAATTTATTATTTGACGAACATATCCAACATGCAAATCACAATTTAGTAATAAAAAAGAACTTTGAGTTAAAGAACCTCCAGTTTTATGCATGCTAACCGCTGCCATATCAGCCCCTGCTTCCATTGCTGACATTGGCATGTTCTCACCAAAATAAAAATGAGTTCCATGGGCCTCATCCACTAAAACATACATTCCATTCTTATGTGCAAGCTCTGTAATATCCTTAAGATTCGAGCAAATACCATAGTAAGTTGGATTATTTATGAGTACTGCCTTAGCATCTGGATTTTCTTTTATTGCCCTCTCTACATCTTTAACTGACATTCCAAGTGGAATTCCAAGTTCTTTATTTACTCCTGGATTTATATAAATTGGAGCTGCGCCACTAATTACCAGCGCATTAATAGCACTTCTATGAACATTACGTGGCATTATAATCTTCTCACCTTGCTTACAAACGCTCATTACCATAGCTTGAACTGCTGATGATGTTCCATTTACCATAAAAAACGCATGTCCTGCATTAAACGCATCTGCTGCAAGTTCCTCCGCTTCTTTTATTACTGATACTGGGTGACAAAGATTATCAAGTGGTTTCATTGAATTCACATCTACCGAAAGGCATTGCTCACCTAAAAATTCTTTGAGCATAGGATTCCCTCTTCCTTGCTTATGACCCGGCACATCGAAAGGTACTACTCTAGCATTTTTATATTGCATTAGTGCCTCATAAATAGGTGCTTTTGAGTGGGATTCCTTATTTTTCATTTTAGTCCATCCCTCCCTTTAATATATATTAGTTCCACTAAAAATCTCGATCATCTCTCGTCTTAAGTTGTTTTCAATCTCAAGCCTTTGTTGTGGTTTAAGTTCATACACATCTTTATTAAAAAGGTAATTTTGAAGTTCAATTTCTTTAATCAACATTTTAGTATGAAATATATTAGCTTGATATACATTTATATCCATAGCATCGTACTTTTTCAATGTATTCTCATCAATATATTCTTGTATAGATCTAATCTTATGATCTATAAATAGCTTTTTACCATCAACATCCCTAGTAAAACCTCTGACACGATAATCTATTGTTATAATATCAGAATCAAAACTTTTTATTAAATAATTTAGTGCATTTAGAGGAGAAACCTCTCCACAACTTGATACATCAATATCTACACGAAAAGTAGCAATTGAATTATCTGGATGATATTCCGGATAAGTATGCACAGTTAAATGACTCTTATCTAAATGTCCAACAACAGTTTCTCTTGTCTTCAAAATATCAGCTTCACTTTGATTACAAGAATCATCTATTAAATGAACAGGAAGTGCTTTTTCTGTTATAAGAATAGTTACACTTGCCCCTTGAGGATCATAGTCTTGTTTCGATACATTTAATACATGTGCACCAATAATATCTGTTACATCAAGCAGAATTTTTGTAAGTCTTTCTGAATTGTATTGCTCATCAATATAAGAAATATAGTCTTTTTGCTCTCTCTCACTTTTTGCATAGCATACATCATAGATGTTAAAGCTAAGTGTTTTTGTGAGGTTGTTAAAGCCGTATAATTTCAGCTTGTTTTCCAACCTAACGTCACAACCTTTCTGGTTCAAATTAAGTTCCAATTGCATTAAAATCTGTTTCAAAAATTTGAATTCAAAATATCACATATCTTAAATTTATATTTTTACAAATAACTGATTTTAAGCTCGTCATGAAACATTTTTATAATACAACATTGACATTTTACTATATTATCTTTAAAATTGCTACTATTTATGACAATATTTCTTGTAGACTCTTCATAAATTTATTTCAAGTCACCTATACTCTATTTTATTTCAAGATGCTCTTTATTCCTTATAGATATAAATATAAATATATCATAATATTCTATAAATTGTTTATCATAATTTTAATTAATAAGAAAAACTACTTATCATATTAATTATAAATCATGATTAATTAATATCTGTTTGGTTAGTAGTTTTTTTTAATGCTTTATTTTTTACATATTGGTTATATTCTTCTATTGTATACAGTTCTGGATCTTTTACTTCTTCTAAGAAATGTGAAGCTTCTGCATCAGAATTACTAAATGCCAATACCGATTTATACATTTCTATTGCTTTATTGTAATCTCTATATTCATCTTTAGGAACATAAGCTCCCATATGCCATCTTATCATTAAGCATTCTTCTAATGTAAGTTTTACAAATTGTTGGAGCAAAATCACACTTTTTTCTCCATGACCTAAAGGAATTTTCTCATCAAATTCATAAGATGCATAGCCTATCCATTTCCCTGTCAGTTCATCTTTCTTTAATCTCATTGTCTTTTCATAAAGATTACACTTGCAAAGATCATGCAAATATCCTGTCAAATATATCGTATCATCACTTAATCCCAACTTATATTGTTTGTTCTTCTCAATTAATAATTCAACAACATTATGTGAATGAAATGCTAATCCTCCATCAAAATTAGAATGAAACTTTGTGGATGCTGGTGCAGTAAAATAATCTGCTTTATTGTCTAGATATTTTATTAACTCATCTATCCCATCTCTTTTAATAACGCTTAGTCTTTCTATTATCTTATCTTTTAATTCTTGCATTTCTTGTGCTGCTTTAGCTTTCGTCAGTTCCTTTAATTCACTCAAATCACTCATTAATACATCTCCTAACCTTAACTACATTCTTATAATCATTAATTTTTTCCATAAGCATATCTCTATTGATTTTTTTATGCCTCTTTTATTATTTTAACACTTTTACGAAAAAACTCATATCATTTCATCAAATGATATGAGTTTTTAATTAAATTTAATATTTTTTAAGATTTTCATGCTTATCAAAGAGGTAATAAGTCAATATACTATTTCATTTAATAATCTATTAGTTTCAATTTCTATTGCTCTCTGTTTATTATTCTATTTCATAAAGTATTTTTTATTCCTCTACTATTGGTAAAGAACTTAAGTTATTTGACTTATCTTCATCTGGTAGACTTCTTAAGTATTCTTCACCTTTTCTTGACATCCCTACAGACACCTGAGATATAGCACCAGCTTTAGCTAATTCTACTCCTTGTTCCTTAGTTATTTGTTTTCCATTTGAAAGTTTGTATCCAGTTATTTCGCCTGAATGTTTCATCACTGCTGTTATTGATTGTTTATCAAATTCAGACTGTGGTTTAGATTTTAAATCTTCACTATTAAAATTTAGCGGTACTCCATTTAAAGGTACATTAATCCCATTTTTAATAATTAACACCTCCTTATTTTTAGGTAAGAGATCTAAAAAAGTAGCTATTTAAAGATGCTTAATTTCTATTTTATAGATTTTTAAAAATAGATTAGTTTCAAAAACCTACGGTGTTATTTTCTCCATTAATTCTAATTTAATACATCTTAATATGCTTAGGCATTATTTAGTGTTAAATATTAAATATTAACATTAAAATTTTCTAATTTCATTCTTAAATCTTTTGGATTTTCCAAAAGAATTCCTTGTAAATCTGATTCCATAGCAGCATTAACATTTTCTTTCATGTCATCAATAAATATTGTTTGACTTGGTTGAATATCATATTTATTAATGATTTTCTCATAAATTTCTTTTTCAGGCTTAAGGAGATTTTCTTTGTATGAGAAAACTCCACCATCAAAATATTTAAAAAAATCGTATCTTTTTACTATATATTCAAAGGCAGCCAAATGAAAATTGGATAAGTAATAAACTTTATATCCATTTTGTTTTAATTCTTTTAATATATCTACACTACTTTCTATAGGTATTAACATTTCATACCACATTTTAAAAACTCTATTTATCAACTCTTCATTTTCAATATTTCTATTAATTATGTTTATTTTAGCTTTTTCTTCGCTAATTGTCCCTCTATCAAGCATGGGCCATTCATCACTTTGAAAGATACACTTATATATTTCTTCCACTTTGTCTTTATTAATTTTTGATTTAACATATATTTTAGGATTAAAATCTAATATTACATTTCCAAGATCAAATATTATATTTTTAATCAAACCAATTCATCTCCCTTTATTATATCTATCTATGATAATACTTAAAGTCCAATTAATCCTGCTACATCTCGCATGCCTAAAATAGTGTTTTCTATAACTTTATCTAATTCCATATCGATCATTTCGCATCCGTTTAAAATTACATTTCTATCTACTCCTGCAGCAAAACCCTTTGATTTAAATTTCTTTTTTACAGATTTAACTTCCACATCCATAACACTTTTAGATGGTCTCATTAATGCAGTTGCACCTATAAGCCCTGTAAGTTCATCAATTGTATAAAGTACTTTTTCTAAATTGCTTTCTGGTTTTATATCATTAACTATTCCATATCCATGGCATGCAACTGCTCTTATATAACTTTCAGGGAAATTTTCTTCCTTCATTATCTCCTGACATTTAAAGCAATGCTCATCTGGATACATTTCATAGTCAATATCATGAATGAGGCCTATTATTCCCCACACATCTTGATCTTCATTATATATTTTCGCAAAATATCTCATTACGCCTTCTACTGCCAAGCCATGTTTCCTAAGTGAATCAGTTTTATTATATTTACAAAATAATTTCCATGCCTTTTCTCTTTCTACTTTTCCTTCCATTTCTATTGCCTCCCCTTATATTTATCACATTAATTATTTATAGTAAACTTTCTATTATATATATATAATTTGTTATTAAAATCATATCACTATAATATTTACTCATCAATATTCATCTTACATAATTCTGGTATAAAATCCAATGGCAACTTAAAATTTGTTTATTTATATTGATAAATATAAAGTATAAAAAGCTATATTTATCACATAATATATTTGTTAAATAAATTCATATACCTTAGGAGGTGAAAATTATGAGTCCAAAAGAATTATCATATATTGAGGATGCATTAAATCATGAAACACATATGAAAACGAAATGTACAGATTATGCAAGCAAAATTCAAGATCCTGAATTAAAATCTTATGTTAATCAATTAGCTACTAATTATCAACAAATGTTTGGTCAATTTTATCAATTATTATAGTGATAAGGAGAATTAATTTATGAATGATAAAGATTTACTTGAAGATATTTTATTAACAGTAAAGGGTGCTTCTGATTTATATTTGCATGGAACAATAGAATCTGCTACTCCAAATGTTCATTCTACATTTGATAAAGCATTGTGTGATTCATTAAAGATGCAAAATGAAATTTATAGTAAGATGGCTACAAAAGGTTGGTACCCATCAGAACAGGCTGAACAAAACAAAATCGATCAAGCTAAACAAAAATTTTCGGCACAACAATAAAAATCTTCTACAATATTAGTTTTTAAATATCTGATTTATATATAATAGATAAATGCAGGTTTTATTTATATAGAAATATATACTTTAAAACCTGCATTTATTATTTTATGCTCTTATTCTAAATTTATCTATTAGCCGTTCTTTGCATATTCATATTATAATTTCTATGTAATATGTATTATTTAATAATATTATCAATATTTATGTAAAATTTTATACTTTTTTGTTAAAAAGTTCTGTACTTTTTATTAATATTAAACTATTATAATTTAAACAGTAGTCTATCTTTCTGATATCAGTTTGGGAATTTATACTATAAACCAAATTAGTAATGTTACCGCGCAAGACATTGCTGATGTAATGTCTGAAAAAATAGAATCCACTGAAAGTTTAGCTCATAATCCAATTATTGTTGATTCAGAAACACCTATAATCAATAAATTAAATATATTGTTAGAAAAAAAGAAATTCCAACAATATTCTGATATGGGTATAGCAACTCCTGATTGAATTTTAACACTTCTAAATGGAACTAAAGTGAATATAAAATCATATGATTACTTTAATGTTGCACTTTCTGGACAATCTTATGTCTCTGAACCTTTTCAAAGTAACTTTAGTACGTATTCCCTTATAGCAATATCTTCACCTATTAAGGACATGACTAAGACAGTTGGGGTTCTAGTTGCCTTTCGGTATGGGGATGATATATCTATCTTAAGTAAAAAGATATCATTTTTAGATACTGGGAAAGCATTTGTAGTAAATTCTAGTAGTAAGATCATTGGGCATTCTAACAATGATTATGTTACAAAAGGTTCAAATATAAATGAAATTTTAACTAATATTGATGGTTCAAGTGCTTATGATTTAATCAGCAAATTTAGTCAAGGGAAAAGTGGTTGTACTGAAATAATCTTAGATAATAAACTTCAATCTCTATCTTATTCTTTAGTTCCAAGTACGGGCTGGTCTGTTATTGTCACAGTTGATAAAAGTGACTTATTAAAATCACTTGTGAGTTTGAAAACTGCAAATATTATAACAGGTGTCATAAGTTTAATATTAATATCATTAGTATTAATATTTGCTATATCAAGAATTTCCAAAAAGATTTTATACGTTGTAAGTATAATGGAACTATTCTCTAAAGGAGATTTTACTGCCAAAACAGATAGTATTCATTTGAAGGATTCTTCAGAAATTGGACTTATGTGTAATTCATTAGTTGAAATTCAAAAATCACTAAATTTGATCATTGATACGATTAAATTAAATTCTTCTAATCTTAATAATGAGTCTGTTGGACTCTCATCTATATCTCAATAATTATCCTCACTAATTGAAAATATTTCTCTGTCAATTAGTAATATTACTCACGGTACTCAAAGTCAAACTGATAATTTAATTAATAGCACTAACAATTTAAATGAATTTGGAGATAAGATTTCCACACTTACAGAAAAAGTAAATATAGTTACTATTACATCTTCTGATATTGGAGATAGCTCCAAAAAGGGCAATTCGGAACTTGAATCATTAATAATTTCAATAAATTCACTTAATAGTACTTTCGATAATTTTACTTCTTATCTAAATATAATGTCAGATGATATCAAAGAGGTTAATGAAATGACGAATATAATAAATAATATAGCAGAGCAAACTAATCTATTAGCCTTAAATGCTGCTATTGAAGCTGCAAGAGCTGGTGAAGCCGGTCGTGGTTTTGCTGTTGTTGCTGATGAGGTTAAAAAACTAGCTGAAATGAGTTAAAATTCTGCTCAAAATATTTATACAATTGTATCTAATGTTATAAAAATACCAATAGAATAGTAACTAGTACAAATAGCATAAGTGATGATGTAAAAAATCAGACTGAAGTCGTAACTAATACAATAACTACCTTTAAAGAAATTTCTTTAAAAGTAGAAGAAATGATACCTGAAATGTATTCAATTGCAAAAGATTTTGTTAAGTTGGATAAGGAAAAAGATTCTTTAGTTAGTAATCTTTCTAAAATTTCTTCAGTATCTGAAGAGCTGAGTACTGCAATCTCCGAGGTGGCAAATACATCACAAAAGGTTAATGAATTATCAAATGAATTAGATTCTAGCTTTGATCAATTTAAATTTTAAATTAGCTTAATATCAAATCTATAATGAATATATATAATTTTGGAGGTGTACAATATTTAATAAATAGAGGCCAGTTTTATCTAAACTTTAAAGCCTGCCTCTATTATTTTATATTCTTTTTCTAATTTCTCTATTACCTTTTCTTCATTATATCTATTAAATGGCCACATTTTAGTTTCTATTTTGCACCTAATCCATTCTGCTTTTAAATATATTTGCACAATATAATCTACATCCTTATTTAATCTTTCAATATCACTCTCCCACTCACTTATTATATAATCACTTTCTTTAATTGCTTGCCTAATTAATTCACAGTCATCCATATAAGTTGCTTTAACCTTATTTCTTAAATCTAATAAATTCAATCCTTTTATTTCAATTATCTGTTGATTTTCTTTATTTTTCCCAGCTATATTTAAAAACTCTTCCAACGTTTTTTTTTCACTTATTAGGTCCATAGTCTCATTGAATTTGATCACAAGTTCATTATCATTATTAATAAACTTAATAGCATTTTTACAATAATAAATAAATAGGTAACTATTAATTATAGTTCTTAATTCCTCTATCTTAGATATTAATCTAATATCTAATTTCCCTGTGAAATTCAAATGCATCTTTATTAAGGATATAATTTTTTCCAATTCCCTTCTATAGTTTATTTTATTAGTTCCATCCTTAGTTATAATATATAAGTTAGTTATATTACTCAATTCCTTTAGATTTGCAATATGTCCTCTAAAGGTAGTAATCCATATTACTCTAAACTTTGTAATATTATTTATATAAAGACTCTTTTTATTTTGAAATAAATTAAATACCCCTGTAAAAAAAGTAATTACTATTCCTATAAACGTTATTATATCAATTATTTCTAGTTCAACTTCTCCAATTCTCATAATCCGCTCCTAAATTTTTATGACTTGTATCTTTTTTAATTTATTTACTGAGAAATCAATTTAAGCATGTATTCTGACTTATTATTTTTGAATATTCGTTAATAAATAAAAAAGAACTAAGATTATTCTTCTCAGCTCTTTATATTTATTAAGTTTATTTTATTCATTTTTTTATCTTTTATTCTTTATTTATTAATATTTTTATATTTAAAGCATTTTAATGGTCTTTCTAGTCATAATAGTAGAATTTAAACACACTATTTATCGTAGCTAACGTACCCCATTCCATTCTGCATAAAATTCTTTTAAATATTCTTCCATAAATTTATGTCTTTTCTCAGCATATTTTCTTGCTGAATCTGTATTCATTATATTTTTTAGTAAAAGTAGTTTTTCATAAAAATGATTAATTGTTGTTCCTTTACTATTTTTGTATTGTTCAAATGTCTTATGATTTTCTGGCTTTATCTCTGGATTGAACATTTCTCTATTATCATATCCACCGTATGCAAAAGTTCTTGCAATACCTATAGCACCCATGGCATCTAATCTATCTCCATCTTGAACTATCATCCCTTCTAATGTTTTCATAGATGATTTATCTCCTGCTCCCTTAAATGAAATATTTTTCACTATATCTGCTACATGACTTATTGTTCTATTATCTACATTTAAATTTTCAAGAAAATGTCTAGATATATCAACTCCTATATCCGTATCTCCATCATTAAACTTCCAATCTGCAATATCATGCAATAATGCACCTAACTTAATAACAAATAAATCAGATTCTTTTTTTTCCTCTTTAGCTATACTTATTGCAATATTATAAACTCTATAAATATGCCACCAGTCGTGACCTGAACTTTCCCCTTCTAATTTATCTCTAACAAACTCCTTAGTTTTATCAATTACTTTTTCTTTATCCACCATATTTTCACCTCACATATTTATTGTAAATTATGAGTACCTTATAAATCAAGTATAATTATCTATATATGAATATCATAGTAAAAATTTTTATTTTCTGTATCCTTTTACCTCCAACTGCAATAAACTATATTAAAGTAATTAAGAAATAAGGTGATAAAATGAATCCTTTAATAAACATGATCCTTTCTTCTATTTTTTCTGGTATGGGAGGAGGAATGGGGAATAACATGATGAACCCTATGATGCCTAATCAAAACAATGGGATTAATTCAGCTCAAACAGGTGGTATGAATCCCAACATGAACAACATGACTGGTAATCCTCTATTAAATATGCTTATGGGAACTCTTGCTGGCGGAATGAATGGCAATCCTTTAATGAATATGTTAATGGGTAATATGGGTAACACTAATAGCGCTCCATTTAATAATATGAATGCCAACAATATGAACACCAATAATATGAATGCTAATAACTTTAACATGAATCCTAATAACTCTAACATGAATAATATGGGTAATATGAATTCAATTTTAAGTATGCTTATGGGAAACCAAAATGGTGCAGCTATGAATAACATGAATCCTGTTAATAATAGGAATACCAATAGGAATCCTGTTAATAATAATTTGAATAGGAATTATTATTCTAACAAATAATAGGAATACTAATAGGTAGCTTAGAATTATGCTACCTATTAAAATCATATAATTTAGTTTTAATATGTGGGAATTTATTTTTTTTAATGCAACTCATTAGTACTGAGCTCAATTATTTATTGCAAATCATAAAATTAGTAATCCTTTTCTATAAATTGTTCAATTTATCTGTAAATGCTCACCTTTAAAATTAAAATTTTGGTATAACTTCTAATCTAAAAAGCACCAGTTAAGATATTTTGTAAGAAGAATATATTCACTGTCTTTGTTTTGATAAAATATATAAGTAAGACACATTTTTGACTTTCAGTATATACTATAAATATCAAAGAATTATTTTCAAATATCACTTTACTTTTTTATAGTAATCGGTTACTATAAAATAAAAAGGAGAAATTAATAATGAATGATATTAATGTACTAAAAGATAATTTTATCAAACTATTTCAAAAGGAATCTGAAAATGTTTTCTTTTCACCGGGACGAGTTAATTTAATTGGAGAACATACTGATTATAATGGTGGTAATGTCTTCCCTTGTGCTCTTTCTATAGGAACTTATGCTTTAGTTACAAAAAGAAAAGATAAAAATATTTTAGTTAATTCAATAAATTTTAAAGAATTGGGTATTTTAGAATTTAGTTTAGAAAATATGGTTTATGATAAAAAACACGATTGGGCTAATTATCCTAAAGGAGTAATTAAAATTTTTGAAGACCATGGATTTAATATCCCTAGCGGTTTTGAAATACTTTTTTATGGCAATATTCCAAATGGTTCTGGCTTATCTTCCTCTGCTTCAATAGAAGTTTTAACGGGTGTTATCTTAAATGACTTGTTTAAGTTAAATATTGATATGATTGATATAGTTAAAATGTGTCAAGAAGCCGAAAATAAATTTATAGGTGTAAATTGCGGAATAATGGATCAATTCGCAATTGGTATGGGAAAAGATGGATGCGCAGTTCTTCTAGATTGCAATACTTTAAACTATTCTTATAGCAAAATTGATATGGCTGGTCATAAAATAATAATTGCTAATACAAATAAGAAACGAGGTCTCGCTGATTCTAAATATAATGAAAGACGTAGTGAATGCGAAGATGCCTTAGCTCAAATACAAAAAATCAAAAATATAAAAGCTCTTGGTGAACTTACAGAAGAAGAGTTTGAAGAAATAAAAGACTGTATAACAGACCCTATTAAAAGAAAAAGAGCGAAACATGCAGTATATGAAAATAGAAGAACTTTAAAGGCAGTAAGGGCTTTAGAAGAAAATGACTTGAATTTATTTGGAAATCTTATGAATGATTCTCATATTTCTTTAAGAGATGATTATGAAGTTACTGGAATAGAATTAGACACTTTAGTTTCATTAGCTTGGAACACTGCTGGCGTAGTTGGTGCTCGTATGACAGGAGCAGGTTTTGGTGGTTGTACTGTTAATATTGTAAAAGATGAATATGTTGATTTATTTATTGAAAAAGTAAAAAAAGAATATAGAGATAAAATAGGATATGAACCTAGTTTTTATGTAGTTAATATTTCAGGCGGAGCAAGAAAAATCAGTTAAAAATCTAAGTTGAATTTTTAAGAAATAAGTTTATTATAATATGTATATTCTAACTTAATAAATTTAAATGAATGAAATTTTTTAGAACATATATCTATTTAAATAGAAGGAGATGTTAATATGTCAATTTTAGTTTGTGGTGGTGCTGGATATATTGGATCACATACAGTTCATGAGCTTATAAATCAAAATAAGGATGTTATAATAGTTGATAATTTACAAACAGGTCATTTGAAAGCTATAAATAAAAAAGCCAAATTTTATAAAGGTGATATACGAGATTCAGAATTCTTAGATAAAGTTTTTTCTGAAAATAATATTGAAGCCATAATACATTTTGCTGCTAATTCTTTAGTTGGAGAAAGCATGGTAAAACCATTATTATATTTTAATAATAATGTATATGGAATGCAAATTTTACTTGAAAGTATGGTAAAACATAATATTAAAAATATAGTTTTCTCTTCAACTGCTGCAGTATACGGAGAACCAAAAAGAATTCCTATACTTGAAGATGATGAAACTAATCCAACTAATCCTTACGGTGAGACAAAATTAACTATGGAAAAAATGATGAAATGGGTTAGTAATGCTTATGGAATAACTTATGTTTCTTTAAGATACTTTAATGCAGCTGGTGCTCTTGAAGATGGGAGCATTGGTGAAGATCATTCTCCAGAAAGTCACTTAATACCATTAATTCTTCAAGTTCCACTAAAGAAAAGAGATGCTATAACTGTTTTTGGAGAAGATTACGAGACTCCTGATGGTACATGTATTAGAGATTATATTCATGTACTTGATTTAGCAGATGCACATATAAAAGCCGTTGAATATTTACAAAAAGGTAATGAGAGCAATATTTTCAACCTAGGCAATGGAGTCGGATTTAGTGTTAAGGAAATGATTGATTCAGCGAAAGAAGCCACTAATGAAGAAATTAAAGTTGTCGTTGGCGAAAGAAGATCTGGAGATCCAGCAAAATTAATTGCTTCGAATGAGAAAGCAAAAAAAATATTAGGTTGGGATCCTCAATATACAGATGTGAAAGCTATAATAAGTACTGCTTGGGGATGGCATAAAAATCATCCAAATGGCTATGGAGACCGTAAATAAGGGGGACTCATAATGATAAACTATGAAATAAACAGACTTATAAATTTTGCTATGCAACAAAGGCTTATAAAAGAAGATGATATAATATATTCTACTAATATGATTCTTGGAGTACTTAAATTAAATGAATTTGATCCTAAAGAAGTTAATGAAATATTGGAAACTCCGACCCCTATTTTAGAAAATATATTAGATTATGCAGCTAATCAAAATTTGATAGCGAACACTGTAACTGAAAGAGATTTATTTGATACTTTAATAATGAATTGTGTTATGCCTAGACCATCAGAGATTATAGACAAATTCAATGAATTATATAAAATATCAAGAAAAAAAGCAACTGAGTATTATTATAATTTAAGCATAGCATCTAATTATATAAGAAAAGATAGAATTGATAAAAATATAGTTTGGAAGACAGCTACAGAATATGGTGATTTAGATATAACCATAAATTTATCAAAACCAGAAAAGGATCCTAGAGATATAGCAAAAGCCAAATTAATTAAATCAAGTTCTTACCCTAAGTGTTTGCTATGCAAAGAAAATGAAGGCTTTTATGGTACTATAAATCACCCTGCTAGGCAGACTCATAGGATTATACCTTTAGATTTTAGTAAAGGGCAAAAGTATTTTTTGCAATACTCTCCTTATACTTATTATAATGAGCATTGCATAATCTTAAATGATGAACATGTACCTATGAGGATATGTAGAGATACTTTTAAAAATCTACTAATATTTACAGATATATTACCACATTACTTTGCTGGATCTAATGCGGATTTGCCTATAGTTGGTGGCTCTATACTTTCTCATGATCATTATCAAGGTGGTAATTATACTTTTGCTATGGAAAAAGCTCCTATCGAAAAGAAATATACTATCCCTGATTATGAAGATATAGAAGTAGGTAGAGTTAAATGGCCTATGTCTGTTGTCAGAATCTCAGGTAATGATAAAAATAAGTTACTAGATTTAGCAGATCATATATTATCATCTTGGAGAAATTACTCTGATGAATCTGTGAATATAATAAATCATACTAAAGATGAACCACACAATACCATAACTCCTATTGCGAGAAAAAAAGACAATAAGTATGAACTTGATCTAGTATTAAGAAATAATAGAACCAGCCCTGAAAATCCCCTTGGTATTTTTCATCCCCATAATGAAGTTCATCATATAAAGAAAGAAAATATAGGACTTATTGAAGTTATGGGACTTGCAGTTCTTCCTGCAAGACTAAAGGAAGAATTAAATATTTTGAAGAAATATCTAATTACTAATACAGCCGACATTTCAAATGATGAAATCGTATCAAAGCATTCTGATTGGTATATGTATCTTATCGGTAAATATTTAACTATCTCACATGAAACTGTGGATGATGTATTGAGGCAAGAAGTTGGACTTAAATTCTTAGAAGTATTATCTCACTCTGGAGTTTTTAAGAGAGATGAAGTTGGTTCTGTTGCTTTTGATAAATTTATAAATATATTATAAGGTGGAATAATTATGAAGATAACTATAGTAGATGTAGCTAAGAAGGCTAATGTATCCGTTGCAACAGTTTCAAGAGTAACAAATGCAAATTACCCTGTAAAGGCTGAAACAAAAAAAAGAGTACTCGAGGTAATAGAAGAGCTTAGCTATATTCCTAATATGCAAGCACGTGAACTTACTAAGCAAAAGTCATCTACTATAGGTGTTGTAGTTCCTAGTATTAATAACATGTTTTTCCCTGAAGTTATAAATGGAATTGAAAGTAGCTTAAAGCTTAATTCTTTATCTTTGATTTTAGCGTGCAGTAATAATGATAAAGAAGAAGAAAAATCATGTATTAATAACTTATTAGCTCGAAATGTATCTGGAATAATAGTTATTGATCCAAGTACTGATAATATTAAATCAGAATTTTACCACAATATTTCAAAGCAAACTCCATTTGTTTTTGTAAATGGCCATTCAGTTTCTACAAATATCTCATCAGTTGTTAATGATGAATCTCTAGGCGCAAGTATGGCTTTACATTATCTTTTAGAAAATAATCACAAGGATATACTATTTGTTAGAGGAAAAGATAGTTATTCTTATGATATAAAAGAAAAAGTATATAAAGAAATAATGGAAGGTCTAAATAATTTCAATCATGGAAATATTATTAATATAGGCAATGGAAATAGTGGTGAGACTGTTGATAATACTATTAAGATATTTCTTAATATACTAAAGACCTCTTCTGCAACTGCTGTTTTTGCATGTAATGATCTTATGGCTGTAGGTGTCCTTAATGCTTGCAAGAAATTAGATCTAGATGTCCCAAATGATTTATCCATCATAGGATATGATAATATAGATCTAAGTAAATTTGTAGAGCCAAAATTAACCACTATAGACCAAAATATGTTTCTTCTTGGAACTAATGCAGCAGCATTATTATTAGAAAAAATAGAATTTAATAATTCTTGTAGTAAGCGAATAATACTTATAAATTCTCTAATCGAGCGTGATACTGTAGCTCATATAAAGAAATAAATCCTAGCTTACAATTGTACTCTTTTTTATCAACCTAAATTATTGATATATTTCTCAAAAAAACAGGCAGTCTTATTCTATCTTGAATTAAGGCTACCTGTTAAATATTAGAATATAGTAATTTTATACTTCCTAGCTAAGTAAGTGTAATTGGTAACTCTAAAATTACCTTTGCACCACCTAATTTTTCAGAATTACTCAAACACATTCTTCCATTATATTGCTCTATAAACCTTCTTACAATATATAATCCCATTCCATAATGATTTTTTGAATTTCTGCCTTTATCTCCTTGAAAAAATTGTTCTGTAGCTGAATTTAGCTCTTCCTTTGTAAAACCTCTACCTGAATCTTCAATTATAAATCTTATATTTTTATCATTATTATCAACATAAAATAATATTTTTCCATTTAACCCACAATAATCAATCGAATTAGAAATAACATTAATTATAGCTCGCTTCAATGCCATTTCATCTACAAAAATAATTTTAGGAATGTCCTTAATCTCACTTATAAAGTCTAATTCCTTATTCATACTCATGAGCACACCCTGCTCTATTATGTTCTTTGTAAATTTTTCTGAATTTATTTTCATTTTTTGAATTGTAGTTTCCTTTTCCGATTTTATAATCTCCATCAAAGATTTAGTATATGATTCTATGTTATCAGCTGCACTTAATATCCCATCATTAAATTCCTTTTGATCTGCCTTTAAGTTCAATTCATTCAATAATTCTGAATTTCCTTTAATTATTGTAAGCGGAGTTTTTATATCATGAGCTAATGCTGCTATCTGTTCTTTTCTAACCTGCTCCATCCTCCATTGCTTATTAAGAGAATCGTGTAATTCTGTTTTCATCTTATCTATAACCCAAAGTACTTCATTAATTTCTAGTATACTTGAATATTTCACCTTAAAATTTAAGCTTTTCATACCAATTTTACTTGTAGTATCTTTTAATATTTGCATCTCATTTGATAGTTTTCTCCTAAAGCATTTTGAAAAAATAACTATTTCCCCAATAAACAAGATTAAAAATATAAATGCATACCCTAATTCAACATTTGGAATATATTTTTTTAAGATTGGATTTGCAAAAGTACTTATTAATGTATACTCTACAACACAAATTTCATCATTTTTTCTTTGTATAGTCTTATAATACCTAAAGCCTGAACTTGTATTTCCATTTTTTATAACATTCCATATTTTCATAGCTTTTTGTTTTGAAACATTTCCTTGCAGTATATTTCCATTAGAATCGTAAACTGCATAACTACATTCTGATGAAATTATGTTTTTAACATCATTTACCTTAGCTATAGCATTTCTTTGATTTTCAATTTGCTTCTCATAATAATTAGCTGGTAAAATAGCTCCATTATACGCACCAACAAGAAATATGCACAAATCAAATAGCATTAAAAAAATTGCCACTATACAAAACAAAACTATATACTTTGCAAAAATCCTAGAAATACTTTGCTTTTTTACTACTTCCACTTGTATCCAAGCCCCCAGACTGTTTCTATTGGATTTAATCCTATATTCTTTAGCTTACTGCGTATATTCTTTATATGTTCCACGATTACTGACAAGTCACTGTTTCCATTAAATCCAAATACCTTTTCATATATCTGCTCTTTTGAAAATACTTGTCCATGATTTATAGTAAGACATTCACAAATACTATACTCACTTTTAGTAAAAGGAATTAAGTCCTCATTATAATATACTTCCTTTGCTGTCATATTAAATTTAAGATTAGAAATAAAAAAAGCATTTTGTTTTTCCCTATGTTCTCGCCTTAAATGTGCAGCTACTCTTGCTCTTAATTCACTAATTCCAAATGGTTTTGATATATAGTCATCTCCACCAAGACTAAATCCCATTACAATATCTTGTTCCATTGTCTTTGCTGTTAAAAAAATAATTGGACAATCTACCAATGTTCGAATTTCTTTACAAAGTGAAAACCCATCTATTTGAGGCATCATAACATCAAGCAGGATTAAGTCATACTTTCCATATTCCTCTTTGGCAATTAAAGCTCCATTAGAAACTGTCATAACATTATGTCCTTCTTTTTCTAATGCACTTTTTATTATTTTTAATATTCCTTCTTCATCATCAATTGCTAAAATATGCGCCATCTCTTACATCCCTCCTGCTTTTATTATAACTCAAGTTAATAAGTAATTATTTTTAAAACTTAACGCAATTATCTATTGTTTTCTCCATCACTCTCATAGAAGTTAAACCATATTAATAAAAAAACTCCAAATAAAATTGTAAATATCACACTGTTTCTAATACCGCTCATACTATTGCTAATTCCAACATTCATATCTGCCACCTTATTAAATGCATCTATTGAATTTGGTTCTCTAATAAAAAGACTATTGCAAATTTTAATACCCCATCCGCAAGGTATCCACTGCCATATTCTATCACCTAGTCCTGTTATAAATAATGCTGAAATCAGGCTTTCAAATATACCCATCCCTATGGATGCTCCACTTCCAAAATTAATTCCTAACCATAAATGAAATAGGTAGATAAAAATTTGACACCAAAATATAATTAATGTTACATAAACATAAAAACTAAACTGTAATGTATTTTGTTTTAATAAATATTGAAATCCAATATAGAACGCACCTACTGCTAAGGTAAGAGAAACAAAACCTGAAAAAAGCAAAATTAATATCTTACTTAATAGACACTTACCTCTTCCATATTTTGTACCAATCATTTCTTTAAATTTCCCAGCCATAGCTTCCTGCTGTACTGCTGCTGAACATACAATTCCAATCAATACAGGAAATGCCATTAATAAAGCCTGCAAATATAAATTTAACTTAACTACCCCATTTGACTTTGAAGTAGAAAAATAAGCCAGAAAAATAATTACTCCTATACTTGGTATACAAAAATGAATTAAGTAAAATGGTGTTCTCTTCATTTTCATAAAATCTGCCTTAATCAGATGGAAAATTGCTATCATATTATATGGCCTCCTGTCTTTCATACCATTTAGCAGTTAAATATGTAAATACTAAAAACAGCATAATAGAGATTATAATTCCTAATGGTATTACAGAATAATCAAGCAATTCTGGTGCGAATGTTGGATTACCTGGCTCAGCTAACATTCCATTGGGAAGTATTTTTAATATTGGGCACATAAGTCTGGCTGGATATGAAAATGGGCTCATCCACCAATACTTTTCTATAGCAGCCACAAGTCCTAATGAAAAATTAATTACTACACTTAAAATTATTGTTGGAAACATTCCTATTTTGCTTACTAAGAATATACATAATGGAACTTGCCACATAAATGTAATTATAATTATAATAATTCCAGCCAAACCATCTAACATTGGAATGTTGCTTACGCTATCTATTGGAAATACATAGATACCTACTTGCGCAATCACAAAAATAATCATGCAAGAAAAGGATATATTTTTTACCCCCACAAGTACTTTGGCAATCCATATTTTTCTCAAATTTACTGGAAGCGCTATTGTAGCTCTATTTTTCATAGAGCCATCTACTCTGTTTAAAAACACACAACTCAAAGAAAGAATTCCTGGAAAAATTGAAGTATACCACCAGTTGTAAGCATCGACTTGGAAATAATCCATTGTAAGAAATAATGAGAGAAAGCTAACTAGAATTGGAGCTAACCACATTAATTTTTTTACAAAAGTTCTTTTAATTTTTGCATTTTCACTAAAAAAATATTGTAACATTTCTATTCTCCCTTTCTGTATTTTTTTGCAATCCCCATAAATAATTTTTCTAAATCTTGCCCTTTATTAAGTTTATCTTGATATCCCAATATCCCATTAGACATAATTCCAATATGGTCAGCAATTTGCTCTACTTCGCTTAGCATATGGCTTGATAATATTACAGTAATGCCATTCTTAGGAAAAGACATTATCAATTCTCTTAATTCTTGTATTCCAAATGGATCAAGTCCATTAGTTGGTTCATCTAAAATTAATAGCTTTGGATTATTAAGTAAAGCAATTGCAATTCCTAATCTCTGTTTCATTCCCATCGAAAATTGTCCTGCTCTCTTCTTTCCTGTACCTTTTAGATCTACTATATTAAGGACTTCTTCAATTCTTGAATTTGGTAATCCAAGTACTGTAGTACGAACCCTCAAGTTCTCTTTTGCTGTTAAATTTTCATATAAAGGGGCCGCCTCTATTAAAGAGCCTATATCATTCAAATCCGATCTAACCCATTTGTGTCCATCAAATGAAATTTCACCTGAAGTTGGTCTAAGCATACCTGTTATCATTTTTAGGAAAGTTGATTTTCCAGCTCCATTAGCCCCAAGAAGCCCATAAATAGAATTTCTCTTTACTGAAATTGAAATATCTTTATTTGCCTCCTCTTCCTTAAATGTTTTACATATTTTTCTTGTTTCTAAAATAATATCATTCATTGTTTTCATCCTCCTGTATAATAAAAGAATAAACTATAATTATAAGGAATGTATAAGGAAATAAAAAAATAATTAAAATTTCATTACGATGTTTCTAATTCTCAAATATCAACTATCTTAATTAATTATTTTCCTCTATTCATTAAAATCTTTTTAATTTCGAAAGAAGAGTTGTAACAGAACGTATATTCGTATATAATTATATTTACGAATATACGTTCTATTTTTTATTAAAAGGAAGTGTAAGAAAAATGGATTTAATGGATAAATTAAAGATTCTCTCCAATGCTGCAAAATATGATGTCTCTTGTTCTTCCTCTGGATCAAAGAGAAAGAACTCTAATAGTGGAATAGGTGATGCTTCTGAAAGTGGCATTTGTCATAGTTTTACTCCTGATGGGCGTTGCATCTCATTGCTTAAAATATTATTTTCAAATGATTGTGTTTTCGATTGTAAATATTGTATAAATGGTGCTTCTAGAGATTTTCTAAGAGTTAGTTTCACGCCTGATGAAATTTGTAATCTTACTATTAATTTTTATATGCGCAATTATATTGAAGGTCTTTTTTTAAGTTCTGGAATTATTAACAATCCTAATTACACTATGGAACTTCTCCTTAAGACTGTTAAAAAGTTACGTTTAGAGAAAAAATTTAATGGATATATTCATTTAAAAGCTATACCTGGTGCTGATGAAGCTTTAATTGAAGAAGCTGGTACGTATGTAGATAGAATGAGTGTTAACATTGAACTTCCATCTAATAAGAGCCTTAAGCTTTTGGCTCCCCAAAAAAGCAAAGATACGATTTTAAAACCCATGGGGGCTATTAAAAATTCTATACTAAAATATAATGAAATGAGGAAAAGTATAAAAAGTACCCCCATATTTGTTCCTGGTGGTCAGAGCACACAATTAATTGTTGGTGCTAGTCCTGAAAGCGATGGAAAAATCATTAAACTTTCAGAAGCTCTTTACAATAACTATAAATTGAAGAGAGTTTATTATTCTGCTTATGTTCCTGTTATAAAAGGCAATAACCTACTTCCTGATATAACTCATCCTCCTATGATTCGCGAACATAGACTTTATCAAGCTGATTGGCTTCTTAGATATTATGGTTTTAAAGCTGATGAGCTTTTAAATGAAGATGACAATTTTGATTTGAATTTTGATCCAAAAACATATTGGGCCTTATCGAATTTAAATGACTTTCCTATTGAAATCAATAAGGCCTCTTATGAAAAATTATTGCGTATACCTGGAATTGGTGTTACTTCTGCCAAGAAAATTTTTAAAATTAGAAAAGTTCATAATTTAACCTTTGAAGATCTGCGAAATTTAAGAATTGTTCTTAAAAGAGCTAAATACTTTATTACTTGCGGTGGTAAGTATTATGGAGATGTTTTATTTGATAACATTACGATAAAAAATAAACTTTTAGAACAAAATACTCCTAAAAATACTAGTTTAAATCCTAATCAATTATCATTCTTCGATGCATCATCACTAGAAGAAAAAACTATGGAATCTGGTATTATATTTCCAAATATTATTTATTCTGATAAAAAAGATATCTCTTCAAATATCTTGCTGCCTGAAACAAATATCCTAAGGCTAAATGATAGAATTACTTCTATAAATGGAGAATTTTAATTATGACTATATTTATATATGATGATACTTTTGAAGGTTTATTAACTGCTATATATGATGGCTTTTACTCTAAAAATCCACCAACATCTATTTATGGAGAAGGTGACTCTAATGCACCTCTTCTCTTAGGTAATATTGTTAACATTCCTACTGAAAAAATAAAATTCAAAAAAGTTAGAGATGCTATTATTAACAAGATAGATGTACTTTGCTTAAAAAAAATTTATATGGTTTATTTATATAATTATACTGATAAAGGAATTGTTATATTTAGGTACCTAAAGACTGCATTTAAACTAGGTAAAGATATACACTTATTTTTAAATTTAGATATAGTAAGGCTTGTAGATAATATAAATAAAAGAGTTTCACTAGAAAGCCATAGATTTAAAGGTTTTATTAGGTTTACTTACATCGATAATAAGTTTTTATATTCATCTATTGAGCCCGATAATGATATATTAGAACTTATTGGCGATCATTTTAAAAAGAGATTTCCTAATGAATATTTTATAATTCATGATATCATTCGTGAAAAAGCCTTAGTCTACAATAATATTTCATATGAAATAATTGATATGAGTATTGATGATTATGAAAAACTTACTTATCATAGTGATGAATACTCTGATCTTTGGAATGCCTATTTTAGATCTACTGATATTGAAGAACGTAAAAATCTTAAACTTCAATCTAGAATGATGCCAAAAAGGTATTGGAAACATATATTAGAAACCAAAAGTTAGTTATATTTAATAAATATTATTATTATTGGTAATACTAATAATATTCTAAAAAGGAAAGTAGGTATTTTATGATGTCAAAAGTGAAAAACATTAAAGATCCAACAAATTATCTTCAATCGTTTGCTTGTTCAAAACATGTTAAACATTCGAAAGAGCCTAATGATAGTTCCTTTATTTAAAAAAATCCAGATGATAGTTTTAGTTCTGAAGGAACTGTTAGATATGGTGAAGAACAGGATGTTGATGATTTATAAAAATATTACTGTTTAAGAGTTCAAAAAATATTATATATAAGTGAACTACTTCAATATACTCATTAACACTTATGAGATATTATAAATGTTTAGTTCATATCAATTAGATATGAGAGGCTATGATAACAAATAATCTCATTCATGGCCTCCTTAATAGATAAACAAATACTATCTATTATACAATAAATTGCTAATTAATATTTATTGGTATTATCTCCATCTATAATTACATCTATTTCTCCTGTTTCTGGACTCATAATCAATCCATGTACTTTTATATCTTCTGGAATAAGTGGATGATTTTTTATTGTTCTTACACTTTCTTTTATAGATTCTTCAACAGATTCAAATCCATGAAGCCATCCTTGAACATTAATTCCTGCATTATTTAATGTTAATAAAGTTTCTTGTTTTATTCCCCTATTTATCATTTTGTTGACAAGACTTTTTGTGTCTAAGTTGCTCATACCACACCCATAATGCCCTACCACAAAGATATCTTCTGCTCCAAACTCATATACTGCAACTAATATACTTCTCATTACACTTCCAAATGGATGCATAACAGTTGCTCCTGCATCTTTTATTATTTTCGCATCTCCATTTTTTATATTCATGGCTTTTGGTAATAGTTCTGTTAACCTAGCATCCATACATGATAATATCGCCATTTTCTTTTTAGGTATTTTAGTTGTTGTATATTTCTCATAGTCTTTATTATTTATAAAATTTTTATTGTATTCTATTATCTGTTGTAATTTACTCATCTAGCCCCACGTCCTTAGGATTTTATTTGTATATTGTACAATTATTTATGCAACATACATATTTTATCATCTTAGCTTAATATTAAGTCACCTTTAAAGTGTTGTAAAGTTAATTGTTTGCTTCGCTATATTTCTTATAAGGAATACGTATTGAAACTCCTGTATCATCAAATTTATATCCTGTTCCTTCAAGAGGATTTTTATTATAAGCTAAATTCATTCCAATAGTATAAAGAGCTTTAGCCATAGCAGGAGCATCTTGAACAACAGTACCTGTCATATAACCTTTCTTAATTAAATCTTGAGCTATTGGTGTTGCATCAATTCCAACAACTGCAATTGTTTTTGCTTTATCCCCCTTATTATATCCATATTTTTGTAACGCTTCAATAGCGCCTTCTGCCATACCATCATTATTTGCAATTATTGCTTCAATATCATTACCATATTTTAAAAACAATGCTTCCATAGCATCCTTAGCTAATTCTTTATCCCAGTTAGCAATCCGTAATGCAATCTCATCTGTTTTTATTCCTGCATCATTAATCACTGAAACTGCATATTTTGTCCGTCCAATTGCTTCCAGATTTTCTTTTTCGCCTTGCAACATAACATATTGCATTGTATTATCTTTATTTTTATCTATATTTAATTTATTAGCATTCCATTCATCGACGAGAATCTTTCCTTGAAACATACCAGCTTCTTTTGAATCTGTTCCTATATAATAAGCTTTGTCATAAGATCTAATAGCATCTATTGGAGTTGGCTCTCTATTAAATAAAATTACAGGAACATTATATTCTTTGATTTTATTAATCACTTTTTGAGTATCTCCTATATTAACTATATTTAGTAATAAAAGATCAACACCTTCTTTTAATAATGAGTTAATAGTATTATCTTGCGTAGCTTGATTTTCCTCAGCATAAAAGAAAGTAAATTCAACCTTTCCTTGATTCTCCTTTTGAATTTCCTCTAAATTTTGCCGAACTAATGGGATATAATCAATATTAAGCCTGTTTAATAATACTCCAACTTTAACCGGCTGTCCTTGAGTAATTCTTGAACTAGTAGCTATCACCTTTTTATTACAGCTTATTAATATAGTAGTTATAAAGATAGTAATCATAGTAATTGTTAATATTCTCTTAAATTCTTTCATTTAAACCTCCATATAATTCTACAAATTCTAGTGCATAAATCGCACTGTCTTCTTTGCTTTATAGAATCTTAAAACTATTATATGATTTCTTAATTTAAGTATAGTTTTATGGTTATATTATGCGTTTTAATGAAAGCGTTTATACTAGTATTCATCTCGATATGAATATATCAAATTTATTCAGTACGACATATTCATAACTGAACTTTTCACTTTGCATATATTACTTATTTTCTAAATATGAATCTATATTATCACTTGTAACCTCAGTGTGCGAAGTTCTAATATATTTTCCTTTTTCTAGTCCTTCTATGGAATTTATATCTCCATGTGTGCCTAATATATATGCAATATTAAATATTTTATTTGCTTGTAACTTATAATCACTTATAACTGTCCCTATCATAGAACCATTTTTCACTGCTTCTAAGGCATTAGGCATTCCATCAGTTCCAACAATTAATGGCCTATTTTCAGTTATGCTTGCATCATCCAACGCTTGTATTGCTCCAAGTGCCATATCATCATTATTGCTAAATACAACTTCAATTTTATTTCCAAATTCTTTTATCCATTGTGTCATCTTCGTTATTGCCTGTGCACTTTGCCAATTTGCGGTATCATCCGCTAATTTTTCTAATTCAATTCCATTTTGAGCTATAGTTTTAACACAGTATTCTGTCCTAATCAACGCATCTTGGTGACCTGCCTCACCTTCAAGCATTACATACTGAATCTTTCCATCTCCATTTTTATCTACTCTTTTCATGTCCTTTTCGTAAGCATTTATAATAATATTGGCTTGCATTTCTCCAGATTGTTTTGCTTGTGCTCCAACATAATATAGCTTATTCCAACGTTGCATATCCTCTTCTACTGGTTCGCGATTAAAAAAAACAATAGGAATATTAGCTGATTTTGCTTTATCAATAATTACTGATGCAGCAGTACGGTCAACTATATTTACACATATGACATCATAATTTTGTGAAACGAATCTATCCACCTGATTATTCTGACTGCTTGAGCTTCCTTTTGCATCTACAACATTAATCGTTATTTTATATTTACCTTCACTTTCTTTTTCTTTTGCTATTTCCTCAATATTTTTAGTAATTGTAGCTATAAATGCATCGTCCTGTTTATAAACTGTTACCCCTACTTTTATCTCTTTTACATAATTATTAGATTTCACTACATTCGCATTAGAAGTACATGCTGATAATGAAGTCAAAATTAAAGCCATTGTTAATAATCTTGATAATTTCTTAATTAAATTCATTATAAATCCCCCTAACAATGTGATTATATTAGGCATTTAAATTACAATAGCAATTAAATATGCTATATTAACTTATTATTTTTTATATATACTATCTTATGAATGGGAATAATAATCTTTGATTCTCTTCGGAATACATATTTTGATTATTAATAACAGTTGAAGAAATAATACCATTATTTATATCTTTTCCATTAATTTTATCTATTGCTTTTTTCACTCCCAAATATCCAACATTAAATTCATTTTGCATAGCAGTTGCATTAATTATTTTGTCTTCTAAAAAAGAAATTATTTTATTCGTACTTCCTATTCCATATATTTCAATAGATTTTTTATCTTTATTAATACCAATCAAATCTTTCTTAGCCTCTGCAACCATCTCTAATATGCCAGCATCAAATGTTACTATCGCATCAATATCATTATCTTCTAATATCTTTTTCGATTCACTATAATATGTGGATTGGTTGTCACTTGAAATTTCTCTAAATGAACATATATTTTTTGTATTATTCATAACACTCATAAAACCATCATATCTTTCTTTTACACTACTACACTCCAAATTATTTTTTACAATAACAACATTTTTACTTGTGTTTTCATTTTTAACCATTTCTTCTCCTAAGCTTACTCCAAGCTTATAATTATCACAAGATATACTTGATAATACACGTTCTGATTTAACAGTTGACTCTATTAATATAATTGGTATCTTCTTCATTGCATTCTCTATTGGTTCAGTCATCTTTTCATAATCTACTGGTGCTATAATAATAGCATCTGCTTTATTTTTAATTTCTCGTTCAATAAGATTCTCTTGTTCTTCAACACTATTTTCTTCAGATAAAGTAACAAAGCTTATATCTGCATTCATTTCTGACGCTGCTTGCTCTATGCCTTCTTTCATTGTCATTACGCTTTCACTATTTTTACCTCTAGCAATAATTGAAATATTATATATTCTCTTATCTTTTTCACTCACTAAAGTATCGTTCAAAAGAAATAAGAAAGATATTACTAATAGTAAGAATAAAATAATAGAAATTTTTCTTCTTTTCTTCTTCATTATTTTTCTTACTCCTTTTTCTGAATTTCATAAAAATCTACACCTGGCATATGAATACGAATTATTGTTCCTTCATCAGGCTCACTGTAAATTTCAAGACCATATTCTGCTCCAAAATATAATTGTATTCTTTCATGAACATTTTTCAATCCAATCCCCGAATTTCTTTTTTTACTTTTGCTTTTATTTGTCAAAAGAGCATCAGCGACTTCCTGTAACATACCAAGTCCATTATCTATGACATCTATATATAGGTCATTTTCTTTAACATATGCCTTTACTAAAATCTCACCATCACCACCCATGGATTCCATACCATGATATATAGCATTTTCAATTAGAGGCTGGATAATCAGCTTAATACTTGCAAAATCAAGCGTCTTTTCATCTGCTTCAATACTATATATGAATTTATTTTTATAACGTATATTTTGAATTGTTAAATAATTACGTGCATGCTCAATCTCATCTCTTACTGTTATTATATTTTTCCCTTTACTTAAACTTATTCTAAATAGCCTTGCTAAAGCTGTTACCATCAAAATAGCTCCATCATAATTTTCATTTTCTATCATCCATATAATAGAATCTAATGTGTTATATAAAAAGTGAGGATTAATCTGTTCTTGAAGTGCATTGAGCTCACTTTTTCTTTTTGCTTCCTGTTCAATTATTATATTATCCATAAGAATATGCATTTGATTTACCATAGATCGAATTGCCTTTCCTAGATGTTGGATTTCATATGATCCACTAATTGAAATATCTACATCTTTTACACCATTTTCAAGTTTTTTTACTGACTTTTCTAATGCTCTTATTGGATTAGCTATACGTGAGGAAACAAACATATTAAGAAACACAAGAATAAAAATAGCAAAAAACATAATAAATGTTACAAAAATACTCATTTGATGATAATCAGATGTAATATCTACCATTGGAGTTATGCCAACAATTTTCCACCCTGTATAACCAACAGTCTTAATTGTAACTAGTCTCTTCTCATCTTGAAAAGTTTCTGTATGATTTCCATCTTCATAAGTAGCAGCAACTTTATTATTCTCTTCTATTAAATCAGAATAAATCAACTTCTGCCTAGGATGATATATAATCTCACCTTCTCCATCAATCAAATACACATACCCTGATTTTCCTACATTTACATTCTTACAAATCTGCTCAATCCCGCTAAAGTTCATATCTACTAATAATACTCCAGATGTAATCTTCTTATTATTAGTCAATTCTACTGCACGACTTAGTGATACTACCCAATGGTATTTATAATCTGGATCTACAAACAAATTCTGGACATGAGGTGTAGAAAAGTGTAAATTTTCTTTTTTATTTATTGCTTTAGAAAACCAGTCACTTAGTCTTGGATCAACTAATCTTTTAAGCTGTCCAACTGGAGATGCGGCTACAACTTCACCATGTTCTGAGAAAACACATATACTAATAAGTGAATCTTTATTTGTTTCATATAATAAATCCATTTCTTTATCTATACTATCTATTGCTAGATCTTTCTTTTTAATAACACTGTAGTAAGTTGCATCAGATACTTTCATCATATTCCTCAGATAGCTATCCAAATTCAAATTTACTTGTTCTAACATAAATTTATTATTTTCAGATACCATATATTCAGTAGATTTTATAAAACGTAAATATAGTGTTCCTCCCACCGTAATCATTCCCATAACTGCAATTACTGTAAATGAAATTGATATTATATGCTGTATACTTGAATTCTTACATTCTTTAACTATCTTTTGTATTCTTAATTTCATTAAATTAAGCATAGTAAATCAACTCAATTCTTCCTGTACTTTGATGGTGATACTCCAAATTTTCTTTTAAATACATAACTGAAATAGTTAGCTTCTGTATATCCAACTTTATCAGCTATTATATATGTTTTATCATCTGTAGTATTTAAAAGCTTTACAGCTTGCTCTAAACGTACAGCAGTAAGAAAACTCACAAAATTCATTTCTGTTTCTCTTTTAAAAATTGTAGAGAAATATGTTGGACTTACATGTAACTTAGAACAAAGCTTTTCCACAGAAACATCATAATCACTATAATTTTCTCTTATATATTGTTTTGCCTTTTCAATAAGCAAATGAGAAGAGTTTATACGTTCTTTTTTAATAAAACCGTTTACTCTAATAGCTTTATTTATAAACCAATTCTTCACTTCATCTATTGAATCAAGTGATTCCAGATAACTATAACAATTAAAGTTTTTTCCGAAAATTTCATTCATATCCAAGTTGTATGCTTGTACGAGTTTTAATAAAGATGTCATAATTTCCATTAGATATATTCTATACTTATTAAGTGGTAGAAGTAAATACTCGATCTTTTCAAATAATTTATTAATGGTCACTGTGATTTCTTCTTTTGAATAAATTTTAATAGCATTTAACATTGAACGCTCTTCTTGTTCATCAAACTGAAGCTCAATAGAATTATCTGGCTCAACATCATCAATATAAATAGCTTTTCCCTTGCCGATTATAAATCTATAATCTAAAGCATTTTGTGCCGTCCTATATGAAAAACGTATTTGTGTCATATTATTATAAACATATCCAATTCCTGCGGATATTGTTAAATTCATAATACGTTTATATAGCTTACACACTTCGTTTATTCCTTTAATAAATAATAATATGTCTTCTCTTTTGTCAAAATTTCCTATGACTACAACCATATCAGAATAAAGAAAACTTATAAATCTGCAATAGTTATTCATATTTTCATCAACTATTTTTTTTATTGAAATACATGTCAGTGCGAACTCTGTCTGAATCGAAACATTATTTTCTTCTTCTGGCATTAATGTACCATCTGCATGAATCAATGCTACTGATAAATAATTTGCTTTGAAATCTATACCTAACTTTTCAGATTGTTCATCCCATTGATTTTTACTTATTCTTCCTTCAATTGCACCAACTAAAAATTGTTCTCGAATTACTGGCAGACTTTCAATATAATGCTGATAAAGTGTTTCTAAGTTTCGCTTTTCATCATATTCACAATCCAGTTGTATTTTTAATCTTTTTAACACTTCAATAAATTCAATAGAATTAATCGGTTTCAAAACATACTCAATTACATTTATTTTAATTGCTTTATGAGCATATTCAAAATCATCACATCCTGAAAATATAATAATCTTTGTGCTTGGCATTATTTCTGCAATTTTTTCACCAAGTTCTAATCCATCCATAAATGGCATTTTAATATCTGTCATTATAACATCCGGTTGAAGTCTTTCTGCCTTTTCAAGTGCATCTTGACCATTTTCTGCATCACCCACTATTAAAAATCCATTAGATTCCCAATCAATTTTCTTAATAATTCCGACTCTTATCTCTTCTTCATCATCTACAACCATAATTCTATATAAATTCATTTAGCTCCCCCTATATAAACACACATTGTATATAAAAATTTAGCTCAGATATTTTATACTTTAATATGTTCTATTCATAATAAAACTCATCTTATTCATATAATATATTACATATGTAGTAAAATATATCAACATTTTTATTATACATTAAGTATTAAATTATTACTAGTATGAGTATAAATACTAAGATCTAATGAATTATGCCTGTTAAAAATAAAAAATACAGGCAAATCTTCAACATTTAAGTAAAAGATTTACCTGTATTACTTTATTTAATATATCTTAATATATATTTAAACTCTGTTAGTAAAATTTATTTCTTTCTATATTTTGCTAAATCTATAGCAACTGCTACTGCAATAATAACACCTTTAATAACTTGTTGCCACATAGGACTAACAGCTATAAATTGTAATCCATATTGAATGACAGTAAATATTAGAACTCCGCTTACAATTCCGCCTACTTTACCAACACCACCATTTAGCGAAACTCCACCTACTACGCAAGCTGCAATCGCATCAAGTTCATATCCGTTACCATACTGATTTGTTGCACCTGCTGTTCTAGCTGCCTCAAGAACACCTCCAACGCCATATAAAACTGATGCAAAAACGAATATTCCCATAACAGTTGCGAATACATTAACGCCAGAAACTACGGCGGCTTCACGGTTCCCTCCAATGGCATATACATTTTTTCCAAATATAGTTTTATTCAAAATGAACCAAACCAAAATAACAAACAAAATAGCAATTGGAACTAGAATTGATATTCCAGGAAAATCACCTATTTGTAATACCTTTGTTTGACCAAGAGCTATGAAATCCGGACGGATCCCTCCAATGGGTTGTGATTTATTTGGAGCTACATCAAAGTATAAAGAACAAGCACCATAAACTATAACTTGTACTGCTAATGTAGCAATAAATGGATGCATATCATACTTAGCTACTAAAAATCCATTAAGTGCTCCGAATACCATACATGCAATAATCGCTATCACTATAGGAATTATAACTGCAAGTGCAGGCATATTGGGAAAAAAACGATTTGCATAATCTGGATTTTGTAACATTGAAGTTGATATAACAGCTGCGAGTCCAACCATACGTCCTGCTGATAAATCAGTACCTGCTATCAATAATGTAAAACAAATGCCAAGTGCAACAATCATTTTAGTTGATGATTGTGTCAAAATATCTAGCATTACTTGGTATTGCATAAAACGCGGCTGAATTATCATAATTACAACAACTAATAGTAACAATGCTAATATAATTGCATTATTAGTTAGAAAGTTTTTTACTGTTTTTGATGAAAATGTAACACCTGTATCTAGATTTTTTTTATCAAAAAAATGTTTTCCTCCATAAATAATAGAGCTTATACCAACTCCCCCTATATACATAGGTAAATCATAAAATATGCTAGGGTCTAGAATAAAATAAAAAAGAATTCCTAAAATCACAAGAAATGCACCAATACCTAAAAATATTTTTGCATAATCTTTACGCGAAATCAACTTAGCTTCTTGCATACTTATACCTCACTTTCTCCTAATAAAATCATTTGTACTAAAATATATCTATAAAGAAAATTTTTTTTATTTCATAAATTGTGTCGCATAATGCATAATTTTTATTTGATCTGCTTCACTCTGCTTTAAAATTCCTGTAACCTTACCTTCACACATGACCATAATTCTGTCTGACATACCAAGTAACTCTGGCATTTCAGAAGAAATCATAATAATTGACTTTCCTTTTTTAACTAGTTCATGCATAATTGAATATATTTCATATTTAGCACCTACATCAATACCTCTTGTAGGTTCATCTAATATTAGAATATCTGGATTTGTAAGAAGCCAACGCGCAATTAAAACTTTTTGTTGGTTACCTCCTGAAAGATTTTGAATCAATTCTTCCAAATTTGGTGTCTTAGTCCTTAATTCTTCATTAGATTTCTTAGCAGCTTTATAACGATTTCCCTCTTGTAATACGCCGAATTTAGAATATTTTTTTTGACTAGCAATTACTGTGTTGTCTAATACTGAAAGAATGCTGATTATTCCAGTAGCTCGTCTCTCTTCTGTCAAAAGCGCAAAGCCTTGCAATTTTGCATCTTTTGCAGATTTTATTTTAATAATTTTACCATCCTTTTCTATGCTTCCAGATTCTATTTCGCGAATCCCAAATAAAGCCTCTACGAGTTCTGTACGTTGTGCACCAACAAGACCACCTATACCTAATATTTCCCCCTTATACAATTCAAAATTCACATGTTGAAATGATTTTTTAAGTGGAGAACAAAGATCATCCACCTTTAATACAATCTCTTCACAAGGGTTATATGTTCTTGGTGGAAATCTATTAGTCATATCACGACCTACCATTCGATTTATAATTAAATCTGTTGTAAGTTCTTTAGATAGCCATGTTCCTACATACTTACCGTCTCTCATAATACTTACTTCATCTGATATCTTTAAAATTTCTTCCATTTTATGGGATATGTATATAATTGCACAGCCCTTCTTTTGAAGTTGCCTTATTATCTTAAATAAATGTTCTGTTTCGGTTTCGGTTAATGATGAAGTAGGCTCATCCATAATAATAATTTTCGAATTATAACTAACTGCTTTTGCTATCTCAACCAATTGAAGATTAGATGGTGAAAGCGTTCCAGCTAATACTTCCGGATTAATATCTAATTCAATTTCTTTAAATAATTCATTTGTTTTACTAATCATGGTCTTTTTATCTACGGCAATTCCCCTCATTGGAAATCTACCAAGCCAAATGTTTTCCATAACCGGACGAAAGCGAATTGGATGTAGCTCTTGATGTATCATCGATACACCCAAATCTAATGCCTGCTTTGAAGTATTAATCTCCATTTTCTTTCCATCTAATATTATTTCTCCACCATCTTCATGATATATCCCAAAAAGACATTTCATCAAAGTTGATTTGCCTGCACCATTTTCACCCATAAGTGCATGAACACTACCACTGCGAACTTTTAGCGTTACACCATCCAATGCTTTTACTCCCGGAAATATTTTTGTTATATTATTCATTTCCAGTATATATTCACCCATACAAACATCCTCCTTATGTTAAACAATAATTCAGGGATGGGAACTCATAAAATTTCACATCCCCGATTAAGGTGATTCAAGAAAGTAGCAGAACAGTATGCCTATTTATTTCACATCATACCGTGTAGATAACCTCCGCCAATAGCTGCCTATGGGCAAAACTTATCCCCCTTGTATATGCAGAGCGTATTGGGGCTGTTATTTTCTTTCATGTGCCTAATTTCTATATAAGAACTTATTGTTTATTTATATATTTAGGTATAACTTATTTAATATAATCTTTGTAATTTTCTTGAGTAACTTTTACATAATTGATCCATACATATTTTCCATCTGTTACTGGATAGCCAACATTTGCTTCTGTAATATCCTTACCTTCAGCAGCTGCTAAAGCAATGTTAACAGTAGCTTTTCCTTGATTAGCTGCATCATTTAAAACAGTTCCAAGAAGAGATCCTTCTTTCATAGCTTGTAGTGCAGGTGCTGTTGCATCCACTCCAACTACTGGAATGTATTTAGCTGCATCTCCTTTATTATATCCTTCTGCCTTTAATGCTTCTACTGCACCAAGAGCCATATCATCATTATTACAAAGAACAGCTTCTATCTTATCAAGCCCTTGGCCTGTTCCAAATGCTTTCATAAGGTCAGTTGCCTTTGCTTTGTCCCACATTGCTGTATCAGCAGCAAGTTTTTGTGTCTTGAATCCAGCAGCTTCAATAGCTTTTATAGAATATTCTGTACGAAGAGTAGCATCTTGATGTCCTGGCTCTCCTTGAAGCATTACATATTGTATTACTCCATCACCATTCTTATCAGCCTTTGGATTTGCCTTAAAATAATCTGCTATGATTTCACCTGATTGAGTTCCAGATTGCTCAGCATGTGCACCTACATACCAAACTTTATCATAACTCTTCATATCAGTTTCTGATGGCTGACGATTTAAGAATACTATTGGAAGTTTTTTTGCCTTTGCTTTTTCAATAATTGGCCCTGCAGATGTACTATCAACTGGATTTATTGCTAAAGCATTTACACCTTTTGTAATGAATGTATCAATTTGTTCATTTTGTGTAGGTTGTTTGTTTTGTGAATCCACTAATTCAATAGTTGAATCTTTGTCTTTAGCTTGTCCTTCCATAGCAGTACGTACACCAGTCATAAATGTATCATCAAACTTATAAATAGCAGAACCAATCAAAACCTTTGTATCAGCTTTTTTAGTTGCATCTGTCCCAGAGCTCTTGTTTGCTCCACACCCTACCATTGTAGCAGTAATCATAACTGTAGCCATAACAATTGGTAATAACTTCTTAAACCTTTTCATTTTTACCCCTCCATATTCTTATCTAGCTCATAGTAAACAACTATACTCTTTTGCCTCTCGTTTACATTTATCATTATAACTACTTTATGATTTACTCTCCATACGAAATTCTTCACACTTTCATCGAATTTCTTAATTAAATTTATTTTTATTACTCTATTAAGACTATCCATCATATCTTTTTCCATCGGTTGAAATATTATATATTGTTTTTGTACTTCATCAAAATTATCAGAATTAACTACATCTACTATACCATTTCTAGTATCTCTATACTTAGTTACATTATTTTCGAATTCTTCCCAAACATTTTCTTCCTCTGATGTACTAATGAGCTTTCATAATCTGCTATATATTTGTTATCTTCTTCTACCATAACAATAATATCATTTTCAGCTTTTTTTATTTTCTTCATACATAATAGCCGACATTTTGCTTTTAATTTTATTGTTATAAGATTATTAATGCTTTGTAAATTTACATTATACATCTCTTATGTGCTTTCCTCACCAGTTTCAATGACATACTACTAATTGCCCCTACTATAGCAATTAGCATAACTACTAGTAAAATGCTAATATTAATTTAATTTTTACTTTTTTTAGTAAATTCATTATAATTTCCTCGTAATCTAAAATAAAAATCACTTGTATACTATATCTGGCTATTCATTTTCAATAAATCCTCCATCTTATTTTTTGGGAGTGGTTTGCTAAAATAGAAACCTTGAATTATATTACAACCTAACTCAGTAAGTAAATCTAATTGCTCTTTTGTTTCTACTCCTTCTGTCACTATTTTGTATTTTAAAGATTTTGCTAAATCTATAATACTTTTAATTAAAATTCTATTTTTATAATTATAAATCTTATCTACAAATGTTTTATCTATTTTTAATGTATTAATTGGAAGATTAATTAGATAATTTAAAGAAGAATACCCTGTTCCAAAATCATCTATTGCAATATTAATACCACTATTCATAAGCTCGGTTAGTGTTTCTATCTTTTCTTTGCAAATATCTATTAAGTTACTTTCCGTTATCTCTATTTCAAAAAATTTAGAGGGAATATTATATTTAGTACACATATTCAATAAATTCTTTTTAAAATCTATTTTCCTCATCTGTATTGCTGATATATTCACAGATATTGTATTAAATCTATACCCTTTTCCCTTCCATACACAAGCTTGTTTTAATGCGTTATCTAATACCCATTCTCCAATTTCTATTATATCTCCAGTCTTCTCAGCAATAGGAATAAATTCTGCTGGAGACACATTGCCCAGTTTATTATTATTCCATCTTAACAGAGCTTCCATTCCTATAATTTGATTATTTGATGAGTCAATTTGTGGCTGATAGAAGACATCAAGCTCATTATTATTAATAGCATTTTTCAATTCAATGGTAATTAGTGTTTCTCTATAATATGTATCTGACATTTCATTATTAAAAATTGTATATGTATTTTTTTCATTATTTTTTGATTTGCACATAGCAAAATTACAAAATCTTATCAATTCGTCAGAATCCATACTATTGTCTGGAAATATCGATATTCCCATGCTTACATTTATATATATATTATTGTTCATTATTTTAAAAGGTTCTTTTAATTGTTCATAAATTTCACTACAAATTTTTTTTATTTCTTCTATATCATTGAGTTTATAAACTAATATTGCAAATTCATCACCATTTAATCTTGTTAATTCTGAATGTTCTCCAAGACAGTTATTTATTAAATTTGCAATCACTTTTAAAGTCAAATCTCCTAAATCATTTCCAAAGAACTCATTTATGACCTTATAGTTATCAATATTTATATAGATAATTGCACCTTTTCTATTATTAATTGTTATCTCTTTTAGCACTTTATTAAGTTTCTCAAAAAAATAAACTCTATTTGGAAGATCCGTAACAATATCATACTTAGTAACTAATCTTATTTTTTCTTCAATTTTTCTCTTCTGCTTTATTTGTAATATTTTTGTAATTAATTTGCTTTTTCCTAAATTACTTGCTTTTGATTTATATCTTTGCTGCTTACTTATTTTCATTTTACAAACTTTATTCATAAATACTTCCTCTCAAACATTTATTTTAAATAAATTCTTATATCATTCAAATTCCCAATATATATGGGCTTATATTTCTATAATTAATACAATTTATTCCTTTTTGACTTTTCTAGTAAATAACTATACTATTTATTAGAACATTATAAATATTTTGTCTTATT
>LIDZ01002778.1_pt4 | contig 110489 bp, 101 predicted proteins | sample 644651 | NCBI WGS metagenome assembly LIDZ01 (sample SAMN03856242, study PRJNA289617) | food metagenome | isolation source: wine grapes on drying loft during traditional withering process | host: Vitis vinifera cv. Corvina | place: Italy: Gargagnago di S. Ambrogio di Valpolicella | collected 2014-01
ACTGCTTAAATTGATAAAAGAAGTTGAAGCTAAAGTATCTGATGGTATTCTAGTTTCGAATATGCAGTGTTTAGGCCGCAGTGACAGGCTAGATCAAGGATTAATACTAAAAACATTTAACAACGCTAACACGAAGATTACAACTCAATATGTTAGGATATAATAAGCTAGCACTAACACTTAATTTATACTTAAAATGTTAATGCTAGCTTTTTATTTGTTTGCTATGTTTAATTGATTAAAAAATTTCTATGCTTTTGACAATTCCACTAAAGCACATCCCTCTATTGCTAATATTCCATTTACTTTACAGAATTCAATTATTTCAGGGTTTCCGGCCCCTGGTTGAATAAGTACTTTATCGATTTTTAACACATTAGCCTCTTGAAGAATTTTAATACCCTTATATGGATTAATGCACAGGTCTAAAACTTCTACCTTATATGGAATATCCCTTAGATTGTTATAAACTTCTTTATCATCATCAGACGGATTTACACCTACTACATTAAATCCATGCTTTTTCAATGAATCCAATATTTTATAAGCATATTTAGAGTGGACTAATACATCTCCAGCCACAATCCAGTTTTTATAATTTAAAAATTCATTAGCTTTCACAATTATCCTCTCCTAGTAAAATTAATATATCTATACTTCTTTTGAATACATTGAGGATGGATTTGGAGCAAGTATAACATAACATGACATATCTTTATCAACTAGTATTGGTTAAGCTAAAAACTTCAGTACCCTTGCAGTGTATAATGTCGCCTTGATTAATCTTATGATTTATTCCGTCTACACCCATATCTCCTTGACCTATAAGTACATGAATAATAAGGTCACTTTGTTCATGATTATGAGCTGGAACCCCTTGTCCTGGTTTAAAATTCAAGACGAAGTTTAGCACTCTATCTTCTTTAAATTTAACTGATTTTGATTTCGTAATATCTTTCTAATTACTTATTGCTTATTTATTTAATAATTCATGTACTGATACTTTCCGACGAGCTTGTATAATAGAAACAAGCTTTATAACATGGAGACTTAATAATCTTAAATGGATTAGTATGCTCTCCCATTACTTTATTTTTGTTTCATTTAATACCAAATTTCTCATTAAATCAATAAGTTTGTCTGGTTCGTTTCTCCATGGTTCATGCCCTGAATGTTCAAACCAAATAAGCTCTTTAGAAGGCGCTTTTAGTAAATTGAAATACTCCTCAACCAATTCTGGTGATGCGTTGACATCGTAGCGACCTTTCATAAAGTACACTGGCACATCTAATTTTATAGCTTGTTTGCGTAGATCTACATTATATAATTGAGGATAAACATGATTAAAGGTAGTAATTAAACCACGAAACCAATTTACTTTGTCGTATAACCCATATTCAGGACCTCCAATTTCGCCAATTGTATTATATCCTGGTCGCTCAATTTGAGGGTTTTCAGTCATATGTTTACTCAAATACTGTGAGAGCGTAGCAAATTTCCAAATCATATCTTTACCATAGTATGGGGGCATACCTTGGTTTTTCATTTTCTCAATTTGTAATGTATCTCCCCTATCTTTTGCTAATTTAAGCACTAGATTATACATACGAACATCCGTTTCAACGAATTCAACCATCTGACCGGAGCCAATAAAAGCAGAAAATAGTTCAGGATAACGTTCTACAAGGAGTATCCCTAATGCGCTCCCCCACGACTCACCAAATACATATATTTTTTCTTGTTTAAATCTTTGGCACAGATATTGTGTTAGTTCATGTGCATCAGAAACGTATCGATTGGGTGTAATTGATTTAAGTGGTACAGCGTTCATCGACTTACCCGCTCCTGGTTGATCCCAGTTAACAATCACATAGTTCTCTTCAAGCTTTTTTAGTTGAACTCTGGTTGCTGCTAGTTGTGATCCACCTGGACCTCCAGCTAGGAAAAGTAGTACAGGATTATTTTTATTTTTTCCTCGGATAGATATCCACTGCTCACTGCCACCTAGAGTTACTTTTTCTAAAGTAGCAATGCTACCCACTAATGGTTTCCCATTGTCCCCAAGTATAGGTGGGGTGTATGCCATCCATTGGCTACAAGCTACAGAAATAACATTTACAACCACTAATATTAATATCAAGATTAACTGACTACGTAATTTCAAAAGCCAAGGTGTTATTCTTGCCCTTGTACGTGTATAAATAGCAATAACTAATGTAATCAGGCTTGAAATCAAAAGAGTTGCTATTGCTACAACCAAAGAAAGAATCAATATAAAAGCGAACCCAAATTCTATAGGGACAGTTTTCATAGTTAACATAAGATTTGGACGTATAAAAATAACGTACGAAGCTATTATAACGACACTAATTATTGGTATAAGGTACCGTAACTTACGCAACCAATTGCCGTTCCCACCGTAAAGATTTGTTTTTTTATTTAAAGTGTATTTCATCATATCCCCCTTAAAACAATTAAATATTTGTATTATTTTTTTTAATAACTGTCAATTAAACTAACAAACAAATATTATTTTCAAATCAAGTTTTTATACTATAGCTACTTAACTCCTCTTTGCCTTGAATTATCTTTAAGAATAACATCCACATTAACTTCATTTTTCTCAATATTAATAGATATATCCATTACTCCAGGTTCCATTTTGAGATCTTTTACTGTATCACTTAAATCACAACCTGTAAAAACTATTAAAAGCACCGCACTATAAATTGAAATAAAGAACATGGCTCCTAACCAATTATAAAAATGACTCTCTAACGTCTCTATAGCTGATACACTCCCCTCTATATTTGCACAATAAACAGGAATCACAAAACAGCCCCATTTCGTACCTTTTCTATTATTATAGCAAGGTATACTTAACTAGGACTGCTTTAAATCTTATATCTTTCTTATAGCTTTCTTAAATCAACCTTAAATTTGGGGCATATTAATAATAAATTCACACCCACAGTTGACCTCTGTTTTTACACAAATACTGCCTCCATGTGTTTCGATGATTTTTTTAACAATGGCGAGTCCTAGACCTGTGCCACCAGTTTGTGAGTTTCTTGCAATGTCGACCCTTACAAAAGGTTGAAATATATTCTTTGCAATTTCTGTAGGTATACCAATGCCATTGTCCTTAAAGATTATAACAACTCCTCCATCTTGCTCAAACAAGTGAATTATTAATAACGTTCCTTTTGTGTTATATTTTACTGCATTGGCAACGAGATTTTGTATCACTCTGCTCATCTGTTTTAAATCAATTTCAATAAAGATTTCTTTTTCTGGTATTTTAATCTCATATATAAATCCGGCCTTATCCAAGTTATTTATAAAAAACCCTAGTTCTCCCCTCATATATTCACATATATCGACACTTGTTTTATTTAATGAATATTCAGAGCTTTCCATTCTAGACAATTCAAATAGTTCATTCACTAAATTATTTGCTCTCATGCTATTTTCATATATTATTTTCATGAATTCATCGTGTTCTTGTTTTGATAAATCAAGCTTGTTAAGGCTGAATTCTGCATAACCCATAATACTCGCGATAGGGTTTTTAAGATCATGAGAAATATCAAGTATTAGCCTTTTGCGATTTTCTTCTGACTGTTTTCTTAGATATATTTCTTTCTGAATTTGTTCTGCCATTTCATTAAATATATATTCTAATTCACCAAACTCATTTTTTAAATTAAGATCAACTCTTGATGTATAATCCCCATCTTTTAGCCGACTTGCACTGTTGCAAAGTTTTTTTAAGGGGTTTATAATGCTTATAGATGTTAGCTTAGAATATATTACAGTGCATATTGAAAGCAGTAAAAAGTAAAATAGAATAACAGCAATAATGACACCAATTGTTGCATGTTTATCCACTGAATGAATATCTTTGTTGTATGCGAAATCCATATCAATTCTGATAGAAGTCGGAAACGTCACTACTAACCAAAATTGCTCTCTAGAATTAAATTCAATACTATAGCTGTAGTCTATTCCTATACTTTTACTTTCTATTAAAAAATTTGTAAATTCTGCTGTGGTAAGTTTATCTTTTGATATAGTGTTAATGCCTGCTGTATATATAAGTTCATAATTAGTATCAATTACCTGTACACCACCTCCGTTATTTGTAACCTGTGTTGTGTCAATAATTTTGTAGTCATCTTGCATTAGGCTTTCTGCAGTATAGTTATTCTTAACAAGGTTCTTTGATATAACATCACTAGCGAAACTCAAAAGCATAAATGCAGATATAGCTACAATGGTGGATATAATAAACATTAGGACATAGTTAGCTAAAAATCGGCTTTCTATTTTACTTTTCATAAGCTAACCTTGCTATGTTTATGAAACTTATATCCAATACCACGAATAGTTTTTACATATTCCGGATTCCTTGGGTCAGTTTCAATCTTATTTCTGATATGGCTTATATGAACCATGATAGTGTTATCATCACAATATATGTCCTCATCCCATACCGCCTTGTATAACTGTTTTTTAGTAAAAGCCCTTTCTGGATTCTCCATCAGGTGTTTAAGTAGCAAGTACTCTTTTGCATTAAGTTCCACCAGTACATTCTTTTTATAGACACAGCACGCGTCTTTATCCAAGCACAAACTACCATACTCTATTTTGGAGAAGACTTGCACATTTTTCAAAGAGTATTCAAGACTTCTTCTTAGCTGCGCTTCAACTCTCGCAAGAAGCTCAGCCATACTAAATGGTTTTACCATGTAATCATCTGCACCAATTCCAAGTCCTAAAATCTTGTCCATATCATTATCTCTGGCAGTGAGAAAAATGATAGGTATATTGCTTGTTAAACGGATTTTTCGCAGCAGATTGAAACCATCGAGTCTAGGCATCATAACGTCAAGTATAGCAAGATCAATGACTTTGTTTTGTAAGACATCTAAAGCATCTATACCATCCTTTGCAGTAAATACATAGTACCCCTCCTGCTCAAGCTGCAGCTTTAAAAGATTTCTGATGTCCTTTTCATCTTCTGCAATTAATACATTCAAAAAAACACTTCCTTATTTTTGTATTTTACCAAAACTGAATCATGTGCTGTGATACTTTTATATATTCTGCTTTTTAGTTATTACTTTTTCAATATTATTCGTCCATCATTAATTACCACTTTTGAACAACTAATATGAATTATAGCATATATTTTATATCAATCATCTGATATATTTCTTTATTGGAAGTTATATTTATAATTATAGTGCTGAATTGTATTCAATTTCCAGAGAGCATTATTTGATATTTCCTTATTAAGTTTACTATAGATAATTTTTCTGAACTTATTTCTAATTTAAGCATTTTGGATATAAAAAGCTAGCACCAACACTTAATTAAATTTAAAATGTTAATGCTAGCTTTTTATTTGTTTGCTATGTTTAATTGATTAAACAGTTTTTTTAAAGCTCGTTTTTCTATTCTAGATACATATGATCTTGAGATTCCAAGTTGTGCTGCAATTTCCCTTTGAGTTTTTGGGTTTCCATCATGCAGACCATATCTCATTAAAATAATTAATTTTTCTCTGCCCTTTAGGCAACTTTCTATTTCTTCATATAATTTTTTGACCTGGATTTTATTCTCAACAATATCCATTACTGAGTCGCCTTCACAACTTAGCACATCCATTAGCGAAATTTCATTTCCCTCTTTATCTATGCCTATGGGATCATTAAGATATACTTCTCCTTTTGATTTTTTGTTGTTTCTTATTAACATTAATATCTCATTTTCGATACATCTAGCTGCATAAGTTGCAAGTCTGGTACCCTTTTTAAAATTATAAGAATCAATAGCCTTTATAAGCCCCACAGTGCCTATGGATATAAGATCGTCTGAATCCTTGCCAGAGAATGAATATTTTTTTACAATATGTGCTACTAACCTTAAATTCCTCTCAACCAGTACACTTTTTGCAAGTTTATCCCCAGCGCTTAATTTTTCTAAGTATTCTTTTTCTTCACTTTCAGTTAATGGTTTCAGAAATGAAGCACCATTTCCAACATAAGCTGTTAAGAAAGTAATATTTCCAAACATATTTAGTAAACAATATATTATAAACACAAAGATGCTCCCTCCCTCAGTGCTCAATAATATACTATGTATGAAATCTTAAAATGTGCATGTACCACTAACTATTTATTAAGTTCCTCTACTATCTTTTTGAATATAGGTGCTGCAGTGGTTCCCGCTTCCTGACTATTTTGTATATCTGGTACTAGTATTACAGTGGAATAATATTTGTTTTTTATTTTGAAAAAACCTGCAAACCAAGCATCTACATGATTTTCATCTTTATTTTCAACTCTTGTTGCTGTGCCTGTTTTTCCTCCCACATCATTATTTGCAACATATGCCAATCTCCCAGTTCCATTTTGGTTTGATACCACCTTTTCCATTTCACCTTTAATAAAGTTGGCATTCTCCTGGTCTAATATTTTTTTTGAAACTACTTCAGTTTTTGAAATATACCTGTCATTTTCATCCACATATCCTTCTATAATGCTAGGTTTTACGTATGTACCACCATTTATAACTGTATTTGGTAAACTTAAGGCTTCCAGAGGCGTAAGCCTAAATTTTTGGCCTATAGACAGAAGACTTATATCACCAGTAGAAAGTGGATCCATATTTAACTTCCCATACTGCTCATAATTCATGCCCAAAACTTTATCAAATAATCCCTGCTCCTTAGCATATTTATAGATATTATCATATCCAGTTTTATTTCCAATTTTCATGAATACTTCGTTGGAAGATACTATAAATGCTTGCTGAAGATTATAATTTCCTTTTTCGCCACTTTCACTATATCTTCCATCATCTTGAAATATTTCTGAGGTATTAATACTTTTACTCTGCAAGGCAGCCTCTTCAACAACAATTTTAAAAATTGACCCTGGAAAAAGATAGCCATCTTGTATTCCAGCATTTATGTTACCTTTATACTTATCCTTTTGAGTTAATGTTCTTATTTTCCCAGTATCACTTTCCATAATTACTACACCAATCTGCTTATAATTTTTAAACTCATCATTATCTAAAATATCATTTACTTTATCATTCATACCCTGATCAATTGTAAGTTTAACATTTATAGTACTATTAGGTTTTTTATTATTAACACTAGTCAAATTACCATTATTATCACTCTGAAAGGATTTTTCAGGGTAATCGTTTTTTAATACTTTATTATAAATTTGCATTTCTAAAGAATTGTTCTGCTTATCCTTGCCACTATTATCTTTAATATTTGTTAACGTATTGCATATATCAGAGGCTTCACTCCTATTTACCTTGTAATATACATAAGTATATATTCCATTAACCCCTTTAATTTTGTTTACTTTATTATAAGTATCTTCATCTACTGTCCAGTATATTTTATAACTTTCACTTTTTATATCATTATTAAATAAATCATATTTACTATTATAATTTTTTAATGTATATGTAAGCGCCCTCAAATCGTACATATTGGTATCACTGTTATTTTTAAGAAATATATTAGGATTAACTACAACATAATAATCAAAATCATATTTTAAAAGTTGTTTAGAATTAAAATCAAATATATCAAAATTTATATCAGAGGTTTTCTCCACTGATACGTTTTGAGAGTTATAAGTGCTAAGTATTTGACCATTGTCTTTAAAATCTATTAAATATATTTTAAAAATGAGCAGTGAAAATATTATCACACATCCAAATAAAATTATAAAACATCTTTTTTTTCTTATATTCATAAAAAAAACACCTCACCATAGTCTTAATTCTAGACAAATGTGAAATGTTTTATTCAAAATATATTTTATTATTTATCTTCTCTAGCCAGTATCTGCCTAATATTTGCAGCAAGTAAATCTATAGCTACAATGTTTTTTCCACCTTCAGGTATAATTATATCAGCATATCTTTTAGTTGGTTCAATAAATTCCATGTGCATGGGTCTTACTACATTTAGATACTGATCAATTATAGATTCAATGGTTCTTCCTCTTTCATTCATATCTCTCACTAGTCTTCTGATAATTCTAACATCAGCATCTGTGTCGACATAAATTTTTATATCTAAAAGATCTCTGATTTCACGTGAATCTAAAATCATTATTCCTTCAAGTATTATAATTTCACAAGGTTCAATAGTCATTGTTTCTTTCTTCCTATTATGAATGGAAAAATCATATATTGGTTTTTTGATAGAATTCCCCATAATAAGTTCTTTTAAATTTGACACTAAAAGTTCAGTATCGAAAGCATCTGGATGATCATAATTAATTTTAATCCTTTCCTCAATAGGAAGACCACTTTGATCCTTATAATAAGAATCCTGCTCAATCACAGCAATACATGTTTTATCAAATTTTCTAAATATCTCATTTGCGATTGTAGTTTTTCCTGAACCTGTACCACCGGTTATACCAATTAGAATAGGACGCTTCATTACTTTGCCTCCTTACCTTTTATTAGCATTTCACCTTTTTCCAGTTGAACATCTGTTGAAATGGAGTAGATCATTTGAGCAACTGGTGTTGAGTCAATTTTCTCATCCTTGCTGTTTTTTATATCAGATAGCTCAATTATTAAATTTTCACCCTTTGGCTTTAATACTTCAACTTTATCTCCCTCAAAGGCTTTATTTTTCTGATTTATAATTGCTCTTCCATCATTTGCATTATATCCTTCAACAATCCCAATAATATCATAGTTTCTAATGTATGAAGATGATTCATAATACTGTTTTTTATCTTCTCCAAAATAAAATCCAGTAGAATATCGCCTATGACTTGGTTTAAGAAGGTACTCCATCCATTTGTTATTAAAAACATAATTTTCAGGATCTTTAAAGTACGTGTCAACAGCTTCTCTATATGCTTTTACCACTGATGCTACATAATATGCGCTCTTCATTCTTCCTTCAATTTTAAGAGAATTTATTCCTGACTTAACAAGTTCTGGAATATGCTCAATCATACATAAATCCTTTGAATTCATAATGTAAGTTCCTTTGTCATCTTCAATTATAGGAAAATATTCACCAGGTCGTTTTTCTTCTACCAGCCTGTATTTATACCTACAAGGTTGTGCACATTGTCCTCTGTTTGAATCTCTACCTGTCATATAATTAGAAAGCAAACATCTTCCTGAGTAGGCCATACACATTGATCCATGAACAAAAGCTTCAATCTCACAATCTTCTGGTATATTTTTTCTAATTTCTGTTATTTCAGTAAGTGATAACTCTCTTGCAAGAACAATTCTTTTTACCCCTTGTTTGTACCAAAATAAAGCTGACTTCCAATTTACATTATTCGCTTGAGTACTCAAATGTATTTCTAAATTAGGCACAACTTCAATAGCTGTCATAATTATTCCAGGATCTGAGACTAATATGGCATCTACATCTAGCTTATACAGTTCTATTAAATATTCCTCAAGACCAATAACATCCTCATTATGAGGGAATACATTTATTGTAACATAAACTTTTTTCCCTCTTTCATGAGCATAACTTATACCATCTTTTAGCTCATCTGCTTCAAAATTATGAGCAAATGCTCGTAAATTTAGTTTACTACCACCAAGATAAACAGCATCTGCTCCAAAGTCTATTGCAGCTTTTAGCTTTTCAAGATTTCCTGCTGGTGCAAGTATCTCAGGCTTGTTCATTATATGTTCCTCCTTGTAGTTACAGCTATTCCATCACCCATAGGTATCACAGAAGTAATATAGAGCTTATTATCTGAAACAAGTTCCAAATATTTTCTCATTCTTTTTACTATAGTGATTTTTCTTCTCTCCAGTAGTTCATTATTTGGAACCATTCCCCTAAACAAAACATTGTCAGCAACAATTATTCCGTCTTCCTGTAAAAGTCTTAAACAATCTAGTAAAAAATGATTGTAGTGGCCTTTGCCGGCATCCATAAAAATCATATCATATTTACCATTTAATGACTTTAACACATCCAAGCATTCACCAGGTAAAACTTGAATTCTATCAACAAATCCATATTTACTTATGTTACTCCTAGCAATTTCAATCATTTTATCATCACGTTCAATTGTTGTTATCCTTGTAGTTTTGGCAGAATACATACTCATCAAAATAGAGGAGTACCCAATAGCTGTGCCCAGTTCTAAAATTTTAAGAGGCTTTTTAACAGTAACAATGAACTCTAGAAACTTTGCAGTTTCTTTTTGAACTATGGGCACAAAATTTTCTTTTGCGTAGTTTTCCATATTTTCCAAAATGTCCGATTTTTCAGTTATAAGCCCTCTTATATATTGCTCAATATAATCATAGGTAACTCCGCTCATCAAAATCCTCCAAACTAATTTCCCTGTAGTTTTTTCTTCTCCGCTAAAAATTTGTTGTAATCAGCAGTAAAATAGCTCACGCCATTGTCATATGATAAAAAATACACATAATTTGTGCTACTTGGTTCTGCTGCAGCAGTGATAGATTTAATCCCTGGGCTACAAATTGGGCCTTCTGGTAATCCAGTCACATAATATGTATTGTATGGTGATTTTATAGCAGTATCCTTGTTATATAATTTTTCCTTATGATATCCAAGTGCATATTCTACAGTTACATTTGATTGTAACTTCATATTTTTAGCTATTCTATTATAAAATACTGATGCTATAGTACTTCTGTCTTCATCTTTATAAGCTTCCATTTCAATTATTGAAGCCATATCTATTATTGAATCATATTTATCTTCACTAATGTTATCTTTTTTAGCTAAAAGCTTCATATTCTTCTGAAAACTAGCTAGCATAAGCTTTATAATGTCATTCCCTGCCGTTCCCTTTTTTAACTCATATGTATCAGGGAAAAGATAACCTTCCAATTTGTATCTTCTCTTACTATCATTTTTAACATAAGTAGGTAACTTATAGGATTCACATGCCTTTATAAAACCATCCTTGCTTATTACTCCCTGCTGCTCCAGTTTATTAGCAATTTGAGCTAAATTATAACCTTCGGGAATAGTAACTTTCACATAGTTCTCATCAAAGGCACCAATACCCACATTGTGAATAAACTCTTTTAAACTTATATCGCTAGAAAGCATATAGATTCCCGGCTTTATTATGCCGGGAATCTTATAGTATTTAATATATGCTTTTACAATCAATGAGTTTGTCATTACACCCTGTGAATTTAACCTGGTGATTATACTATAAAATGTGTCACCTTTTTTTACCTCAAATTCTTTATTGCTAGTTACATTAAATGGATGCTTTAATGAATGATTAACGTAAACAGTTGCAGTTACGAGAATCACAGCAAACACAATAATAATTAGTGATAAAACTCTAAATTTCCTTTTCATTTTATACATTTCAAACCCATCCAACCATAAATATTATTTATTTTTATTTTCTAGTTGTTTTTTTTCTTAAACTAGAATCTAATATTTTTTTTCTCATTCTGATACTTTTTGGTGTAATCTCAACTAATTCATCTGAGCCAACAAATTCAATGCATTGCTCTAATGTCATATCACCAAGTGGAACCAATTTAAGTGATTCATCTGCTCCTGAAGATCTAGTATTAGTTAAATGTTTTTTCTTACATACATTAACATCTATATCTTGAGATTTTGCACATTCACCAGCAATCATTCCTTCATAAACTTCCATACCTGCAGGAATAAATAACTTACCTCTTTCTTGTGCATTGAAAAGACCATAAATAACAGACACTCCAGTTTCATATACAACTAAAGATCCCCTACTTCTTTCAGATATAGGTCCTTTATATGGTTCATAGTTATCAAGAACGTGGTTCATTATACCATTACCCTTAGTATCAGTCATAAATTCATTTCTAAAGCCTATAATACCTCTAGAAGGTACTCTGAATTCAAGTCTAGTATAACCATTTATAGCTGAAGTCATATTTATAAGTTCTGCCTTTCTTGGTCCTAGTTTTTCCATTACAACCCCCATAAACTCTTCAGGAACATCAATAGTAAGGTTTTCTATTGGCTCTAACTTCTTGCCATCTACCTCTTTGAATATAACTGTTGGTTTTGAAACTTGTAATTCATATCCTTCTCTTCTCATTGTTTCAATCAATATTGAAAGATGTAACTCTCCTCTTCCACTAACTTTGAAAGAATCAGCTGATTCTGTATCTTCAACTCTTAGACTTACATTAGTTTCTAATTCTTTCATCAATCTATCTCTTAAATGTCTTGATGTTACATAATCGCCTTCTCTACCTGCAAAAGGAGAGTTATTAACCATAAAGTTCATAGTTAACGTTGGCTCATCTATATCTACAAAAGGAAGTGCTTCTGGTCTACTTGCATCTGCTATAGTTTCACCGATACTAACATCAGATATTCCTGCAACAACTGCTATATCACCAAGCATAACTTCTTCAACTTCAACTCTCTTTAAACCTTCATAAAGATAAAGTGCTGATATTTTAACATTTTCTTTAGTTCCATCTCTTCTTATTAACATAACCTGTTGATTTCTTTTTAATCTACCTCTTTCTACTTTACCAATAGCAATTCTTCCAACATATTCATTGGCATCAATTGTTGATACAAGCATTTGGAAAGGTTCATCTATATAACCACTAGGTGCTTTAACATGTTTGATAATTGTTTCAAACAGTGGTTCCATATCTGTACTTTCGTCTTCAACTTCAAGTTTTGCTATTCCTGCTCTTGCAGAAGCATAGACTATTGGAAATTCAAGTTGTTCATCATTTGCACCAAGTTCTGCAAATAGATCAAAAACTTCATTAACTACTTCAGTAGGTCTAGAATCAGGCTTATCGATTTTGTTTATTACAACTATTGGTCTAAGTCCAAGTTCTAAGGCTTTCTTTAAAACAAATTTTGTCTGTGGCATTGGTCCCTCATATGCATCTACAAGTAAAAGAACACTATCAACCATTTTAAGTACACGTTCAACTTCGCCACCGAAATCAGCATGTCCTGGCGTATCAACTATATTAATCTTAATACCTTTGTGTATTACAGATGTATTTTTTGATAGTATTGTTATTCCTCTTTCTTTTTCAAGATCATTAGAGTCCATAACTCTTTCTTCAACTCTTTCATTGACCCTAAATACGTTACTCTGTCTTAGTAGTGAATCCACAAGAGTAGTCTTACCATGGTCAACGTGCGCGATAATAGCTACATTCCTAATGTCATTTCTAGTAAATAATTCCATGTTTTATCCTCCAAACTAAATTATAAGGTATTTTTAAAAACCTTAATTAAAATTACTAATTTGTTAGTAGTAATTTGCAAATACTACAAACAAAAATTGGATACTACATTGTATCCAATTATTTTATCACTCTTATTCTAATATTATGTTTGACAAAAGTCAACTTATAGTTGATATATTTCATACAGAAAGTAATAATTTGGTTCAGGACTTCGCAAATTTACAATAAAATGTCATATGTCATGACATTTTATTACTTTTGTGTTGAAATTAGTTAAGATTATACTTCCATAATAATTGGTAATATCATTGGTTTTCTCTTAGTTTTTTCATACAAAAACATTCGTAAAACGTCTTTTATATTTGATTTTATTGTTGACCACTCTATTATGTGTTTTTCTTCACATTCTCTAAGTGCCTTCTTTACTATTTCTCTTGCTTCATCCATAAGATCTTCTGATTCTCTTACATAAACAAAACCTCTTGAAATAATATCAGGTCCAGCAATTACAAGCCCACTCTGTTTTTCAATAGTCACAACTACAGTTAATATACCGTCTTGTGATAAATGTTTTCTGTCTCTTAGTACGATATTCCCAACGTCGCCTACCCCCAGTCCATCTACAAATACCTGGCCGATTGCAACACTTCCGTTTTTACTTATAGAATTCCTGGTAAGTTCAATTACATCACCATTATTTGCAATTATTATATTGCTTTTTGGTGTTCCAAGATCCTCAGCAAGTTCACTATGTTGTTTTAAATGTCTATATTCCCCATGCACTGGCATAAAAAACTTTGGTTTAATTAAAGCATGCATAAGTTTTAGTTCCTCTTGACACGCATGACCTGATACATGTACATCTGCCAATGCTTCATAAATAACTTCTGCACCTTTTTTAAATAATTGATTTATAACCCTAGAAACCAGCTTTTCATTGCCTGGAATTGGTGATGCTGATATTACAACCATGTCACCCTCAATTATATTTACTTTTTTGTGCTCTGAAGTTGCCATCCTAGTAAGGGCAGACATTGGTTCTCCTTGAGTACCTGTGGTTATTATAGTAACCTTATCATTTGGATATCTATTTATTTCATCTATCCCAATAATTGTACCTTCATTAGATTTTATATATCCGTATTCAGCAGCTACTGCTACTATGTTCTCCATACTTTTTCCAGAAACGATCACTTTTCTACCATATTTCTCCGAGGCCGTTATAATTTGCTGCACCCTATGAATATTTGATGCAAAAGTTGCAACAATTATCCTTCCCTTAGCATTAGCAAAAATATTTTGGAATGTAACTCCAACTGTACTTTCTGACATTGTATATCCCGGTCTCTCAACATTAGTGCTATCACAAAGCATTAGTAGAACTCCTTTTTTCCCAAGTTCCGCTAGCCGTGCAAAATCTGCTGTGCAACCATCTATAGGCATATAGTCAATTTTGAAATCACCAGTATGCAAGATTACTCCTAATGAAGTATGAACTACTATAGCCGTTGAATCAGGTATACTATGACTCATTCTAATAAATTCAACTGACATAACATCCAATTTTATTATGTCCTTTGGCTTAACGCAATTAAGTGTTACTTTATCTAAAAGTCCATGTTCCTTTAGTTTTGATTCAAGTATCCCTAATGTGAGTTTTGTGCCATATACTGGTACGTTTAATTGTTTTAAAACGTATGGAAGTGCACCAATATGATCCTCATGACCGTGAGTTAAGAATATTCCCCTTACTTTTTCAATATTTTTTACTAAATAACTCACGTCTGGAATTACTAGGTCTATTCCGAACATCTCTTCATCAGGAAATTTTAATCCACAATCAATTACTACTATTTCATTTTTGAATTCTATAGCAGTAATATTTTTACCAATTTCACCTAGCCCACCTAAAGCTATAATCTTAATTTTATCCTTCTCTTTACGCATAAATATACCCTCCTTTTTTAATATTTATATTTTAGTTCTAAATATTTTTAGGCAACTATTCATACATTCACTAATAAAATTCATACAGTTTTAGACTCTTTTGAATGTTATTTTATTTGCTTATTACTTTGACAATCGCTGCATAGACCATAAAATTTAACACTATGATTTTTTATTTCAAAGTCATATTTATCTTCAATAGTTTTTTCTAATGTTTCAAGTAAATCCCCTTGAACCTCTATGACTTTTCCACAGCTCGTGCAAATTAGATGATGGTGTTGATGATTTTCATCTTGATGAACAAGTTCATATCTACTACATCCATCATTTAGATCTAGTTTACATATAACTGCCAATTCATCTAATAATAATACCGTTCTATATACCGTTGCCAGGCCTATTTCAGGGCAATCCAGCTTTACCAATTCGTAAATTTCCTCTGCTGTAAGGTGCTGACCTTCGCTCTTTATGATGGTATCTAAAATTGCTCTTCTTTGAGGCGTTAATTTATATCCTTTTTCTTTTAAATTACTTTTTAACTTTTCAATTTCTCCTATTGATAACCTATGCATAAAAATCCCCCATTTCATAAGTTATACAAAGCCCAAATCACAGTATCAACCGATTAATTCAAATCTTCCTCTGAAAATAAGGCTTTATATGCTTCGCTTACCATATCAAATTCTTCATCATCTTCTATTGTATATAAAATGTCCTTTCCGTCTTCATCAATGTCAATTTTAAGTATTATAGCTTCCACCTCTGGACCGGCTTCTTTTGGCGAAACAATTACATACTCACTATCTTTTATATCAATTTTAGTTATAACTTCAAATTGAACTTCTTTACCATCTTCATCCAGTAAGGTTATATTTGTTATATCATTTTCCATATTTTTTCTTACCTCCATTTTAAATATTACATTTGTCTTTGTAAAGCTGTGCTTCTACAAGCTGTCTAAATAACCTTGAAGAATATATGTAGCAGCTACTTTGTCAACTATTTTTTTGCGTTTTGCTCTTGATAAATTAGCTTCAAGCATTGCTCTATTGGCAGCAACGGTGGTAAGTCTCTCATCCCACATTTTTAGTGGTATATCTATTTTTTCCTTAATAATTTCACAAAGCGCTAAAACCTTTTCACTCTGTGGTCCTATGGTTCCGTTCATATTTTTTGGTAAACCAGCAACTATTGTATCAACAGAATATTCTTCACATATAGCTATTAATTCAGAAATATCAATAGTTTGATTTTTTCTTCTTATGGTTGTTATTCCCTGTGCAGTAAACCCAAGTGGATCACTTATAGCCACTCCAATTGTTTTATCCCCTATATCTAAACCTAGAACTCGCATTATATCTCCTTATTATGTAAAAATTGAAATAAAAATGCCCCATAGGGGCACTTTTATTTTAAATCCAAATATGATTTGAATACTTCCTCAAGTATTTCATCTCTCTCTAGTTTTCTAACTAAAGCACGTGCGCCATTATAATTTGTTATATATGTAGGGTCACCTGAAATCATATATCCTACTAATTGATTAATAGGATTATAACCCTTTTCCTTCAAAGCATTGTATACCTCACCTAATATGGATTTTGTAAGATCCTTTTTATTATTTAATACGTCAAATTGAATAGTATTATCAATATTGTTCCCCATTTTAGTTTCACCCCTTTACCAAATCAAATGGTATAAACTAGTTATCTATATTATATCCCATTAAACAATAAAAGTATACTATTTAACTAAATTTACCATAATATTTTGTACGCTTGCTAAAGCCTCTACTATTTTTTCTGCATTTTTACCGCCGGCTTCTGCCATGTCAGGACGTCCACCGCCACCACCGCCGCAAATTTTAGCAACTTCTCTAACTATATTCCCACAATGAACTCCTCTTTTAACAGCATCTTTTGTAGCCATTGCTATAAACTGTACTCTTCCATCATTATTACTTCCAAGTACTACAACTGTGTTATCTCCAAGTTTGGATTTAATTTTATCAGCTAAATACCTAAGCGAATTGCTATCAAGATCCTTCAAAGCACCAATTGCAATTTTAATTCCTTTTACTCCAACAACTGATTTTAATATATCATCTTCAAAATTATACGCTAATTTTGATTTAAGTTCTACAATTTCCTTCTCTTTTTCCTTAAGTTCCAATAAAATCGCAGAAATTTTGCTTAAAATATCTTTCTCGTTACATTTTAAATCTTTTTCAATAGACTTCAATAATTCATTTTTTTCTTCTACCTGTTCTAATGCATTAATCCCTGTAACAGCCTCTATTCTTCTTATGCCAGCAGCTATACCTGTTTCTGAAATGATTTTAAATTGCCCTACTTCACCTGTATTTTTTATATGTGTTCCTCCGCAAAGTTCCTTACTGAAATCTCCAACAGATACAACTCTAACTGCATCTCCATACTTATCTTCAAATAAAGCCATTGCACCAGTTTTTTTAGCTTCATCTATGCTCATAACTTGTGTCTCAACAGATATAGTTTCCATTATTTTTTTATTTACAATCATCTCAACTCGTTTTAGCTCTTCTTCGCTAATCGCAGCAAAATGAGTAAAATCAAATCTTAGTTTAGTATCATCCACAAAAGAACCAGATTGATGAACATGTTCTCCCAAAACTTCTCTTAACCCCTCATGTAACATATGAGTTGCTGTATGGTTTTTTTCAATACTTTTTCTTCTATCTCTATCCACCACTAATTTTATTTTATCATTAAGTTCTATTTTGCCACTCTTCACTTCTATAAAATGCATAATCTTTCCTGATATATTTTTCTTACAATTAGTTATATTACCTTTACACGTATCACTTATAAATACGCCAGTATCTCCTATTTGTCCACCCATTTCACTATAAAAAGGAGTTTGTTCTGTTATTATAATTCCTGTTTCACCTTCATCTAGTTTCTCAATAAATTTATCTCTCGAAATTATAAAACTTATTTTAGTTTCAACCTCTAATTTATCATATCCAAGAAATTTTGTAGTTAAGTTTTCTGGAATTTTATCCAAAATTCCTGTTTTGCTACCCATATAATTGTACTCAGTTCTTGCGTTTCTAGCTCTTTCTCTTTGAAGTTTCATTTCAGCATTAAAACTTTTTATATCCACTGAGATCTTTTTATCTTCTAATATTTCTTGAGTTAATTCTATTGGAAAACCAAAAGTATCATACAATTTAAAAGCCTTTTCTCCGGATAAAATTTTTGAAGAATCACTATCCATTTCAGCGATATATTCATTTAAAATTTCTATACCACTATCTAGAGTTTCAATAAATCTCTCCTCTTCAAGTTTTATAACTTTTTTTATGTAAGACCTTTTTTCTCTTAGTTCAGCATAAGCTCCGAAGGAATTGTCAATTACTGCATCACACAAGTCAGATAAGAATGTACTATTTAGTCCAAGTAATTTGCCGTGTCTTGCTGCACGTCTAAGAAGTCTTCTAAGTACATACCCTCTACCTTCATTTGAAGGTACTATATCATCACTTATCATAAATGTAGTGCTTCTTACATGGTCTGTTATGATTCTTATTGAAATATCTGTGCTTTTATCTTTTCCGTATTCTACATTAGCGATTTTACATACCTGATCAATAATTTTTTTTATAGTATCAACTTCAAACACACTTCTTGTATTTTGCATTACACCTGCAATTCTTTCAAGTCCCATTCCAGTATCTATATTAGGTTTTGAAAGTTTATTATAGTTCCCATCTCCGTCTTTATCAAATTGAGTAAATACAAGATTCCATAATTCAACTGCAACATCTTCATCTGATGCTTTAATGAACTCTTCGACGTTTTTAATTACCCCGTCCCCTTTATAGTAGTGAATTTCAGAACTTGGTCCGCAAGGTCCAGCACCATGTTCCCAAAAGTTTTCTTCCTTACCTAATCTAAATATACGGCTTGGATCAAGTCCTACCTTCTCAGTCCATATTTTGAAGGCTTCATCATCATCTAAATATATTGTTACATAGAGTTTTTCTTTAGGAAGTTTTAAATTTTCAGTTAAGAATTCCCATGCCCATGGAATTACTTCTTCTTTAAAATAATCTCCAAAAGAGAAATTGCCTAGCATTTCAAAAAACGTAAAGTGTCTAGATGTTTTACCAACGTTCTCTATATCCCCAGTTCTAACACATTTTTGACAAGTTGTAACCCGCTTGCTTGGAGGTACTTGAAGGCCTGTAAAATATGGCTTCATAGGTGCCATTCCTGCATTTATTATCAGTAATCCCTTATCATTTTTAGGTACTAAAGAAAAGCTAGGCAGTCTCAAGTGACCTTTACTTTCAAAAAAGCTAAGATATGCTTCTCTTACTTCGTTTAAACCCATTGTATCCATTTATATTTCCTCCTAAATTATATTAATTCCTAAAAAAAACAAAAAGCCTCCATTCCTTGCACTCTGCAAGGGACGAAAGCTGAATTCCGCGGTACCACCCTAATTACACATAAACGTGTCACTTAAAAAAGCACAGTTCAAGGACTGCTTCAATAAATTGATTAAGAAGTTTTCACCAGCCACTTCCTCTCTGTAATATATCAATATATTTACTACTTCCCATCATTACCAAAATATTAACTTACTAAAAATTATATTTAAAAATTATACTTCTGTCAATGTTGTATTTTCAGTTGAGGAGATATTTCTCTTATTCTTTTAACTATAGTTGGCAATTTTTCAATAACATAATCTACGTCTGCTTCTGTTGTGCCTGCCCCCATAGTGAGTCTTAATGAACCATGAGCTGCTTTTGGTGATAATCCTATTGCCAAGAGCACATGTGATGGTTCCATTGATCCTGATGCACATGCACTACCAGTGGAAGCATAAATTCCACAAGAATCTAGATCTAAAAGCAAAGCTTCACCCTCTACACCACTAAAACTTACATTTACATTTCCCGGCAATCTTTTATTGCCAGTTGATCCGTTTATTTTAGCATCAGGTATTCTTTCAATAATGCCTTTAGTTAACTTTTCATTTAATCCTTTAAGCCTGTGTAATTCTGTATTCAACTCTTCTGTGGCAATTTCTATTGCCTTACCTATACCAACAATGCTAGCAATATTTTCTGTACTAGCTCTTTTGCCTCTCTCCTGTGCACCACCATGGATTAAATTTTCTAATTTAACTCCCCTTCTTACGTATAAAACCCCAATGCCCTTAGGTCCATAAAATTTATGTGCAGACATGGATAACAAGTCAATATTCATGTCTTCCACATCTATCTTCACATGCCCTGCCGCCTGAACCGCGTCTGTATGAAAAATTATTCCCTTTTCTCTGCACAATTCTCCAATTTCTTTAATTGGCTCCATTGTGCCTATTTCATTATTTGCAAACATAATAGACACTAAAATGGTTTTGCTAGTAATTGCAGATTTTAAATCTTCCATCTTTATAAATCCTTTGTCATCTACAGGCAAATAAGTTACTTGGAATCCATTTTTTTCTAGATATTTGCATGTATTTATTATTGCATGATGCTCAATCTTTGTAGTTATAATATGGTTCCCTTTACTTTTATAAGCCGATCCAATTCCTTTTATCGCCCAATTATCTGATTCGGACCCACCACTGGTAAAATATATTTCAGATTTGTCAGCATTTATTGCTGCTGCTATTTTTTCTCTAGCTGAAATTATTGCTTGTTTGGTTTCATCGGAAAAAGAGTACAAAGAAGATGGATTTGCAAATTTTTCAGTAAAATATGGGAGCATCTCCTTTAAAACATTAGGTTTTACATAGGTAGTAGCTGCATAATCCATATAAACCCTTTTATTGTTCATTAAATTCACTCCCCTTATAAAAGTCTTCCACAAATAAACTATCATATAGCATATGCCAATTAATTATTTGTTTTATACTTTATATTTCCTTATGCTTCATATTATTATAATCATCTATCATGTCCTGCAGTGTCATTGTTTTTGTTACATTATCTATACTCTCTTTAAGTTTTTCCCAAAGAAGCCTTGAAGCACAACAACTGCTATTGCTACAAACTTCACCTTCAATGCAATCTGATATTTCAATTGGACCTTCTAGCACATCGAAAACGTCAGACACCGTTATATCTTTAGGTTCTTTATTTAAAATATAGCCCCCCTGTGCACCTCTTACACTCTTTATAAGCTTTGCCTTTCTTAGGTGTGAAAATAATTGTTCCAAATAATACTCAGAGATATGCTGTCTCTTTGAGATGTTTTTTATAGATACTGGAGACTTACCATAATTTATAGCTAAATCAACCATAGCCTTTACACCATATTTACCCTTTGTTGAAAGCTTCATTGACCCACTTCCTTTATAATTTAACACTTGATATGTCTACTAAATTTTATATCCGACTGTTTTACTAAACATTACAAAAAAATAATATCAAATCACAGTATATTTGTCAACAACCCCACCTACGTAAAGGCCTTGAAAATTTTTAGATTATTTATAATTTTTAGATTATATATTGTATAGTATATCATTTCTTTCAGTTAAAAGTTAAGAGTTAAGAGAGAATAGTTAGGGAAATTTTTCTGCCTATTGTAGAAAAATAAAAGAAGGAATGAAAGCAGATTTGTTTAAACAAATCCACGCCCATTCCCACCTATTTTCATCTATCATGAATAAAATCTTTTAACTTTTAACTCTTAACTCTTAACTCTTAACTGTTTGTATATTAGCCTCTTAGTGAAGTTTCCCCCATTAAGTATTTATCTATAGATTTAGCCACGCTTCTTCCTTCATGCATTGCCCAAACAACTAGTGATTGACCACGTCTCATGTCACCTGCGGAAAATACTCCTTCTACATTTGTCATGTAGTTTTCATCAGCAAATACATTGCCACGTTTATCAAGTTTTAACTTTAAGTCTTCAATAATACCGTTATGTTCTGGATGAACAAAACCCATAGCAATTAAAACTAAATCTATTTTTTGCATTGCGTTTGATTTTGGTACTACAACTTTTGAAAATCTACCAAAATCATCTTTCTCCCATTTTACATTTACTGACTCGATGGATGTAACCCTGTCACCTTCACCAATAAACTTTATGGTTTCAATACACCATTCACGAATAGCACCCTCTTCATGAGAAGTGGTTGTCTTTAAAGTCCTTGGGAATAATGGCCATGGCATTGTTTCATCCCTTTTAGTTGGAGGTTTAGGCATAATTTCATATTGGTAAACATTTTCTGCACCTTCACGTATAGAGGTTCCTATACAATCAGAGCCTGTATCTCCACCTCCAATTACCAAAACATTTTTTCCTTTTAAATCTATGGCTTCTTTGGAAACATCCATGCCTGATACTTTTTTATTTATATAACTTAAAAAATCTACAGCATAATATATTCCCTTAAGATTTCTTCCTTCAATTGGTAAATCTCTAGGGACTGTGGATCCTCCGCATAAAACAACTGCATCAAAATCTTTAAGAAGCTCCTTTGAAGAATAGTCAAAACCAATATTTGTATTAACCTTAAATTCGATTCCTTCTTTTTCCATAATATCTATTCTTCTATCTATTACAGATTTATCTAGTTTAAAATCTGGTATTCCATACCTTAACAATCCGCCTATTTTATCATGTCTTTCAAAAACAGTAACCTTATGTCCAACAGAGTTTAGTTCAGCTGCAGCCCCAAGTCCAGAAGGCCCAGAACCAACTACTGCTATATTTTTGCCAGTCCTAACCTTTGGAATATTTGGTTTTACTAAGTTTTCTTTAAAAGCCTTTTCAATAATTCCTAGTTCCACTTCTTTTATTGAAACTGGCTCTGAATTTGCTCCTAGAGTACATGATCCTTCACAAAGTGCAGGGCAAATTCTTCCTGTAAATTCAGGGAAATTGCTTGTTAATGACAGACGTTTATAAGCTTTTTCAAATTCTCCTCTATAAACCATATCATTAAAATCTGGCATTAAATTTCCAACAGAACAACCCCATGAACAAAATGGAATCCCACAATCCATACACCTAGCACCTTGAATTTTTATTTCTTCCTCTTTCATGGGAATATGAATTTCTTTATAATCTCTTATCCTTTGTTTTATAGGTCTATCCTTAGCTACTTCTCTTTTATATTCTTTAAAACCAGTTATCTTACCCATTTATACTACCTCCTATGCTCTTAGCTTGGAAGCTAGGTTTTTATTTTTTTCCAAAATCAACTTATAAGCATTTGGCACTATCTTCTTGAAAAGTTTTAAAGATTCATCCCAATTTCCAAGTAATTTTGCAGCTTTTTTGCTTCCAGTATAGTTATAATGATCACTTATCATATTGAATACATCTTCTGCATCCTTTTCGTTTAATTCACCAATGTAGAGTTCACTATTTTTGATTTTATTCATAATTGAATTATCTTCATCAATTACGTAAGCAATTCCACCACTCATACCTGCCGCGAAATTTCTCCCATGCCTACCTATAACAATAACTGTTCCCCCTGTCATATACTCACAACAATGATCACCTACACCTTCAACTACAGCTATAGCACCACTGTTTCGCACTGCAAATCTTTCTCCAACAACCCCGTTAATGTAAAGACTTCCTTCTGTAGCCCCGTAAAGAATAGTATTTCCAGCTATTACATTTTCATCTTGCATAAAGGTTGCTTTTTTAGGAGTTTTAATTATAATCTTTGCTCCTGACAATCCTTTTCCTACATAATCATTGGCTTCTCCATCAAGTGTAAGTGTCAATCCATGAGCTCCGAATGCTCCAAAACTCTGTCCTGCTGACCCCTTAAAATTGAAACAGATGGTATCTTCAGGAAGTCCTACATTTCCATAAATTTTAGCAATTTTTCCACTGATCATTGCTCCCACTGCCCTATCAACATTTTTAATTTCAAAATCAGCTGCAACGTTCTTACCTTCGTATAAAGCATTTTGCGCTATCTTAATTAACTTGTAATCCATAGCATTTTTAATTCCATGATCCTGTTTTTTAGTACAATATGGTTTTATTCTACTTGGCATATCTGGTTTATATAGTATTTTTGAGAGATCAATGCCTTTTGCTTTCCAATGATCGCTTTTATCTCTAATATCAATTTTGTCTACTCTTCCAATCATTTCGTTTATTGTTCTAAAACCTAATTTTGCCATATATTCTCTAACTTCCATAGCCATAAATGTTAAAAAATTTACAATATACTCTGGTTTTCCTTTGAAATTTTTTCTAAGTTCAGGATCTTGAGTAGCTATACCCATTTCACAAGTATTTTTTTGGCAATTTCTAAGCATGGTGCATCCTTCTACTACTAAAAGTGTTGTAGCAAATACATATTCTTCAGCACCTAAAAGCGCTGCAACTACAATATCTCTTCCAGTTTTAAGCTGTCCATCAGTTTGAAGTACTACCCGACTTCTTAAATCATTTAGTAGAAGAACCTGTTGAGCTTCTGATAATCCAAGTTCCCATGGTATACCTGCGTTTTTTATTGATGAAATAGGTGAAGCCCCAGTACCTCCATCGTGTCCACTTATTAAAATTGCATCAGCATGTGCCTTTGAAACACCTGCTGCTATGGTTCCAACACCTACCTCTGATACTAATTTTACATTTATTCTTGCATCTGGATTTGTAGACTTTAAATCATAAATAAGTTGAGCCAAATCTTCAATTGAATAAATATCATGGTGTGGTGGTGGTGAAATCAAATCAATCCCAGGTGTAGAATGTCTAACCTTAGCAATAGCATCGTCCACCTTTTTGCCAGGTAGTTGTCCGCCTTCACCGGGCTTTGCACCCTGAGCCATCTTTATCTGAATCTCATCAGCATTTACTAAGTATTCAGCATTTACTCCAAATCTACCAGAGGCAACCTGCTTAATTGCACTTCTCTTCCAATCTCCATTAGCACATTTTTTATATCGCTTTGAATCCTCTCCGCCTTCTCCACTATTGCTTTTGCCACCGATTCTGTTCATAGCTATTGCAATGGTTTCATGTGCTTCTTTACTAATGGAACCAAATGACATAGCACCTGCACAAAATCTTTTTAATATTTCACTTACTGGCTCAACTTCATCTATTGAGACTTCCTTGTCAGTCTTCAAACTAAACATACTTCTTATTGTGCATAAATGCTTATCTTGGTCGTTTATTAACCCTGAATATTCCTTAAATAATTTATAATTATTGTTTCTAGCCGATACTTGCAGTTTATATATAGTTTCTGGATTAAATAGATGAAACTCACCATCAGGTCTCCAAGCATAATTTCCACCAACATCTAACTCCGAAATTGGTTTTCTTATTTTGTTAAAGGCATTTTTATGTCTTATAAGAACTTCCTCTGCTACAGTTTCAATTCCTATTCCTTCAATCCTTGATGGAGTTCCTGTAAAATGTTTATCTACGAATTCACTTTTTAAACCAATAGCTTCGAATATCTGAGCCCCATGGTAACTTCTTAGTGTACATATTCCCATCTTTGAGAGTATCTTTAATAATCCATGATTTATTGCATCATTGTAATTATAAATAGCTTCTTCATAGGATAGATTTTCTATTTCTCCCTGGTTAACTAATTCCCTAATTGACTTATAGGATAAATATGGGTTTACCGCTGTAGCACCATAACCAAGTAACAATGCCATATGCATTGTTTCTCTTGCTTCTCCAGTTTCAACTATTATAGAAACTTTTGTACGAGTTTTTTCCCTTATAAGGTGATGATGTACTGCAGCAACTGCTAAAAGGCTTGGAATTGCGGCTTCGTAAGAATCTCCAAATCTATCACTTAATACAATTATATTATAACCTTCACTTACTCGTTTTGATGCTCTCTCACATATTTTTTCAAGTACCTGTTTAAATCCGTCAATGCCTGTGTCATATTTAAAAGTAATTGGTATAGTTGTAGTTTTAAAATCCTTATTGCTTAATCTCTTTATCTTTGACATATCAAGGTCCGTCAAAATTGGAGAAGATATTTCTATAAATGGGTTGTCATTAATTTCTCCATCCAATATGTTACCCTGAGCTCCTATATAGTTAATTAATGATGTTACTAATTCTTCTCTTATAGGATCTATAGGTGGATTTGTTACCTGGGCAAATAACTGTTTAAAATATGCAAATAAGTTTTGTGGTCTATTTGATAAAACTGCTAGTGGAGTATCGTTTCCCATGGATCCAATTGGTTCTTTCCCTGTTGTTGCCATAGACTTCAATATTATTTTTAAATCTTCTAGTGTGTATCCAAAGGCTTGCTGCCTTTCTTTCAAGACTTCAGGAACTATTGTTTCACTTACCTCATTACCTTCAAAATCATCTAAAATAAATTTATTTTTACCTATTGCTTCTTTATAGTTATATCTATTACATATTTCTTTTTTAACTTCATCATCACTAATGATTCTTCCCTCTTTAGTATCAATAAGGAATATTTTTCCTGGTTCTAATTTACCTTTTTCTTCTATTTCCTCGGGAGCGAAATCCAACACTCCAGCTTCTGAAGAAAGTACTACCATTCCTTGTTTTGTTATAACATACCTTGCTGGTCTTAACCCATTTCTATCTAAAACAGCACCAACTTGTGTACCATCAGTGAAGGTCACAGCAGCTGGTCCATCCCAAGGTTCAATTAGTGAACCATGATATTCATAGAATGCTCTCTTTTCCTCATCCATTTCTTTGTTAGCTTCAAAGGCTTCTGGTATAAGCATCATCATGGCGTGAGCTGGACTTCTTCCATCCATCACAAGAAGTTCAAACATATTATCAAGAGAAGCAGAATCACTTCCATCTGGATTTATAATTGGAAATAACTTATCAAGATCATCTGCGAACACCTTTGACTTAAGGCTTCCTTCTCTTGCATTCATCCAATTTCTATTTCCTCTTATAGTATTTATTTCACCATTATGAGCTAAATATCTAAATGGTTGTGCCAAATCCCAAGTTGGAAATGTATTTGTACTATATCTTTGATGTACAAGTGCAATGGCACTTTTAAAATTAATATCATTCAAATCCATATAATAATTTTTTATTTGATCTGGTAATAATAAGCCTTTGTACACTATTTTTTGACTTGAAAGACTGCAGATGTAAAAACAATCAGCATCTTTATCTAATAATCTACTTATTTCACTTTCTGTTCGTTTTCTAATAACATACAGTTTCTTTTCGAATTCCTCTTCAGTTTTACAATTGCTTCCTATAAATATTTGTTTTATAACTGGTTCTGTGCCTTTAGCTGTTTCACCTATTAGTCTGTTATCTCTTGGTACATCTCTCCAGCCTAATAATTTTTGTTTTTCCTCTTCTACAACCCTTTCAACTATACCTTCGCATTGACTAGTGAAAGTAATTTCTCTTGGCATAAACATCATACCAACTCCATACTTTCCAGCCTTAGGCAAATCTATTCCTAAGTTGTCACATGCTATACTGAAAAACTCATGTGGTATTTGAAGCATAATTCCGGCACCATCACCAGTTTTAGTATCTGCACCAACTCCACCCCTATGCGTTAGGTTGATCAATATTTCTATTCCTTTTTTAACAATGTCATGGGACTTTTCACCTTTAATATTTGCTATAATTCCAATACCACAATTATCTTTTTCAAACTGTGGATCATATAATCCTTGACGTTTTGCATAGCCATTACTCATATTCATATTTTGCCCCCCTAATATTTAAACTAACAATAAGCTATCTTAACTTACGTAGACATGGATATATCTATTTAAATTCATGAATATAAATTTTAACGCATATATATAACTGTATATTACAATATGCTGTAATAAAATATTATTATTATATATTATAATTGTATTTTTGACGCTTTTCAACTTAAAACTTGCATTTTTCCAAATTAATATTTAATTAGGTTAATTATTAATACTATTTGTGTTACAAGGTATATTTATTATTATATATTAATAAATTATCAATGATTAATGCAATATATTTTCTTGGATTATTCATACTATTGTTGTTTTCTCCAAAATTCGGAAATTAAATCACTTGCATTTTCATATGGTATATTTATTCTTTTTAACGTATTCCATTCCTCAGGCATTAAACCTTTGTAAACATTATTACTAAATCTATTGTCGATTAATAATACAAAGCCCCTGTCATTTTCTGTTCTAATAACCCTACCCGCTGCCTGAAATACCTTATTTATTCCTGGATATACATATGCGTATAGGAAACCATCCTTATTATTTTCTCCAAAATGCTCTCTTATAATGTTATTTTCTAAACATATTTTAGGAAGACCTACCCCTACAATAATTACTCCACTAAGTTTTTCTCCTGCTAAATCTAGTCCCTCACTAAATGCTCCACCAATTACTGCAAAACCTATAAGTGTTTTATTATTCTCTTCTGAAAAAGCACAAATAAAATTATTTTTTTCATCATCATTCATATTACTTTGTTGACTTATAATATTTACATCTTCAACATGAAAAATATCCAAAACCTTGCCCATATATTCGTAGGAAGGAAAAAACACAATATAATTACCTGTTTTTTCTCCTACAGCTGCTTTTATTATATCCCTGATTTTTTCATAAGAATATTTTCTATCATAGTATTTTGTAGATATAGTATCATCTAATAAAAGGCATAAATTTTCACTTCTAAAGGGAGAATTAAAACTTATTCTATATGAAGTCTCATTTGCCCCTAGTAGTCTCATAAAATAATCCATTGGCGTTAATGTTGCTGAAAAAAGCACAGTGGTTTTTACCTTGTTAAGGCATTCACCTAGTCTTGTAGATGGATCTACGCAAAACATTTTAACATTTATATCATCATAATCTTTTTCCAAATAAGTTATATATTTCTCATCAAAATACTCGTAGGTTCGAATAAATGCATTAACCTTAAAATACAAATCCAATATATTTTCATTGATCTCAGATTCTTCACCGGTTGCGAAATATATCTCTGCCTCTTTGATAAATTTTTTTAATGGAGCTAATATTTCTTTAGGTGGGTTCTTTTCAATAACAACATTATTTTTAGCATCTTCACATTGTTTTTTCATCTTTACCATTATTGAATTTATTTTTCCTAAAGATTTATATATGCTTTGTAGTTTACCCTTTGTAATATTTTTAAGATTTAAAATTTCTTTTTTGTAGAGATTAGCAGAATACATTTCCCGAGACCTATTAAGCAAATTATGAGCTTCATCCACAAGTAAAATATAATCCCCACCATCCTCCATAAAAAATCTTCTAAGGTACACTCTAGGATCAAATATATAATTATAATCACATACAACGCAATCACACCAGTTAGTTAAGTCTAAAGCAAATTCAAATGGACATACTGTATGTCGTTCCGCATACTCTTCAATAACCTCTTTTGTAATCAATTCATTGCTTAAAATATCAATTATTGCGTCGTTTATTCTGTTATAATGCCCCTTGGCAAATTTACAAACTTCTGGGTCACAATTTGTTTCATCTCTAAAACATATTTTATCCTTTGCAGTTAAAAATACAGTTTTTAAATTAAGTCCTCTATTTTTTAAAATTTCCAGAGCTTTTTTTGCCTCATTTGCAGTGGTGGTTTTAGCTGTTGCATAAAATATTTTTGATGCTATTCCCTCTCTTAAAGCCTTAATAGCCGGGAAAATTGTTGCCATAGTTTTACCTATACCTGTTGGTGCTTTTGCAAACAATATTTTACTCTCCATAATTGTTCTATATACAGCTATAGAAAACTCTCTTTGACCTTTTCTAAATGCTTTATAGGGAAAGTTCAATTTTTCAATGGATAAATCTCGTAAAGTTCTTAATTTTTTTTGAAATTTTGCTAGGTAAATAAATTTATCCATAATTTCATAAAAAAATTGCTGAAGTTCTGATGCCAAATATTTTTTCGTAAAATATTTTATCTCACCACTATCCATTTGGTAATATGATAATCTAGTGAAAATGCTGTCTATTTTATGTTCATCACAGTAAAAATAAGCATAGCACTTAACTTGAGCCCAGTGAAGAAGATTATAATCTTCATTAATATTATCCAAGCTATTTGTAGTAGTTTTTATTTCATCGATTATTATGTCATTTTCCCTATTTATTACGCCATCTATTCTGCCTTTTATATCTATCTGAATATCATCCTTTATGAAAGTATGAGCTATTGTAACTTCACTTTTGTAATCTTCTTTTGAATTTTTCTGTACTTTCTGATGTGCTTTAATTGCCTCAATATTCCTACTATTTCCTGCAAAACTTGAGACTAAATCTCCGCCTCTTAAAACAAGTTCTATTAAATCTCTTACTGATATTTTTATTGTTTTATCTTTTTTCATTTTTTATTCCTGATCCTCGTTATAATATTTTTTACTTCCCATTTCACTTGGGAAATAGTCTTGCTTAACATAATGTCCCGGATAATCGTGAGGGTATTTATATCCTTTTCCATTTTCTAAATTAGACGCACCTTTATAATGTGCATCTCTTAAATATGGTGGAACTCTATACTGCTCTTTTTTAGCATCAAGAAAAGCGGCATCAACAGCACATATGACTGCATTACTCTTTTTTGCCTTGCTAATGTAAATTATTGCTTCGGCTATTGGGATTCTAGCTTCTGGCATTCCTATAGTATTAAGTGCATTCCAAGCTGAATGAGCCATTAGCATTGCCCTAGGATCTGCCATTCCTACATCTTCCGATGCATGCACGATAACTCTTCTCACAATAAATTTAGGGTCCTCTCCACCCAAAATCATTCTAGCGAACCAATATAGTGCAGCATCTGGGTCAGAACCTCTCATACTTTTTATGAAAGCAGATACCATATCGTAGTGATTATCACCCGTTTTATCATAATTTATTATTCTCTTTTGCATGCATTCCTGAGCTGTTAAAGCATTTATTTTTATTACCCCTTCTGTATTTTTAGGAGTTGACAAAACTGCTAGTTCAAGTGCATTAATAGCGCTTCTAGCATCACCATTAGAAAGGTTAGCTATATAAGAAAAAGCTTCGTCTTCCATTTCAATTTTCATAAAACCATACCCTCTATCTGCATCCTTAAGAATATTTCTTAAAATTCCTAGAATTTCTTCTTCAGAAAGAGATTCTAGTTGAAAAATTTTAGATCTGCTGAGTAGTGCACCGTTTAATTCAAAATAAGGATTTTCCGTAGTGGCACCAATTAGAACAACAATTCCTTTTTCCACTGCTTCTAAAAGCACATCCTGTTGAGCTCCTCTTTTTAAAGCATGGATCTCATCAATAAAAAAGATACTTTTTTTACCATATAATTTCATCAAATCTTCTGCTTTATTTATGTATTCTTTAATATCTTTTACACCTATGGTCGTTGCATTTAATTTTATAAATTCACATTTTGTTTCCTTAGATATTATAGTTGTTAATGTTGTTTTTCCAACTCCTGGTGGACCATATAGTATTATAGAAGTTAAGTTATCAGATTCTATTAGCCTTCTTAATAACTTTCCTTTACCTACTATATTTTTCTGACCATAAAATTCATCTAAATTTCTTGGTCTCATTCTTTCCGCTAGAGGTTTATTGGTTAGATTTTTTTCCATAGCCATTGTAAATAAATCCAAAATATATACCTCCCATACATTAAATTATCTATATATCACATTATACAATAAATAAGACACAAGCAAAATGCCCGTGTCTTATTTATTGACTTATTTATTTTTTCTTACTCTCTTAACACCTAGGACTATTGGTACCGTAATGATAACCGCAGCTATTGCCTCTGGAGTTCCATTAAGGGTAGCAACCGTTATAAGTGCATTACGAGCAGCCACATGGCTTATTTTCATGTGCGAAGCATATTGTTGCAAATACAAGATGTATATCATTCCAAGTACTCCCACAGTATTAGTAATAGAACCTACCGCCGCCCCTACTGTTACCTTTATACCTTTGTTTTTAAACGGAATAACTTTATAACTATAATATGACGTTATTCCAATTAACATCCTTGGTAAAACTGAAACTAAAGGATTTATAAGTGCGAAAGATAGTAGTGTAGGTGCTGTAATATTTTGTACTATACTAGAGATACCAAAAATAAGTCCTATACATAATCCAACTATTGGGCCCTCAACAATTGCACCGATGATTACCGGTACATGCATTATGGTAATTGAAAGTACTGGGAGTTTAATATATCCCCATCCTGTCATTCCAAGCATAATAGATATGCCTGAAAGCATGCCAATTACAGTTAATTGCCTCACACCAATTTTTTTACGTGGTAAATTTTCATTTTTCAATTTTAATTCCTCCGTTCTCATTCCCTTATTCAGGATACAAGTCGAAATTTATTTTTTTTAATGTTATTACATAAATAATAACATATATAATTTTACCACGGTTATTTTAAAATTGATATGAATTTTTCTTTTTTGGCAATTTTCTGTTTTTTTGCTTTTTATTTTTTTTTGTGATGCCTTAGGTAAAACCCTTATGCCTTCTGTACATTTGACGCTTGGGGACCTTTAGGACCGTCCACCACATCAAATTTTACTGATTGGCCTTCATCTAAATTTTTTCTACTACCTTCTTCTTTAATAGCTGAATAGTGTACAAAAACATCCTCGTCACCTTCAACAGAAATAAATCCAAAACCTTTCTCATCATTAAACCACTTTACTGTTCCAAGTTTCATTGCTAATACCTCCAGATTTATATATTCTAAATGCTCACTAAATAAATTAACCAAGTACCTAATTATTTTTGAAGATGCCTTTTTATAGCACCTACTTATATTGTTTGAAAAATCCCATGAATAATTCATAATTTTTATAATAAACATATTATTCTATTTAAATATTAAATAGAATGATTTTATAAGTTGTTGACTTGATAATACATAAGTTGTAAAATTTACTTATAAATTACTTAAGCATTGAAAAATATATAGTATTTTTAAAATAAACTAATATAAATCTATGGGGAGGCATTACTATGAAACTTACTAAAGAACAATTAAAAACCGATTTCAAAAAAAAACTTATGAACCTATATGCAGAAAATATTTCTGAATCATCAAAACTACATCAGTACCTTGCTTTAGGGGCACTGGTAAAAGAATATGCTTCTGAAAAATGGATGAATACAAACATTCAATATGCAAAAAGACATGTAAAACAAGTATATTATTTTTCTATGGAATTTCTTATAGGTAGACTTCTTGGAAGTAACCTATTAAATCTTGGTATAACCGATCTATGTAGTGATGCTCTCAACGATTTTGGAATAGATCTTTGTGAAATTGAAGAAGTAGAAAATGATGCAGGACTTGGAAATGGTGGACTTGGAAGGCTTGCAGCCTGCTTTCTTGATTCTATGGCATCCATTGGTATACCAGGACACGGTTGTGGCATAAGATATGATTATGGGCTTTTTGAGCAAAAAATAGTAAATGGGTACCAAGTTGAAATTCCTGACAATTGGCTTAGACATGGTAATGTATGGGAAGTTAGAAAGGAGGATAAAGCAGCCGTTGTAAAATTTGGTGGCAAGGTCTCACCTGTTTTTGAAGATAATAAACTTTCCTTTAAACATGAAGATTATGAGGCTGTTCTAGCAATACCTTATGATACCCCTATTATTGGCTATAAAAATAATACAGTTAATACCCTAAGGCTCTGGAGTGCCGAAACAGTAGACAAAGATTTTGATTTAGATTCTTTTAGTAAAGGTGAATATACTAAAGCCGTTGAACATAAATATTCAGTTCAATCAATTTCACAAGTTCTCTATCCAGATGATACACGTGCCGAGGGAAAAATTTTAAGGTTAAAACAGCAGTATTTTTTTGTTAGTGCTGGTCTTCAAAGCATAATAAGAAGATACAAAAAAACTGCTCTACCCATGAATAGATTTGATGAATTCATTGCCATTCACATTAATGATACTCACCCTTCAGTTGCAATTGCAGAACTCATGAGAATACTTGTTGATGAAGAAAACCTTTCTTGGGATGATGCATTTAAAATAACCACAAATACCTTTGCGTATACAAATCATACCATTATGAATGAGGCTCTTGAAAAATGGCCAATTCAAATGTTTAAAAAACTTTTACCAAGAATTTTTATGATTATTGAAGAAATAGACAAACGCTTTTGTGCTTTAGTAAATGAAAAATACAATGATACACAGAAGATTCACAATATGGCTATCATTTCTGATGGATATATTAAAATGGCATATCTTGCAATAGTTGGTAGCCATTCGGTAAATGGTGTAGCAAAACTCCATACTGAAATATTAAAAAATAGAGAGCTTGCTGATTTTTATAATTTTTTCCCTTATAAATTTAACAATAAAACAAATGGAATAACTCATAGAAGGTGGTTAATAAAATCCAATCCCAAATTAACCTCTCTCATTACTGAAACTATAGGGGATAAATGGATACGTAATCCAAAAAGACTAATAGATATTCTTGTTTTTTCTAAAAATGCTAGCTTTCAAAACAAAATACAAGAAATTAAGATGAACAATAAAATTGATTTTGCTAATCATATTAAAGATCATTATGGAATAATTATAGATACTAGTTCCATTTATGATGTTCAAGTTAAGAGGCTACATGCATATAAACGGCAGTTACTTAATATTTTTGGGATTTTAGACTTATATTATAGGCTTAAAAATAATCCCAATTTAGATATAACTCCACGAACTTATTTTTTTGGTGCCAAAGCTGCACCTGGGTATTATTTGGCTAAACATACCATTAAACTGATAAATACAGTTGCAACAAAAATAAACAATGATTTAACCATAAATGGAAAGATAAAAATTGTATTTTTGGAAAATTACTCAGTTTCACTAGCAGAAAGGATTATTCCCTGTGCTGACGTTAGTGAGCAGATTTCTACAGCAACTAAAGAAGCTTCTGGTACTGGAAATATGAAATTTATGATGAATGGTGCCATTACCATAGCAACACTTGATGGTGCTAACGTAGAAATGAGTGAAGCCGTTGGCGAAAACAATATAATAATCTTTGGAATGAAAAAAGATGAAGTAATGGAGCTTGAGAAAAATAAGAGTTATCATTCTTCTGATTACTATAATTCAGATCCAAGAATAAAGGTAATAATTGATAACTTGGTTAATGGTTCACTAGATGTTTCCCCCTACGAATTTGCCGATATACACAAGTATTTGATGGCTAACAACGATGAATATTTTGTACTTAAAGATTTTGATTCATATGTAAAAGCTGAGAATAAAATAGATGAGTTATATAAAAACAGAGGAAAGTGGCTTGAGATGTCGATTTCGAACATTGCTCACTCAGGAATTTTTTCCAGCGACAACACCATTGAACAATACTCCAAGGATATATGGAAAACCAATAAAATAAATATTAATATGCACCGATACTAATTATATGTTTTAGTATTCTTAATGCAATCTTTCTGAAGGTTTAACTAAAAAAAGAAAGCTCAGAATTGAGAGTTAATGATGTTTTTCCTCACGACCCTTGGAAAAACAAATCAACTCTCAACTCTCAACTCTATTCGGAGCTTAACAAATTACTTGGCAATTTCTTATAATTTTTATGAAAACACTTTATTTTTCAGAATTTATATATTGATAATAATAGCACTGAATTCTTCCGTTATAAAGTTTTCTATTTTTATTTGACTTTTGTCCAAATAACTTTTCAAAATCCTTATGTGGTGTTATCACAAACACAGACCAACAATTAAGTTGTGAATGTATTTTCCCAAAGTCTCTACAAATCTGATCTACATCTTTTTCCTCTCCAATTCTTTCTCCATATGGAGGATTGGATATAATATATCCAAATTTTTGTTTAGAAGAAAACTCATTCATTGGCAGTTTCTGAAAAGCAATATATTCATTTACTCCTGCCTTTATAGCATTATCAGTTGCAGTCTTTAAAACCCAAGTATCAATATCAGACCCTAAAAGTCTAAAATCTTCTTTATTTATAGCTTTTCTAGCGCCATCCCTTACCTGCTGCCACATTTCTTTATCCGCTCCTGGCCACTCCTCACATATAAAAGTTCTATTGAGCCCTGGTGCCATATTTTTGCCTATCATAGCTGCTTCAATGAGAATTGTACCTGAACCACAACAAACATCAGCCAGTGACTTAGAAGGTTCCCATTTACTTATTAGTACTAAAGCTGCTGCAAGAGTTTCTTTTAATGGTGCCCCACCTGAATTTTCTCTGTATCCTCTTTTATGAAGTCCTGGTCCTGTGGTATCTATTGTAAGGGTAACTATGTCCTTTAATAGTGCAACTTCTATTTTGTACTCTGGACCATCTTCTGTAAACCAATCCTTTTTGTATTTAAGTTTCATAGACTCAACTACAGCTTTTTTTACAATGGACTGACAATCTGGAACACTAAATAATTTTGATTTAATGGACTTTCCAACTACATGCATATTACCATTTATGGGTATAATATCTCCCCAAGGTACGGCCTTTGTTCCTTGAAAAAGTTCTTCAAAACTTTCTGCTTTAAAACTTGCTACTTTTATTAAAACTCTTTCAGCAGTCCTTAGCCATGTATTTGCAATTGCTATATCCATTTCATCCCCAGAAAACATTACCTTTCCGTCCTCAACGGTAAGATCTTCGTATCCTAAGTTTTTTAGCTCCTTTGCGGTAATTGCCTCTATTCCAAAAGTTGTTGTTGCTATTATCGTGTAATCCATATATATTTTCTCCCATCAATCGTTTGGATTAAAATATATTTATAACCTTTGAGAAAAGTTTTTTGTTCTGCTCTACCTTTTCTTTTCCTCCAAGTACACAAATATAATTTTCCTTCATACATTTATCTATTATAGTGCTTAACTCACGAATATCAAGAGCTTTTGTGTCTAGTACCTCTTCTCTCTCTTTCTGAAGAAGTTTTTTATCCAATTTACTAATGTATATCGCAGCTTCCCTTTCAGAGATCATGGAATTTGATAAAGGTGTATCCAATGAATTTATTGTTCCTAAAATGTATTTTGTCATTTCTCTTTCATCCGTGTTAAAGTTCTCTAGATATTTCGCGAATTCATCATATGCTTTTAAGGTCTCATTTATATTCGGATCCCTATATGAACATATAGACATGCTCCCACTTCTTCCAAAATTGATAAATACCCCATAAGCTCCACCTTTGACTCTTACATTATTCCATAGATAATCATAATTTGCTATAGTTTTAAGCACTAAAAATTTACCCGTGTACTTAAATCCGAATTTAGAATAGTCATTACCTTTCCCTACATATTGAACATTTGATGAAGTTACTAATGCTTCATTACCTTTTTTTAATTCAAAATTGTATTGCTGTTTTTCAAAATGTTCATCGCGAAGATTGTTTTCAGTCATAGATTTAATTTTTGATAAAAGATCACCATATTCTTTTTTTGATGTACATAAACCTATAATTAAATTTTCTCTATTGAATACACATTTTGAAACTTCACGTAACTTATCTAGAATTCCATCCATGTTGTCATCCAAATTCTTTTCTAAGTTTACTAAAAAATCATAAAATGTAAGTCCAGTTGTAATTTCATTATACTGTGCAATATTAGAATAATATGAATTTAATCTAGTACCAACAATTCTAATACTACCACTTACAATAACCATTTCTATTCTAGATTTCAATTCATAAAATAGTTCTTTAATTCTCACTTTATCTTCAAATTTAGTTAAGTTTATTGTTTCATTAAACAGCTTTATAAGCATATCTAATTTTTCATGAATACATTTACCTTTAACCACAAATTTAGGAAAATAATTTTTTATATCAGTGGAGTCTGAATATATATCAACATCAAAATCAACCCCGCCAGTATTAATATTAATCTCATTTGATAGTTCCTCATAGGTATAATTTTCAGTACCTATTTTACTTAAAAAATACGATAACAATGTACTATATGGTAGAAGTTCCTGCTTTAGGTTACTTGCATCAAAATATAGATCTACATAATCTATACCATTTGTGTCACGTTCAGTAAACAAAACATTGTAATCATTTATATTCTGTACCTTTGACTCGTATACCTCAGCTTCTCTATCCACATCATCAATTGATAATAGCGGTATTTTTAATAGATCTTCATTTTTGTCTGGCATGGACTGTCTTTTAATTAATGCTTTTGTTTCATTAATAATTCTATCTATTTCAGTTGCATCTAAAGAATTTTTATATTTCTTAAGTTTAGCCCGTTCCTTTTCTGCTTTTTCCTCTGCTAAACCATTTTTAGGTATTACAGAAAATAATAAAGTATGATCGTTATTTAATAAATACTTTTCTATCAATTTTTCGAAATAATTGCTTTTAGCGCCTTCCTTAATAATAGCCATAACTTTATTAAATTCTAAGTTTTCAAAAGTTTCACCACCATGTAACACACTTCCCATTATTCTATCACAATATACTAGTCCCTTTGGATAAGTATTATAATCTCCTTCTCTTAGGTCAAATTCCTTAGAATTAATCACAGCTTCAATCAAATCCTTGTCAATACCATCCTTTGCAATAGCCTTAAGTCCATCTAGAACCGTTGCCACGAACGTTTCCTTGTCTTCCTCATTGGCATTCTTTATAACAACACTAAGTGAGCTCTGAAGCATACTGTTATTGTATAGTCCAAATACATCTTTACAAATACCTTTCTTTACAATTGCACTCTTAAGTGGTGAAGCAGGAGTTTCCAGCAAAATGTCTTCTAGCAAATCAAAAGCTAGGTTTAATTCCCTATCTGCAACATCTGTAAGTATAAAATTAAGACTTATATATGTCTTATCCTTTGTATCCTCATCTTTTGCAACTGGATAATAGGTGGATTTAGTTTTAATGCCAGTAAAAAGCTCTTGTTTTTTTATCTCAATCTTTTCATTATTATTCTCAAAACCACTTAAATAGGATTCATCTATAAATTTAAGATCCTCCAATATATTAAGATCTCCATACAAATAAATGTAACTGTTTGATGGATGATAATATTTTTTATGATAATCTAAAAATTGTTTATAGGTTAGCCTGGGAATATCCTGTGGATCTCCACCTGAATCATAACTATATGGCGAATTCGGAAATAAATTAGAACTTATTCCCCTAAACAGCAGTGATTCTGGTGAAGAATACACCCCTTGCATTTCATTATAAACTACGCCCTTGTATGACAAATCGCCCTCCTTATCATTAAGTTCGTAATGCCACCCTTCTTGTTTTAATATTTCAGGATATTTATAAATGTTAGGATAAAAAACCGCATCCAAATACACATCCATAAGATTTCGGAAATCCTTATCATTTTTACTTGCTATAGGGTACATAGTTTTATCAGGATAAGTCGCTGCGTTAAGGTAAGTATTAAGTGAACCCTTAGCTAGTTCCACAAAAGGCTCCTTTGAGGGAAACTTTCTTGAACCACATAAAACAGAATGTTCTAAAATATGGAAAACTCCTGTGCTATTATCTGGAAGTGTTCTAAAGCTTATGGAAAAAACTTTATTTTCATCAGAATTTTCTATATATATAAGTTTTGCTCCACTTTTTTCATGTACAAATACATATCCATTGGAACTTATATCTTCAATTTTTTTCTCTTCAATCAATTTAAATCCATTATAAACATTGTCTTTTTCAAATTTCATATGTTATGCTCCTCTCTTTCTGTAGATAGATGTATTATAATTCTTTAAATAACTTTATTCAATATATTCATTCACCTTACACCATTATTCTTCTAAATTATGTGATTATTTATGCAGTGAATGTTATTGTCATATTTGAATTTGTATCTGGAATTTGCTAAAATATAATTTAGGTATTTCTTTGATGATGCCTTAGATTAACAAAAAAATCACAGGAGTGATTGCAATGAACAGTTTCAGAATAGAAAAAGATATTTTAGGTGAAATTAAAATACCTAATGATATATATTATGGAATAAATACATTAAGATCCACAAGAAACTTTAATATTAGCAATAAAAAAGTAAACTTTAAAATTATCACTGCCATTGTAACTGTAAAAATTGCTTGTGCCCTTGCAAATAAAAAGCTTAAATATCTTACTAGTACAAAAGCAGATGCTATTATATCCGCCTGCAATAAAATATTAAAAGGGGATTTTAAAGATCAATTTGTTACAGATTCCCTTCAAGGTGGTGCTGGAACCTCAACTAATATGAATGTTAATGAAGTTATAAGCAATATTGCTATAGAACTTCTTGGCGGAAAAAAAGGCGACTATTCAATAATTAACCCGCTAGATGATGTTAACATGTCCCAATCTACAAATGACGTTTATCCAACAGCAATGAGAATAGCAGCTATAAAATTACTAAGAGATACAACTGATGCCTTTAGTAGACTTCAAGATGCACTTCAGATTAAGGAGAATGAGTTTGCTTGCATCATAAAGCTTGGAAGGACAGAACTAATGGATGCACTTCCAATAATGGCAGGGCAGCAGTTTGGCGCCTATGCCCGGGCTATAGCAAGAGACAGATGGAGGCTTTACAAAGTAGAAGAAAGGCTTCGCGAAACAAATCTTGGTGGCACTGCAATTGGAACTGGCACTAATGCCTCTCAAAAATATATATATTTGGTTACCGATTTGCTTCAGGATATTACAGGTCTTGGACTTTCCCGAAGTGATTTTCCCATTGATACTACTCAAAATATGGATGTGTTTGTGGAAGTATCCGGACTATTAAAAGCAGCTGCAGTAAATCTAATTAAAATTTCAAATGATATTAGACTTTTAGGTAGTGGACCTAGTGGAGGTATTGGTGAACTTATTGTACCCCCTGTCCAAGCTGGTTCTTCAATAATGCCAGGAAAAATAAATCCTGTTATTTTAGAAATGGTGGCACAGGTTTCCATGAAGGTTATTGCCAATGATACAGCAATTACATTTGCAGCTTCTAATGGTCAGTTAGAGCTTAATGCCTTTGCGCCACTAATTGCAGATAGCCTTTTGAATTCCCTTGAAATTCTAAAAAACTCAGTTAATACGCTTACAGATAAATGTATTATGAATATTGGTGTAAATATTGAAAAATGCAGAGTGAATTTAGAGAGTTCCAATGTCTTAGCCACAGCACTTGTCCCCTATATTGGCTATGACAAAGCTTCTGAAATATCTAAAAGGTCTATTTTAAAAAGCAGATCTGTTAGAGATATAATAGAAACTGAAAATATAATTCCAAAGGATTTACTTGACAAAATATTTAATCCTTTTGCACTCACAAGCCCTGGCATACCAGGCAAAAACTAATCAAAATTGGATGGTGACTCATGAGTAATTTAAATCAAACACCTAGATCAAATAGGATACATATAGCATTATTCGGTAAAACAAACGTAGGCAAATCAAGTATAATCAACGCACTTACAGATCAAAATATATCACTAGTTTCTCATGTTAAAGGTACAACTACAGATCCAGTTTACAAAGCAATGGAGCTAATGCCATTAGGTCCTGTTGTATTCATAGATACTGCTGGTCTTGATGACGATACTGAGCTTGGAAAACTAAGAGAAGAAAAAACTATTGATGTGTTAAACAAAACTGACATTGCACTTATAATTATTGATTCTGCTAGTGGCACAACTGATTTTGATGCTAACATAACTAATAGAATAAAAGAAAAAAACATACCTGTGATTGGTGTTCTTAACAAAATCGATTTAAAAGACCCTAGTGACCATGACTTATTAGTTTTTGAGAAAGAGTTAGGTATTAAACTTATCAAGGTTTCTGCTAATACGGGCCTTGGAATCTTAGATATTAAAAACACTTTAATTAAAAGTGTTCCAAATGAAGAAGATAAATTTAAAATTGTAGGTGATTTGGTCGCCCCAGGTGATTTTGTAGTTCTTGTGACACCTATTGATAAGGCCGCGCCAAAGGGACGACTTATCTTGCCACAACAACAAGTTATACGAGATATTCTAGAAAGTGATGCTATCTCAATTGTTACAAAAGAATTTGAACTTAAAGAAACCCTACAAAACCTAAACAAAAAACCAAGCCTCGTGATAACAGATTCTCAGGTTTTTTTAAAGGTAGCCGCTGACACCCCAAAAGATATACCTTTAACTTCATTTTCCATCCTTTTGGCAAGATACAAAGGCGATTTAAAAGAACTTGTACATGGTGCTTCGGCTATAAAAAAACTTAAGGATGGTGACAAAATTCTTATAGCTGAAAGCTGTACACATCATAGACAGTCAGATGATATTGGCAAAGTAAAAATACCAAGGTGGCTTAGACAAAATACTGGAAAAGATCTACAATTTGAGTTTTCCAGTGGTTTTACCTTTCCTAAAAATATAAAGGACTATGCTCTAATTGTACATTGTGCAGGTTGCATGCTTAATAGACGTGCAATGCTTCATAGAATTTCAGAAGCAGTAGATGCAGATGTTCCAATAGTAAACTATGGCATTCTCATTGCATATGTTCAAGGGATTCTTGAAAGAACTCTTGCTCCATTTCCTGCTGCAAGACTTGAATTAGATGATGAAAATTAATACATAATCAAAAAAAAGTACTTAGAAAATGAGTTTAATCATTTTCTAAGTACTCTTCAAATTTCATCTTTTTATCTATAATTCCGTTTGGAGTTATCTCTATTACTCTATTAGCAATAGTATCTATAAATTGATGATCATGGGAAACAAATATCATATTTCCAGCAAAATCAATAAGACCATTGTTTAAAGCTGTAATTGACTCAAGGTCAAGATGGTTTGTAGGCTCATCTAAAATAAGAAAATTAGCACTACTAAGCATCATCTTTGAAAGCATACATCTAACTTTTTCCCCTCCAGACAAAACATCAGCCTGTTTAAGTGCTTCTTCACCTGAAAACAACATTCTTCCTAGAAATCCCCTTATAAAACTCTCTGTTTTATCTTCTGAAAACTGTCTTAGCCAATCTACAAGACTTAGACTACCGTCTTTAAAATATTCTGCATTATCTAGTGGAAAGTATGATTTTGTGATAGTAACTCCAAATTTAAATGTGCCACTATCTGGCTGAATTTCACCCATTAATATTCTAAATAAGGTTGTTTTTGCTATCTCATTCTCACCTATAAGAACTATTTTATCCCCTTTATTTACAATAAAACTTACATCATTTAACACTTTAACGCCGTCCACTGTTGCACTTATACCTTCTACATTTAAGATATCATTTCCAGCTTCTCTCTCTGCTTTAAATCCAACAAAGGGATACCGTCTAGTAGATGGTTTAATGTCATCTAAATTTATTTTATCTAAAAGTTTTTTTCTTGAAGTTGCTTGTTTTGCCTTGGATGCATTTGAACTAAATCTAGCTATAAATGCCTGTAATTCTCCGATTTTTTCTTCTTTTTTCTTATTTTGATCCTTTGAAATTCTAAGAGCTAACTGACTGGATTCATACCAAAAATCATAATTTCCAACATAAAGTTGAATTTTTCCAAAATCCACATCAGCCATATGAGTACATACGCTGTTTAGGAAATGCCTATCATGGGAAACAACAATAACTGTACCATCAAAATTAATTAAAAATTCTTCAAGCCAATTTATTGATTCCATGTCTAAATAATTGGTAGGCTCATCTAAAAGAAGTACATCTGGATTACCAAATAATGCTTGGGCAAGTAGTACTCTGACTTTTTGTGATCCACTTAATTCTCTCATCTTTTTGTTGTGTTCAGGCACTGGTATGCCAAGTCCCATTAAAAGAGTTGCTGCTTCTGATTCTGCTTCCCATCCATTTAATTCAGCAAATTCCCCTTCTAGTTCTGCAGTTTTCATTCCATCTTCATCAGAGAAATTTTCTTTTGCATAAATTGCATCTTTTTCTACCATAATATCATAAAGCTTTTGATGTCCCATAATTACAGTTTGTAGCACTTCAAATTCGTCAAACTGGAAATGATCCTGTTTTAAAACCGCAAGTCTTGCTCCTGGATGTATACTTACCTCTCCTGAATTGGTTTCTATTTCTCCTGATAATATCTTTAAAAAGGTAGATTTCCCTGCGCCATTAGCGCCAATCACACCATAACAATTGCCTGCATTAAATTGTATACTTACGTCCTCAAACAATTTTCTTCCGCCGTAACTTAAACTTACATTATTTGTGCTTATCATTAAAACACCATCCTTTTTTAGTTTTAATAATTATGAATCTAAATTATTATCTGCTTAAAACTACATGTCATTATAACATACCCTATAATAATATGTGAAGATAAAATTATCCCTGGCATCTCTAAACCTTTTACTACATATGAATATATGTTACAATGTATAGATGTGATAAAATAAAACTTTACTATGGTGAGTTTTAAAGGAGGATACAAATTTTATGGTTGAAATAGGTAAATTCAACAAATTAAAAGTGTTAAGGCAAGCAGATTTCGGATATTTTTTAGATGCTGAGACTGGTGAAACAGATGATGACATATTACTACCAAATAGGAGTACATTAGGTCAAACCGTTTCTATTAATGATGAGGTAGATGTTTTTATATACAAGGATTCAAAGGATAGACTTACTGCCACATTTCAGAAGCCTTTAGCAGAAGTTTATCACCTAGCTTATTTAGAGGTTGTTTCTATTACAGATATAGGTGCATTTGTTAATTTTGGTTTAGAGAGAGATTTATTTGTTCCAATAAAGGAACAAAATTATAGATTAGTTGAAGGTAATAGCTATTTATTCTACATTTATGTAGACAAAACTAATAGACTAGCTGCTTCTACATTTATCGATGATTACCTTGACAATACAGAAGACTACCTTGTAGGCGACGATGTTGAAGGCATTGTATATGGTTTCCAAACCAATGGTAGTGTAATGGTAGCTATTGAAAATAAATACCGTGGTGTAATTTTAAAAAATGAATATTTTGATAGAATTATCCCAGGTCAAACGATAAAACTAAGAGTTAAAAAGCATTATGAAGATGGCAAAATGTCATTAACTCCTAGAAAAGTAGCTATGGATGAAAGACTGAGCCTTGAAGACGTAATTTTAAAATATTTAAAAGAACACGATGGTACTATGCCTTATAATGATAAAAGTTCACCAGAAGACATAAAAGCAGAGTTTCATCAAAGTAAAAATTATTTTAAAAATGCATTAGGTGGGCTTATGAGAAGCCGTCTTATTACCCAAGATGAAAATGGAACAAAATTAAAAAAAGATGACGCTACTGAGTAGCATCATCTTTTTTTATGCAAAATCAAGAAAATAACAAATCAACTTACTTCAATTTTTATTGGGCAATGATCTGACCCCATAACTTCATTAAGTATTTCAGCTGAATCCACTTTATCTAACATATTGTCAGAAACAAAAAAATAGTCTATCCTCCACCCTACATTTTTTTCTCTAGCCTTAAATCTATAACTCCACCAAGAATACCTTACTTCTTCAGGATGTAGCTCCCTGTAAACATCTACATATCCTTGTGAAATAAATTTATCAATCCAAGCTCTCTCAATTGGTAAAAAGCCTGAATATTTTTCATTTGACTTAGGATTTTTAATATCTATCTCCTTATGTGCAGTATTATAATCTCCGCATATAATAAGTTTTTTCCCTTTCTCTTTTAAAACATTTAAATAATCCAAAAGTGCATCATAAAATTTCATTTTGTAGTTTAACCTATCATCATCCTTTTGGCCATTAGGAAAATAAATGTTAAATAAAATAAAACTTTTAAACTCGGCAATAAGTATTCTACCTTCAGCATCAAATTTTTCTATCCCAATTCCATGCTCAACTTTTAATGGTTTTTCCTTTGAATACATTGCTACTCCACTGTACCCTTTTTTCTCTGCATGAGAAAAATTAGAATAATAACCTTCTATATTTATAAGTTGATCTGTTAGTTTATCCTCTTGAAGTTTAGTTTCTTGAATACATAAAATATCAGGTGATTTCTCAGCCATAAATTCAAACAAACCTTTTTTACTAACAGCTCTTAATCCATTTACATTCCACGAATAAATTTCCATTTTCTTACCTTCTCTCCAAAGAAATATATATCTTATACATAAAAATCCCACTAACTAGTATGTTCTCATATAATATATTAGTTATTATAACATTTTTTTAATATATTTGTGCTATGTTTTACTACATGATCATTCCCAGGTAAAAAAATCAAATAATAAATGAGCTCAGTGCTACTTATTTCCCCACGAAACAAAATAAAGAGGTAATATCTATCAATATCACCTCTTTATTTCAGCCTTATTTATTGTGGCTTTTGAAAAAAAATAGTATCTTTCTTTAACTTATAATTTTTTTCATAATCCTATTGTAATTTCATGAAACTTCCACAATCAGTGCATTGAGCATCTTCAGCAATTGATTCATGTTTAACTACTTGAATCTTGTCAAGTGTACAAAATTTATCACCTTTTGAATTGAATTTGCATTCAGCCACTGAACATGCAATACTACCATTATAGCCCTCTTCACATGAACATTTGCCCTGTATATCCATTTACTAATCACCTCACTTTTGTGGAGCAATTTTATTATAAACAATCACTTATTATTTTATTCAAATTATTGACTTATTCTTTTATTAATATATTCATATAAATTCTCTTTTATATTCATCATATCTTCAGTTTTTGGAATAGAATCCATAGTTTTTTCTATATATGATTTCTTAACTATATATTTCAATGAAATATTAAAATTTATGTCAAATATCCATGAAAGCTTAATCAATCTAATATCATTACGATTTTTAATATATTCATTACTTGAATTTCTGTGCTTAAGTATATCAACTATAAGTTCTTTTGAATAACCATTGGTACTAGGCATTCCAAGCTCTATTGCAGTATTCTTTTTATCTTCAGCTTCTTTATAATAATCTGTTACTACTTTATAAATATCTAATTTATCAGCATCTCTTATGATTTTGGCAAATAATATTGTCTTCATATCCTTCTCTTTCTCAGGTATTTTAAACTTATTGTGATACTCTATTGCTTTTAGGATATACTCTTGTATTTTTAAATCAAGTTTCTCAAGTACTCCTTCATCCTTTAGAATTTTCACCCCAAGTGAAGCGTGGTTTTCAGATATTTTATCATTAAATGTCCTATAAACTCTAAACTGCTCAAATCTTCCTATATCATGGAAAAGTGCAGAAAGTTCTGCGATATTTTTATCCATTTCAGTAAGATTTATATCTTTAGAAATCATAACAGCATTATAACAAACTCTTTTTGTATGTTCTTCCTTTAACTTTATATTTTCTTGAACAAACTCATCCTTACTATAGAAACTCTTTACATAATTATCAAACCAATTATAAAAATATTTTAAATCTATCATTTCCAATTGTATTCCTCCATAACTTTTAACTCTTAACTCTTAACTTTTAACTTGTGAAGCTTGTCACTTGTCACTTGTGCAGCTTGTCACTTGCTTCTCTGGTATCTGGCAACTGCTTCTCTGTCTCTTTTAGATTATATCACAAATTGTTAACATTATAATCAATGGCCTTAGGATATGCTAGCTTCTAGTATGATATAATGGTCAATGTTAAAATTTTATATGGAGGTCTTTTATGTTAAACTTTATTTTAGATATCTTTAAAGTAAGTACTATAGAGATATTTTATATCACAGTAGCAATAATTATTATTGGATATTTATTGGGAATTTTAGAAAAAATGATAAATACAAATATGCAGAGAGCCTTGGGATACAAAGGAGTTTTCTTAACTGCCTGGCTTGGAACCCCAATTCATGAACTTGGGCATGCAGCTATGTGTATTATCTTTGCTCATAAAATAAATAAGATAAAATTGTTACAAATTAATAGCCCTGATGGTACTTTAGGTTTTGTGGAACATTCATATAACAATAAAAATATTTACCAGCGGATTGGTAATTTTTTTATTGGTATCGGTCCTATTCTTAGCGGGATATTTGTTTTATTGCTTTCAATTTATCTGTTACTTCCAAATTCTATTAATGTTTTTCAGCATAGTTTAAATAACAATTTAGCTTATAATAAGATTGATTTGAATCTTATAAAATTAAGCCTATTAAGTTCAGTATCTCTTATGAAATTTATATTTGTATTTAGCAACTTAAGTAAATTAGGCTTTTGGATTTTTATTATAATTGCTTTTGATGTTTCATCTCATATTGCCCTAAGTAAACCCGATATTAAAGGCGCCACAGACGGGCTTATAACTCTTTATATTTTACTAATTTTTTCTAATATAGTAGCAAAAGGTTTTAATATTAATACCTTTGATTATATTATAAAAATAACAAAATACAATGTTTATTTTACATCTTTATTATTTATGGCACTTATGTTTTCAATTATTTCATTTTTCATTAGCTACATAATCTACTTCATTAAAAAAACACTTTAGAAAGTGACAAGATTCAAGTGACAAGTGACAAGTTAATGAAATTTTGCTTACAGCAAAATAAATCCAATTTAAATGATTTGTTTCTGCCTAGGCAGAAACAAATCTTCCTTACCTGGCAACTGGTATCTGGCACCTGACAACTGCTTCTCTGCTACTTCTCTGTCACTTTATTCCCTCACCTTCATAATATAGTATTATAACTACTTAATATGGAGGTACTTAATTGAAAAATAGAGTTGATAAAAAGCACGAATCTGTAGAAGTTAGCGCGATATCTGAGGACATAGATACAGTAGATCCATCCCTATTGGATTCAATGAATGAAAATTCTAACTTTGATAATAACCTATGTGATCATTATAACAATTGTACTGCAAAGTTCTGCCCGCTTATGCAAAGAGGCTCCTCTTCCAGCAATTTATATGATGAACAATCATTATCATTAATGCAACGAAAGAAACACAATAGTCACAATCATGCAACAACGCCATATAACAATCATGGTGGTAAACACCAGCAACAACAATTTCATCCTGTAATTCCACCTTATAATTTTTATGAGGATTATGGCCCTTACCATAATGAACTATATCCATATTTTGTACCATTTGTGCCTTATGTTTATCAATTAGATGAGTATGACGGATATGATGAGTACTAAGGCATCATCAAAAAATAACAAGTCAGCATTCTACTCTGTTTTCTGATATGCCTAATAAAAAAAACAACTCGGTAATAATTAAACTACCGAGTTGTTTTTTTATATTATATTTTAAGCGCAATATTTCCAATATGCTAACTCTTAGACTGTTTATTTTTACCATAAGCATATGCTGACTCATTTAATTCATTAGTCTCTACAGACTGTGGCATTTTATTTTCAGGGTTTTTATCGTCATATATTTTTATTTTTTCTGGTGAAGTTTTTGCCATTGAACGTTTCGCCATTATAAACACCTCCATATACTATTTTTTTGCAAGTAGTTAGATTTTTATTCATGGTATAAATTTATATAAAGTATATTTAACATAAAATCTATATTATATGGCATACATATCGTTTAGTATTCCATAAATATTTATAAAATTATATGGTTTTATAGTGCCTTTTTTGATAAAATAAGGTAATATATATATATGGTCGTGGAAATCTTTTCCATGCAATTAAAAGTTCAAATTTCGAAACTTAATATAGGGGGAGGTTTTTTTAATGCAAAAAAAAGAAATGATTGCAATGATTTTAGCGGGTGGTCAGGGAAGTAGATTGGGACTTCTTACTAAAAACATTGCAAAACCCGCAGTACCTTTTGGAGGGAAATATAGAATTATTGACTTTACTTTAAGTAATTGTTCAAATTCTGGAATTGACACAGTTGGAGTATTAACCCAGTATAAACCATTCGTATTAAATCGTCATATTGGGCTAGGAAGTCCTTGGGACTTAGACAGAACAAACGGTGGAGTTTTCGTTCTCCCACCATATATGGAAGAAGATGGCGGAAGCTGGTATAAAGGAACTGCCAATGCAATATATCAGAACATACACTTCATAGATAATTATGACCCTGAATATGTTCTTCTACTATCTGGAGACCATATTTATAAAATGGATTATTCAAAAATGCTAGAAGATCATAAGAAAACAGGTGCTGATGCAACTATTGCTGTAATAGAAGTTCCTTTAGATGAAGCTAACCGTTTTGGAATAATGAATACAAAAGAAAATAATGAAATTTATGGATTCGAAGAAAAACCAAAAGTTCCCAAAAACAACACAGCTTCAATGGGTATATACATTTTTAATTGGAAAGTTTTAAAAAAGTTTTTAATTGAGGATGAAAAAGATGAAACCTCAAATAACGATTTTGGTAAAAATATAATACCCAGAATGTTGGATGAAGGTAAAAAACTACTTGCATATCACTTTAATAACTATTGGAAAGATGTTGGTACTGTAGATAGCCTTTGGCAGGCAAATATGGATTTGCTCGATGATGGTAATGAGCTTGATATTCATAATAGGGATTGGAAAATTTATTCTGCTAATCCAGTTAGTCCTCCACAATATATAGGTTGTGATGCAATAGTTAAAAGCTCCTTAGTTGTTGAAGGTTGCATAATTCTTGGAGAAGTTAATAATTCAGTTTTATTTTCAGGAGTTCACATAGGTAAAAATTCCAAAATATATGATTCAGTTGTTATGACTAATGCATATATTGGTGATAACGTAACAATAAGAAAGTCTATTATTGACAGTAATTCCGTTATATCAAATAATTCTGTGATAGGAAATAAAGATGATATTACTGTAATTGCAGAAGGTAATCAAATAAAACAAAGTGCCGCAGTTTAGCAAGAAAGAGAGGTAATAGATATGCTTTCAGATTACATGGGTATATTGTGTTTAAATGAAAAAGAGGACAACATTAAGAATTTAACAAAGAAGAGATTAATTGCTTCAATTCCAATTGCTGGCAGATATAGAGTAATAGATTTTGTACTGTCTAATATGACAAATGCAGGCATAAAAAATATAGGTATATTTACACAAAGTAGATCAAGATCTTTGATTGACCATATTGGTTCTGGCAAACCTTGGGATATTGATAGAAAAGTTGATGGCCTTTTTATTTTTAACTATGGAGAAACTAATAACACTCTCAGTGATGTGGAAATGATTAAAAATAATATGGAATTCCTCTATAGAAGTAGAAAGGATATGGTTATAATATCCAGTTCATCTATGGTTTGCAATATTGATTATGAAGATGCTTCTAGATTTCACGAGGAGTCAGGAAAAGATATTACCATCATTTACAAAAAAACTAAAGCAAATAACAAATATTTTAAACACAGTAGTGTTTTGAATATTAATAAGGACAATTCTGTTGTAGGTGTAGGAAGAAATATTACAGTTTCGCAGGAGAATGTTAATGATGATTTCACTAGTGAAGGAACAGTAAACTTGTCCATGGATATGTTTATAATAAGTAAAAATACATTAATAAACTTAATTAATAACTGCATAAAGACAGGAAATTGGATTGACCTTAAAAACTGCGTATACAATAATATTATGAACCTAGATGTTGATGCCTACGAATTCAAAGGATATTTATCATATATCAATTCAATTCAATCCTACTACAAAGCTAATATGGATATTTTAAATCTTGACGTAAGTAATGATTTGTTTTTTACTAATGGTCCTATTTACACAAAAGTTATGGATGAAGCTCCTACTAAACACTTTAGTACGTCAAAGGTAAACAATTCACTTATTGCAAATGGATGTCTCATTAAAGGTGCAATAAACAATAGCATAATTTCAAGAAGAGTTTATGTTGAAAAAGGCGCTGAGGTTAATAACTGCATCATAATGCAAGGTTGTAAAATTAAAGCAAATTCAAAATTGAGCAATGTAATTATAGATAAAAATAACGTTATTGAAGAAGATACTGAATTAAAAGGTGCTATGAATTTTCCTCTAGTTTTAGAGAAAAGGTCATTATATTAGAAGGAGTAGATCATATGAACATTTTATTTGTAGCATCTGAATCTTTTCCATTTGTAAAAACTGGTGGCCTTGCTGACGTAGCTTTCGCTCTTCCAAAGGCGCTTAGAAAAATAGGCATTGATGCTAGAGTTATACTACCTAAATATGATGCTATACCATCTTACTTTAAATCTAAGATGCACCATATTGATAACTTTGAAATACCAGTTGGTTGGAGACAAAGATATTGTGGTCTAGAATATTTAGAACATGATTCAGTTCCATTTTATTTTATAGACAATGAATATTATTTTCGTAGAAATAACATTTATGGATATTATGATGAGGCTGAAAGATTTGGCTATTTTTCTAGAGCTGTACTTGAAGCAATACATTATATGGGTAGCTTTACACCAAATATTATCCATTGTAACGATTGGCAGACAGGTGTAATTCCCGTGATTTTAAAAGATGTTTTCAGATTCAGTGAACGTCACTGCAATATAAAAACAATCTTTACCATACACAATTTAAAATATCAAGGCACTTTTGACAAAGATATTTTAAGTGAAATTCTTTGCCTTAATCCTGGATACTTTAATGAAGATGCTCTCAAACTTTACGATGGTGTATCGTTCATGAAGGGTGGAATAATATTTTCAGATAAAATATCCACAGTTAGTAATAGCTATGCATCTGAAATACAATCCCCCTCCTTTGGAGAAGGTCTTGACGGTCTTTTAAAATGCCGAAGTCAAGATTTATGGGGAATAGTCAACGGAATTGACTATGATGTATATAATCCTGCAACTGATATTAACATAGAAATACATTATGATTCAGAAAAGTTCTATAACAAATTTCAAAACAAACTTTATCTTCAGAAAATGCTTAATATTCCAGAAAGTCAAGAAATCCCACTAATAGGTATTGTATCTAGGCTTGTAGATCAAAAGGGTTTTGATCTAATTTCTTGTATTATGGAAGATTTACTTCAAGATAATATCCAACTTGTTATACTTGGTACTGGAGATGAAAGATATGAAAATATGTTTAGATATTTTGCAGAAAAGTATCCTAATAAGCTTTCGATAAATCTACAATTTGATAATTCACTGGCTCAAAAAATATATGCAGCTTCCGACATGTTCCTAATGCCCTCATTATTTGAGCCATGTGGAATAGGACAACTAATTGCCTTAAGATACGGAAGCATACCTATTACTCGTGAGACAGGTGGCCTTCGTGATACGGTTCAATCCTTTGATGAAACCAGTGGACAAGGTAATGGGTTCACTTTTAAAAACTATGATTCTAACGACATGTTATATACAATTAGAAGAGCAGAATATTTTTATTATAATCGAAAAGATATATGGAGAAGTTTAGTTCAGAGTGCTATGAAAGAAGATAATTCTTGGGACAAATCCGCTCATAAATACGCAGAATTATATTCATACTTATGTTAATGCATCATCAAAAAATTAAAATAGTGAGGTCAGTAGATTTGTTTCTAAAATCTACTGACCTCACTATTTTATTGATTTTTTCTGCCTTAACTCTTAACTCTTATCTTTTATCTCTTATCTCTTATCTGTTTGTGTCGAACTACTTTAGCTTTCCTAGCCTATTCAATGGATAAACAGTAAATCTAGCTTTACCCTTAATATCAGCCCAAGAAATATATGGGTTTTTCCAATATCTCGAATCAAATGAATCACTTCTATTATCACCCATAAAAAAGTACTCACCTTCAGGTACTTTATAGGTACCACCTTTACCACCATTATTAACTACATATGGTTGGTTTAATGCTTTACCATTAACGTATACTTTACCATCCTCCGTAATATTAATTGTATCATTAGGTAATCCAATAAGTCTTTTTATGAGCTCTTCATGCAATTCTTTTGAATTAAATACAACAACGTCTCCTGTTTTTAGACTATTTTTATTGTACACCTTAGTAACTATTAATTGATCGTTTACTTTTATAGTAGGTGACATAGATGCCGTTGGAACAACAACTTTATAAAATAAAAACTGACGAATGGCCATGGCTAATATAAATGCAATAGCTATAGGTACTATATAATCGCTGATAATTTTTTTTGCGTTCATTTTAACCTCCGAAATTATTAACACTGTGTAAACAGTTTTTTACTATTTAAACAGTGAAGTTTATGTTAGGCATATAAAAAAAATATCAAGCCAGTATGCTGGTCTATTTTCATTAAGATAGCTTATTTATCAAATTGTGAATTGTATATCTTTCTTCTTTCTAGTGACCATACTTGATCAGACATTTCGCCAGGTTTTACTGAGCTAGCAGCTTTTTTCATATCAAACATGGTTGCATCCATATCATCCAAATAATGAAGCATTTCAGCCTCTGGAAGCATAGGCTTTTTAGGACTACCATACTCTGGCTCATAGTGGTGAGCTAAAATCATATGCTGCAAAATCATTGAAATTTCTTTATCTGTTCCCAGGGCATCTGCAGCTACTCTTATCTTCTCAGCTCCCATGACAATATGCCCTAGTAACTGTCCTTCAATTGTGTAATCTGTTACTATCCCTAGTTCTGAAGCATCCATTTCCTCAAGTTTAGCCATATCATGAAGTATTACTCCTGCATAAACTAAATCCGTATTGAGGAAACTGTATACACTGCACAAACCTTCTCCAGCTTTTAGCATCGTTGTTACATGATATAATAGCCCTGATCTAACAGAATGATGGTTTTTCTTTGCAGCTGGAAAATTCATTATCTTTTCTCCTGCTGCATCTAAAATATAGTTAACAACCTTTTTTATATCTTCATTTTTGATCTTTTCAATATACTCTAATACAATCAAATACATATCTTCAGGTGAATCAGGTGCCGAAGCTACAAAGTCTGTTACATCTACTTTATCTTCTTCATTAGATACCCTGATTTTATCTATTTTAAGTTGTAAGTTGTTCTGCCACTCTACTACGGAAGCTCTTACTTTAACTAGGATGTTTTCCTTATATGAGTCTTTATCTTCATCTGATGCATCCCAAAGCTTGGCGCTAATCTCACCGGTTTTATCACCCATAGTAAAATCAAGATATTTCTTATTATTTGATGATACTCTACTTGAAACCGACTTTATTATATAAAAACTATCTACCTTTACTCCAGCTTGTAATTCATTTATTCTCTTAAAAATCAAAATGTTGCCTCCATTCATGTATGTAATATATTATTAGAATACCACAAAACATAAATATGGTCTAATCCTATTTCAATTTAACGCAAAAAAGATGTCACCAAATTATGACATCTTTTAAACTTGCTTCTATTTACTATTTTTCTTAAATTACTTGCCAGCTACTGTACTTGCTGCAACTGCTGCACTTGCTCCAGCCGCTGAACTTGCATTGGTAGAACTAGTATTCTGTTTCTGAGCAAGAGCTTGGACTATAGTATTCAATAAATCTGACGTGTCACTACTATTCCCACCAATACTACCGATACCAGTGCTATCACTACTATCACCACTATCACTACTATCACTACTGCTTGAAGCTGAAGACATGCTTTGTAATGCCTGTAATTGAATCATTTGTTGTAAACTTTTTGAATTTTGAGTCAAAGAATCTAACCCAGTTGAAGCACTGGCAGTTGTGGCATTAACAGCGCTTGCTGCCTTATTCGTAGTACTACTTGAACTTTTCACTAATTCATCTAAAAGTGATGAAAACAGTGAACTAGTACTGCTACTATCCGTACTTGAGTTACTTCCAGTGCTAGAAAGTGTTTGTTGCAATGCTTGAAGCTTACTTAACTGAGAAGCTGAATCTACTTGCATAAAATTGCCTCCTTAAAATAATATTTCCTCATAATTTTACAGCATTTGACGTTATTTTTATATGAAAACACACAAAAACCATAATTTTTCATTAAAGTTTACTGTTTGTTCATATTGATCATCTGAAAGAAAATAGGAATTCAAGAATTTTTAGGATATTTACTTGTTGTTATTTTTGCTGACGCCTTATATCCTTCACATGTTGACAAATCACATATACATCTTCCTGGCATAACATTTCCAACAAAATCATTGTTTTTTATAATAAGTTTACCACTTACCATAACATAGGGTATACCTTCAGGTTTAGAATCAGGCATCCCAACATCAGGGAATTTTGCTGTATCACATATTTTATTAATATCAAAGATAACAATATCTGCGTCTGCTCCCTCTCTCATTCTACCTTTGCTTAATAAACCAAGAGTCATAGCTGGAAGTATAGTACATTTTCTAACTGCTTGTATTAATGTTAAATCCTTTCGCTCTCGAACCATTTTTCTGAAAAATCTTGGGAAAGTTCCTGCATTTTGAGGATGGCCTTCAGAAGTTTTCCCTGTAGGACTAGGTCCTGTATCTGAAGACAACATTACATAATCCTTCTTTAGCGCCTCATATACCTCTTCCTCTACGCCTGCAAAACAGATGACACTTTCATCCTTGCTATAATTTCTAAGCTCATTATATATTTGAGATGTTAATCTTTTACCCTTATACTTTCCAGTGGCCACTAGCATATTTTCATATTTCCACCCAAGTTTTTTAATGTAGTCCTCATCATATATGGTAGATCCTATGAAAGTAGAAAATGCACTGTACATACCACTATCAACGGATACTTTTAAACCTTTTTTTCTGGCATCGTCAACCATATCAAGAGCTTCAGTCATTATACCCGTTCCATATTGATACACAAAATGTGATATTAAAACATGGGCACCTGTACATTTACATATTTCTATGGCATGTCTTAGCGATGTTAAATCCCTTGGTAAATTTACATTTGTGTGTATAGGCACAACTTTGTTATATTTTTTAGCTATCTTACTTAATGTCATTATCTCTTCCTTTGATGACCCTGGGGCATATTCAATACCAAAGGATAAACCTATAGCCCCATTTTTAAAAGACTTTTCAGTAATGTCACTCATTTTACATATTTCTTCTTTACTAGCTGAAATATAAGGATTATTTATACCTACCGCTGCCCTTAATGTAAATGAATGACCTATTAGTTGAGCCTGATTTATCAAAAATCCGTTTTTTTCTTGATCTATAAAAAAGCCTTTTAAATCAAGGGGACCTCCACCGCAGTTTCCCCCTACGGTGGTAGTTACTCCTTGCATTGCTGAAAGTCGACTGCATTCACTGTGACCATCTATATGGGCATGGATATCTATAAAACCAGGACTTACAATTAGTCCTCTAGCATCTATTTCTGTTTTTCCAATAATGTTATCATCGGTTATTTTAGCTATTTTATTGCCTAGGATACCGATATTTTTATAGATAATCTCTTCATTTTCTGTGTCCACAACAATGCCATTTTTAATGACTACATCATAATTTCCCATATCCTCACTTCCTAATTTGGCATATTAATAGAACACCTGGTAAGTCAGGATGCCATAAAATAGACTAGTATACTGACTAATTTTTTTGAAGATACCTAACCTTATTGTTGTTTGAATTCCGTCCAGATTGAATCATATTCTTTGGCTGCACTACCAGCGTCCTGTAAATGTTTAGCTTTTTTAAACTCATCTTGAGGAACATAAATAGCTTTGTTATCAAGTACTTTTTGTGACATATATTTTTTAGCTGCAGTATCCACATTAATGTACTCTGTACTAGTCGTGATCTCACTACTTACTTTACCATCTAATACGTAGTTTATAAATGTCTCAGCATTTTTTTCATGAGGTGCATTTACAGGTATTATTAAATTATCCTCTTCAACCTGCATTCCTTCTTCAGGATAGACAATCTTAAGCTTTGGATTGCCTTTAATTGCAGCTGATGCCTGTGATCCCCACATAACTCCAATTGATGTATCTCCATTAATAAGACTAGTATGTGGTGTATCTGCATCAAATACTTTAACGTTAGGTCTCAGTTTTTTAAGTTCTGCTTTTGCCTTAGAAAGTTTGTCTGGATCTGTCTCGTTAATGCTATAACCAAGTTTTGTTAGAGCCATACCTATAACAGATCTTGGATCTTCTAATAGAACTTCAGAACCTTTCAAAGAATGGTCCCATAAATCACTTATTCCTTTAATATCTTTTTTAATTTTATCTGGATTATAAACTATCATTTCACTTCCAAATGAATAGGGCACTGAATACTTATTAGTCTTATCAAAATATTGGCCTAAATAAGACTTATCAATATTTTTATAATTTGGTATTGCTGACTTATTTATTGGTTGCATTAATACATTTTTCTGCTTACCCATAATCTGCACCATATAATCTGCACAAATTATCACATCATAACTTTTGCCCTTATCAGCCTGAACTTTTGAGAGCATCTCTTCATTGGTAGAAAAGTTACTATAATTCACCTTAATCCCTGTCTTTTTTTCAAAACCCTTAACAACACTATCTGGAACATAATTTGCCCATGTATAAAGATTAACTACTTTTTCTGTACTTTTTTTTGCTGCACTTGATTTTCCGCAACCTGCAAGAGAAAATGCTACAACTGAAACTGCAAGCATTATACTTAAAACTTTAACTCTTTTCTTTAACATAGAAATCACCCCTAATTTTTTATAATTATAAAATCTTTTTCTTCTTCTTGAGTCTTGTAACTTGTGATAATATTAAAACAACAAAAGTAGCTAATAACATTATTGTACATAGCGCATTAATTTCAGGTGAAAGACCAAACCGTAACATTGAAAATATCTTAATTGGAAGAGTAGTACTCTCCGGTCCACTTACAAAAAAATTTATTATTACATCATCTAATGAAAGTGCAAAAGCAAGCATAGCACCTGAAATTACTGCTGGAAAAATTAATGGAAGTGTTATGGTTCTAAACACCGTAAATTTTGATGCTCCTAAATCCATTGCTGCCTCTTCAATTGAAATATCAAACCCAGCAAGTCTTGATTTAACATTTATAAGCACAAATGGTATACAAAAGGTTGTATGTGCCAGTACTAATGTAAATATACCAAAATCCATTTGAAGAGCTGAAAAAAATACTAATAATGATATTCCCATAATTATCTCTGGTATTACAATTGGGATAAATGTGAGTAAATTTATAGCACCTTTGCCCTTGAACTTTTGTCTTTGAAGCCCAATTGCTCCCACTGTTCCAATTATTGCTGAAAACGCCGTACAAATAACTGCTACAGTTAAACTATTTACAAATGCAGTTATTACATCTTCATCATTAAATAACTTAGTATACCAATCAAGAGTAACCCCACTAAAAACTACATTTGATTTAGTAGCATTAAAAGAATAAACAACAATTATTGCTATGGGAACATATAAAAATGCGAATACTAACAATACGTATATTCGTTCCAATCTTCTTAATAACTTAGACTCCATTAAAACACCCCCGAGTCTGATTTTTTACCAATAATTTTCACATAAAATAAAATTAAAATTAATGATACTAAAATCATTACTATGGAGAGTGCTGCTCCAAACGGCCAATCCCTTGCTTCCAAAAATTGATTTCTAATTAGATTTCCAATTAGCATTACATTACTTCCACCCATTAAATCGGGAATGAAAAATAACCCTACAGACGGAATAAATACTAAAATACATCCTGCAACTATTCCTGGCATGGTTAGAGGCACCGTAACAGTTCTAAATGTCTTCCATCTGCTAGCCCCAAGATCTTTTGCTGCTTCTACAAATGATCTGTCCATTTTGTCTATAGAATTATATATAGGCAGTACCATAAATGGAAACATTGTATATATCATTCCTATTATTACCGCTCCATAAGTGTATAACATCTTTAATGGTGCTTTTATAATGCCGGTTATAATCAACGTATGGTTTAATACCCCACCAGTACTTAGTATCACGATCCATCCATAAGTACGTATCAACGAATTAGTCCAAAATGGTGCCATTAATAAGAGCATAATTACAATCTTAAATTTTTTTATTTTAGCAGCAAAGTAAGCAAATGGATATCCAAACCCTAGAGTAAATACCGTTGTAACAAAAGCTATCACTATAGAATCCCAAAACACCTTAACATACAATGCACTACCCATTCTTGTATAATTTGAAATTGTTGGTGCAAGAACAATACCACCATCATTTCCTCTTTGCATAAAACTAATAAACACAATATATAAAAGAGGAATAGCAACGAAAAAAATCATCCAGAACGATATTGGAACTATTGTTAAAATTTTTGTAAAATCAATTTTTTTCTTTTTCATTATCCCACCTAACCTTCTTCAACAATAACTATGTCTTCAGGTTCAAAATACATCCAAACCTCGCTACCTATACCTATTAGGTCTTTTTTCTTATTATAATCAGAAACTTTTATTTCCTGCTTACTCCCTAGCTCCATAGTAGTTTTAATAATAGATCCAACATAACTATGTTCTTTTATTATTGCTTTCGTACCATACTGATGTTTTACCTTAGAATATTTTATATTTTCTGGCCTGATTAAAATGTAACTCGCCTTATTATTTGAACTATCATAATTTTTATAATCAACACTGATTTTGTTTGCAGCAAATTCAACAGATATTTTTTCTTCATCAATTTTTTGTATTTTTGTCTTAATTAGATTGGATTCCCCTATAAAACCTGCAACAAATTTTGTCCTTGGTCTTTCATATATATCCTCAGGACTCCCTATTTGCTCTATAACACCTGCGTTCATTACTGCTATCCTGTCAGACATATTAAGTGCTTCCTCTTGATCATGAGTAACATATACAAAAGTAATATGCAATTTTTTCTGTAATCTTTTAAGTTCAACTTGCATTTGTTTTCTAAGCTGTAAATCAAGTGCCCCGAGAGGTTCATCTAAAAGCAATATTTTAGGACTATTAATCAGTGCCCTAGCTATTGCAACTCTTTGCATTTGTCCACCACTTAATTGATCTATTGTCCTTTTTTCGTAGCCATCTAGCTTAACTAAACTTAGCATTTCTATAACTCTTTTTTTTATTTCGGCTTTGTTAACCCTTTTGATTTTTAAGCCATAGGCAATATTATCAAATACATTCATGTGTGGAAATAATGCATAATTTTGAAATACTGTGTTTACATTTCTTTGATTAGGTTGTTTATTCTCAACATGCTCCCCCTCAAGTAGAACACTACCACTAGTTGGATTTTCAAAACCCGCTATTATTCTTAGAGTTGTTGTTTTTCCGCATCCACTTGGTCCTAAGAGCGTTAAAAATTCACCTTTATTTATTTTTAATGATATATTTTTAATTACTTCTTGATTTTCAAACTTCTTTATTATATTTTCTAGTTCTAATATGATTTCTGACAATTTTTAAAGTCACCTCCTATCTACTTTACATACCATAAAATTAACCAGTTTTAACCTTTTCCTATTTATCATATATATATGCTTGGGATTGATAATATTATAATATATTATAATATTATTTGAATTTAAAGTCAATTGCTTGAAATTTATCCATCCAATCATATATTGTCCATAGCATTTATTTTTTTAGATAGGGATATCAATAAATTTATTAATGACTTCTGCCACTGCATCATTATTGTTATCTCTTTCAGTTATATAGTTTGCCGCACGTCTTATATAATCTTTTGCATTACTAACCGCTATGCCAAGACCCGCTTTTTTTATCATTTCTAGATCATTACCATCATTTCCAATTGCAATACACTCATCTATGGCGTATCCATAATGTTTAGCTAAAATTTCTAAAGCATTTCCCTTGTTTACGCTTTTTTTTGTTATTTCCAATCCGAATTTTCCCGAATCCACTATTTCTATCCCAGGTAAAACCCTTAGCTTGTCCTTAATTTTGCTAAGTATAGCTCCGCCATCATCGTAAATTTCCATTTTTCTGATTTCACATTTATTAGTTTTTATATATTTTTTTGAATCAGCAAGAATTCTAAAGTCCATTCTATTTTCTCGTGGAAGTAAAAGATTTCTTTCATAATATCTTCTTATTATGCTTTCAAATCTCTCAGAGCATGCTATATCTCCATGAAAAAAATGATAATAAACACCATCAAAATCTTTTCTTAAAATATCAATTACCTCAAATACTGTATTTTCACCAATTTCAGAAGAATATATTACTTTGTTGTTATGGTCAAAAATAATACCTCCATTTAAAGCTATAAACGGTTGTTTATCAGGCATTTCTCTTAAAATAGGTCTCAAAAGAAATGGAACTCTTCCCGAACACACAACAACTTTTACTCCTTTACTTGCTATTCTTTTAACAGCATTGATATTCTGTTCTGATATGCTTCTATCGTCCTTTAAAAAAGTGCCATCCATATCAATTGCTAATAATTTATACTTCACTGCTACACCTCAAATTTTGTCTTATGTTTCTTCAATCGAAAAACAAATCATCATACTATTTTCTTGAAGTTTACTTATTAAAGTCCTTGTATAAGAGGCTTGGCTGCACTCCTACATTGTTTTGGTATTTACCACTGTTATATTTTTCGTACTCTCCTTCAACACTATGGTAATATATTTGACAGAGTTCAACATTAGGATATATTACTATAGGCTGTACGCAAAATATTTCCAAAGTCCAATATCCATGAAACCCTACATCCCCAAAACCTGCTGTAACATGAATAAATAGCCCAAGTCTTCCAACGGAAGATCTTCCCTCAAGCATTGGTACATAGTTTTCAGTGGCTGTATATTCAACAGTTCTCCCCAAATATAATTTATTTCTCTCTAATAACAATCCTTCCTTAGGAATAATCAGTTTGCTAGCTTTATTTTCTTTTTTCATATCTAAAACTTCATCATCATAAACAAGAAGCTCATTGTGTAACCTTAAATTATAGCTATTAGGATTTATCTGCTCCTTATTAAATGGTTTGATTATTATATCTTTTCCTATTTTTTTTACTATTTCTTTTCCTGAAAGGATCATTTTTCTTACACCTCTTTCTAATATATCTAGTGTAGCAACTTGTGTACCATGCATAATCATTTTGACAATTCGTGATGATTATTTTTCTTAAACTACTCGTTAAATTATAAAATATGTTATTATGAGATTATAATTCCCAATTTATCTAAGAACCATGTTTATATTTTACCACTAATGACTATTAAATAATAACAAATAATCAATAAAAATACTGGAGACATAAATATGATAAGAAAAATAAATAAAAATTTTTACGTTATTGCTGTAATTGCGTTAATATCGTTAATTTTAAGACTTGTTTGGATTTTAAAAGTACCAACTGTTCCAGTTTCTGATTTTTTGCAGTACCATAACGGAGCTCTATCCATAATAAATGGCACTGGTTACCGAATTTACGGGCATATATCATCCTATGAACCTGTTGGATATTCTCTATTTTTAGCATTTATTTATTCCATATTTGGTTCGAGTTTTTGGGTTGCTAAAATAGCCAATGTAATTATCAGTTGTATTGGTGTGATTTTTATATACCTAATCACTAAAAAATGTTTTACTAAAAAATATGCTTATATATGTGCCTTAATCTATGGAATTTTACCACTTAACATTATATATACTAGTGTCATAAGCACTGAAATTATATTTACAACTTTATATTTGCTCCTATTACTCCTAATAATAAAAAAAGAAAGTATTAAGTATAGCAATATAATTCTAGGTATACTTTTGGGCATTTTAACATTAATAAAACCATATATGATGATATACCAATGCACCATATTTCTTATGGATGTTATAAATTTACATGACTTTAAAAAATCTGTTCAAAGCTTTATAATTATAACAGCAGTTTTACTGTTCACTATTTCCCCATGGACTATTAGAAATTATATTATATTTCATAAGATAATACCAGTATCAACTAATGGAGGATATAATCTTTATATAAACAATAATCCAGATGCTATAGGTTCCTGGCGAAATCCTTTGAAAATACATGGAAGCATAATTCTGAAATACAAAAATAAGAATGATAATTTTTGGAATGAAGTTAAAGTTGATGAAGAAGGGAAAATTGCTGCCTACAAGTGGATAAAAAATAATCCTGTCCAATTCATTACATTGGGCTTTAAAAAAGTAAAAAATACTTTTTTAACCTCTGACTCAGGATTTTGGTCCACTGATTATTTAAGTACACCAGGTAATTCCCCATATAAAAAGCCTTTAGCGCTAGTAAATAAAAAGCTTCACTTTTTTACACTTATAATGATGTTTTTATATTTTATCATAATTGGTGCTAAAACATTATGTAAAACAATAAAGAATTATATTATACACATTATGATTATTATAAATATATTATTTTTCTTAGCTATAACCTTCGTATTTGAGGGTCAACCGCGATATTTATTCCCTCTATGGCCAATATTTATAATTGCTATAGTTTATACACTTAAAAATTTAATATCTCTACTTTTGATTATTTTAAATAAATTCAAGAAAGCTTAGCTAAGCTTTCTTGAGTTTTACCCTTAAAATATACAATTCGTTATATTAAAAGTTGAAGTTTCCATTTTTAAATATTTCAACCTTTTTGCCTTCTTCAGTTATTCCAATTATATCCAATTCCTTAGTTCCTACCATAAAATCTACATGCTTAAGGGAATAATTTACGCCAGCATTTTTTAATTCTTCTTTTGACATGTTTTCATTTCCTTTAATACATATAGGATAAGCCTCACCAATAGCTAAATGACAAGAGGCATTTTCATCAAACAACGTATTGTAATATAATATGTTTGAATTTGAAATTGGTGAATCAAAGGGTACTAGTGCCACTTCGCCAAGATAATGTGATCCTTCATCAGTTTCAATAAGACTTTTCAATGTTTCATAGCCCTTTTCTGCAGTAAACTCTACTATTCTTCCTTCTTTAAATGTTATAACAAAATTATCTATTAAATTACCGTTATAATTTAAAGGTTTTGAACTAAACACTTTTCCATTTATTCCTGTCCTTAAAGGTAATGTAAATACCTCTTCGGTTGGAATATTAGCTGCAAATTCTGTGCCTTCAGGACTTGTTGATGAACCGCCAAGCCAAATGTGACCTTTAGGTAACTCTATACTTAAGTCTGTTCCTAATTCATTTTTATATTTCAAGTATTTAAAATTATTTTTATTCAAAAAATCCATACTTCTTTTGAAATTATTTACATGATCTACCCATGCTTTTACTGGATCTTCCCTGTCTGCTCTTACTGCTTTAAATATAGAAGACCACAACTTTTCTACTGCTTCTTCCTCTGATAATTCAGGAAAAACTTTTTTTGCCCAAGATTTTGTTGGTATTGAAACTACACACCATACATTCTTGTCACTCATCATTCTTGATCTATAATCAGCCAAAGCTAAGCTAGATGCTTTATTTGCCCTAGCTATTCTCGTTTGGTCCACATCCTTCATGAGTTCTGGATCAGAGGCTGATATACTTAAAAAGGCCGCTCCATTTTCTGCATAAGAATTATATAATTCCTTTCGCCATTCTGGAAACTCATCAAAAATATCTTCTTTACCATTAATATATTTTATCTTTGAAAGTTTTTCATCATTCCAGCTAACCACAACATCTCTTGCGCCTTCTCTATATGCAATTTCTGAAACCATTCTAGTAAATTCAGCACATTCCACTGGAGAATTAATCACTAAAATTTGATTGTCTTGAATATTTACTCCCGTTTTTACAATAAGCCTAGCATATTTTTCCAAATAGTCCTTATTCATTACTCTGCACCACTTTCCATATATGATTTTATTTTTCAATGGTTATTATAGATATTGTTTTTTTTGCATTTACTCTTTTTTCGTTCTATGCAAAAAACTTTGCCAAGCAAGCATAATTAAAACTATTACAGCTAGTACCATTTGATTTAATACTAAAAAATAGGGTACTAAAATTGCACTTATAGTATTAAAGATAACTTCACTTTTCTTTGCATTATACTTTTTATCTAGCCAGATTTTTTTTATTACAAAAACCACCATTAAAAACACTAAAGCTATTATTACTTGTAACCTTGTTTTAGAATCCAAAATACGCCTCCTACAATTTGTATGTTATTTAGTATTATGTCTATTAGCAGATTTTTTTGTTAATTTAGCCCTAAGTGTAGAATCAATAAATCTTTCTATCATTTCTTCCTTTGTAGCTTTTGGTTCTATAAATATATTATATTTTTTACATAGTTTACTGAAGCCAGATTTATTTATGTCACAAGTTTTAATGTAAGAAAGCGCACTTTTTACACTAGTCATAACCATTATACGTTTATATATCTCATCATTTGTCATTTAGTCACCTCTACTTCTTTAATAATCATATCATATATTTCAATATATGGCATCTGAAAAAAGCAAAACCAACAATGGTTTGTTAATTTATTCAAAACACCTTATATTGGTATGTAATCACATTTTAAATATTAAATTAATAATCTTGGAAATCGTCGTTATTATCCCACATTTTTTCAAATTCATCCTCGAACTCCTTAGCCGAAGCCCAATCCTTAAGCACCACAAAAACCTCATCATTTTTTGTGCTTGCCTGAGCTGAATAGTTATAAGAACCGGTTGTAACTATTTTTTCATCTGCTATGGTTACCTTCATATGCATGAGCCCGCTATGTGAATTCACTTTTACAGGTATTCCATTATCCTTAAATATCTGAAGTACTCCACTTTCGGATTTAGTATTGGATTCCACCTTATCTGTTATTACTCTCACTTGTATACCATTTTTTTTAGCAGTTAAGATTGCATTGACAATATCCTCTTTGGTTATATCATAAATAGCCAAATCCAGGTTATTTTGGGCTGAATTTATCACATTAATCAGTGCTTTCTCCGGATGTTCATTAGCCTTTGTGAAATAATACTGAACTATACTTCCACCATTATAAACTACTGCTGTCTGTTTACCGCTTGAACATCCTGATATAGATAATGCTGAACATAATATTAAACTCACAATTTTTTTATTCATACCAACACTCCTACAATTTATGACCATATTCATATTATGACCAATATGTGTAGGTTTCTATCACTAATACCTTATTATTTCTTTAAATTCAGCACCTGTAATATCTCTGAGTATATGTGGCTCAATTTCAATCTGTGTGCCTATTTTCCCTCCACTTATAATAATTTTGTCCAATTTTTCTGCAGTTTCATTAATAAATGTTTTATAATTTTTTTTCATTCCTATAGGTGAACACCCACCTCGAATATACCCAGTATATTTTTGTATATCTTTAACATGTAGCATACTAATGTTTTTTTCTAAAGTCACTTGTGCAGCTTTTTTTAAATCCAATTCTTCTTCAACAGGTAGCACAAAAACATACAATTCCCTACTCTGCCCCTGTGCTACCAAGGTTTTATATACCTCTTTTGAATCTCTGTTAATCTTTAAAGCTACGGACTTTCCATCTATCTTACCATCTATTACATCGTAAGTGATAATGCCATAATGTGCCTTCTTCTGATCAAGAATCCTCATAGCATTTGTTTTAACTTTTGACATTTTTAGCACTCTCCTAGACTACTGATGAATTTCTAATATATACTATATATTATATCACCTTTTGATTGTAGATTTAAATTTTAGATATCATTTTTTATATCTACAAAAAATATCAATCCTTGTCACAAATTTTTTAAAAAAGTCAATATCTGATATACTTTAAAGTACGATGAATTTCAAATCATAATAGCATTAATTAAAACATAAATGATTAAGGAGATGTAATATTGAATATAGAAAATATTATTAAGAATATACCCAAAGTGGAATTACATTGCCATATTGATGGTAGCATAAGACCCAAAACCATATTAGAATTACTACTATCAGATGGAATAGATGTTCCATTTTTTAATATTGAACAAGCAAAAAACTATTTTCAAGTTAATGGGGACTGTAGTTCGCTAAAAGACTATTTAGATAAATTTCATTTTCCAATAAGAGTCATGCAAAAGAAATCAAACATCTATAGAATAGTTATGGAGCTTATTGAAGATTCAAAGATGGATGGAATTATCTATACTGAACTAAGACTTGCACCTCTTCAACACATGAAGTGTGGTCTCAGCGCTGAAGAAGTAATTGAGACCGTATTAGAAGCTATGAAAGATGGTAAGGAGAAATACGGAGTCATATCCGTTTTGATTTTGTGTTCACTAAGACATGAACCTGTTCTAAAATCTATTGAGGTTGTAAATCTAGCAAAAAAATATAATTCTAAAGGAGTGGTCGCTGTAGACCTAGCTGGAAATGAAAATGATTTTCCTCCTGAACTTCATAAAAAAGCTTTTGACTTAGCCTACGAATATGGAATAAACATTACCATACATGCTGGAGAAACAGGTATTTGCTCAAATATTTTGAAATCTATAATTGATTTGCATGCTACAAGAATTGGACACGGCATTTATGCATACTTGGACAAAAAAACTTTACAATACCTTATTGATAATCATATTACTTTAGAAATGTGCCCAACCAGTAACCTTCAAACAAAAGCAATTTCTGATTTTAGTGAACATCCTATAAGAACATATTTAAAGCAAGGCATAAATGTTACCTTAAATACAGATAATCGAACAGTATCAAATATAACACTAACAGATGAATATATGAATCTGATTTCAAAACTAGGTTTTGACCTAGAAGAAATTCTACAATTAATCAAAAATGGAATAAATTCTTCATTTACGTCTAAAGAAATGAAAGATACTATGTTAGAAAAATTTTATACTTTTGTAAAAAAGCTTTCTCAATCTGAAAAAGTTAAGTAGTTTTTTCTATTAGAACATAAATAATAAAATACCACCATAATTGGCAATTATTTGTCGATTATGATGGTATTTTATTTGTATCGATTTTTCTGCATTAACAGAAAAATCTTCTTTAAAAAATATTAGCATCCCTTTCGTTCTTTCCTTCTCCTTTGCACTTTAGTTTGTTAAAAGCAGGCCCTTCTACTATTTCACCATCATAACTAAATCTAGAACCATGACATGGACAGTCCCAAGTGCTCTCAGCTTCATTCCACACAAGTTCACAACCTAGATGTGTACATGTAATATCCACTATATGAAGTTCTCCGTTTCCGTCACGGTAAACTCCATATTTTTTTCCTTTTATGAGAATAACCTTGGCTTCGCCATTTTCAATTTTTGTGCTGTTAGGTATTTCAATTTTACCTAATACAAATTCCTTAGCTACCACTAAATTTTGTGATATAAATTTAGGTATATTGGTAACATCAAATCTTGAAGGATCATATACTTCTGTCCATGGGTTTTTGCCATTTAAAACCAGATCACTTAAAATTTTAGCTGATGCAGTACCATTTGTCATTCCCCATTTTCCAAAACCCGTTGCCACTAATATATTAGGTGTATGTGTTGTAAGATATCCAACATAAGGAATACTATCTACCGTCATATAATCTTGGGTTGACCATCTATATAATATTTTTTCTGCATTAAAATTTTCACTGGCGAAATTAGCTAGATTTTCGTAATGAATATTTGTGTTTTGCCCCGTTCCAGTTCTATGATGTTCTCCACCAACTAATACAATTTCACTATCATTAAATTTTTGACTTCTAAGTGAACGTCCAGGGTCCTCTGCAGATATATACATTCCTTTTGGAAACTTATCTTTTACCTTAGCCGCAAGTACATAAGATTTTTCTGCATACATTCTTGCAAAGTACATGCCCATGCCATCGAAACACGGAAAATGTGACGCAATAATAATTTTCGTTGCCTTTATTTTTTTACATTTATCCGTTATAACTGTGCTACTTTCTTTTTCTATATCAACTGCCTTAGTGTGCTCAAATATATAACTTCCTGAACCTTGAATATCCTTAGAAATGTCTTTTAAATATTTTAATGGATGAAATTGTGCTTGCTTCTCAAAACATATAGCAGCTTTTACACTAAATGGCAATGGTGTATTTTCTAAGTAACTGGCTTTTATTCCTAAACTCTTGGCTGTTTTAACCTCCATTTCAATTTTATCTATGTATTTATTTTCATTTGTATATACGTAAGCTGGACACCAACTAAAGTCACAATCTATATTTCTAACTTTAACTAAATCTGCAATAAATTTAATTGCATCCTCATTAGCCCTAGCATATTGTTTTGCCTTTTCTTCACCCATTGTAATGTTAAGTTTATGATAAATTAAATTATGCTGAGATGTTATTTTTGCAGTCGTGTGACCAGAAGCACCATGCATAATTTTATCACTTTCAATTACAGCAACCTTCACGCCCTTGTTTTTGAGTAAAAATGCAGTGGTTATCCCTACTATTCCTCCACCAATTATAGCTACGTCTACTTTAATATCCTCATTTAAAATTGGATAATTCTGATTTTGAGATGAGCTAATCCAATAAGAATCATGTTTGCTATTTAGCACAGATAAATTCTTTATTTCCATATATACACCTCCAAATATCTTTTCTACTACTAGTTATTTGTAAGTGAAATTTTTTTATGTATTCTCTAATAAAAAAAGATGTATTAAAATGATTTTAAAATCATTTTAATACATCTTTTTAACCTTGAATTATTTAGCTAAAATCTCTGCTCCATCTTCTGTTACCAAAATGGTATGCTCCCATTGGGAAGAAAGCAGTCCATCATCTGTAAGTGCAGTCCAATCATTTTTTTCATCGACATATAACTCATGACTACCCTCATTTATCATAGGTTCAACAGTAAATATCATACCTGGAACTAGAATCATTCCCTCACCTTTTTTCCCGTAATGCGGTACAAAAGGGTCTTCTTGGAAACTGATTCCAACTCCATGACCACCGAAATCTCTTACTACAGAAAATCCGTTTTTTTCTGCGTGTTCCTGAATTGCAGCTCCTATATCTCCTAAAAAGCCCCATGGTTTAACTGCTTCTATTCCTTTTTCTAAACATTCCTTTGATACTCGTACTAATTTTTCAGCATCGCCCTTGACCTCACCAATCATAAACATTCTAGATGCATCTGAATAATACCCCTTGTATATTGTAGAAACATCTACATTTATTATATCTCCATTTTTTATAATAATATCTTTGCTTGGTATCCCATGACATATTTCATCATTTATTGATGTACACACGCTCTTAGGGAAGCCCTGAAAGTTTAACGGTGCAGGTATTGCTCCTCTTTTTACTGTGTAATCATGAACAAGCACATCTATATCTTCTGTACTCATACCTGCTTTTATTTTTGAAGATACTAAATCAAGTACAGCATCATTTATTTCACAACTTTTTTTTATTCCATCAATCTGTTCTTTATTTTTAATCATATCTCTTGTAGGCACTTCAAAGCCTTTATATTTTAGAGCTTTTAATTTTTCATCAAAATCAAAATGACATCTTTTATATTTTAATCCACTTTTGCACCAACATTCATCATTTCTACTTAATTTCATTCTACATTCTCCTCATGCTAATCATTTAGCTAAAATTTCCACTCCATCTTCTGTTACTAAAACAGTATGTTCCCATTGTGAAGAAAGTAAACCATCTTCCGTAATTGCAGTCCAATCATTTTTTTCATCAACAAATAACTCTTGGCTACCCTGATTTATCATAGGTTCAACTGTAAATATCATACCTGGAGCTAAAACCATACCTTCTCCTCTTTTTCCATAATGAGCTACAAAGGGTTCTTCATGAAAACTGATTCCAACTCCATGCCCACCAAACTCTCTTACTACAGAAAATCCATTTTTTTCTGCATGTTCCTGAATTACTGCTCCTATATCTCCTAAAAAGCCCCACGGTTTAACTGCTTGTATTCCTTTTTCCAAACATTCTTTGGATACTTGCACTAGTTTTTTAGCTTCCTCACTAACTTTACCAATCATAAACATTCTAGATGCATCTGAATAATAGCCCTTATATATAGTAGACACATCTATATTTATTATATCACCATCTTTTATTATAATATCTTTACTTGGTATACCATGACATATTTCCTCATTTATTGATGTACACACACTCTTTGGGAAACCTTGAAAATCAAGTGGTGCAGGTATCGCTCCTCTTTTTATTGTGTAATCATGTACAATTACATCTATTTCCTCTGTACTCATACCTGCTTTTATTTTTGTGGCTACTAAATCAAGCACAGCATCATTTATTTCACAACTTCTTTTTATTCCATCAATTTGTTCTTGGTTTTTAATTATATCCCTTGTAGGTACTTCAAAACCTTTATATTTTAATGATTGTAATTTTTCATCAAAGTCTAAGTGGCATCTTTTATATTTTAATCCACTTCCGCACCAACATTCATCATTTCTACCTATATCCATTTTACATTCTCCTCTTATTAATTGTTTGTTATACCTTAATTATAACTCTTATAAATAAAAATACACATATTATTTGTGTTCATTTATATTTTTCATGGGAATTCATTTTCTAATTTTAAATTTAATATAAAATTTAAATGAAAAAAGAGACATATATAATGATTAAAATCATTAGTAAATGCCTCATTTTGTTTATCCTAATCTTTAAATACAACTATATTATTTAGCTTTTCTAGCAGCTTCTAATATTTCCTCATAGTTTGGATAGTTTGTTATTTCTTCTAAATAATCTACATATAAAACTTTACCGTTACTATCTACAACAAAAGCAGTTCTTGCAAGAAGACCAAGTTCTTCTACATAAGTACCAGTGACTTTTCCAAAAGTTCTTTCCTTATAATCCGAAAGAGTAACTACCCTTTCAACTCCTGTAGCACCACACCATCTTGCTTGTGCAAATGGTAAATCCATAGATAACGTATATACAGTAACCCCCTCTATCTCAGAGGCCTTTTCATTAAAAGTTCTTACTTCAAGGTCACATACCGGTGTATCTAACGAAGGAACAGTTAAAAAAATTCTTACTCCCTTTGTATCCTTTAATGTAATTGGTGCTAATGAATTATTTGCTACTAAAAAATCTGGGAATGTGTCCCCCACCTTTAATTGTTTTCCTACCAATGTAACTTCATTTCCTTGAAATTTAACTTTCATACTTTTCAGTTTATCCATTAATAGATATTGAACATTATATTTTTATTAAAAATGTAGATACCTAAATGAGTAAACCATCCACCTCACTTTTATTTAATATTTAGTATTATTTAATACTTATTGTCTATTAACAATATACTACAACCAATATTATTTGTAAATACTAAATAGTAATTTTTACAACATAATGCAATATATTTTTTTAATATTCCTTTGCTTTTAGCCTATTTGAAAAATTTTCCATGTACTATTTGTATCTTATGTTATAATGGTATAGAAGTAAAACAGTCAAAGGGGGATATAAATTGAAAATAAAAGCATTATCTATCATTATGGTAATAGCATTAATTTTTACATTTAGTAGTAATGTTTTTGCAGCCACATCCAATGACGATTCAAATCAACTAAAACAGGTTCAAGATAACAAAAATCAGTTACAAGGTACAATTCAGGGCTTAGATGCTCAAATTAATGGTGTACTTACTAAAGTTGATAACAATAAAAAAGATATGAATAAAATTGCCAGTGACATTCAAAATACCCAAGTTAAACTGGATAATACAAATCGGAAATTGAGTATGGAGCAAGTCTTGCTCAATAAAAGAATGAAAGCTATGTACACAGATGGTAACTCAAGCTATTTAGAGGTACTTCTTGGTTCTCATAGTATAAGTGATTTTATAAGCAAAATGGATATAACTGCGAAAATAATACAATATGATAACAATATTATTAATAATGTAAAACAACATCAATCTGTTGTAACATTGCAAAGGAAAAATTTAGATGCTGAAAATAATAGCTTACAAGCACTTAAATCTGATAATCAAAGTTCTTTAGTAAAATTAAGCTCGGATATAAATAAGCAAAAGACTTTGCTCAGCAATGCAAACGATAAAGAAAAACAGTTGATTGAAGCTCAAAGACAAAAAGAGTTAGCACAAGCAGCGGCCGCTGCTGCGCAAAAGGCACAAGAGGTTGCAGCTCAAAATGCAAAAAACGCTGCTACTAAAAATACTGTTTTGCTGGCAGCTCCTAGTAGTCCAAGCAGTGCAACGCCTAGTCCAACTATTTCACCTGGTCCAACTGGTCCTGGTCCAACTGTTTATACTATGGAAGCTACTTCCTATTCTACTTATGGTTATACATCAACTGGTACTACAACCCACAGGGATCCTGCTGGTTATAGCACTATAGCAGTAGATCCAACGGTTATAACACCCGGTACCAAAGTTTACGTATCCGGTTACGGTTATGCTGTTGCTGAAGATACTGGAGGCCTTATTCACGGCAATATAATAGATGTGTATTTACCCACAGAGGCTGAAGCAAGCGCTTGGGGAAGACGAACTGTTACTGTTACTATTGTAAAATAAAAATAACTGTGCAAAATGATTTTATTCATTTTGCACAGTTATTTTGTTTTACATTACTAAAAATTATTCTTCACTAAAACAGTCAATCTTTAATCTATAACAGTGCCAAATCTCTATGCTAAATTACTATTTATCAAATACTCCACCTTGTTTCATATTATCATAAGCCTTTCTAGTATTTCCTATAACTTTATTAGGTTTTTTATTACCACCTTTGTATGCACCATTGTTCTTTTTTTCCTGAATCAACTTTTTCATAAGTTCTATACTTTTATCTGACATTTATTATTCCACCTTTGTGGCACTTTAAAGCAAAAATACTAGCATATTTGCTTTTTATTTTTCTCAAGATGCCTAATTATTATTCTGAACTTATATTACCATATTACTTATTAACTATAAAGTAGTTATTTCAAATACATTGATTAAATCCTATATGTCATAATTACGGTCTGCCCACCCACAGCATCTATTCCAACATTATATTTAAGTTCTTTTACCATATCGGTATTGGTAATTAAAACAGGGGTTGCTAGTGAGTACCCCTCACTAACTATAAAATCTTTGTCTATTTTTAGAATAGGATCCCCTGCTTTAACTCTAGCACCTTCTGAAACTAGTCTTGTAAATCCCTCACCTTTAAGCTCAACCGTGTCAATACCTAAATGAATAAGAAGTTCTATACCATTATCTAGTGTCATTCCTATTGCATGACTGCTCTCAAATATCAGGGAAACAACTCCATCTGAAGGTGCATATACAATGTCTCCATCTGCAAGTATTCCCACCCCGTCTCCAGCCATTTTAGTTGCAAACACTCTGTCCTTAACTTTTGATAATTCTATAACTCGGCCCGAAATCGGGGCAACTATTTCATTGTTTTTCCTAAAAAAGTTCATCATTTTATCCTCCTTATAGAAATCATATTCTAACAATTCTTCCGTCATAAAACAAATATAAATATTTTTCTTTAACACTTTTTCCTATGATTTTCTCCAGTGCAATGCTATAATACACTAATTGATTCCTATATTTTTCTACCACTATATTGATATTTTCATCTGTAACATAATCTGTCTTATAATCCACAAGAATTAAATCGTCTCCTTCTTCAAAATAACAATCTATGGCACCCTGAAGCATAATATATTCCTCTGACCTAACCTTATAAATATCACTTGCTTTAAGTCTTATTACAAATGGAACTTCTCTCTTTACATTTTGTGATAAAAGCATTCTCTTTCCAATTTCACTTTCAAAGAATGTAGCAATTTTATCTTTATCCACAGCCTTGGCCTGATTTTCTGTTATTAGTTCTCTAAAAATCATTTCATCCATCTGTTTTTTTATATTTAAAACATCAACCCCACGATTGAAATTAAGTCTTTGCATTACACTGTGCATTGCGGTACCTCTCTCAGATGGAGTTAATTGTTTTTTATCCTCCATAAAAGCAGGACGTTTCTTTAGCACGGGTGGGAACAAATTCTTTGAGTAATCTTCTTCAGTGCTACGCTGCCCTTTTAGCTCAGTAACAGAGATACTTGAAGGTATACGATTTGAATCCTTATATTTATATTCCCAGCTAAGCCTTTTATCTATGTCTTTATAATATTGTGTTTTTGGCGGATTACTCTCTATCTCTGAAAGTATGTGCTCAAGTTTATCTTGCGTCCTTATATTTTCAGTTTTATCTTGAATCCCTTCTTGATTCTGTACAATCTCATCCCTCTTCCAGAGTAAAACCTTCCACCTTGAATTGTTCTGCAATAATTTCACATCACCATATTCTATTCCTGCTTGATTTCTAAGGACTTCACCATCTTTGTGGTTCATTACTGGAGGACAAATCCAATCCAAATAGTTTCTACCTTGAAGTATAACATTTTCAGAAATTTTTGCCTCATCACTACCTACTTCTGATGACCATTTTACAGCTGCCTTTGCCAAATCATTTACAGCCCCAATTATTATAAGTTTTTCCTTTGCCCTAGTGGCTGCTACATATAATATTCTCATTTCTTCAGAAAGACTTTCTATCTTTATCTTCTTCTTAATAGCATTTTTAAATATAGTTGGATAAGCAATTCTCCTTTTAAAATTAACATAGTCAGGTCCTATTCCAAGATCATAATGTAAAAGTATTGGTTTTGACACATCCCTTAAATTGAAGTTTTTTCCACATCCAGCCATAATAACAATAGGAAATTCTAAACCCTTGCTTTTGTGAATACTCATTATTCTAACTACATCTTCATTTTCACCTAATATTTTTGCACTTCCCATATCCTTACTACTTGTCTTGAGCCTATTAATAAAATTAATAAAATTAAACAATCCCTTATAACTAGTACTCTCATAAGCTTTTGCCCTTTGAAACAGTATCCTAAGATTTGCTTGTCTTTGCATTCCACCTTGCATTGCTCCCACGTATCCATAGTAACCAGTTTCTGTATATAAATACCATATAAATTCATCTATGGGAATATAAATTGACTTATCTCTAAATTTATCAAGAAGCTTAACAAATTGTGAGCATTTTTCAGTAAACTCACGGTTTAATTCAAAGTTTTTACAAATACTTTTTAGTGCTTCATAAAAGTTAACTGTTTTGTCTCCACCTCTTATAGATATAATTTCTTCATCACTGAAAGAAGCAATTGGCGATCTCATCACAGCTAAAAGTGGTATATCCTGCAGTGGATTGTCTATTACCATAAGCAAAGCTAAAATTGTCTTGATCTCTGTAGTTTCAAAATATCCGGTTCCTGCATCAGCGAAAACGGGTATATCTTGCTTTTTTAGTTCATCCATAAAGGTAGGTGCCCAGTTCTTAGTTGCACGTAATAGTACTACTATATCTTTAAACCTAGCCCCCCGATATTCCTTTGTGTTCTTATCAAATACAGCATAAGGTTTGTCCTTAGGATTTATTAGTTCAGTTATCCTTTTGGCCACCATTCTAGCTTCTAGCCTTATTCTGTCTATATCCTCTTCGTCAGCTTCACCTTGGTCTATTTCTTCCAAGTTACTATTTTTCTCGATTATGTGAAGTTCATTATCTCCAAGGGAGTTAAAAACCTCACTATCTATTTCTTCAAACTTAGCACCTAGTTTTAGTTCTTCCTTGTCATTATAGTTTAATTCACCTATATTTTCTGACATAATTGCTCTAAAAATAAAGTTTACACCGTTAATAATTCCCTCTCTACTTCTAAAATTCTTAAATAATAAAACTTTCCTGTTTTTTGCACCTACTTCTTCTGAATAGGAATTATATTTCGCCAGAAATAGCTCTGGCTTTGCCTGTCTAAATCTATAGATACTCTGTTTTACATCCCCAACCATAAATACATTTGGATTATCACTATCTCTTCTTGAAACTACACCTAAAATATACTCCTGCACCGTATTACTATCTTGATATTCATCTATCAAAACCTCTTCATATTTTTGTCGTAGTTCAATGGCTGCCTCAGATGGTAATATATCACCATCTTCCGTAACTTTAGTTAGTATGTTTAGTGTCAGATGCTCAATATCATTAAAATCAATTATCCCCTTACTTCTTTTAGCTTTAATATAGTCATTGTCAAAAGCTATTACTAAGGCCCCAAGGCATTTCATCATTGGATATAATTCCTTAATATGTTCTGCCATATTTTCATTTAGAGTACTTAATATTTCCTCTCCCATCTCTTTAAGCTGTTTTTTATACTTATCCCGAAGCCCCTGAACCTGTTCTTTTTTTTCCCTATTTACATCCTTACCACACCTTTTAAGAGTAGAGAACTTTGAAGAAGCAAGAAGCTTAGCAAAATTTTCGAAGGATTTGTCTGTGCTTATAGCTAAGTCGTTAATTAAACTTAAATCTTCCTGAAAATTAGCTTCATATGGAGCTAATGTTTCTTCACCCTTAACTATGTTTAAAGCACTTTTTACTGCTTTTGTCATACCTTTCAGCTCTATTCTTGCGTTTGAAAGTAACGACTTAGCCCAAATTGAATTTCCAAAGTCAAAATCATCTGGCACATTAAACTTATCACTCATATCATTAAGCCATTTTTCTGGGAAAGGACTACTCTTTGCAAAATTGTACAATGAAAGTACAATTTCTATTAGGGCTGAATCATCTCTATTAGAACAATAACACTCAATTAAACCTAAAAAGTCTTTGTCTTTATTTTCATATTTTTTTTCAAACAGATCTTCTATAGTCTCACTTTTTAATAAAACCACTTCAGTTTCATCTGCTATTCTAAATTTTGGATCTAAGTCTATAAGATGAAAATAATTTTTAATTACGTCAAGGCAAAAAGAATGTATTGTAGTTATTCTAGACTTGTTAAGAAGCACAAGTTGTCTCTGCAATATACTTGACTCTGGATGTTTAGAAAGTTCTCTTGCTATTGCCTCTCCAACTCTCTCCCTCATTTCAGCAGATGCTGCATTTGTAAAAGTCACCACAAGAAGTCTATCTATATCAACTGGATTTTTCTCATCTATAATCATCTGAATTATTCTCTCTACTAGTACTGCGGTTTTGCCAGCCCCTGCCGCTGCCGCTACAAGTAAGTTGCTTCCCCTTGTGTAAATAGCTTCTCTCTGCTCATTTGTCCATGTATTTTCCATTAGTCTTCACCTTCTTCTGCTACTGCATATTTCTTATTCAAAATACTCCAAACCTCATCATCACTTTTATCATAAATATTTCTATAATTATTATCTTCAAGTGTTGGATCAAAAGCACATATTGACGAATAAAGACAAAAGCTGCATGTTATTAAATCCTTGTTTTTACATGGATTAATGCTAATATCCCCACTAAGCATATTTTGGCAATCATCTACAATTATACTTTTCACATGTTTTCTTAATAATTCAAACTGTTTTTTTGAAGCCACATTAGATTTTCCAAGACTTCCATTCTTGTTTATCCTGGCAGGTATAACTGCAGAGTTACCATCCATTTCTCTATCCATTTCTTTAATTATATCCGGCTGATCAATTAGTAATCCATTCATTTTAAATTTTTTCATTATCTCATTCTTAAGATCTTCATCATTTAAATCCTTGCTTTTTCTTACTATAGGATCGTCTATTTTAAAATATAAAATTGCACCAGGAAGTGGTGCTTTGTCAGCATCTTTGCCTTCCTCTGTAAGTATTGCATCAAGATATAACAGAAGCTGAACCTGAAGCCCATAATACACATCTGACAGTTTAAATATTTTATTCCCAGATTTATAATCAATTATTCTTATATAGGTTTCCCCCTCACGAACTAACATATCAATTCTGTCTATCCTTCCTATAAGATTAACCTTTTCGCCTGAGGAAAGTTCAACAATTATTGGAGGATAACCCCCATCTTCACTAAAATCAATTTCAAACCCAACAGGTTTAAATCCACTCCTCCTTATGTGATTTGTTATAACCCTAGCAGTTCTTGTGAGCACCCTTTTAAGCCTCTCAGTTAAATATTGATATCTTGGTGAACTTCTTAGAATATAACTATTGTTTTTTTCAGCGTTATCCTCTACAATTTTGCTTATGCTGTCTTCACACCATTTATTATCAATTTCATCCCAGTCTAATCCATCATTTTTCACCTTTTCGCTGAACTCATCTATTATTTTATGCATAAAAGTACCTATATCAGGATAACTTAGCTTAAATACCTTTCTCTCTTTAACCTTAAGTCCGTACTGAACATAATATGCAAAAGGGCATTCTGCATATTTTTCAAGTCTAGATACATTTATTCTCATATTATCTCCGTAGAGTTTTTTTGCCTTTTCACTACTAATAAGGTTACTTTGATTTGAATAGCTAGTTCCACTAAACGCCCTTTGACACTTTTCTCTCCATTCTTCTTTAGTACTAAACCACTTATATACATCTCTCCAAATATTAGCTTCTGGTTCTCCGTCAATTTGTTTTCTCAAAACATTAATAAGCTCATTGAATGTGGGAATTTTTGCATCAATAAGTTTTAATCTATCATTATCATTTTCGTTAAAATTTAAATCACTTTCCTCTTTAATATTTACATATATGCTCTTTATTCTTGAAACTATGGAAGAAGTTCTAAGTGTTTTACCTTCATAATCTGCCATAGGATAACTAATTCTTAGGTAACTCCCAGGTATAGTAAGTGTTGTATAAACTAAAAATTGTTCTTCAAAAGCAGCAGTCCTTGTATCTTTAGATAACTCAATTCCTTTAGCTTTAAGTAACGTTCTATCTGTATCGCTTAAAATACCCTCTTCATTAATTGTTGAAGGGAATACCCCATCATTTACCCCAACAAGATAAAGTACACGTATATCATGGCTTTTGAGCCTCTCAACACTTCCAACAAGGACCTGATCTACTGATGGTGGTATAAGTCCCATTTTATGTTCCTTAACGCCTATAGTCAGTATCTTTTCAAAATCTTCTAAGGTAAGCTGCGTCTCCCCCATTACTTCAACTGTCTGATCCAGTAGATCAATTATTATATTCCATATTTGACTATACTCATTTGCTAGCTGTTGTTTTTTACTATCTTTAAACTCTGCCACTAAGGTCTCTACCCTTTGCTCTGCACCTATATCAATTAAAAATTCAAACACAATTTTACAAATTTCTTCTGCATTTTTTTTCCCTCTAGTTTTTAAATAAAACTTTTTTAAAGGTTCTAACACAACCTGCCTTATTGAATTTATTCGATCCAATGCTTTTTGCTCTTTAGCTGAAATTTCTTCACTGCCAAAAACAGCATTGGGTCTATACTCCCATTTTTCATCGTCAAGCCATTTCTTTTTCCCTCTTATTCCTGCAGCTAGAACATAGTTTTCAAACACATCAATGTCTTCCGAGGAAATATTGGTTAGTCCCGTCTTTAAGTATCTAAACATTGATTCATATGACCAATTTTTATTAATAACTTCAATAGCTGAAGTTATTAATACCACTATCAAATTTCCTTCTATATCTCTCTTTTCGTCAATGAAATAATCTATACCATGTTCCTTAAAAACAGCTGAAATTACATTCTCATAATTTTTAAGATCTCTTGTTATTACAGCTATATCCCTATATCGGTAATCTTTATCTCTACACATTCTTATAATATCTCTTGCTGTGCTCTCGATCTCAGAATATGTATTTTGCGCCCTAAAAAGCACTATATCTTCAGTGGTCTCGCTGTATTTTTCATGAGGATAAGCAAAAAGATTTTGTTCAAGACACGCAAGTGCTTTGCTGTCCTTAAAACGATAAAATGGCTTTTTCTGTAACACCACAGGTTTATCTAATACTGCATTATTATCTCTAGCTATATCTAAAATCCTACTCTCCGTATTTCTTGTAAATTGAAATATATCTGTGCCGTAATCCCTTCCATCTGCATAATCACTTGTCAAAGAGATATTAACTCTTTTAGCTTTTTTGATTAGTTTCTCAATTATTTTATACTGCTGCGAGGTAAAACTAGAAAATTCATCAATCCATATTTCGCAGCCATTAAACATTGTTGATTCATCCAATTTTTCATTAAGTATAACCAAATCATCATCGGCATCAATATAATTCTTATGAAGTAATTCTTCAAAACTCCCATATATTTTACTGAGATCACAAAGTTTATTCTTTAGATTTATATCATTTTCCATAGCTTTTGAAGTGCTCTCTAAAAGTTCAGGAGTTATTGAATATTTTTTAAATTCACTTATAGAATCTGAAATAGTATTTATAAAACCCTTTTGGGTTGCAGCTCTTTTAAAAACAGTTAGCTCCTCTAATACCTCATCCAAAACGTGGGAAATAAGCATACACTTGCCTGCAGAATCCATGTGTTTATGCGTTATTCCCCCTACCTCATTCATAATTCGATAAGCCATTCTCTTAAAACTCAGTACCTTTACATTGAGATTAGACACTTCCCCTATTCTGCCAAGAATATTTTTTTCAGCCTGAAAAGAAAACTGTTCAGGTATAAGGTAGACGAGAGGATTTTGTATTCCCTTATCTACTTTTGCTTTTATATCTTCAATACAAAAGTGACTTTTACCACTACCTGCTCTTCCGTATATAAATCTCAAACTCATAGTTTAACCATACCTTTCTTTCACATGCCTTATTAAAATACTTTATAATATATATTTTATCATACACTAGATATAAATTATAATTATTTAGAACAAAAAAGCAACTCCATTTTTTAGAGTTGCTCATAGGTTTTACTATTTAAGATAGTCCTATTTTTTCCCGTTTAATTGTTGTGCTAAAATTCTTGCTATGTATTTAGATGTGCCCTTTGCTTCATTTAAAGTATTTTTATCACAACCAACTTCAATTAAAAATGCATTATTACTCATAGATTGATTAAAACTATTGTTACCATGTTGATATATATCTATACTTTCATTGCACATAAGTCCTTTGAAATCTGCATTTGTTATGTTTACAAGTGAATTTACAAGTTCCATGTTTTTATTAGAGTGAGGATTGTTCGCCACTGACATTACGAACTCAAATCTTGCTAAATTTTCACCATTTATGCTTACTGTATCTGGTTTTTTACTATCTAATGAATCTCTATGTATATCTATTATCATTTTAAAATCCCCATACTGCTGTAAATACTTAGCCACAGTTTTTGATGACCTTACATAGCTCCCATTATAGTCCGTAGCGTTATGAATAGTTTTATCATGTATTACAGAGATACCATAATCATCTTGTAAATTTTTTGCAAGTTCATCTCCTACTGCACATACATTTTCCGTAGGATTTATATTATCAGGTCCATATGGATCGTAACTTTCTGTAGTATGGGTGTGATATATTAGAATTTCTGGTTTAGATGAATCCAAATTTTTTTTTAACTTTGAATCATATACCTGTCCCTTATTGTTTTGAGAATCTAAATTACTAGCATCGTTAGTTGAATTTGAAGTATCATCATTTTTTGTTATATCCTTATCCTTTAAATTAAAAGCATCTACACTAGTTTTAAATCTGTTATCTTGATTTCCAGAAGCAAATGAAAAATTATCATTTTTAAAATATGATATTTCTTTTTTCATAATTATATCTGGATGGGTTAAGTCTACGCCGAAATATGCCAAAATGCTACTTCCCATAGATAAAGTATTGTTTGCTGTCTCCTCATTATGAGAATTTGTCACTTTAATTAATGGTATAGTATAATTAACAACTTCAGAATACAACCCATTTCCATGTTTATCACTACTCACATTAACCTTGTCCCAGAAAACAATAAACAGAAAAGCAGTCAAAGTTATTATTAATATGCTAAATATTAAAATTGATTTGTTATCTCCATAGTTTTTCTCAATATTACCCATTAGTATCATCTCCCATAATACTAAGTATATGGGCTACGATATTTTTTATTACCAGTTTTTATTTATAAACTATGCTAGTTTTAACTTCAAATTCCATCTGTGAACCATCAAATATTACTTCTTCAGGACTTGGTTTAACTTCAACATTTATTTCTGCTTCTGGATTTAGACATCTATAGTTTTCTCTTATCTGCTTCATCTGCTTATTTATATCTTCAGGGCTACATGCATAACGTTTATATGGATTTTTATTAACAACTCTCATTTGCTATAGCACCTCCTTTAAAATAATTTTGTGATTCTAAAAATACTAATTTGCTTACTTACAAAAAAGCTAGGATTTTATATTTTTCTAGTCTTTGTTAATTATTTACACTATTTTCATATTTACTATTATATATTACATTTAAAATATATGCAACTTTTGCTCTAAATATTAGTTTCTCCAATGCTGATATGAATTTTTAAATATGCTTACTAATGAGTAAATTTTGAAAAGTTTTTAATGCCCTTATTTTATTTTTATAAAGTATTTCTTCTTGTTTTGCGGTATTTATTTTCATTTTTATCTCTAAATTATTTTGCCTAATATTATTTAATTGGCACAATAAAATTTCTTTTTCTTTTCTCTTTTTTTCAAAAATACACTTATACATTTCCTTAATAACTCCATTCTTATGGCCTTGGAATTTTATGGTTTCAATCCATTTCATAATAAATGTTTTTATATATAACTTAATTTTTGTTATAATCATAAGTAATAGCTGTTTCAATAAAATCACCTTCCACTTTGTATTATAATGCATCTTTAAGAAAATACACTAACATAACATTATTATTTTCTTAAAGCTACATTATATAATAACTAAATAAGGAGACCCTATGAGTAATCTTAACTTGGGTATGTTAAAATTTTTTAGTACAATATACCTTAAACTAAAAGAAAATAATTTAAATTCAATTGATAAAAATATTGCAACACTTCAGCGACAAATAGAAGAAGAAATGAAACTTTTGAAGGAAAGAAAACAATATTTAACTGAGATTCTTGATGATAATATTTCAATAAAAAAAAGCTACCACCAGATAGAAAGATTATTTGAGAATGAAAACAAAACAATATCTATAAAAAATCAGAATTATAAACTACATGCTTGGGAAAATGTGTTTATAAAAAAAATTTCTTCTACTTACATAATTATAACAAAAAATGATGAGGAAATTTATGCTTTTGATAAAAATATGTGTGGTTTTTTAGAATATGTTTTAGGTTTAAATTATAGCATTATAACACTTTCTGTTGATAAAAATAAAATTATACTTCAGATTAGGCTAAAATGAAAAGAAGTAACTAGAGAAGCAAAAAAGTTTGTCTCCTAAACGATTTTTAAATCATTTTATGAGACAAACTTTTTTGCATTTTACATTAGTATATTGGAAATTTGCTACAAAGTGTTGTTACCTTTTCTCTTAGACTGGTTAAGTCCTTATCTCTGTTTTCAATAGCTTCATTAATATATTCTGCTATACTCTTCATTTCTGCTTCTTTAAAGCCTCTTGTTGTAACAGCCGGTGTTCCTATTCTTATTCCACTTGTTATAAATGGACTCTTTGTTTCAAAAGGAATTGTGTTCTTGTTAACAGTTATACCTACTGCATCCAGTAGTTTTTCTGCATCCTTGCCTGTAATATTTTTATTTGTTAAATCTACAAGGATAAGATGGTTATCTGTGCCACCCGAAACAAGTCTGAAACCATACTTTGTAAGTTCTTCTGCCAAAACCTTAGCATTTTTAATTATTTGCGTTGCATATACTTTGAAATCATCCTTTAATGCTTCTCCAAAACATACAGCTTTTCCAGCGATAACATGCATTAATGGACCACCTTGTATTCCTGGAAATACTGCTTTATCAATAGCCTTAGCATATTTTTCTTTACAAAGTATTGTTCCGCCTCTTGGTCCCCTCAAAGTCTTATGTGTTGTAGTTGTGACAAAATCTGCATAAGGCACTGGTGATGGATGCAGACCCGCTGCAACAAGTCCTGCAATGTGAGCCATATCAACCATTAGATAGGCTCCAACTTCAGCACTGATTTCAGCTAATTTTTTAAAGTCAATTATTCTTGCATACGCACTTGCACCTGCAACTATCATTTTTGGTTTAGATTCAATTGCTTTTTTCCTAAGCTCTTCATAGTCAATTGTCTCCGTTACTTTGTTTACCCCATAGCTTACAGCATTGTAAATTTTACCAGAAAAGTTAACTGGACTTCCATGAGTTAAGTGACCACCATGAGTCAAATCCATACCTAATATTGTATCTCCCGGTTCAAGCATTGCAAAATATACTGCCATGTTTGCCTGTGCTCCTGAGTGAGGCTGAACGTTAGCATGTTCTGCACCAAAGAGTAGCTTAACTCTATCACGTGCCAGATCTTCCACCTGGTCTACTACATAACATCCCCCATAATATCTTTTACCAGGATAACCTTCTGCATATTTATTTGTAAGGTATGATCCCATTGCTTCCATAACAGCTTTACTTGTGAAGTTTTCTGAGGCAATAAGTTCGATATTATTCTCTTGTCTTTCATGTTCCTTTTTAATTATTTCATATACTTTTTCATCTGTTTTTTTTAAATTTTCAAAATCCATTTTTACACCCTCTTATCCTTAATGATAATAATTTAGTAATGTGATTACATAAAGCAGTATTGAGTATCTAATTTATAGAAGTAATATTTATAAATTAACGATTATTGCATATAACCATACTATAAAGCATTGATTTGAAAATTTCAACTAAAACCGTAGATATAATTATTTTTGAGACATATAACCCCCATAAAAAGTTAAGAGTTAAGTGTTCTTCTCCTAGAAATATAATATTTGTGCTATAATAAGTGCTGTTATCATAATGAAAATACAATGAAGGAGGCTCTAATGGATGGATACCAATCGGGTGCTTAATGCAGCTACTAAAGCTGGGACAATTATGCTTGAAAATGGTGGTGAGACCTACAGAGTAGAAGAGACAATGATACGGATAGCTTTAGCTCTTGGTGTAAAATCTATTGATGTGTACGCTACACCTACCGTTATAATTTTAAGTGCCAAAGACGATAATTATAGAAATCATTCTACACTGCAAAGAACATATGGAATATCTTTTAACCTAGACAAGATTTCAAAAATCAACCATCTATCTAGGAGCATTGAGATGAAACACCTAAACATTGATGATTTAGAGATGGAACTTGCTATTATTAAACAAAAAAAAGGTTATCCAGACTGGTTAACCACTCTAGCTTCAGCAATGGCGGCTGGATTTTTTACACTGCTTTTTAATGGAAATATCAAGGATTTTTTTTGTGCTCTATTTATTGGTTCAATTATTAAGTCCACAACTATATTCTTGTCAAAATTTAATGTTTATGGTTTTTTCATTAATTTAGTTGGTGGTATGGAGGCTGCTGGAATTGCTCTTTTCCTATATAAACTGAATTTATGTAGTCACTACGATAAAGCCATAATAGGATCTATAATGCTTTTGGTTCCAGGCCTTTCCATTACCAATGCAATTCGTGATACCATTAATGGGGATTTGGTTTCCAGTGTTACCCGTACTATGGAGGCAATTTTTACGGCTGTTGCTATTGCTGTTGGTACCGGCATGATGTTTAAAATTTGGTTTGGGATTTTTGGAGGTGTTAACTTATGATTTTGGCTACTTTTTATTCTTTCCTTGCTTCTTTAGGTTTTGCATTTATTTTTAACATACGTGGTAAAAATATATTCATTGCCTCTTTAGGCGGGGGATTATCTTGGCTAACTTACCTAATAATTCAAAATATGCATGGTTCCATTACAGTATCACTTTTTACTGGAGCCTTTGTTGTTTCTATTTATTCTGAAGTAATGGCTAGAAAATTTAGAGCTCCTGTTACTACTTATACCATATGCGGAATAATACCTTTAGTTCCTGGCGGTGGCATGTATGATACCATGTATGCCTCCATAAGTGGAAATGTCTCTAAAGCAACTTTAGCTGGTCTTCAGACTCTCACAAGTGCTGGTGCTATTGCTATTGCCATGGTCATGGTTTCTTCACTATGCAGATTAATATTTTACAAAAAAAAATAAAATAAATAGCCCACCGTGCCGTTTCTTGGATTTAAACGATAACCCGCCTGAGCAGGTGGGCGCCGCCTTTCTGCTTCTTGTTCTTAAAAAACATAAGCCTCATTCCACAGAAAGAGTTAGGTTCCCTAAAAAAGATTGTTGGGTCAACATAAATCCAATGTTCGAACATAGTAGGTTATTTATCTTTACCTTATTATACTACAATGTAAACCTTTAATAAACTATAAATTGTAAGATTTTTTTATTTTTTCTCTGCCAAATCAATTCCAAGTTCCTTAAGTTGTTTATCATCAACAACATTGGGTGCTTGAGTCATTACACACACTGCATTTTGATTCTTAGGGAATGCAATAACATCCTTAATATTTTCTGTGCCTGCAAGGAACATCATCATCCTGTCAAAGCCATATGCAAGACCGCCATGTGGTGGTGGACCATATTTGAATGCTTCAAGTAAAAATCCAAATCTCTCCCATGCACTTTCCTGCGTTAATCCTATTACCTTAAACATTCTCTCTTGAAGAGTAGTATCATGAATTCTTATACTTCCTCCACCTAGTTCTTCACCATTTAGTACTATATCGTAGGCTTTTGCACGTACTCTGCCAGGATCACTTTCTAAATACTGCAAATCCTCGTCCATTGGCATTGTAAATGGATGATGCTCTGCCTGATACCTTTTTTCCTCTTCGTTATATGATAAAAGCGGAAATTCCGTAACCCATACAAATCTAAATTCATGATTATCCTTTAGAAGTTCAAGTTCCTTAGCTAAATGTGATCTAAGTTCACCTAATGCCTGGAATACAACACTACTTTTATCTGCAACTATTAATATTAAGTCTCCGGTTTTTGCATTCATTGTTTCTTTAATATTATTTATATCTTCTTCGGTAAGAAATTTCAATATTGAGGATTTTGTTTCACCCTCTTTAAACGCTATCCATGCAAGACCCTTTGCTCTAAATGTTTTCACAAACTCGCCCAATTTATCAATTTGTTTTCTTCCCATAGTAGCGCAGCCTTCAGCTTTTATAGCTCTCACACTTCCGTTAGCTAGAATAGCATCTTTGAAAACTCTAAATTCTGTATTTTTTACTACATCACTTAAATCCTGTATTTCCATACCAAATCTTAGGTCTGGCTTATCTGTGCCATATTTCTCCATGGCAATTCTATGTGGCATTCTCTCAATTGGAGTTTTAACATCAACATTTGCCACTTCTTTAAATACTTTTTTGATGAGTTTTTCATTAATATCAATTATATCATCCTCTTCTACAAAGGATAATTCCATATCCACTTGGGTGAATTCAGGCTGCCTGTTTGCTCTTAAATCTTCATCTCTAAAACATTTTACAATCTGGTAATATTTATCATATCCTGAAACCATAAGTAATTGCTTAAACAGTTGTGGTGATTGTGGCAATGCATAAAATTTTCCTTTAAAATTTCTGCTTGGAACTAAATAATCCCTTGCACCTTCGGGCGTACTCTTAGTAAGCATTGGAGTTTCAATTTCAATGAATCCATTGTCATCTAAAAAATTTCTTATAACCTTAGCAGTTTTATGTCTCATTTTAAATATTTTTTGCACATCTGGTCTTCTAAGATCTAAATATCTATATTTTAGTCTCACATTTTCAGAGGCGTCAAGATTTTCCTTTATGTATATTGGTGGTGTTTCACTTTCGGAAAATATTCTTATGTCTTCACCCTTTAATTCCACCATACCAGTTGGAATATTTCTATTGGGTGCTTCTCTTTTTACTATTGTACCTGTTATTGCTATGCAATATTCTGACTTAACTAGATCTGCTTTCAAAAAAGCAGCCTTATTTATTTTCTCACCAAATACAACTTGAAGTATTCCTGTCATATCTCTTAAATCAACAAAAATAAGTCCACCAAGATTTCTCTTCCTTTGAACCCATCCCATTGCAGTAACTGTATCTGTTTCATTTTTTTCTGTTAATTCTCCGCACATTACTGTCCTTTTGAGACCTTTTAATGTTTCTGCCATATTTTTTCCTCCTAAATATGTTTAACTTTCTTTATAATTGTATACCCATATATTTTTTTCTGCAATATTTCTACTTATTACCATATAACTCATCCAAAAATTTTATCTTTTTCTGAACTTTTTCTTCTATTCTTTTTATATATTCTCTAACATCTTTATGATTTGGAAAGCGTTCTAATCTATTTTCCTCTAAAAATATAATCTTAGATACCGCATTTGCACCAAGTGCTATAATTGTCTGTCTTTCTTCTATCATTTCAATGTTATAAATGCATTCCTGACTTACCTTTGAATAACCTACATTTTCCAAATTGCCATTACCCACTGTATTTTTTTGTCTATACATATAATATGGCTTTAAGCTAAGATCATCTGCAAGCTTTGAAGTAGCCTCATACATTTCAATTAATTCGTCTTGTGGTGCTATCTTCATGTGAATATTGTTGATTATATTTTGATGAAGCTTAGATCCTCTTTTTAAGGACAATCCATGAACTGTTAAGTTATCAGGTGCAAGCTTTAGTATCTCACTACAAGTGCAATTAACCTCATTTAGACCTTCTCCGGGAAGACCTACAATTAAATCCACATTAATATTGTTAAAGCCCATTTTTCTAGCAAGATTAAACTTTTCTATAACATCTTCAGAATTATGACCTCTTCCAATAAGTTTTAAAGTACTATCATTCATTGTCTGAGGATTAATACTAATCCTTTGGACACCATACTTTTTAAGTGTATACAGTTTTTCAGCTGTAATACTATCAGGTCTTCCACATTCCACAGTAAATTCTTTAACATTATTGCCTTTTACAAAACCATTGTAAATTTTGTTCATTATATTTTCAAACTGCTGATCATTTATAGAAGTTGGCGTTCCACCACCAAAATAAACACATTCTATATTTAATTTTTTATCTCTAACATATTGAGAAATAGCTTGTATTTCATAATTTAAAGCTAACAAATAATCCTCTACAATATCTTTACAGTTATCTATGGTATCTGAAATAAAACTACAATATAAACATCTAGTAGGACAAAATGGCATTCCTATATACACACTTATATTATCTGTTCTAGTATTTATAATACTGGACTCTGCCTTAGCTACCTTAGTACAAATCCTAGCTTTATCATGTCTTGTAAGACTGTGGTATTTAAAATATTCAACAATCTCTTCTTCAGTTTTGCCCTGATTTATTAGTTTGATGGCTATTTTAGTCGGCCTTATGCCAACTAAAGTCCCCCAAGGAATCGTTAATCCAGTTTTATTGCTAAGATAATTATACAGAGCTTTTTTTATATTTTCTTTTATAGTCAATTGCTCATCAAAATCACATATTTTTTCTGCATCTTTATCTATTATCTTCAGATTGTTTTGTGATGCAAAAATATTGTAATCATAATTTTCATTCGCAACGAATTCTATTCTCTTGAAGAAAAGTTTAAAAATATTATATATGTCATATTTAAATGTTTCTTCATCTATTTTTATTTTAATCATATTTGCACCGCTCACTTTAAGAATGGATTATTGTTTTTTTCAAAGCCTATGCTTGTCTTTGGTCCATGACCTGTATAAACCAAAGTATCATCCGGTAAATTCATTAGTTTTGTATTTATACTATTAATTAAAGTATCGTAATCTCCGCCTTCAAAATCTGTTCTCCCTATGGATCTATAAAACAAAGTATCTCCTGTAAATACTGCTTTATCTGTTAAATAACACACACCACCAGGTGTATGTCCTGGTGTTTCTAAACATTTTATTGTAGTTCCACTAAATTGCAAAGTATCCCCTTCTGAAATAAATTTGTCTCCATTTTCTGTTGGTTTGCCATAAATAGGTACGTTTTTATTTATCATCTCAGAATCTTTTTCGTTTATATAAACATTACACTTAAATTCCTTTCTAAGTTCAATAACTCCCCCTGTGTGATCAGCATGCCCATGAGTTAGTAAAATCATCTTTACATCGGCGTCTATTTCTTTTATTTCATCTAAAATTAAATCTGCGTCTCCACCTGGATCTATCACTGCAGCCTCCCTGGTGCTTTCATCGAATAAGATGTAACAATTGGCATCATAAATGCCAGCTGGTATTATTTTTACTTGCATTATTTTCCCTCCATTTATTTAAGCATAAAATGTTTTTACTAAACTTGAATTTTATCATTTGTCCATGTCTAAAATTAAAGATACATTTTTATGCTTCACCCCTGCATAATTCCATTATAAATTCAGCTTTTAGTTCTGAAAACATCTATAACACCTTTTAACCTTTTTATGTTCTTCATTAAAACATCTAAATGGCTTATATCAACAATTTTAATTTTTAAAGTTAGATATGCTATATTATCCTTTAAAGTCTTAGCATTCATTGATTGCACATTTGTATCAGTTAAATTTATAACTTCTAAAATATCCGCTAGTAACATTTTTCTATCTTCTGCTTTTATCTTAATTTCCGCTATGTATGCATCATTCTTATCGTTACCCCATGAAGCCTCTACTATTCTGCTCCCATCCTCTTTTATCAAATTGCCCACATTTTGGCAATCCATTCTATGCAATGATACTCCTCTACCCTTTGTGATATATCCTATTATTGCATCACCAGGTACAGGATTACAACATTTTGCGAAACGAACGAGTATGTTCTTCTCTCCTTTAACCGTAACTCCAGGTCCAAGGTTTGTGATTTTTTTTTCTTTTCTAGCTTCTTTAATTATCTGTTCTTTAATATCTTTTAATGCATTTTCATCACTATTTTTTATCCCTTTACCATTTTCAAAACTTTCCCTTAACTTTGACACTAATATGGAAGCAGAATTTGTCCCAATAGCTACTGCCACAAAGAGATCTTCAATGGAATTCATATTGTACTTTTTAATTAATTGCTCAATTGCTGGTCCCTTTGCAATTGAAGTGAAATTATACCCTTGTTTCTTAGATTCTTTTTCAACTACATCTTTACCTTTATTAATGTTTTCTTCTCTTCTTACCTTTTTAAACCAAGATCTTATCTTACTCTTTGCTTGATTACTTTTAACGGTATTGAGCCACTCCATATTTGGGCCTTTAGCAACTCCAGAAGTCAAAATTTCAACTATTTCTCCAGTTTTTAATTTATAATCTAAAGGTACTATTTTCCCATTAACTTTTCCACCAATACATCTATTACCAATATCAGTATGGATTTTATATGCAAAATCTACAGGTGTGGAGCAATTTGGTAAATTTATTACCGTTCCCTTAGGAGTGAACACGAATACCTCATCTGCAAATAGGTCTATTTTAAAATTTTCCATAAACTCCTCAGGATTATTTGTTTCCTTCTGCCAATCAAGCATTTCTCTTACCCAAGTAAGTTTCGTGTTAGAATCTGCACCCCTTATATCTTCACCATGAATCTTGGTGTTTTCAGTAATTCCCTCTTTATATTTCCAATGAGCTGCAATTCCATATTCTGCTGTTCTATGCATTTCAAAGGTTCTAATCTGTATTTCAAAAGATTTACCTTGCGGGCCTATAACCGTTGAATGAAGTGATTGATACATATTTGGTTTTGGCATAGCAATATAGTCTTTAAATCTTCCAGGAATAGGCTTATACATAGTATGAACAATTCCAAGAGCTGTATAGCACTCTCTAATGTCCCCTACCAAAATTCTTATTGCTGTCAAATCAAATATTTGATCTAAAGTCTTATTTTTAGTGACCATTTTTCTATATATACTATAAAAATGTTTTGGCCTTCCGTCTATATCTGCAACTACCCCTGATTCTTCTAAATTATCATGTAATTCAGCTACTATGCCCTTTATATATTCTTCTCTTTCAACTCTCTTTTCGGCTATTTCATCTACAAGTTCATAATATTCATTTGGATTTAAATATCTAAAAGCTAAATCCTCTAATTCCCACTTTATTTTTGAAATACCCAATCTATGCGCCAGTGGCGCGTAAATATCTAAAGTTTCCTTTGCCTTCTCTTTTTGCTTTTGAACTGGCATGTATCTGAGAGTTCTCATGTTGTGCAACCTGTCTGCCAATTTTATAAGTATTACTCTTATGTCCTTAGCCATTGCAAGAAGCATCTTTCTAACATTATCTGCCTGCTGCTCTTCTTTAGTTAAATACTCTATTTTTCCAAGTTTTGTTACACCTTCAACTAGATCTGCAATTTCAGGGCTGAATATGCTAGAAATTTCTTCGTAACTATATTCTGTATCTTCAATTACATCATGAAGAAGACCCGCAACAATAGTCGCTGTATCCATGCCCATTTCTGCAAGTATACATGCGACCTCAATTGGATGTATTATATATGGTTCACCAGATTCTCTTTTTTGATTTTTGTGTGCGTCAGAAGCCAAATTATATGCCTTTACAATTAATTCTATATCAACATTATTACAGTGCTCATCTATATTTTTCATCAATTTGCCCAGCATTAAGTTTTCTCTCCCTAAAATCAAAGGCCGGTTTGACAACCAGCCAGCTTATTTTTACTATAATTATATATTATTAGACTCTTTTTTGCAATTTAATTTTCGCACACCTACATTTAACTTACAAAATTAAAATTCATATTTTACAAGAGAGTTTATTTGATAATTTTTTAATTTTTCCCTACCATTAAGACCTGTAAGTTCAATTATAAAATCCATTGATACTACTTCACCGCCAAGTGCTTCAACCAGTGTTGCTACACTCTGAATTGTTCCTCCAGTGGCTAAAAGATCATCAACAATTACAACTTTTTGCCCTTGTTTAATAGAATCCTTGTGTATTTCCAAAACATCAGTACCATATTCCAGATCATATTCTACACTTATAGTTTCCCCTGGAAGTTTACCTTTTTTTCTAACAGGTACAAATCCTGCCCCAAGAGCATATGCAAGTGGAGTCCCAAATATGAAACCTCGCGCTTCTGGTCCAACAACAAGATCTATATTTTTGTCCTTCAATGTCTCAGCTAAAGTATCTATTGTGTACTTAAATGCATCTTTATCCTGAATCAAAGTTGTAATATCCTTAAAACTTATACCTTTTTTCGGAAAATCTTCAATAACTCTGATTTTATTTTTAATATTCATCTTTACTCCCCCTAATAAACACAAAGCCGAACATTTTAAGTTCTTTTTTAAGTTTTGTATATACTTAATAATATGAAATTGTTATGACTTTATCAATAATATTATTGATAAATATAAATTACTTTATGATATACTCTTCACCTACGCAACTATATAATATATAAGTAATCCATTCTAATTCCTTTCAGATATCTTATTACATTCTTTCTTCAAATATTTTGCTATTTGTTCTGCTCTATTGCTTGAGCGAGTAGTAAACAATTCTATAGCAATCCTAGAGTTATCCATATTTTTTAATGAATCTTTTATAGGGATAATAGTAGAGGTTAATTTAGCAGCTTCTTCCATATTTATTTCCGTAATTCTGTTTATTTTAAGTAATGCCTGTATTCCATAATTATTAGAGCCCATTATACTAGAAATCCCAGTATCTATTAATGATTTATTCTCACCGTCCATAATTTCTGAGGATGCTATAGTCCCCAGCATTGCTAAATCAACATATTTGTAAACTCTCTTCATTTCATAATACATTGAAATTGCCTCACATAATTTGAAAACTGTTCCCGATGCAGACAAATATTTAAAAGGATATTTACAAGTTTTATTTTTAGCATTAATTGCCAATGTATTAATTCCATAATCAATTTCATCATGGTTGTCAGTTACAATAACAGTAATCCCCATATTTTTAGCAAGTATTATTTCCTCAGCGGAATTGCTACCACAGCCTACAGTTATCATAATATCAGCGCCTAAGTATTTAATGAAATTATTTAGGGCACATTTACCTATGCCAAATTTACTTTCCATTTTATCTGGTATAAAATATTCCACATCTGCATTTAAATATTTTAAAAGTAGTAAAAGAATAGAAATGCCACATATGCTATCCACATCTCCATATCCATATACCACTATTTTTTCTCTATTATTAACTGCATGAATTATTCTAATAATAACATCTTTCATCCCTTTCATCAAAAAGGGATCATGTAATTTGTATTCTTTAAAATAATCAATATTTCCTTGAATTATTCCCATATCTCTGGTTCCTCCAAATTTGTAGAAAACACAATTAATTATATAGTATAATTGTGGATAATTCAAATTTTTTTGTAGTAAACTCGCAAATTATATTTAAACCTGTAGAAAATAAAAAGACCCGAAGTTTATGATATCTTCGGCCCTTTTACCTAATTAGTTTGCTAAGGATGCTCTCTTTTTATCATATCTTTTCTTTAACAAAACCCAAATTGGACTTGCAATAAAGATTGATGAATAACAACCAGAGGCTACACCAACCAGTATTGGTAAAGTAAATTCTCTAATACTTGGTAGTGGTACAAAAATATGCACACAAGCTATTGTAACCATGGTAGTAGTTACAGTACAAAGTGACCTAACTACAGTTTGTGATATACTTATATCTGCCATTTCAACAAGCTCTTTATCACGCATTTTCTTTTGATTTTCTCTTATTCTATCAAATATAACTATAGTATCAGATATAGAGTAACCGATTATAGTTAATATTGCAGCTATAAATGAAGTGTTGACCTGTAAATTAAAAACTGAATAAACACTTAATGTAATTAGTACATCATGAAAAAGTGCTATAACAGCGGCTACTCCAAATTTAAATTCAAATCTCCATGCAATAAATCCAAGCATTAATACAATTGAAACCACAAGCGCTTGTATGGCTTTTTGAATTAGTTCTCCACCGATTGCCGCACCAATTCTATCTCTACTTAGTAGATCTGTATCTTTTAATTTATATTTTTTTTCAATATCCTTGAACAATTTTGTAACATTAGCATCAGAAATTTTATCAATTCCGACACTTATATCAAGCTCTTTGCTATTTACCTTTGTAGTCTCATAGGTACTTGCCTTGATATATTTCTGAATTAAAGGATCAACATCATTTTTATTAAAATCACTATGCATATTTATTGTTATAACTGTACCACCTGTAAAATCTATTCCCAAATTAAGACCTTTATGATAGACCATAGAACTAATTCCTATAATTATAATGATTGATGAAATTATAAACCAAACTCTAGTTTTTTCAACTACCTTTAACATGCGTCTACCCCCTTTTCACCCCAAAATGTTCTGGTTTACTTATAATTCCAATGTTTATTGCCCAGATTAACAAATGTTTTGTTACAACCAATGCAGTAAACAAACTTACAAGTACACCAATTACAAGTGTCAAAGCAAATCCTTTAACCGTACCTGCACCTAAAAAGTAAAGTACTACACCAGCTATTATTGTATTTATATTAGAATCTACAATTGAGGATAAAGCATTTTTAAATCCTGAATTTGTTGCTGTTCTTATGGACTTTCCAGTCTTAATCTCTTCCTTTATTCTTGCAAAAGCAAGTACATTAGCATCAACTGCCATACCAACCGTAAGCAAAAATCCTGCTATACTTGCAAGTGAAAGAGCAACTCCTAGACTTGAAAATATAAATAGAACCAATACTATGTATGATATAAGCGCAATATCTGCCATAATTCCAGCACCTCTAAACCATATGAACATAAGCACTAAAACTATTCCTATTCCTATTAAGCCTGCCCTAACACTTAGTGGAAGAGCATTAGCACCAAGTGTAGCACTTATCTGCCTAACTTCTACTGGTTTAAGTGTTACAGGAAGTGCTCCTGCATTAATAATATCAGCTTTCTGCTTTGCATCTGCTATAGTAGCTTCTCCTGATATTTGAGCATTACCATCTGGTATAACAACATCAACCTTTGGGGCCGTAAGTTGATCCTTATCCATAGATATTGTTATTATTTGACCTAAAAACTTTGAAGTTGCAGCAGCAAATTTCTTTGTACCAGCATCAGTTAATGTAAGATTAATAACTGGTTTATTTGTCTGATCATAGCCTGCTGCTGCACTCTTAACATCATTACCAGTTAAAATTACTTTATTATCCGGTCCTGTAAAAGTTAGTTTTCCTGTTTTTCCTATAGTATTTAAAACTTCCGCTTCAGTGAATTTCCCAGGGACTTCAACTCTTACTTTGTCTTTTCCATCCTGAACTACATTAGTCTCACTTACGCCCATTTTATTCACTCTTAGGGCTAAAAGCTGAACAGTTCTTTTCATAGTTGCATCTGATACATTTTTCTGAGTTACCTGTTCAACAACAGAAACACCACCTTGAAGATCAAGCCCTTTATTAATAACTTCACCAAATGATTTAAATCTGTACGAATCGCCGAGATTCAAGCCAAAAGCCCCAATATAGGCTACTACAGCTATGACTATAACGCTTAGCACAAAACAAATTGTACTTTTTTTCTTCATTTTTATCCCCCTTTGTAGAAAAATCCTTTTACATACATTTATCATTATAATTTTTTTTTGGATATTAGTCAATATTAGGTAATTTTCTTGATATTATTCCATCATCTTTGCCTTTAATGCAATTGCACACTCAATTCGTTTTTTCTGCATCTTGCATCCAAGTTCATAAGGAGTATGAAAATCTTTGATGGTATTTGGATTAAAATTGTAATTATTAGCCTGACAACCACCGCTACAATAAAATCTAGCCCAGCATTTTTTACATTTTGGCTTATTATATATATTAGCCTCTTTGAGTTCTTTTGCTATATCTTCTTTTAGTTCATCATTACTAAATATATTTCCCATTTTAAAATCCGTATTACCTACAAATTGATGACAAGGATATATATCTCCATTAGGAGTAATAGCCACATATTCATTTCCAGTTCCACAGCCAGAAATTCTCTTGTAAACACAGGGACCACCTTGAAGATCTATGTTAAAGTGATAAAATTTAAACTCACTTCCGTTTGCTGCTCGATGCCTCTTAATCATCTCATCATATAGCTTATCATATTGCTCAAATATTACTGGAAGATCCTCTTCTCTTAGTGAAAGCGGATCACTAGCAGGTAAAACTACAGGTTCAATGGATATTTCCTTAAATCCTTGATCAGCTAAATGAATTATATCCTTAAAAAAATCTGTATTTTGTCTTGTGAAAGTTCCTCTTGCATAGTACTGTTTAGTTTTATCTCTCATGGCTACCATTTTCTTGATTTTAGGCATTATTGCATCATAAGACCCACTACCGTCAGCTCTAACTCTTACCTTATCATTTACTTCTTTTCTTCCATCTATACTTAAAACTATATTTCCTACATTTTCATCCGCATATTTCATTATTTCATCAGTTAATAATGTTGCATTTGTAGTCATTGTAAATCTTATGTCTTTATTGTATATCTTCTCCTGCACTTTAGCGTATTCAACTATTTCTTTAACAACATCAAAAGCTAAAAGAGGTTCTCCACCAAATAAATCCACTTCAATATTTTTTCTTGGTCCTGAATGTTTTATGACGAAATCTATAGATTTTTTACCAACTTCCGCAGTCATAATCATTCTTTTCCCGTGATATTCACCTTCTTCTGCAAAACAGTACTTACACTTTAAATTACAGTCATGTGCTATATTTAGGCAAAGAGCCTTTATATAAGACTTCTCATTAACAGATTTTCCCGCAATATCCTCATATAAATCTTCTGAGTATAATATACCTTCATCAACAAGTTCTTTTAATTCATCATAGCCTTCAAAAATATCCTCTTTTGAATATTTTCCGCTAAGTCTATTTGTAACTTCTTCCTTGGAACTAAGTCCCTCTTCATCTAAAATGTCATATACTAATTCATCTATAGCATGTACACTCCCTGAGTTTACATCTATAACATAATAATCATCACTCTGTATAAATTTATGTATTAATGCCAATTTTTTTTCCTCCTAAATAAATTTAAAGCAGTAACATATGTTACTGCCCTAATAAGTTAATTTTCGCAAGCTAAATTTGCAACTGTGCATGAAGTTTTACATGCTGATTGGCATGAATTTGCACATTCTTTACATCCAGGTTTTTTCAAACTTTCTTTTATGTTAGCTTTATTAACAGTTTTTATATGTTTCATGAAAATCCCTCCATTCAATACTTTTACACTTGATTATAGCATAAAAGTGTTTATTTACGCAAGAAGTTAGGCATCTAGAATTACTAAGATTTTCTACTAATTAGTTTTCAGTTTCTTATTTATACATATTAATTCCAAGCATTCCTGCAAGCATCCCTGCAAAAGCGCAAATTGCTAGCCTAGATAAATCCTTTAAGGTTAACATAGCCTCTCTGCTCTGTGAAATAAGTGCTACTAAATAAAATATCACAAAGTATATAAGTGCTACCAATAGTCCATTTAACCAGCCTTTTCTTCCTGTCTTTTGTGATGCATAAATAGAACCATAAACTACACTAAGTAGCGTAGCAACTATTATAAGAAGTGAAGTTATACTTTCATCAATCTGTACAAAATGAACAACCACTGAATATATTAATAATATAGCTAGGGTCATAAAGAACCCTCTAAGCACCCCTTCAATAATACCTACGTATATATTCTTACCGTTATTTTCCATAAAAACACCTCCCATCTAATATTATCTATGTCCATGGGAGGCCTTTTATTCCAATTATTAAGCTTTAGTAGTAGTAATATTACTAATAGCTCTTTTCAAAATCTTAATTCTAGCTTTATCTGGACCTGATTGTATAACTACAAAGTCATCTTGAATGTTAGTAACTTTGCCAACTATTCCTCCGCTTGTAACTACATCGTCATTTACTTTTAAAGTATTCATCATTTCTGCAAATTTCTTTTTTCTCTTTCTCTCTGGAAAGATAATCATCAAACAAGTGAAACCAAGTATTACTGCAATATAAATAACTGTAACGACTGCTGAATTCATAAAATTTCTCCTTTCTATGCTTTTTCTCCCCATTCACTTAGTTGCTGGCTTTTATACTCTTCAAAACAATCACCATCTATTGCATTTCTAATATCAGCCATAAGCTTATTATAAAAATATAGATTATGAAGTACACAAAGTCTTAGCCCTAGCATTTCCTTTGCCATAAACAAGTGCCTTATATAAGCCCTCGTATAATTTCTGCAAGTAGGACACTGGCAACCCTCATCAATAGGAGAAGCATCTAATTTAAATTTTGCATTAAACAAATTTATTTTACCATGCTTTGTAAATACATGTCCATGCCTTCCGTTTCTAGCGGGCAAAACACAATCAAAAAAATCCACACCTCTAGAAACGGCTTCTAAAATATTACTTGGATATCCCACTCCCATAAGATAAATTGGTTTTTCTTCTGGAAGATAAGGCACAACGGCATCAATAATTTTATACATTTCCTCATGACTTTCTCCAACAGCAAGACCACCTATAGCGTAGCCATCCAAATTGAGTTTTGATATAGTTTTGGCATGTTCTATTCTTATATCTTCATAGGTTCCACCTTGATTTATGCCAAAAATCATCTGCTGTTTATTTAAAGTATCTGGAAGCGTGTTAAGTCTATCAAGTTCAACTTTACATCGCTGGAGCCATCTTGTTGTTCTATTAACGGAACCTTCTACATAATCTCTAGTAGCTGGATTTTCAACACACTCATCGAAAGCCATAGCTATAGTTGATCCCAAATTGCTTTGAATTTGCATACTCTCCTCTGGTCCCATAAAGATTTTTCTTCCATCTATATGTGAATTAAAGTATACTCCTTCTTCTTTTATCTTTCTAATCTTTGCAAGTGAAAACACCTGAAAACCACCTGAATCTGTAAGAATTGGTCTATCCCAATTCATAAACTTGTGTAATCCACCTAATTTTCTAACTACCTCATCTCCTGGCCTTAGGCTAAGATGATATGTATTAGATAATTCAACTTGGCAACCTATATCCTTTAAATCCATAGAAGATACGGCTCCCTTTATAGCACCAAGGGTACCTACATTCATAAAAACCGGTGTTTGTATAACACCATGAGGTGTAGTGAATTCTCCGCGCCTTGCTTTTCCCGATTTTTTAAGTAATTTATACATTAGAACTCACCTTTCTGCTAGTTATCGTATAAACATGGCATCTCCAAAACTGAAGAATCTATATCTTTCTTTCACCGCAATTTCATATGCATTCATGATTTTTTCTCTATCTGATAGAGCGCTTACAAGCATTATTAGAGTTGACTCTGGAAGATGAAAATTCGTTATAAGAGCATCAACCGCTCTGTATTTGTATCCTGGATATATAAATATATCTGTCCACCCTGATTTTTCACTCAATTTCCCATCTTTCCCAGCTATAGTTTCGAGAGTTCTTGCAGAGGTGGTTCCCACAGCAACAACTCTGCCACCTTTTTCTTTTGTTTCATTTATTATGTCTGCTGCTACCCGATTCATTACATAAAACTCGGAATGCATGTGATGTTCTTCTATGTTTTCAACCTTAACTGGTCTAAAAGTACCAAGTCCAACATGTAAAGTTAAAAATGCAGTTTTTACTCCCTTAGCCCTTATTTTATCAAGAAGTTCATTTGTAAAATGTAGTCCCGCTGTAGGTGCAGCTGCTGAACCTTCATATTTTGAATATACAGTCTGGTATTGTTCCTTGTCCACCAGTTTTTCTGTAATATACGGTGGAAGAGGCATTTCCCCTAGTTTATCCAATATTTCTTCAAAAATACCATCATATTCAAACTTCACTATTCTGTTTCCTTCTTCTTTAATTTCCATAACCTCTGCCTTTATAAGTCCATCCCCAAAATCAAATCTAGCACCAATCTTTGCTTTCTTGCCTGGTTTAACAAGGGTTTCCCAATGATCTTGGTCTATTCTCTTTAAAAGAAGGAATTCCATTTTACCACCACTACCTTCTTTTGTTCCAATTAACCTGGCCGGAATTACTCTTGTGTCATTCATAACCAAGCAATCTCCAGGCTCTAAATAATCAATAATATCTTTAAATACCTTATGTTCAATCTTTCCATTGTTTTTATCTAAAAGCATCAATCTGCACCCATCTCGTTTTTCTGATGGATGTTGTGCAATTAACTCTTTAGGCAAATCAAAATCAAAATCCTTAAGTTGCAAAACTTCACCCTCTCTAGTTTTCTCTCAAACAATAAATATAGTTCATATTATATTTATTGTCAATGCCTATTTCTTGTCTATTTTTTATCACTAAAATTCTCTGTACTTTTAATTATGTAGAGCGGCCGATTTTTTGATTCCTCATAAATCCTTGCTACGTATTCTCCTACAATTCCTAATGAAATTAATTGTAAACCTCCAAAGAAAGCAATTATATCTATTATAGAAGCCCATCCAGTTATCGTTTGATGAATAAATAATTTTGATACTACACTATAAATAAATATTATTATTGAAGCAAAAATACTTACTGTTCCAAGAAGACCAACAATTTTCAAAGGTTTAGTTGAAAAAGATACAATACCATCTGTAGCAAACTTAACCATTTTCTTTAGTGGGTATTTTGTTTTGCCTGCAAATCTTTCTTCCCTCTCATATTCAATAAACGTTTGATTAAAACCAATCCAACTCATCATACCTCTTATAAATCTATTTCTTTCAGGCATTGTTTTGAAAACTTCAGCAACTTTCCTATCTATTAACCTAAAATCCCCAGTATCTTTTGGTATGTCTATATCTGACATATAGTTTAAAAACTTATAGAAATATTTTGCAGTTATAACTTTAAAAAAGCTCTCACCATTCCTCTTTTTTCTCTTTCCATACACAACTTCGTAGCCTTTTTCCCAAAGTTTTATCATTTCTATTATTAATGATGGTGGATCCTGCAAATCGGCATCTATAATAACAATAGCATCGCCTTTAGAAGCAAAAATGCCTGCTGTTACCGCAGTTTGATGTCCAAAGTTCCTAGAAAAATTAATCACCTTAACTCGTTTATCATTCTTAGACAGTTTCAGTAAAATATCTTCTGTTTTATCTGTACTTCCATCGTTTACAAAAATCAGTTCATAATCAAATTCTTTACCTTCCAGTGTTCCCTTAAGCTGGTCATAGCATTCTTGTGCTACTAGTTCTTCAAAATACATTGGAACTACAACAGAAATTATAATATTTTTAACTTCCATGTTTCCTTCCCCATCTCCTTCACACAATTCCATTAATTATCATCTCTATTCATATCTATCTGAGAGTATGATTCATCTCGATTCATTGTGATTTTCAAATGTTTATATGCTTTATCTGTTGCTATTCTTCCTCTTGGAGTTCTCATTATAAATCCTTTTTGCAAAAGATACGGTTCATATACATCTTCAAGTGTATCCAGTTCTTCTCCAATAAAATACGCAAGGGTCTCTAGACCTACAGGTCCACCGTTAAAATTACCAACTATTGCCTCTAAAATTTTATTGTCAATCCTGTCAAAGCCCTCCTTGTCCACCTCTAAAAGTTCCAATGCACTTTCAGTTGAATTAAATTCTATTCTTCCGTTTCCTTTGACCTGTGAATAATCTCTCACCCTTTTTAGCAGTCTGTTTGCAATTCTTGGTGTTCCTCTAGAACGCCTGGCAATCTCAAATGCTGCTTCATCATCAATACCTATCTTAAGTATAGCAGCAGACCTTATAACTATTTCTTTAAGCTCAGAATCATCATAAAATTCCATTGGACACATCACACCAAATCTGTCTCTAAGTGGCGAAGTTAAAAGTCCTATTCTCGTAGTAGCACCTATTAATGTGAACTTTGGTAAATCTAATCTTATGGATTTTGAAGCAGCTCCTTTACCGATTATTATGTCTAGTGCGTAATCCTCCATTGCAGGATAAAGTATTTCTTCAACACTTCTGTTAAGTCTATGTATTTCATCTATAAAAAGCACATCAAATTCAGATAACCCTGTAAGAATAGCAGCTAGGTCTCCAGCTCTTTCTATTGCTGGTCCCGAAGTTGTTTGAAGATTTCCACCCATTTCTTTTGCAATAATATTAGCAAGAGTGGTTTTACCAAGGCCCGGCGGCCCATAAAACAATACGTGATCTAGCGCCTCTTTTCTATTTTTAGCAGCTTGAACAAATATAGATAACTTTTTCTTTACATTTTTTTGTCCAATATATTCGCTTAATCTTTGAGGTCTTAAACTGTATTCATTCTCTCCTGTTTCTCCTTCTTCATTTAAATTAATTGCACTTAATATCCTCTCTTCCGTCATACTTTATACCTCCTGTATTACCTATAAACGACATATTATTATACTTCTATGTTATTGCTTGCCTTAAAAAGCAGACTGATATTCCAACTTATTTTTTAACAATGCTTTATGTATTAGTTCATTAAAAATTTCAAACAAGCCTTTATTATGTTTTCTAGACTCTCTGATTTATCGCATATATTAATAGCCTTTTCAGCCTCTTTTTCAGAATATCCAAGTGAAATAAGTGCTCCCATTGCCTCTGCTGCCTTTTTATCACTTTCATATATGTAATTGCCTTCATCACTATCATCAGTTATACTAGACACAAGATTATCGGCTTCTAGCTTATCCCTCAATTCTAAAATAATCCTCTGTGCGATCTTTTTCCCGATTCCAGGTGCTTTAGTTATAGTGTTTTCATCACCAGTTATAATTGCATATTTTAAATTATTCACCTTAGATATAGATAATAGAGATAAGCATGCCTTTGCTCCTACTCCGTTGATTAGAAGCAATTTATTGAACATCTCTCTTTCCTCTTCTGTAAAAAAACCATAAAGACCATTAAAATCCTCTCTTACAATCTGCTCCAAATAAATTAATACTTCCTCGCCTGTCTTTGGCATAGCTGCCATAGTGCTTCCAGACACATATATTTTGTATCCTATTCCATTGTTTTCTATCGTTACATAATTATTATTTATGCCTATAAATATTCCTTTTATATATGTATACAAATATATTCACTCCTTAACTAAAACTACTATATACTTTACCATTGAAAATAGATTTATTCAAGCCTAAATCTAAAATAGAACTGCCACAAAATGATTATAAATTCATTCTGTGCCAGCTCTTTAATTGTCATTCCTTGCATACTTAATCAACTTATGAAGTGAAATCTGATAAACTTTCCCTTGCTTCTTCGAGTGTGCTGAATTCCGTAGTGTTTTTGTTGAATATTGCCTCATCTTCTCCTTTTTGATTGATGTTTCCTCCACTTTCTACTAAGTTTAGCTCTCCAGCTGTATTTGCCCTAAACACTTCATACTTTGTCCCTTTGATTTTTGCTACATATTTTCCCGGTGTATACCTCTTTACGCATAGCATAACATCCATGTTCACTTTTAAGTCGTAACCACTTGCTCGCAATTTTTCATATATGTCCTTTACTTTTTTTCCTGTGAAACCTTCAGCATCACTACTAGAGTGTTTGATTGTATCCTCTACTACCTTTGCTTTACCACTTTCAGCATAGTGTTTTCTGTCCACATACAGTACTGATGTATTCTTTTTAACTACAGTTTCATCCTTTGAGCTGTCATTAATAATATTTACTCGATTTGCATTTACTGTTTTTTCATTTGACTTGTCGTTATGTCCGTAAAAAATTCCGAAATAATTTTTATATAACATAGCTACATCTTTTTTAAGATTATTTCTGTAACCATAGCAAAATGAAAGTGTAAAAACTAAAATCAAAGAAAAAATGCCTATTAAAATTTTCTTGTACTTATCCATTATAATTTCGTTGTAAATACTCCATATAAGCCTAAAATCATTTTATAAAACTTATATTATATTCTACAACAGTTCACCTCCTCTTATTGAGGAAGTATTGCCAATAATATTTTTTTTATACATTAATGCTAAAATTTTCTACATGCCAGTAGATCCAAATCCACCTTGACCTCTATCTGTGTCATTTAATTCCTTGGATTCTTCTATATCAACGCTTATTGTTGGTTTTATAACCATCTGCGCTATCTTCATCTTTTCTTCAACTACGAAGGTCACTTTCCCATGATTAATTAGTATAATTCCAACTTCACCTCTATATCCCTCATCAATTGTTCCTGGGGAATTTAAAACTGTGATACCATTTTTAAGTGCAAGACCACTTCTAGGTCTAACCTGTGCCTCTGTATTTAATGGTAACTGTAACTTAATCCCTGTATGAACTAGTTTAATTTCACCAGGAGCTATTGAAACTCTTTCTACTGAAAACAAATCCATTCCTCCATCCCCTGGGTGTGCATAAAAAGGTATTGTTGCTTTTTCATTTATTTTTTTTATCAATAATTTCATTTTTTCACCTCTACGATTAATTTTAAATTGCTACTTTTTCTTCCTTTTGTTCTTCTTCCCAAACTGGTTGAGATCCACGCATATATGACATAACTGCAGCTGCTAAAGTGCAAATTAAGGATATCGTAAACGCAATTCTAAGTCCTTGTATAAATTGGTTTATTTCAATACCCTGAGAACCAACTTGAGTCCCCACAAATAAAGCCTGCATAGCAGAAGGTGATATACTAGATGCTATTATTGCCATTGAAATTGCAATACTCAGCACATTTCCACCGTTATTCATCATAGTTCTTACACCAGCTGCAATACCTCTTTTATCTTCAGGTACATTATTCATAACACAACTTGTGTTGGGTGTGAAAAATAATCCTGATCCAGCACCCATTATAGCCATCAATATTGATAGTTCTAAGGTAGAAGTAGTTGCTGATATAGTCATCATTCCTAAAAGTCCAACTCCAGATATCAAAAGTCCCATTGTACTTAGAATTCTCGCACCGTATTTGTCCGATAAATATCCACTAATCGGTGAGGCGATCATCATCGCAATAGCAAGGGGAGCTAAAAGAATTCCTGCGGTAAGAGGATTTATACCTTTAATTCCTTGAAAGAAGAATGTGAGCATTAATGTTACTGCCCCTCTTGCTATACCATTAAGAAGCGTACTTGCATAAGCAAATGAAATTATTCTTATCTTAAACAATCTTAAATCTAGCATAGGTTGTTCAGTTTTGTTTTCAATATATATGAATAGTGTCATTAACACTATTGCAATTACAAATAAAACAGGTACTAAAATATTTTTCCAACTTCCAAAAGCACCTAATGTTAATGCAACTAGAAGCGAGAACATTCCAAAAGAAAAAACTATAGTCCCCAGAAAATCAAATTTTTGTTTTTCTGGTATTTTCATTGTTTCTTTAAGTTGTATTCCTGCCCATATAGTTCCTAAAATTCCTATTGGCACGTTGACGTAGAAAATGCTTCTCCATCCTCCAAATGTAACTAAAAAGCCTCCTAGTATAGGTCCTATTACAGCTGCTACACTTATAATCATTCCGTTTATTCCAAGAGCTTTCCCAAGTTCTCTTTTATCAAAAGCATCAGTTACAATGGATGTACTGTTTGCCACTAAAAGTGAACCTCCAATAGATTGCAATATTCTAAAAATCAAAAGTTGTAATCCAGTTTGTGACAGTGAACATAAAATAGAAGCTACTGTAAATAAGGCAAACCCACTTACAAATAGCTTTTTTCTTCCGAACATATCTGCTATTCTTCCTATTGAAGGTACAAGGATTGTCATAGCTAACATATATCCCATAAGCACCCAAGTTATTATACTTAAACTTGCATGTAAACCCTTCATAATGTTTGGAAGTGCAATTAGTAATGATGTACCATTTAGTACAGCCATTAGCGCGCCAAGTGAAGTGCATGAAAGTGCAACCCACTTATAATTATCTTTTTTAATCAATTTTATACTTCCTCTCTTTAGTATGCAAATTATATCATTTTACTTAGACGTAAATCCTATGTTGTTAATTAATTTGTTTGTTTTGTTATTACCTTATGCGGTTTTCTTTTCTTAGATGTTTTAACATGGAATTCATGAGATAAAACACTTATATTTCCATCGACTTCTAAAACTGCTAAGTCTATTTCTACTATATCAGTAGCTCCATGTTCTCTTATTGCTCCCATCAATTCTTCTGAAGAAATCTTAGCTTTTCTAAGATTATTAGTGTTAAGATGTCCTTTGTAAATTAATAAAATAGCATGTCCTTGTATTAATCTTCCCGCCTTCGGGAAACGATAAATAATTAATTTAAATATATAATTTACAACAAATAATGATAAGGCAGCTATAACACCACCGCCTAATGTTGAATCCGTTCCAACCATTGCATTTTGTACTGCATTGCTTATAAGAAGTATAAACACTAGATCGAATACAGATAACTGAGCCAATTCTTTTTTGCCAAAAATTCTAAGTGCCACCACTATAAATATATATACGCAAATAGAACTGAACACAATATGCCCGTATCCACTTATTGCTGTAATCATATTATCCTCCATAAAAAACTTCCTAAATATTTTAATATATGGTTTATTGCTAAACAAAATCTTTAATATCAAATACAATATTCTATCTGCTCAATAATTTTTTCGAATTTATTATAAGTATTTCCATATTATATACAATGATTTGATTGTATTAGAATAAATTTAGAATAGATGGTATCATAATTTCTAAAAAAACGTTACTTTTTTTCGCATCCCTACATTATATCACTTAGTATATCAAATAGCAAAGAAACACTTACTAATAAGAGGCTTATCTGGGCAATCTTCCTATTGGTAAGTGCATTTTAACTTGTCAGCTACTTCTCTGGTATCTTAAATTTGGTTCTAGTGATAATTTTACTTATAATTCCTTTATAATCAATGCCCAAATAAGTAAAAACATCATTTCAATTGTGTTTAAACATTGGAATATACAATATATATGCCACAAAACCTAACACATTCATCATAAGAACAGGTATAATCGTCAGCATAGTAAATATAACAAAAAGATATGATTGATAACCTAATTTATCTTTAATAATTTAATACTACCAAAACCATATTTTCAACGTTGAGGCTATCACTACGTTACAAGAATTGTGATTCGCCATGAAAGAACTCTTTCAAAGACAAATAGGACTGAAATATTCCAGTCCTATAATTATATGTCTATTTAGTAATGTTTTTCATTAGTCTGGCATTTCTTGACTAAGTTGTATTGCATGGGTGTTTGTATAAGTCTTTGAATTATGATTCAATCCGTTTATAGATACCGTCATAGTCAACATTAAGCAGCATACACCTAAAGATAGTACTTTTACCATTTTTTTCATAAAAACATCTCCTCTTTAATCTAGGTAGTGTAAATTTATTTACACCACTTATTTAGTTTTTTGTTTATATATCAAGGTTTACA